>Ga0209654_1000044_pt1 | contig 125000 bp, 102 predicted proteins | sample SaaInl1SG_22_DNA_FD_184646 | JGI IMG/M metagenome (GOLD analysis project Ga0209654, IMG submission 184646) | Marine microbial communities from expanding oxygen minimum zones in the Saanich Inlet - ESP_161SG_22_DNA (SPAdes) (version 2) | ecosystem: Environmental > Aquatic > Marine > Intertidal... | reverse complement strand
CCAGCGAATATGAGCGTTTATTATCATTACTTGAAATATTTTTTATGTTTGAAATAAGATAAAAATCCTAATAAAAACACAAACAACATGGAGTAATATACAAAATTGGGGGTAATCACTTTATCGCCACTCGCATAAGAATGCAAGCCTGAAAGGTAAAAATTAACTCCAAAATAAGTCATCACAATACTGGCAAAAGCAATAATTGCTGCCAGGTTAAACAACCACTTGCTTCGTAGTCCAGGAACAAGACGCATGTGAATTACAAAAGCATAAATCATGATACTGATAAGTGCCCACGTTTCTTTAGGGTCCCAACCCCAATAACGTCCCCAGCTTTCATTGGCCCACATTCCTCCCAAAAAGTTTCCAATGGTAAGCATAATCAATCCTACTGTGAGTGCTAATTCATTGACCACGGTTAGCTCGCTCAAATGGAGCTTCATTGTTTCTTTATTGTTCGTATTGGTAAGTAAGATAAGCAACAAAGAAACTACTCCCAATATCATTCCCAAGGTAAAAGGTCCGTAACTACCTACAATAACAGCAACGTGAATCATTAACCAATAGCTATCCAAAACGGGTTGCAGATTGGCAATTTCGGGATCCATCCAATTCCAGTGGGCTATCATTAAAATCATGGATGCAACAAATGCGGTAGAAGCAAGGGTTAAATCGGATTTTCTTCCAAAAGCCAAGCCCATAGCTACAGTGGCCCAAGCTACATAAATCATAGACTCGTAGGCATCGCTCCAAGGAGCATGTCCGGATATGTACCAACGAGCAATCAGTCCTGCTGTTTGAACCAAAAATAATCCAACAATGGCGTACTTCATAACGCCTACAACAATTTTTATCCAGCGCTTGTTGTTGAATATTTGAACAATTAAAAATAAAAACATCAGCGCTCCAGCATACATATACCAGCTAAAAAGCGTTTTGAAAACATCAAACTTGTTGTAAAGTATTTCGGATTTTATTTTTTGTTCGGATGGAACAACTTTAGCACCGTATTTTTTTTGAAAACCTTTAAGGCTTTCCAGCAACTGATCGGCTTGATTGAAGTTGTCTCTTCTCAAAGAATTGAAATACAAAGGGAGTACATTTTGAACGTACAAAGAATCTGTTCCTTGAAAGTTGACAGTTGGCAATTCCGCAAACGACACCCATTTATTGTTCTCATCGTTGGGAATAGGGAAAATTCGAAGCATTTTTCCTTCCAGAGCAGAATACAATAAATTAACCCGACGATCTACTTCGATAAAGTCTTTTTGAAATTGATTGGGAACAGCAGCTTTATAGGCTTTTTCCAACTGATTTGCCAGTTTGTAATTCCCTTTTCCGTCAAAGAAATCAACAAAAGAGGCGTATTTGTTTTTGGGAGGAATTCCCAGAATATTTCGAAGGCTGTCGTTTCCGCGCTTGAGATAAATCATCGGTGCTTGATACCACATTAAGGGATTTTGAACAATAGAAAGCATTACCTGATCCGCTGAAAGTCCTTTGTAGCTGTCATTTTTACTTACCTTTCTGAGGAGCTCAGAAGCAAAGGTATTGATAGGCTTCATCCGACCTCCTAGGTCTTGAATAATCAAATGCCCAAACTTATTCGCTTCTTGCGAAGGAACAGCCTGTGAAATTAGCACGGAATCGGAAGCTTGTGTCGCAGGAACTTGGTGCTGATGTGTTTGGCTCATTGCGATGCCAGAAAACAGCAAAGCCACAAGACTAAGAGCCGCTTTTTTCTTTTTAATTTTTTCCAATTGAACTGCCAAGGACTTAAAGCGAGTTTTTCCAAAAAACATAATTCCCATCAATCCAATATACAATAAAAAGTATCCGATATAAGTAACCCAAGTGCCCCAAAAATCGTGATTGACAGACAATACCGTTCCTTTTTCGTCGGGATCAAAAGAGGCTTGGAAAAAGCGATATCCTTTATGATCTAAGACATGATTCATGAAAATTTCATAATCGAAAGACGATTCGTCTTCAACCGTAATTTTGCTTTTAAAACTGCTGTAACTTTTTTCAGTTCCAGGATAGCGTTCTGCGATAAAATCGTTGAGTCGAATGGAGAAAGGGAGAGTCAGTTCAATGGAACCAAAAGCAACCCAAAAATCCAATCCTCCTAATGAAATTTTCTTAGGCGGATTTACCGATCCTTTGCCTCCCAAAACTTTTACCGTTTGGGTTTGTCCTTGGGTAGTGATTGAAACTTCCAAAGCATCTTGAACAGCCTCCTCAGGATTTTCTGCAGCAACCACCCCATAACGTCCTTTAACGATAGGGTCAGGAATCACAAATTGCATTCCTGCTAAATTGTATAACGAACGAAGCTGAAGGGGTTGTTCTATTTCCTGATCAACAGCGCCTTGTTGTTGATCCGCCATTCTCAAATAAGAACCTGAAAAGGGTGATTGAATAAAATAATTTTCTCCGTCATATCGAATATTGATAGCTCCAGAAGTAGGTTTGTTCAAAGCAAACAAAACATTGTGAATGTTAGAGATTTCACCAGACTTGAGATAATGATCATGACGGTTTCCGTCTCCTGCTTCGACTATTTTGATAAATTCCTCGCCATTGGGATCTTCGACAAGTCCTTCTTCGGCATTTTCAATAAATTCTTGATATTGAATTTGAAAAGATTGACCGTTAAAATTATTGTTCCAAACAAAGTCATTGTGAGTTGCCGCAGCCAAAAGCATATCGTCTTGCAACTTCTTTCTACGAGGTTGTCCGTCGATTTCACCATCAACAAAAACAGTCAAATAGGTCTTTTCCGACATAAATACTTGTTCAGAAGCTCCTTCTCGAATGGGCATGATGCCTTCATAACCAATATAACGAGTAATAAAAGCGCCAAAAATGATAAGAATCCAAGAAAGGTGTAGCGTCAAAACAGGCCACTTTTCCCAACGAAGTAAACGGTATCGGGCTATGTTTCCCACAAAATTTAGCACGAACATTCCCATCATAGCTTCAAACCACCAGGCATTGTAAATCCAGATTTTGGCAGTGGTGGTATTGAAATCGTTTTCAATAAAAGTACCTATCCCCATAGAAACGGAAAAGGCAATAAAGAGGAGCGCTGTTAAACGTGTAGAAAACAGCGTATTAATAAGTTTATCTTTCAAATTCATAGCGTAAATTTGCGCTTCAAATGTACGAGTTTTTCTGCGAATTTTTGCTATTTACTAGTAGCTTTGAAAGGTCTTGATTCAAATATCTTAAGAAATAAAAAATTACCCATATTTCGGGCTCTGTTTTACAAAAAGTTGTTTTATGAACCTATTTATAGCAGAACGTACCCATTAATTGCAATTAAAAAAAGATTCAAAAACAAACTAATGAGGAGAAGATTGAAGTTTACTTTGGTAGGCAACTGCGCCAAAACACCTCCGTTGTAAAATCCACACGAGAAAACAACCAAACTTAATTGAAAAAAAGATCCAAAAGAAATTCCTTGCATCAAAATAAGCATTACTGCTATAGACCCAATACAGGATTGAAAAATAATAGTGAGCGGAATGAGCATGTAATAGTGTGATTCAAAGGCTGAAAGACTTTTATAGTACATAATGGTAGGTTTGATACTTCAAAACTAAAGCATCACCAACCATAAAAACATGATAAATGTCAGTAAAGGCAAACTAAATATTAGGAGAGCTACTCCTTAATCCATTTGTTAGAAAAGTCGCAGTTTTTGTTGCCCTCATTAACACTAACGTAGGTATCTTGGATTTTTTCGGTCATCCATTTTTGAATGGTTTTGAGTTGTTTTTCTTTAAGGGCTAGCTCTTTGACTCTTGTATAATCGTTAACATAGTCAGCCACGTGTTCGTCAAATCGATTGGTAACTTTAAGAATCTTGTATTTTTTAACTCCGGTTCGAGACTCTTCAATCAGAGGAGTAGAAATTTCGTTGTCTTTCAGTTTTTGCACCTGGCTATAAAAAACAGGATCCATTTTAGTCAACTCAAAACGTGTGTCGCCAGTCGAGGGATTGATCAATACACCTCCGTTTGCTCGGGTTTCTTTTTCGTCTGAAAAAGAGCGTGCTGCTTCTTCAAAGGTAAGTTCGTTATCGATAAGTCTTTTGCGAATCTTTTGGATTTTTTCTTTGGCATCTTGAAGCGCTTGAGGAGTCACTTCAGGGATCAACAGAATATGTCGAACGTCCACCTCTTGCCCTCTAATTTTGTCAACCATAACAATATGCCAACCAAAGTCGGTTTTGAAAGGATCCGAAATTTCACCTTCCTGCAAGCGAAAGGCAGCATCACGAAATTCTTTAACCATTTGAGGACGTTTTCTGTATAGGGTATATTTTCCCCCTCTAGACCGAGAACCTGGATCTTGGGAATATAAAATTGCTTTGGTAGAAAAACTCGATCCGTTTTCAAGAACATCCCTTCGAATGTCTTCAAGTTGTTTTATTATTTTATCGGTTGCCTCCTGACTTACTTGAGGTTCGATAACAATCTGTGCAACTTCCAATTCAGCGCCAAATACGGGTCGTTCACTAACAGAAATGTTATTAAAGAATTGACGAACCTCTTCGGGAGTAAGCTCCACTTCTTCAACCACTTTGGCTTGCATTTTTTGAGCGAGCTGTTGGGTTTTGTTAATTTCAAAAAGTTCGTCTCGAAAAGACTGTTCATCTTTTTTCTTATAAAACTCAAGTACTTTATCAACACTTCCTAACTGCTGCACAAAATAATCAATCGTTTGGTCCACATAAGTATCGATATCCTGTTTGGACACCTCCAAGCTATCTTGTTCTGCATGATGGGCATAGAGTTTGTCTTCCATTAGTTTTCCGAGCAAACTGCATCGTTCGATATCTTTTACTGACACACCCTGAGACTGAAGGTCAATGAGCGTTTTATCAACATCCGATTCTAAAATAACGTAGTCACCAACCACTGCGGCAACACCATCAACTTTGAGTCGCTGCGACAAAGATGATTGTGTTTGCAAACTGTCTTGTGCAAATCCGACAACAAGAAAAAAGGCAAAAAGAAAGGATGTGAAATACTTATTCATTGAGATTGTAAATTTCAAATTCGTTTTTTTGAAGGGCATCATGTAAAATTTCATTGTTAAAGTTTCTGCTAAACTCTACTTTTCTTTTGTTAGTAAGAATTTGTTTGATGGTAGGTTTAACGTAATCCAAAGGAGCAACATCCCCACGCTTTAATGTTTCATTAATATGAACCAAATATACTTCTAATGAATCTTCCAAACGTTGGAATTTAGATTTTTTTAAGAACTTGTTGTAATCGTTCTTTGAAAGGGGATAAATTTTATTTAAAAATTTTTGAGATTGAACCCATATAGAATCATTGAGCGAAAAAGAAGAAAACTGAAGAGCAATAGAATCTAAAAAAACAATATCGTTTTCAGCAAACCTTGTAAAGCGCTTTACAATTTCCTTCATGTTATAGTTTTCCTTCAAAATTCGGATATATCTGCCCTTTAACAAGGATTCGTTCAGTTTGAAATTTCTTTTATTGAGTTCGTAATATTCAGAGATTTCTTCTCGAGTAATGAGTGTGTCGATCTTGGTTTTAACCAGTTTTTCCTTGTATGTTTTTGTGTACAAATCGGTTTTGTAGGACTGCACCAACACATTCAACCTTTTTACTTCGGCTTCGGATAAGTTTACAAAAGCTTTGTTTAACAGTAATTGTTTGATCGCCCAATTTTTAATGAGATTGTTTACAATCAAGATGCTGTCATTAGTATTTTGAAAACTAGACGCACTGCCCTGAATATCTTCCAAGAAAAGATATTCATTTTGTACCCGAGCAATGGCTTTTGAAGGTCTTCCTTGAGACAAGGTACAGCCCATCAAAATCAGTCCCACACCTAATACGACAAGTAACGCCTTGGTCTTCATAATCATTTAGCGCGAATAATTAGGAGATTCTTTGGTAATAGTTACGTTGTGAGGGTGGCTTTCTTGGATTCCTGAAGAGGTAATTCTAATAAAGGATGCGTTGTTTTTTAGGGATTCAATGTCTTTTGCACCGCAATACCCCATGCCTGCACGAAGCCCACCTATAAATTGATGGATACTTTCAAAAAGTTCGCCTTTGTAGGGAACACGACCGACAATTCCTTCGGGAACAAGTTTTTTAATATCCGATTCAACATCCTGAAAGTATCGGTCTTTACTTCCCTGTTTCATAGCCTCAACCGACCCCATCCCACGATAGGTTTTGAATTTTCTTCCTTCGAAAATAATAGTTTCTCCTGGAGATTCTTTGGTTCCTGCCAATAACGATCCAAGCATTACTGAATCTGCACCAGCAGCTATAGCTTTGGGAATATCTCCTGTATAACGAATTCCTCCATCGGCAATGAGTGGAACTCCTGTTCCTTTGAGCGCTTTGGCGACTTCTAAAATAGCTGAAAACTGAGGATATCCAACTCCTGCAACAATACGCGTTGTACAAATAGAACCTGGACCAATACCCACTTTTACTGCATCGGCTCCAGCTTCTACCAAATAGGCAGCTGCCTCGGCCGTGGCAATATTGCCAACAACCACGTCCAATGTTGGAAATGAAGCCTTGATTGATTTCAACACACCAACAACCCCTTGGGTATGCCCATGAGCCGTATCTACAACAACTGCATCTACACCAGCGTTGACTAGTGCCTTACAACGATCAACAGCGTCGGCAGTAACTCCAATAGCCGCAGCTACACGCAATCGACCGTAATGGTCTTTGTTAGCAATGGGTTTTTGAGTTAGTTTGGTAATATCTCGAAAGGTAATCAGCCCTATCAATTCATTATCTGCAGTAACTACTGGTAATTTTTCGATTTTGTGTAATTGAAGAATTTCTTCTGCCTCAGCCATGGAAGTTCCCTCCGATGCAGTGATTAGATTTTTCGTAGTCATTACATCACTGACCGAACGCTCGTTGTTTTTTTCGAAACGTAAATCTCGGTTGGTTAGAATCCCAATGAGTTTGTTGGCAGCATCCACAATCGGAATTCCACCAATTCTGTATTCTGACATGCATTTTTTTGCATCGGCTACTTTTGCTGTTTTGGGGAGCGTAACAGGGTCAATTATCATTCCCGATTCGGCCCGTTTCACTTTGCGAACTTTTTCAGCCTGTTCGACAATGGTCATGTTCTTGTGAAGTACTCCAATACCTCCTTCTTGTGCCATGGCAATAGCCATTTTACTTTCCGTAACCGTATCCATAGCCGCAGAAACAATGGGCACATTTAAAGAAATATTACGTGTAAATTGGGATTGAATATTTACATCTCGAGGTAAAACCTCGGAGTAGGCAGGAACGAGTAAAACATCATCGTATGTGAGTCCTGTTCCAATAACTTTGTCTTGTTGAGCTTGCATAGCAATTACAGATTAATTGCAAGCAAATATAAGGAAAAATTAGTCGTTAGGAAGTCTTTTTGTTAAGATATAATTCTTTGAATATCAAAGCCGTAACAATTGTAAAAGTCGCGATCGTTACTGTTGCTGAAAAAACACCCACGTAAGCCATCCCATTTGCTGCTCGCAAAATCCTGTAAACTGGCAAAAGAAATCCCCTTTGGAACAAAATGACAACAATTCATTTATTGATAAACAGAAAAAAGGTCGGTTGCCTTGTTGAAAGCGGCTTCAAAATGCAGCGGATTTACGGTAGTGGGAATGTTGTTTGAAGTACAAAAAGAAAGGAGTTTTTCGGTGGGCATATTGCCTGTCAAATCGTCTTTGGCCATGGGACATCCGCCGTACCCTTGAATGGCCCCATCAAAACGACGGCAACCCGATTCGAAAGCAGCAGCTACTTTTTCCAACCAATGATTGGGATGGGTATGAAAATGTGCTCCAAACTCAATATCGGGATAGCTTGGAATGAGATGAGAAAACAAATATCGAATGGTATCGGGCTGTGCGGCGCCAATGGTATCGGATAAGGAGATGATACGAATTCCCCGTTGGGAAAGAAAGGCTGTCCACTCCCCCACTATTTCGGTGCTCCAAGGATCGCCATAGGGATTCCCAAATCCCATAGAAAGATAGACCACCACTTGTTTTTGATGAGAATGTGCCACATCAACAATTTGCTGCAACACCGCAGCCGATTCGGAGATGGTTTTGTGAGTGTTTCGCATTTGAAAATTTTCGGAAATGGAAAAAGGAAATCCCAAATAGGTTATTTCCGGAAATTGACAGGCAGCTTGTGCTCCTCGCAAATTTGCCACTATGGTAAGCAACTGGGTTGTTGTTTTGGAAAGATCCATTCCTTTGATAACCGTTGCGGTGTCTTTCATTTGCGGAATGGCTTTGGGCGAAACAAAACTGCCAATATCGAGCGTATCAAACCCCACATCCAACAAGGTTTGGTAGTAAGTGATTTTGTGTGCTGTGGGCACCCACATTTTGATCCCTTGCAGGGCATCGCGGGGACATTCTATGATTTTGAGCGGTGTCATGTTTCAAAGGTACAAAATCCTTTGACGCCAAAGCAGGGTGCCAACCCACCTCCAAAAAAGTTTTTTGCAGGCAAAAATTTTTTTACTAAATTAGCCGTAGAAACGACCCCAACTCGCTTCCACGCTTATGAACAACCTGCATTACACTGCGATTTCAAAACACAAACCAAACCCTTCCCTTGTTCTTGGAATAGGGAATTTTGTGCGTTCTTCAAACGCAGTCTGTGGTACTTTATTTCATTTGAAATAATCCCTTTTACTAGACTATTTGACCTAACAGCCCCAATGCACAAAGCCATACACATTTGCAATTCGCTCAAAGCCAACACAAGCCAAAAATTGGAAAAGAGTATGTCTTTGCCAACGCTGACGGACAGAAAAAGAAAAAAAGCCAGCAGGTAACATTGTGAATAAGCAATAGCGGGTTTAGTGCTATTTTGAAACGTAAAACTATAAATCAAAGGTCGGTGCTAACTGACAGTTTAGTGAGTTGAAATCCGCTACTGCTCATACACGAGACCGTTCACAATATCCCCCCAAAAATGACATTAGACAAATTATTACTTGAATTTTATAAAGAAAATGGAATTTGAGGAACTGCAGAAAGTCACCCTAAAAGAAAAGTCAACTGAAATGGGAATTATTAAATGGCTGGAATTTATATTTTGGTGGCTAATTAGCCAAATGATTTTTCTTTTTCCATTGATTATTGTTGTAATCGGAATCATTTGGATAACTAAATAAAATACTGCGTAAAATATTAGCTAAAATTACTTGCCATCCTGACTACAGACAGGTTCTCGCGTATTTTGGAAAACCCTTGTTTCGACGATTCGTCGATGCCTTCTCAACCAAGCAAAACAACAACAGCTACAATTAATTGGGTAGTTAAGGTTACTAATCAATTTGTATTGACTAGATTTGCTGCCAATTCCATAGAATTGTTTTTACAATCCTACTCTAGCAATAACAAGAATGAAATCTATTTTATCCCTAAGCCTTTTGGTAGTTGTCTTCGCCCAAGGGGTTGGTCAAACAACTACGGGGGTTCTTTCACAATCCAACAAAGGAAAATTGTATTTTTATTGGGGATGGAACTGGAGCGGTTATACCAATTCAAACATTCACTTTAAGGGAGACAATTATGATTTTACCCTAAAAAAAGTAGTTGCAAAAGACAGGCCTTCAAAATTTTCATTTGAAACCTATTTTCATCCCAAAAAACTTACAATGCCTCAATACAATTTTAGAGTAGGATATTATTTTAAAGACGATTGGGATATTTCGTTTGGAATCGATCACATGAAATATGTTGTAAAACAAAATCAGACTACCACCATTGATGGTTATATTGCTAACACAAACTCGGTATACGACAACACCTACGATAACCAAAGCATCCTAATCGATGAAAAATTTTTAATGTTTGAACATTCTGATGGCTTAAACTATGTGAATTTTGAACTAAGACATACCGATGAGTTCATCAGTTTTAAAAACATTTCTATTAGTCTAAAAGAAGGTATAGGAGTTGGTTTTTTATACCCAAGAACCAATACAACCTTATTGGGTAAAGAAAGGTACGATGAGTTTCATTTGTCTGGATATGGAATTAGTGGCGTCCTTGGGATTAACATTACTTTTTATGATAAATTCTTTTTTCAAACCGAATACAAAGGTGGATTTATTGATATGCCCAGTGTAAGAACTACCCTTTCCAAAGCCGATACAGCAAGTCATAATTTCTTTTTCTCGCAATTCAACATCTTATTTGGTGGAGTAATCCACCTAAAATCCAGTAAAAAAATAAGTGCAGTTAGCAAGTTACTTTTCAATACACTGACTGCTTATTAAACCCAAAGCCAAACAATCAGTACAGCATAGACTCCCAGTTGAAGAAAGCGAAAGAAACCCAACGACTTTGGCATGGAAAACAGTGGTTTCGCCACTCGATGTGAGAGGTAGGCTGCACTACAAAAAACAAAAGTTGCTTGCAACCAAAAAATACCACCCAACACAACAAACTGAAATGCGGGCGACAAGGTATCGTGAAATAAAAACCCTGGAAAAAACGCTATAAAAAACAAGCTCACCTTGGGATTGAGCAAGTTCATAAACAATCCCACCCGAAAAGAATTTACAAAAGAAAGCGACTGCGATTCTTTGAGCGCAAAATTTACTTTTTTTCGAAACACTTCATAAGCTAAAAAAGCAAAATATAAAGAGCCCAGTATTTTTAAGAAAGTCATCACAAAAGGCGTGTCTACTATCCATACAGAAAGTCCCAATGCTACCAAAGCAGTATGTACCCAAAGACCTGTTGTGAGTCCAAGCGAAACGGCGACTCCTGTTTTTTGGCCTTGGGCAATACTCTGTGAAACCACATAAACAATATCGGGTCCTGGAGACACAGTCAGCAAAGTCGAAGCAATTAAAAATGTAACTAAAAATTCGAAATGCATACAAAGATTTTGTTGGCTAAAACTAATTGAAATTAATTAAAGATACATTATTTTTGCCTCGAAAAAGAAAACAATATGACGGCAGTTCAAACTTTAGAGGCACAACTTCAGCCTTTGAAATCTCAATTAATTTCACATCCTTTATACAGCTCCCTCACCAATAAAAAATCGATTCGGTCATTTATGGAAACCCATATTTTTGCGGTTTGGGATTTTATGTCGCTTGTGAAAGCACTGCAGCAACAGCTTACCTGCACCACCACTCCATGGATTCCTATTGGCAGCCCCAGTACCCGCAGGCTGATCAATGAAATTGTTTTGGGGGAAGAAAGCGACGTGGATCAACACCAACGACCCGCCAGTCATTTTGAACTCTACACAGAAGCCTTGGAAGCCTTAGGTGGAAACACGAATGTGCTCCATCAATTGGTAGAAAATGTTCGCTCAGGAGCTTCGTACCAAACCGCATCCAAACAACTCGACATCCCTGTTGCTGCCAAAACGTTTATGGATTTTACTTTTGAAATCATTGATACCCAACAACCGCATTTGATTGCCGCTGTCTTTACATTTGGTCGCGAAGATTTGATTCCTGATATGTTTATTGAAATCGTACAAAAACTTGCCCAAGAAAATTCCGACGATTTTGTTTCGTTGGTCTATTATTTGGAACGTCATATTGAAGTGGATAGCGAAGAACACGGACCCATGGCGCTTCAAATGATCGGTGAGCTTTGTGGCGATGATTCCAAAAAGTGGGAAGAAAGCATCGAAATTTCCAAAAAAGCACTTGCTCATCGTATTGCCCTTTGGGATAGCATTTATCAATCTTTGTAGCCGTTTTGTTAATTGTTAGGGTTTGAGTACTTTTATGAAAAACAAAAAATCATGAGAAAATTACTTTTAGCCCCGCTTTTTGTTTCTTTGGTGTGTTGTGCTCAACCCCAACTTACGCAACAAGATTTTGCAAACACTATTGACGCAGCAGAACTCCGTGTGCTTTTGTACACCTATGCCTCTGATGAGTTTGAAGGAAGAGAAACGGGCACCGCTGGTGAAGAAAAAGCGGTACAGTTTTTAAGAGACCAATACAAAGCCATGGGAATTGCCTCTGGAACTAAAGACGGAACCTATTTTCAACCCATGACACTGGATGTTCGTGGAAAAAATGTAGCCTCTAAGAATGTGTTGGCGTTTATAGAAGGAAGCGAAAAACCGGAGGAAATATTGGTAATTTCAGCTCATTTGGATCACGAAGGCGTCAAAAATGGAAAAATATACAACGGCGCGGATGATGATGGATCCGGAACCGTAGCGATTTTAGAAATAGCCGAAGCCTTTCAGTTGGCGGTAGCTTCTGGACAAGGACCCAAGCGTTCCATCCTATTCCTCCATGTTTCTGGGGAAGAAAAAGGGCTTTTGGGCTCCAAATTCTACACCGACAATCCTGTGTATTCGCTCGAAAATACGGTGGCCAATCTCAATATCGACATGGTTGGAAGAACCGATCCCAAACGAAAAGGAGATCGGGATTATATTTACTTGATTGGTTCTGACAAACTGAGTCAAGACCTACACGATTTGTCGGAGGAAGCTAACCAAAAATTCACAAACCTCACGTTGGACTATACCTTCAATGCTGATGATGATCCAAATCGATTTTATTACCGAAGCGATCATTACAATTTTGCGAAAAACAACATCCCCGTTATTTTTTACTTTAACGGAACACACGATGATTATCACCAACCTTCAGATACCCCCGAAAAAATTCAGTACGATTTGTTGGAAAAACGTGCACAGCTAATTTTTCATACCGCCTGGGAGATTGCCAACCGCAATCAACGCGTTGTATTGGACTAATCGCCAATAATCATACAAACAAAAAAAGCCTTCTCAATGAGAAGGCTTTTTTTTGGGTGGAAGACGGGATTCGAACCCGCGACCCTTGGTACCACAAACCAATGCTCTAACCAACTGAGCTACAACCACCGTTTTAGCGAATGCAAATGTAATGGATTTCGTAATTGTTGCAAAGAAAAAAAAGAAACTTTAGCGATTTTTTAAATCATCAAATCCAAACGATTGACACCAATCATTTTTTGAGACGTGAAACCTTCAGCGTGAGCCACTCCAATCAACCGCCCCAAGTCCGAAGCGCGATGAAATACATTGTCTAAAAAGCCTTGAGTCGAAATGGGAGTAGTCGGCTCTGTACTTTTAGGGTCAAAAAACTGAGATCCATAGGCCAAAATAGCTTTCTTTTTTGGCTCCATAAAACCCGAAACATCTACCACAAAATCGGGAGCATCATTGTTCCATTGCATATAATGAAATACATTTTTGGGCCGCCAAGCATCTTGTGTGCCTGTTTTAACTTTTACCAATCCACTCAAAAAACACGCATCTGACACCAATGAAGCACCACGACCGTGATCAATGTGTCGATCTGATTGAGCGTTACACAACACTATATCGGGCTGAAAAAAACGAATGCATTCGATGATCTGCAGCTGATGTTCTTCGTCGTTTTTAAAAAAACCATCTCTAAAACCTAAGTTTTTACGAACAGAAACACCCAATATTTTAGCAGCTTCAGCAGCTTCCTGATCTCGAATTTCAGCACTACCTCGTGTTCCCAATTCACCCCGAGTAAGATCTACGATACCCACTTTTTTCCCTAAAGAAATTTCTTTGGCAATAAGAGCTCCACAACCCAACTCAACATCGTCTGGGTGCGCGCCAAAGGCTAAAATATCTAATTTCATTGATTTAATTTAGACTATAAAAGTATTAAAAGAATACCATTCCAGAAAAAATAACACAAAACTACTCTTGGAGCTGTCGAATAATTACCTTTGTAAAAACAAATAACAGCATGTTAAAAGCCGTACTTTTTGATATGGATGGAGTCATTGTAGACACCGAACCGCTCCATCACAAAGCCTTTCAAATGATGTTTGACGAAGTTGGAATGGATGTTTCCACCGCTATGTATCGAGGGTTTACAGGGCAGTCTACCAAAGAGATTTGCCGTTTTCTATGCACACACTTTCGGGTAAAACAATCGCCTGAAACTTTGGTGCAAATCAAACGGTCAAATTTTACACGCTTGTTTTTTGAAGACAAAACTTTGGAACTTCTGGAGGGTGTTGAAGATTTGATTAAAGATTATTACAAAAACGGCCTTACATTGGTTGTCGCATCTTCTGCGTCCATGTTTACCATTGACAATGTGATGGAGCGATTTCATCTGAATCCCTATTTCAAAGACAAGCTAAGTGGTGCTGATCTTAAAGCGTCCAAACCGCATCCAGAAATTTTTACAAAGGCAGCAAAAGCTGCAGGGTATCTGCCATCGGAATGTATTGTAATTGAAGATTCAACCAATGGAATCATTGCGGCTAAGGATGCCAATATTTATTGTATTGCCTACAAAAGCGAACACTCAAAAGATCAAGACTACAGTCGTGCCGATCAATTAGTGTCTGATTATACATCCATAACATTTGATAAAATCAAAGCGATTCTTAACTAACGCCTTTGAAAGTTTTAATAAAGAAATAGGAATGAATTACGATTTGATCCATTCAATGATGCTTGGGTCGTCCGGAAGCACTCTAGGCCCCACTACTCGAACCAAAAACCCATCTTCGTCTATGAGGTATTTTTGAAAATTCCATTTTACTTTGGAATCCGTCACACCGTTTTGGTTTTTTTGGGTCAAAAAAGCATACACCGGATGCATGTTTTTGCCTTTGACAGATACTTTACTCATCATTGGAAAAGTAACTCCATAGTTTTTCTCGCAAAAAGCTTCGATTTCTTCGTCCGAACCGGGTTCTTGCCACAAAAAATTGTTAGCGGGAAACCCAATAATTTCAAAATCCTCGCAGCCGTATTGCTCGTAAAGGCTCTGAAGGTTTTTGTATTGGGGCGTCAATCCGCATTTTGAAGCTGTATTAACAATCATTACTTTTTTACCCTTAAGAGATGCCATGTCAAAGGAATTCCCTGAAAGGTCGGTAACGGTAAACTGATGAATGGTTTGTGACATAATAGTTATTTTTTGAGCCTTCAAGCTTGCAACACTTATGAATGCAATTCCGAGTAGGATTTTTTTGAAAATGTTCATAGGACAAAGGTATCGAATTATTGCTTTAAAAGGGCTACACAATTTCAGCGCTCAACCCTGCAGCTAGTAGTTTGAGACACATCGGCTCAAGTTCATCATAAGAACCAGATTTGACGCCGCATTTTCCTTTATAATGAACGATCAGAGAACATTGTTCCGCTTGTTCTGGCGTATGCCCACAAACCACAATAAGGGTTTGAATAACATGCTCGAAGGTGTTCACCTCATCGTTGTAGAGAATGATTTCATGTTCAAATTCTGAATCCGTTTCGAGGAGAAGTTCTTCAGAAACATCTTCTTCCGGATTCGCATTGTCTGGAAAAGCAGAATATTTCATAAAATAATTATTGAAAAACATAGCGCTTCGTAGTTTGATGGTTAAGATGCAACTAAAATACAAATTTTGCTCCAATCCATTTCCCTTTTTGAAGATGAGAATCAAAAGTAAGTTTGTTTTCTGAGCACTTCTCAATAATCAATGGCAAATCTTCTTTATAAAAACCGCTAAGAATCAAAACTCCTGATGCATGGAGCGCATTGGAATATGCTGGAATGTCTTGCAACAAAATATTACGGTTGATATTTGCTAAAATAACGTCGTATTTTTTATTTATTATTAAAGCAGCGTCACCAAGTAAAGGAGTAATGTTTTTACAGCGATTTCGCTGAATATTTTCTGTTGCGTTTTCAAAGCACCAAGCATCAATATCGATTGCTTCCAGTTGACTAGCACCTTGTATTTCAGCCAAAATAGCCAGTACTCCTGTTCCGCTTCCCATGTCCAAAACTGTTTTTTGAGAAAAATTTTCTTTCAAAACAAATTGGATCATCATATGGGTTGTTTCATGATGGCCTGTCCCAAAACTCATTTTGGGTTCAATCACTATATCAATTTTCGTTGAAGCAGGCTGGTGAAAAGGAGCACGAACCGTACATACATCATCCACTACAATTGCTTGAAAATTGGATTCCCAAGTTTCGTTCCAATTTTCAGGTGCTATTTCATTAACAGATGATAGTGACAAGCCCTCTTTTTGTAGAGAGGTTACCTCCTTTAAAAGTGATTGATTCCAATCGTCCTTGGTTATGTATGCATAAATGCCGTTTTGAGTTTCCTCAAAACTTTCAAACCCAACCGCGCCTAATTCAGCTATGAGAATATCGGCGTCATCTTGAGAAGAAGACACCGAAAAACTGCACTGTATATAAGGTTTTGACATTTATTTGTTGGCTACAACAATCGCATTAAAATCGGCTGCATTGAGGGCAGCTCCACCAATCAATCCACCATCAACATCGGCTTTACCAAAAATTTCCTCTGCATTGGCTGGTTTTACACTTCCACCGTACAAGATAGAAACTTCTTGAGCCAAAGCGTCGTCGTATGCTGCGGCCAAAGTTGTTCGAATAAAAGCGTGCATTTCTTGAGCTTGTTCAGGCGATGCCGTTTCTCCAGTTCCTATTGCCCATACAGGTTCGTATGCCAACACAATATTGTTCCAATCCGAAGAAGGTAGTGCAAAAAGAGCGTTTTTAAGTTGTGAAGCAACCAATTCAAAATGCTTTTCAGACTGACGGTCTGCAAGTTCTTCTCCAAAGCAAAACACAACTCGAAGTCCATTGTCTAAAGCAGCTTTTGTTTTTTCTGCAAGAATAGCATCTGTTTCTCCAAAATAAGCTCTGCGTTCTGAATGGCCAATAATGACCGTTTGAACGCCAATATCTTTGAGCATGTCAGCGGCGATTTCTCCTGTATATGCTCCGCTTTGAGCTTGATGCATATTTTGTGCAATTACTTCAATGTGCGAATCACTAGTTTGCTTTACAGCAGCTTGAAGGTTTACAAATGTAGGTGCAATCATGACCTCAACATCCGAAGGGCTTAGTTGATTTTTAAGGGCGTCTATTAGCTCCGTCGTTTCCGAGGCAGTTTTATTCATTTTCCAGTTTCCGGCAACAATTTTTTTTCTCATGCTTTTTTTTAAAAGTGATTTATAATGTTAATTTACTCGAACTTTTGGATCGAGCCATCCGTATAATAAGTCGACAAAGATATTAATCAAAATGAAAAGAGTGGCAATAACTAACACAGAACCCATTAAAACAGGAACGTCTAGGGTGTTAAGCGCCCCAACAATTTCTTTTCCAAGTCCGTTCCATCCAAAGATATATTCTACAAAAACGGCTCCGGCCAATAGGCTTGAAAACCAACCTGAAACAGCAGTTATTACGGGGTTTAGGGCGTTTTTTAGAGCGTGTTTTAGCACCACCTGTGTCTTCGATAAACCTTTGGAATACGCTGTTCGTATATAGTCCAATTGTAATACATCTAATAACGAATTTCGCATCAATTGGGTAACTACAGAAATGGGGCGAATCCCTAAAACTACCGAAGGAAGAATCAAATTGCGCCATTGAACTTGAAAACGTTCGCCAAAATCATCGAGTTCATAGAGACTTCCTGTCATGTTCAAATGGGTGTATTCTTTTAGTACAAACCCAAAAATCCACGAGAACAGAATGGCACTAAAGAAAGAAGGAACGCTCATTCCCATGGTGCTCACTAGTTGAATGATTCGATCAAACCATCCATCTTTATTTAGGGCAGACACTACGCCCAATCCAATTCCAATCAGCAAGGCAATAAAAATAGAACTCAGGGCGAGTACAATGGTATTGGGAAGTGTATTGGCAATAATTTCAGATACCTTTACCCCATTTTTTTGATAAGAAACTCTCATGTAAGGTTGTTTAATTACCCAATGATAGCCTCCTAATGAAAAAAGATTGAAAGCACGGTATTTTTGAGGCGTTAAAAAAGTAAAGTCTTGTTCGTTTTGAGAGTGAATCGAAATCGGCGATAGATCATTGACATAATAGGCATATTGATGAAATATTGGGCGATCAAATCCGTATTTAGCTTTAATAGCCGCCAACTGCTCCGAATTTTCATTTTGATCCAACATCATTTGAGCTGGGTCTCCCGGTAAAACAGTAAACAAGAAAAATACAACCGAAATCACACCCCACAATGTGAACAATACATAGCTCGTTTTTTTCAGAAGATAAATCATACTTTAGAGGATGATTGGTTTTGCCGTTGTGCTTTGAACCATTCCAAACTTTTTATTGCTTGAATGTGTTCATATCGTTCCAATGTAATTTTTGTTGAATTACACCGTTTTGAATCACAACAATTCCGGGATTGGAGCGAATGATTGTTTTAAGAGCTGTTTCGTCACAAAAATAAAATGAAAGGTTCAATGTCGATTCAAACGCTACTACAGCATCGGGACCTGAAGCTGTTACTCCTGCAACAACATATCCATTGGATTGGGCTTCTTCCACCAATTTTTGGAGGGAATCCATACTCTCCATTTCAAATTTTGTAATATTATAGGCAACAATTAGTACCAGTTTTTCTTTAGATAAGAGTTCTTGCGTAAAATCTTGACCGTCAAGCTCCAAACTAAAATCGTGTATGGGCGGTTCGTATCCTTCAGAAAGGGTTTTGGTTTCAACCGAAAGCAACGAGCCTGCTACGTCGGGATATTTACCCATGGTTTTTACGACTACTTCTTTCCCTTCTTGGTCAAACAGCCATTGATATTCCACTACGGGTGGAGGAGCATTTTCGGGATAGCTCATTGCTTGCGGAATGTTAGTCCCTACTTTGTATGCACGAAAATCCCACGATGGCAGATGGTTCAAAACGTGAACACCAAAATATGCAGAACCCAATAGAACAACTGCTAAAACAGTTACAAGCAATTTTTGAGAAAAAAGAGGCGTAATCCAACGCTTTTTTTGAATCAAAAAGAGAATCAAAAGAAGCAAGATAATATCTTTGGTGAACGATTGCCAAGGGGTAAGCGGAATGGCATCTCCAAAACAACCGCAATCGGTTACCTTGTTAAAGTATGCTGAATAAAACGTTAGAAACGTAAACAAAACAATCATCGCCAACAAACTCCACAGTACGGCTCTTGTTTGATATCCTAAAAGCAAAGCGACACCCAAAACGACTTCAACAATCACCAAAACAATCGCTAAAAAAAGTGCGTGTGGAATTATAAATTCTATGTTGAGAATTTGAGGGTCAGCGTACTCTTGAAGTTTGTAGGAAAATCCCAACGGATCGTTGAGTTTAATGAGTCCACTGAAAATAAATAGAACTCCAACAAAAATCCGAGCAAATTGCGTTAAGACAGCGGATAGTGACATTTTTATTGGTTTTTTTGTAGATGAATAAGCGCAAATACCGCATAATTAATCATGTCTTGGTAATTAGCGTCAATCCCTTCACTGACTAAGGTTTTTCCTTCGTTGTTTTCAATTTGTTTAACACGTAGCAATTTTTGAAGGATCAAATCAGTAAGCGAACTTACTCGCATATCGCGCCATGCCTCGCCATAATCGTGGTTTTTATCTTCCATCAATTGTTTGGTAACCTCCACATGTTTGTTATACAAATCTAGTGCTTGATTGAGAGACAAGTCGGGCTGTTCAACAATGCCCTTTTCGATTTGAATAAGTGCCATTACAGAATAATTAATGATGCCTATAAATTCAGAAACTTCTCCTTCGTTCACCTTTCGAACCTCATTTTGCTGTAAACTTCGAATTCGTTGGGCCTTAATAAATATTTGATCTGTCAATGAGGAAAGCCTTAAGATACGCCATGCGCTCCCGTAATCTTTCATTTTTTTACTAAAAAGGGAGCGACATTGATCAATGACTTGATCGTATTGTTGAGAAGTATGATGCATGAATTACAATCTATTTTCCGTAAATTTCGGGCAAATTTTTGAATTGGAATCCCCATTTTTATAAAAAATTTCCAAAGATTATCAACTGATTTGTATTAAAACTATGACGATTCACTGTAACGGCACCCCTATAGATTGTAAAAGTCCAAAAGTTATGGGGATTTTGAATGTCACTCCTGACTCATTTTATGATGGGGGAAAATTCAACAATCAGGCGCAAATTGTCCTTCAAGTTAAAAACATGTTGGATCAAGGAGCTACTTTTATTGATGTAGGAGGGTATAGCTCACGACCAGGTGCCGAGAATGTTTCGGAAGAAGAGGAACTGAATCGAGTCATTCCTGTCATTGAACTTATTGTGGAAAAGTTCCCAAAAGCGATAATCTCTATTGATACATTTCGAAGTCGAGTAGCACGCAATGCAATTGCATCGGGAGCTTCTATTGTCAACGACATTTCGGCGGGATCACTCGATGCTGCAATGATGGATACAGTTGCTGAATTAAAAGTACCCTATATCATGATGCATATGCAAGGGACTCCTCAAACTATGCAAGATCAACCGAAATACAATCATATCGTTTTAGAAATTGCTGATTTTTTTAAAAAAAAATTAGAAAAAGCTACCTTATTAGGTATCAAAGAATTGATAATTGATCCGGGGTTTGGGTTTGGAAAAACTGTAGCTCACAATTATGAAATACTTCAAAATTTATCCAATCTTACTGCTTTTGGAGTTCCTGTTTTGGCAGGTGTATCAAGAAAATCGATGATTTACAAACCCTTAAACACTTCACCCGAAGAGGCTTTAAATGGAACAACAGCTTTGCATATGGCAGCTTTGATGAACGGAGCTGGTGTTCTTCGGGTTCACGATGTTAAGGAAGCTTTTGAAACAATCATACTCTTTAATAAGCTCCAATCGTCATAGCCATTTTTTTTATGTATTTTTAAAAAAAAATTTACCCTTGGGAAAATTCGACTTTTTAGAGCTCAGCATTATCGATATTGTCGATGTGGTATTGGTTGCCATTCTTCTTTATTATGTGTATCGACTTGTTAGGGGCACTGCGGCTATTAAAATTTTTATCGGCATTGTCATTATCTACTTAATTTGGAAATTGACAGACGCACTTAACATGGATGTGTTAAGCAATATTCTTGGGAAGTTTATCAGTGTTGGGGTTTTTGCCCTTATTGTTGTTTTTCAGCAAGAAATCAGGAAGTTTTTACTCCTTCTTGGTTCTCCCAAATTGTCCAATCGCAAGAGTGTAGTACGTTATATGAATTTTTTTAAAAGAAGTTCCATGGCTTTGGAAATTGATAGTGATATGCTTATTGATGCCTGTATCACATTAGGTCAAAACAAGACCGGTGCACTTATTATTTTGGAACGCAATAACGATCTGGACTTTGTAAAAGGCTCTGGAGATCCTGTTTCGTTAAAAGCTTCAATTCCCGTTATTGAAAGTATTTTTTTTAAAAACAGTCCGCTACACGACGGAGCTATTATCATTGAAGGAGACACGATCACCGCTACCCGTGTGGTTCTTCCTGTATCGGATAACAAACAGATTCCAGCTCGTTTTGGATTAAGACATCTTGCAGCAATTGGAATTACTGAAAAAACTGACGCCTTGGCTTTGGTAGTATCCGAAGAAACTGGAATAATTTCGTATATCAAAAATGGGGAGTTTTCGTATTTTAAAGACAACGAAACTTTAAAAAAACTATTGGCAGAGGATTTGTCTTAAGCAACCGCATCTTCTTTTAAAAACTGAACTTTATACAAGTTTTTATACAATCCATCTTTTATTTTTAACAGCTGTTCGTGAGTTCCTGTTTCGACAATTTTTCCTTGATCCAAAACAATAATTTTGTCTGCATTTTGAACCGTTACCAATCGATGGGCTATGATTACAGAAGTTTTTCCTTCCGTAATTTTTTTCATTGCACTTTGAATTAATTCTTCAGAATTGGTATCGACCGAAGAGGTGGCTTCATCCAAAACCAACAAAGCAGGATTACCAACATAAGCTCTTAAAAATGCAATGAGTTGGCGTTGGCCTGATGAAAGCATAATACCCCTTTCTTTGACGTTGTAATCATATCCTCCAGGCAAACTCATTATGAATTCATGAACACCAATTCGCCTTGCTGCATCAATAACTTGGGACTTTGTGATGGTATCGTCCCAAAGCGTAATATTATTTAAAATAGTGTCTGCAAATAAAAATACATCTTGTAATACAACCGCCATTTGTGAACGTAAAAAAGTTAAATCGTAAGAAGAAATGGGTTGGTTGTCTAAATAAATATTTCCAGCATTGATCTCGTAGAAACGATTCAATACATTGACAAGAGTTGTTTTCCCTGATCCTGTAGCTCCGACAATAGCAAGGGTTTGTCCAGGTTCAACTTCAAAGGATATTTTTTTCAAAACGGGTTCATTTTCTTTATAAGAAAATTCAACATTATCAAAACAAAGATGTCCTTTAATTTCTTTAGGTTGATTTTCTCCCAGATTGGCAATAGTGCTTTGGGTATCCAAAATAGTAAACACACGATTGGAGGCAATCATCCCCATCTGAAGCGTATTGAATTTATCTGCTATTTGCCGTAACGGACGAAACAACATTTGCGACATTTGAATAAACAAAAAAATAGTTCCTAATGAAACATCCGAATTTTGTGCAATAACGTTCATGCCTCCAAACCAAACAATAAGTCCAACCGTAATTGAAGTGGAAAGTTCAGCAATGGGAAAGAAAATAGAATTGTACCAAACTGTTTTTAACCAGGCTTTTTTGTGTTGTTCATTAATTTCTTTGAATTTCTTATATTCAATTTGTTCGCGAGTAAAAAGCTGAACGATTTTCATTCCTGTAATACGTTCTTGGACAAACGAATTTAAATTTGCGACTTGAGTTCTTACGTCATCAAAGGCTTTTTTCATTGCCTTTTGAAACTTTCGAGTTGCAAATAAAATAAAGGGCAGCACCAAAAACACAAGCAATGCCAACTCCCAACTTACCGCTAACATTACTACAACTACTATTAGCATTTTTAGCAAATCGGCAATAATCATAAACAGTCCTTGGCTAAAAATACTGGCAATGGTTTCGATATCACTAACGGCTCGTGTTACCAATCTTCCTACCGCCGAAGTATCGTAATATGCCATTTTAAATCGTACCATATGCTTAAAAAGACGAATCCTAATATCTCTAATTACCTGTTGCCCTAACCAATTGGCATAATAAAGGAAAAAAAATTGGAAAACGACTTCCAAAAATAAGGCTCCCAACATGAGTGAAATCATCAAAACCAATCCGTCGTAATCCTTCAGTGAGATGTAGTCATCTACTGTTATTTTTAACAAATAAGGTGTAAGCGTAGAGAACACTGAAAGTAAAATGGCCGCAAACATCACAAATACAAACACCCCTCGGTAAGGGCGGGTATAAGTCATAAGTCGCTTGAGCAATACTGTGTCTAAAATTTGTCCTCTTGCCTTGTTATCCATCAGTTTTTATTAATTCGTTGGGGTATCCTACTTCGGTAAGATACAAACCATGTGCGGGAACAGAAAATCCAGCATTGCTTCTGTCTTGACTCTTCAGCACTTCTAGAAAGTGTGAAACGGGGCGTTTTCCTTGCCCTATTTCCAAGAGCGTTCCCACAACGGCGCGGACCATATTACGCAAAAAACGATTAGCGGTAATCGTAAAGACGCTATACTCTTCATGAGGTTTCCAACCCGCTTTGGTAATATCGCATTCAAAAGTCGAAACATCGGTATTGCTTTTAGAAAAGCATTTAAAATTATTATGCTCCAACAACAACTGAGCTGTCTGGTTCATAACATGATAGTCAACATTTGATTTCAAACGATATGCAAACGATTCCAAAAAAGGATTTTTAGCCTCATAAACCCAATATTCGTAAGTGCGATAAATGGCATCAAAACGGCAATGAGCACTATCAGACACTCGAAACAAATTTTTAATTACGATATCTTTTGGAAGCAAAGCATTCATTTTAAAAACAAAATCGTCCGCATTTTCCAATTTCTGATCAGTATCAAAATGAGCAAACATTTGTTTTGCATGGACTCCAGTATCCGTTCTTCCGGCTCCCATAATTGCTACAGTTTCATTCAATATAATCGACAAAGAATTCTCAATAACTTGTTGCACTGTTTCGGCATTGGGTTGACGCTGCCAACCATGGTAATGTGTTCCGCGATAAGCTATTTCTAAAAAAAATCGCAATAGAAAACGTATGTTTGTTAATTGAACAAAGATACCTTTTAATTAAAAAAACCAATGCTATTGTTTCATGAAAAAAATTCTACTTCTTTCAGACACACATAGCCACATGGATGAGCGGATCATTAGCTACGCAAAAAAAGCGGATGAAATTTGGCATGCAGGTGATATTGGAGACTTATCCATTACCGATTCTTTAGAAAAAATTAAACCCATAAGAGCTGTGTATGGAAACATCGACAACGCCAAAATTCGAACGGTATTTCCTTTGTTTCAATCTTTCAAATGCGAAGAAGTTTCGGTACTTATTACGCACATAGGGGGCACCCCAAAACGCTACGCAAAAGGAGTTAAAGAACAGTTGGATATTCACAAACCTAAATTGTTTATTTGCGGCCATTCTCATATTCTTAAGGTTCAATTTGATTCCAAAAATCAAATGCTGTATATGAATCCTGGAGCTGCTGGAAAGTCTGGATTTCACAAAGTGCGAACACTGCTTCGGTTTGTAATTGATGGTCCCGACATCAAGGACTTGGAAGTTATTGAATTGGGAAATCGAAGTCAAAGCAATTGATTTGATTTTAGTTGTTAATAAACACGGTATAATTGTGTTGCGAACTGGCAAATAAGTCGGTGCAATTCGATACACTTTACGTATCTTTGAAACAACAATACACACAATAATATTTCCAAATTATGATCCTCTTTTTTGGTAACAAAAATCAACGAATCTTTGCGGTTCAATCCAATTCAACTCCAGACGCTACAACCATTGAAAAGCTCGAATGGCTGTTCGGTGGTCTTCCAAAAATTCACTCCCAAACTATCGAAAACGAGTTTGTAGGTCCTCGAAAAACAATGATCACACCCTGGAGTACCAACGCTGTTGAAATCACCCAAAACATGGGAATTGAAGGACTCGTTCGCATCGAGCAATTTGTGCCTTTTTACGAAGAGTTTGACCCTATGCTGTTGGAACGATATGACACTTTGGATCAAACCATTTTTGAAGTGAATATTCAACCCGAACCGGTTCTTGAAATCGAAAATATTGGTGTATACAACAAACAAGAAGGACTTGCGCTCAACGATGAGGAAGTTGCTTATTTGGAAGCTTTGTCCGAACGACTCAATCGAAAACTTACTGATTCTGAGGTTTTTGGATTCTCTCAAGTCAATTCAGAACATTGTCGTCACAAAATATTTAACGGAACCTTTGTCATTGACGGAAAAGAAAAACCGGATTCCCTTTTTAAACTTATCAAAAAGACCGCCGCAGAAAACCCAAACGATATTGTCTCTGCTTACAAAGACAACGTAGCTTTTGTAAAAGGTCCCATTGTGGAGCAATTTGCTCCCGAACGTCCCGACCTTCCCTCCTATTTTAAAAAATCAGATTTTGAATCGGTAATTTCCTTAAAAGCCGAAACTCATAACTTTCCAACAACGGTAGAACCTTTTAATGGCGCTGCTACGGGTTCTGGTGGAGAAATTAGGGACCGACTTGCAGGTGGAATCGGCTCACTTCCTTTGGCAGGAACTGCCGTTTACATGACAGCATATTCTCGTTTGGAAAACAAACGCCCATGGGAACGAATGAAAGCGCGAAATTGGCTCTATCAAACTCCTATGGATATTCTAATTAAAGCCTCCAACGGCGCTTCTGATTTTGGAAATAAGTTCGGGCAACCGCTTATTTCTGGTTCTGTTTTTACCTTTGAACACGAAGAGAATTCCAAAAAAATTGGCTTTGATAAGGTCATTATGCTGGCAGGGGGAATTGGATATGGAAAAGCCAACCAAAGTCTTAAAAACACCCCACAAAAAAACGATAAAATTGTCATCCTAGGAGGAGAAAATTATCGAATTGGAATGGGCGGAGCTGCAGTTTCTTCTGCCGATACGGGTAAATTTAGCAGTGGAATCGAGCTCAATGCAGTTCAACGATCCAACCCAGAAATGCAAAAAAGGGTTGCCAACGCCATTCGTGGGATGGTGGAATCGAAAGAAAATCCCATCGTTTCTATTCACGATCATGGAGCTGGAGGACATTTGAATTGCTTATCGGAGCTCGTTGAGGAAACAGGGGGTATGATTGATTTGGACAAATTACCCGTAGGCGACCCAACCCTTTCTGATAAAGAAATTATTGGTAACGAGTCTCAGGAAAGAATGGGCATAGTTATAAGTGAATCTGGCATAGAAACTCTCAAAAAAGTTGCTGAACGCGAACGCGCACCTTTTTACGAAGTTGGAATAGTAACTGATGATGACCGCTTTTTGATAACTTCCAAAGAACGAAATACAACTCCCATGAATTTGGCGCTTTCCGACATGTTTGGAAGCTCTCCCAAAACCATCATGGAAGACCAAACGATTTCTCCAAATTTTGCAAAGGTTACTATCACCCATCAAAACATATATGAGCTTACAGAACAATTACTGCAACTAGAAGCTGTAGGTTCCAAAGACTGGCTGACCAACAAAGTAGATCGATGTGTTACAGGGCGAGTTGCCAAGCAGCAAACTGTTGGCCCGCTTCAATTACCACTAAACAACTGCGGTGTTATGTCTTTGGACTACAAAGGAAAACAAGGAGTTGCAACTTCAATTGGACACGCTCCGGTGAGTGCTCTTATCGATTCCAAAGCTGGAAGCCGAATTGCTATTACAGAGTCGCTAACCAATTTGATTTGGGCTCCTTTAGAAAAAGGGTTACAATCAGTTACCTTGTCCGCTAACTGGATGTGGCCTTGTAATAATTCGGGGGAAGACGCCAGGTTGTATGAAGCTGTTGAAGCTTGTTCTAATTTCGCAATCGCATTGGGAGTTAATATTCCTACAGGAAAAGATTCTCTTTCAATGAAACAAAAATACCCTGACGACGAAGTAATCGCGCCAGGGACTGTGATTATTTCTGCTGCAGCACATTGCAACGATATTGCCAACGTTGTAGAGCCTGTTTTTCAGAAAGAAAAACAATCCATTTATTACATCAACTTCTCTCAGGATGCGTATAAATTAGGAGGGTCTTCGTTAGGGCAAATTTTGGGTCAAATAGGCGCCGAAACACCCGATGTAAAAGATGCTGAGTTTGTCAAAAATGCTTTTGATATTGTTCAACAACTCATACGAGAAAATACTATTTTGGCTGGACACGATGTGAGTTCGGGGGGATTGATTACCACATTGTTGGAAATGTGTTTTGCAGACAATAAGTTGGGTGCAACCATAGACCTATCGCCTATCAAAGCAGCTGACCTGGCTCACCTACTATTCAGTGAAAATGCAGGAATTGTTTTTCAGGCAAATTCTACTGCTGAGACTTTGTTAAACCAGCACTTTATTCCATTTCATAAAATTGGAAATGTCACTGAGAGCAACCTATTGTCGATTCAATATTTGGAAGAAAAACTAGAATTTGACATTGCGAAATACCGTGATATTTGGAGTAAAACTTCTTATTTATTGGATCAAAAGCAAAGCGGAGAGACAAAAGCCAAAGAACGTTTTGAGAACTACAAACACCAAAGACTATCCTTTGATTTTCCATCCACTTTTGATGGAAAACGACCGCTAGTTCCCGCTGGTCAAAAAATAAAAGCAGCAGTCATACGAGAAAAAGGAAGTAATTCGGAACGCGAAATGGCTTATATGATGGATCTTGCAGGTTTTGACGTGAAAGATGTTCACATGACCGATTTAATTTCGGGAAGAGAAACCCTAGAAGACGTTCAGCTAATTGTAGCTGTGGGTGGTTTTTCCAACTCCGACGTGTTAGGATCGGCCAAAGGTTGGGCAGGAGCTTTTAAGTACAACGCCAAAGCTCGAAATTCTCTTCAAAAATTCTTCGAAAGAACAGACACGCTATCTTTAGGAGTTTGCAACGGTTGTCAGTTGTTTATCGAGCTTGGACTGCTTCACCCCAACGATGCAGAAAAACCAAAAATGTTGCACAACGATTCTCACAAGTTTGAATGTGTCTTTACATCAGTAACCATTCCTGAAAACAATTCGGTAATGCTTCAAAATTTATCAGGGAGCACACTAGGAATTTGGGCAGCACATGGTGAAGGTAAATTTCATTTACCAAAAGATGAAAATCATTACAAAATTGTTGGAAAATACACATACGATTCATACCCCTCAAACCCCAACGGATCTGATTATAACACAGCTATGTTGTCAAGTGATGACGGAAGACATTTGGTAATGATGCCTCACTTGGAACGCTCAATTTTTCCGTGGAACTGGGGACATTATCCCAAAGAAAGAAAAAACGAGGAATTATCTCCTTGGATTCAGGTATTCATAGATGCTGAATTGTGGTGTAAAAACCATTAATATTCGCAATCTAAGGTCATCATTAAAATTATTTGATTATTTTTATACACTATCACTATAATTTTATTTATGAAACCTAGTCGAATATTTGATTTTTTAGCGCATCAAGCCGTTCACTCTCCATTGGACAATATTTTATCTACAAAATACGAGGGAGTTTGGAAAGGAATTTCTACGCAAGAGTATTACGATGAAGCTCAGAAAATGAGTCGAGCGTTTTTAAAGTTAGGAGTCAAGCCTCAGGATAAGGTTGCCATGATTACTTCCAACAATCGAACCGAATGGTGTATTGTAGACGCGAGTATTGCACAAATTGGCGCCATCAATGTTCCTCTTTACCCGACCATTTCAAAAGAAGATTACCAGTATATTCTTAGTCATTCGGAGTCTACCTATTGTTTTGTTTCAGATATTGAGATTTACGAAAAAGTAATGGCTATAAAAGATCAAGTTTCCAGTTTGAAAGAAGTCTATTCTTTTGATATAATTGATGGCTGCAAACACTGGTCTGAGCTCAAAGAACTAGGAGTTGATGAAAACACTCAAAAAGAAGTTGAAGCATTAAAAAGCAAGGTAAAACCATCTGATTTGGCAACCATAATTTATACATCCGGAACAACAGGAAAACCCAAAGGAGTTATGCTGAGCCATGACAATATTGTTTCCAATGTTTTTGCGGCCTCAAAACGACTTCCTTTAATACATGGCGAATCGACAGCCTTGAGTTTCTTGCCAGTTTGCCATATCTATGAACGCGTACTTTTATACATTTATTTATTCAATGGAATCCGAGTTTCGTTTGCAGAAACAATAGAAAATATTGGGCAAAATCTTAACGAGAAAAAACCTGATGTAATGAGTGCTGTTCCTCGATTGTTAGAAAAAATGTATGACTCCATAATTAGTAAGGGAGCCGATTTAACAGGTCTTAAAAAGAAATTGTTTTTTTGGGCAGTAGGTTTAGGACTTCGCTACCAACCATTTGGAAAAAATGGATTGTTATATGAATTGCAACTCAAAATAGCTCGAAAACTAATTTTTAGTAAATGGAAAGCCGCATTGGGAGGAAATTTAAAATTGATTTCTTCGGGTAGTGCCGCGCTACAACCACGATTAGCGAAGGTTTTTACCGCCGCAGGAATTACCATCAACGAAGGGTACGGTCTTACCGAAACTTCTCCAGTAATTTCTGTTAATATGCTCGAAAAAGGATTTTATAAATTTCATACGGTAGGAAAAGTCATTGATGGCGTTGAAATTAAAATTGCCGAAGATGGAGAAATTTTATGCAAAGGACCCAACGTAATGATGGGATATTACAAAGATCCTGAAAAAACAAAAGAGGTCATGTCTGGAGACTACTTCCATACGGGCGATATTGGTGTTATAGATGCAGATGGGTTTTTACGAATTACTGATCGTAAAAAAGAAATGTTTAAAACCTCAGGAGGAAAATATATTGCTCCTCAGGTCATCGAAAACATAATGAAGCAATCGCTTTTCATTGATCAAATTATGGTGATGGGAGAAAGTCAAAAAATGCCTTCAGCCTTGATTTTAATCAATGAAGCTTTTGTCAAAGAATGGGCAAAAAAACATTCTTTGAATGTTGGTAATGATTTAAAAACCATTAGTCAAAACGACAAAGTAATTGAACGAATCCAACAAGAAGTTGACCGATACAATGAACGACTTGGAAAATGGGAAAAAGTCAAAAAATTTGAGTTAACCCCTACTTTATGGACTATTGAAGGTGGACACTTGACGCCTACAATGAAGCTCAAAAGGAAATCCATTCTTTCAATATATTCATCGCTTTACAATAAGATTTACCAGGAGTAACCCAAAAAATTTTACAATTTTTTTTTTAAATATTCTTTTTCATTTATTATGCATGCATAATAAATTTTTTGTATTTTTGAGGACAATCTGTTTAAAATGCAACAAAAAAGAACCATTGATCATGTTTTAAGAGCAACATGGCAAGCCATTGCAAAAATGTATAATGAAGAAGCCTTAAAGTCAGACAGCACCATGGCTACAGGTTTTGCTTTGTTGAGTATTGATCCAAATGAAGGAACGCCTTCTACTGCCCTTGGGCCTAAAATGGGAATGGAAGCTACAAGCTTATCTCGGATTTTAAATTCAATGGAAGAAAAAGGACTCATTGCAAGAAAACCACACCCCAACGATCGAAGGAGTGTTTTGATTCATCTTACCGATTTCGGTTTGGAAAAAAGAGCCGTTTCTAGAGAATTTGTTTTGCAATTCAATAATAGAATTCGCGAAGAAGTTGATAAAGAAGCATTGGATCAATTTTACTCAGTCATAGACACCATTCAAAACCTGGTGAACAACAAGCAAATATTTAGCAATACCCTAAAAAACAACTAGTAACAAATGAAACGAACCATCAAAAAAGTAGCCGTTATAGGATCTGGAATTATGGGTTCTGGCATCGCTTGTCATTTTGCTAACATTGGAGTTGAAGTGCTTTTATTAGACATCGTACCCAACGCCTTGAACGATGCTCAAAAAGCAAAAGGATTAACTCTTGAAAGTCCCGAAGTAAGAAACAGCATTGTTAATGCACATTTTCAAAATGCGATCAAATCAAGACCAGCGCCTCTGTATCATAAAAACTTCGTTTCACGAATTTCAACAGGAAATTTGGACGACGACCTTCACAAAATCAATTCAGCAGATTGGATCATAGAGGTGGTAACTGAAAGACTTGACATCAAACAACAAGTTTTTGAAAAAATTGAAAAGCACCGAACTCCTGGAACCTTAATTACGTCCAATACTTCAGGGATTCCTATCAAACATATGAATGAAGGACGCAGTGAAGATTTTCAACAACATTTTGCAGTAACTCACTTCTTCAATCCTCCGCGCTATCTTAAACTTTTTGAAGTCATTCCTGGACCGAATTGTAATCCCTCAGTGACAGAATTTTTAATGAATTACGGTGATCTTTATTTAGGCAAAACTGCAGTGCTAGCCAAAGATACTCCAACATTTATAGGAAATCGTATCGGAATGTTTGGCATTCAAAGTTTGTTTCATCAAATTGGGGAAATGGGACTAACCATTGAAGAAGTTGACAAACTCACAGGACCCGTTTTAGGGCGTCCAAAATCAGCTACTTTTCGAACCGTAGATGTTGTAGGACTCGATACCCTCATTCACATCAGTAACAGTTTGGCAAAAAATCTTCCCGATGACGAATGCAATCATTTGTTTGCCATTCCAGACTTTATTAGCACCATGCTTGAAAACAATTGGTTGGGGAGTAAAACAGGACAAGGCTTTTACAAAAGAATAAAAAACGAAAAAGGGAAATCAGAAATTCTGACGTTGGACCTTACTTCGATGGAATACCGCCCCAAAAAAAATGCCTCATTTGCTACACTCGAAAAAACCAAAGCAATTGATTCGGTCAAAGAGCGAATCCCAATCTTAGTGAACGGTTCAGACAAGGCAGGTGATTTTTACCGAAAAAACTTTTCAGGACTTTTTGGATATATTCAAAATCGAATTCCTGAAATTTCAGACGAATTGTATCGAATTGATGATGCAATGAAGGCTGGTTTTGGATGGGAATTAGGTCCTTTCGAAATATGGGATGCAATGGGTGTTGCCGAAGGAATTGAATTGATGAAATCCGAAGGAATACAAATAGCCACTTGGTTGGAGAAATTTATCTCGGACGGAAACACACATTTTTATACAACAAAACAAGGCATTGTTCATTATTACGATATACCTTCCTGCACTTACATAGTGAAACCTGGACAAGAGTCGTTTATTATTTTGGATAGTCTTCGAGACGATAAGACTGTATGGAGCAATAAAGATTCCATAGTAACGGACTTGGGAGATGGGATTTTAAATTTAGAATTCCGAACCAAAATGAATACCCTTGGCGAAGGAGTACTTCAAGGTCTGAACAAATCCATTGATATCGCTGAAAAAGATTTTCAGGGACTTGTGATTGGAAATCAAGGGGCTAATTTTTCCGCAGGAGCGAATATTGGAATGATTTTTATGATGGCTGTTGAGCAAGAATACGAAGAACTCAATATGGCTATCAAAATTTTTCAAGATACAGTCATGCGACTTCGCTACTCATCGATTCCTACTGTGGCAGCTCCTCACGGATTGACCTTAGGAGGTGGATGTGAAATTTCAATGCATGCTGATAAAGTCGTAGCAGCAGCAGAAACATATATGGGATTGGTAGAATTTGGAGTAGGTGTCATTCCTGGTGGAGGTGGCTCCAAAGAAATGACCTTAAGAGCTTCGGATATGTTCCAAAAAAACGATGTAGAACTCAATATTTTGCAAGAGTATTTTCTTGCCATTGGAACAGCCAAGGTTTCGACTTCAGCATACGAAGCTTATGATTTTGGTGTTCTTCAAAAACATAAAGATATTGTTGTTGTCAACAACAATCGTTTGATTGCTGAAGCCAAAAAACACGCTTTGATAATGGCAGAAGCGGGTTATACACAACCCATCCAAAGAACCGATATCAAAGTTTTAGGGAAACAAGCCCTTGGAATGTTTTTGGTAGGAACTGACTCCATGCAAGCCGGAAAATACATCTCCGAACACGATCAAAAAATCGCTAACAAACTTGCCTATGTGATGGCAGGTGGAGATCTGTCGCAAGCAACACGAGTTAGCGAACAATATCTATTAGACATTGAGCGCGAAGCATTTTTGTCGCTCTGTACTGAAAGAAAAACGTTGGAACGCATTCAACACATGCTCACTACTGGAAAACCACTTCGAAATTAAAACGATTTAAAAAAAATACCATATGAAAACTGCCTATATAGTTAAAGCATACCGAACTGCAGTAGGAAAAGCACCGCGAGGGTTATTTCGTTTCAAACGACCCGACGAATTGGCTGCGGAAACCATTGAATACATGATGAATACTTTACCCCATTTTGATAAATCCAGAATTGATGATGTCATTGTTGGAAATGCAATGCCCGAAGCCGAACAAGGGCTCAATATGGGGCGATTGATTTCACTAATGGGGCTTCATACTGAAGATGTTCCTGGAGTTACAGTGAATCGTTACTGTGCATCGGGATTGGAAACTATTAGCATGGCTACAGCTAAAATCCAGAGTGGAATGGCTGACTGTATTATAGCTGGTGGAGTTGAAAGCATGAGTTTTATTCCTATGGGCGGTTACAAAGCTGTTCCCGATTATCAATTAGCACAACAAGGAAAAGAAGAGTACTATTGGAATATGGGGCTTACTGCCGAAGAAGTCGCCAAACAGTATAAAATTTCTAGAGAAGATCAAGATGAATTTGCATTTCAATCTCATATGAAATCCTTAAAGGCGCTTGAAAACGGTGTTTTTGAATCGCAAATTGTTCCTATTGACATAGAAGAAACCTATTTGAATGCAGAGGGTAAAAAAACAACCAGAAACTATACCGTTAGCAAAGACGAAGGCCCTCGAGCTGGCACCAGTGTTGAAGCACTGAGTAAGTTGCGTCCCGTATTTGCCAACGGCGGATCTGTAACAGCAGGAAATTCTTCTCAAATGAGTGACGGAGCGGCTTTTGTAATGGTTATGAGCGAAGCTATGGTCAAAGAATACAACTTAGAACCCATTGCTCGAATGGTCAACTATGCAGTAGCAGGAGTGCCTCCTAAAATCATGGGGATCGGTCCTGTTAAGGCCATTCCGAAAGTATTAAAACAGGCAGATATGAAGCTTGAAGACATAGAAATGATTGAGCTAAACGAAGCTTTTTCATCACAATCGTTAGCTGTTATTCGAACGCTTGGCTTGAATCCCGAGATTATCAACGTTAATGGAGGTGCCATTTCTTTGGGACATCCGTTGGGTTGTTCGGGAGCGAAGCTTTCGGTTCAGTTGTTTGAAGAAATGAAACGACGCAAACAGCGGTATGGAATGGTAACCATGTGTGTGGGAACAGGACAAGGTGCCGCAGGAATTTTTGAAATTTTATAACTTATGGAAATTATGGAAAATAACATGACCCGAGGCGGTGAATTTCTTTTGAAAGAAACCCCAGCCAAAAACGTTTTCACACCGGAAGATTTTTCTGAAGAACAATTGATGATGAAAGAAGCCGTTGTTGATTTTTCGAATCGAGAAATTTGGCCACAAAAGCCACGCTTAGAAAAAAAGGACTACGATTTAACGCTAGAAATCATGCGAAAAATCGGAGACCTAGGATTTTTGGGAGTTTCTGTCCCAGAAGCCTATGGTGGTTTGGGTATGTCTTTTGTATCCACCATGCTTGTTTGTGAATATATTTCAGGGTCTTCGGGTTCAATTTCAACAGCATTTGGTGCGCACACTGGAATTGGAACGATGCCTATTGTTTTGTACGGAACTGAAGAACAAAAGAAAAAATATGTTCCTAAACTTGCTACAGGAGAGTGGTTTGGGTCATACTGTTTGACAGAACCTGGAGCGGGATCGGATGCCAACAGCGGAAAAACCAAGGCAGTACTTTCTGAGGATGGAAGTCATTATAAAATTACAGGGCAAAAAATGTGGATATCAAACGCAGGGTTTGCCAATTTATTCATTGTTTTTGCTCGTATTGAAGACGATAAAAATATTACAGGATTTATCGTCGAAAACGACCCTTCAAATGGGATTACGTTGGGAGAAGAAGAAGACAAATTGGGAATTCACTCCTCCTCTACCCGGCAAGTGTTTTTTAATGAAACCAAAGTTCCTGTTGAAAATATGCTTTCAGAAAGAGGCAACGGTTTTAAAATTGCCATGAATGCCTTGAATGTAGGACGAATTAAATTGGCTGCAGCTTGTTTGGATGCCCAAAAAAGAATCGTTACAGAAGCTATTAAATATGCCAATGAGCGTATTCAATTCAAAACACCCATCAGTCAGTTTGGAGCCATCAAAGAGAAAATGGCTATAATGGCAACCAATAGTTTTGTTGGCGAGTCGGCTTGTTACCGAGCTGCAAAAGATATTGAAGATCGAATTCAACTTCGAGTGGATCAAGGAAATTCTCACCAAGAAGCCGAGCTTAAAGGGGTTGAGGAATATGTAATTGAGTGTTCTATATTGAAAGTGGCTGTTTCTGAAGATTGTCAAAATACTTCTGACGAAGGAATTCAAGTATTGGGCGGAATGGGATTTTCAGCAGAAACTCCTATGGAATCGGCATGGAGAGATGCTCGTATTTCTAGGATCTACGAGGGTACCAATGAAATCAATCGAATGCTGTGTGTAGGGATGCTCATCAAAAAAGCCATGAAAGGACATGTTGATTTGTTAGAACCTGCCATGAGTGTCGCTGAAGAATTGATGGGAATCCCTTCTTTTGATACTCCTGATTTTTCTGCACCATTGGCTCAAGAAAAACACATTGTCAAAAATCTAAAAAAAGTGTTTTTAATGATTGCTGGATCAGGAGTTAAGAAATACGGAGATCAACTTGAAAAACACCAGCAACTTCTTATGTGTGTAGCAGATATTATGATTGAGATTTACATGGCGGAATCTGCAGTTTTAAGGACTGAAAAAAATATAGAGCGGATGGGTGTTGAAACACAAGCACATCAAATTGCGATGACACAATTGTATTTGTTTGATGCTGTAGAACTGATTTCTAAACGTGGAAAAGAAGCTATTATTTCTTCTTCGGAAGGTGATGAACAAAAAATGATGTTGATGGGGCTGAAACGGTACACCAAATATTCAGAATTCCCTAACATTGTTGCTCTACGGAATCAGGTTGCTGAAAAAATTGCTGAAGAAAATCACTACTGTTTTTAAAAATACCTGTTTAAGATTGATTACCAATTAATCCATTTACTGAAGCGGTCAACATTTCAACAATAATAATATATTAATGTCAAAAGTGAGTTTTCATTATTATTCAATTAGTTTGAAGAGAATTTTATACCTTTATAGCCTATACATTAAAAACTAAAGGCAGAATAAAGTCAATTTTATCGATCATAACTATATGAAAAATAGATATATAGCTAATAAAGCAACTCAAATAATGATGTTGTTTTTATTATTTGCTCCAAAAATTACGCTGTCCAATTCACTAAAATTTGATATTATTGATGAAACTGCATTGACTATTAGCAATTTTAGTCCTTCGTCAGTTTGTGCAAACAATCCTGTTGACATAGTCGTATCGGGTTCAAATTTTGTGGATGTTACCGATGTTTTCATAGGAACTACCTCTGTGGGATATTTAGTAGACAGTTCATCTCAAATTACCATTCAAAACATCAATGCGGCCTCTACAGGTCGGATACGTGTGGTAACACTAACTGATGACATGCTGAGTGTCAATTCACTGGTTATCAATTCAACAACTGCTTCATTGAGCAGCTCTGTATCTGGAGCGGTTTGTGAAGGTGATTCCGTTACTTTTACAGCTTCTGGAGGAGACGAATATCAATTTTTAATCAATGGTTCTCCTGTAACCGTCGGTTATGTAACTAATTCCACTTATACTTCTAATAGTTTTTCTAACAATGATGAAGTGAGTGTTCGTGTAAGAAATTCCGCTACAGGATGCATGGATACTGCCTCTGGAATTGCAGTTTTGGTTGTTGATCTGCCCAATCCATCCCTTTCGAGTGATGTTACAGCAAATTGTTCGGGGGAAAATATTACGTTTACAGCCACTGACGGAGACGAATACCAATTTTACATCAATGGAAGTCCTCACGGAACAAAGTCGAGTTTAAATACATTGACTATCAATTCACTAAGCGATGGAGACACGGTATCAGTTCGCGCATTTAACTCTTTGGATTGCGGAACAACCTCCACAGGAATTACTGTTACCATTTCCGATGTTCCAGTTGCTGCTGGAACAATTTCTGGAGATTTTACGGTTTGTCAAGAAGATACTGGGGTTGTTTACACCACTACTTCCATAGCAGGGGCTACCAGCTACAACTGGAGTCTTCCATCAGGAGCTTCTATCGTTGGAGCAGCTTCAGGGCAAACTATTACTGTGGATTACAGTGCCGCTGCTTCAAGTGGAAACATCAGTGTTCAAGGGGTAAACAATTGTGGTAATGGAATCTTATCCACTGCCTCTGTGTCAATTAATTCTGACCCGGACACCGCAACGGCCATTTCTGGAGCCGCTAGCGTTGACCAAGCAGATGTTGCGGAAACTTACACGGTTGCTTCGATCAATAATGCTACTTCCTACATTTGGACAATTCCTTCCGGAGCTTCGATAGTTTCTGGATCTGGAACGAATTCAATTACAATAGATTTTTCAAACGCGCAAAACGGTATTCTTACAGTCAAAGGTGTAGGCAATTGTGGTGAAGGAGTTGTATCTCCTAATTTCGACATTACAGTTAGTCCTCTTCCCGACGACGCAGGAACCCTTTCCGGTCCTAGCGGCACTATTTATAAAGGAAGTACTGGGGTTGTTTTCTCAGTGCCAACTATTGCAAATGCAACTACTTACGTCTGGACAATACCTTCGGGTGGGACAATTGTCTCAGGAAATGGAACAGAGTCAATCACCGTTGATTTTTCAGATACCGCATCCAATGGCGCCATAACAGTATTGGGGCAAAATTCAGTTGGACAAGGAGCTTCATCAAGCTTTTCATTAATCCTAGCCAATCCTCCTGCAGCTGATACAGGTACTGATCGCGCAATTTGTATTGGAGATTCTACAATTTTAGGAGGAACAGAGGTTCCTGTAAACACATACTCGTGGACTTCCAATCCAACCGATTTGAGTATTAGCGATCCAAACAGTCAAAATCCGACTGTGACGCCTACTGTTTCGACTGTATATACTTTAACAGAAACAACTCCAGGCGGTGGACAAAGCAGCAATTCTGTCACCGTTACTGTAAATCAAAAACCAACAGTGGTTGCTGGTGCTGATCAAGTTATTTGTTTGGGCGATGCGGTTCAAATTGGATCTGCAGGTGACCCAACACATACCTATTCATGGGTTTCAAATCCCGCTGGATTTACATCCTCAATTGCCAACCCAACCGTTTCTCCAACCGTTACTACAACCTATACATTAACCGAAACCGTTACTTCCACAGGATGTTCTGAGTCTCAATCAATGACTGTTACGGTTGAACAAACCCCTGTAATTTCTGCGGGGGCTGTCGACACAATATGTGAAAATACTACTAACTATGTATTATCAAGCGCCTCTGGACCGACTTCTGGGGTAACTTACCTCTGGGAATCAGACGGGGATGGAAGCTTTAATGATGATACGCTTCGTAATCCAACCTACACTCCTGGAGCTAGCGACCTTGGAAACGGAAGCGTTGTTCTAAGAATGTCCGCTAATAGTACTTCCGGACCTTGTACATCCTCTATTGTTCAGGATAATATGACATTGAGTTTCACTCCTAACGCCACTATTGATGCTGGCCCAGGCACTACTATTTGCGGAACTGACACGTATCAACTCAATGCAACTGCTACTAATTATAGTTCCATTTCATGGTCTTCTTCGGGTTCTCCGGGAACTTTGAGTGCAACCAATATTGAAGATCCTATATACACTCCTAGTGCTGCTGATATTTCTGCAGGGAGTATTACTTTAACAGTGGAAGTAATTCCCAATTCGGAATGTGGAACCACGCTTATAACATCTCCTGTAACAATAACACTAATAGCTCCACCTACCGTGGATGCTGGTGATAATGCTACTATTTGTGCTGGATCTGATTTTACAATAAGTACATCTTCTCAAACAAATACATCGGCTCTTTCTTGGTCAACCTTAGGGGATGGAACCTTCACTTCTGGGTCAACTTTGAGTGCAACCTACAGTCCAGGAGCTAATGATATAATTGCTGGAGCTGTTACCCTAACACTTGAGGGAACAGGAAACGGATTGTGTGGTGCTACAGTAGATGATGATATGCTTCTTACTATCAATCAAGATGTAGTAATAGACGCAGGTGCTGACGGTACTTTGTGTGAAGGACCCAACACGCTTTTAGGTGCCACCGCTACTAACGCGGATACCTTATTATGGTCTCACAATGGAGATGGTCAACTGACAAACCCTAATTCCCTAACTCCCGTGTATACACCCGAAGGAACTGATTTTAATGGAACGGTTACGTTTACACTAACGGCAACATCGAGTGCTCCCTGTGCAGCCAACCCCTCTGATACCGTAACATACTCATTTGTTGAATCGCCCATTGTAAATGCTGGTCCTGATTTGGAAATCTGTGAAAATGGCACCTTTTTTATCTCTTCAGCCTCAGCAAGTAATTTTGATTCAATAACTTGGACCTCCAACGGAACGGGTGGATTTGATGATTCGGGAAACACAACTCCTGTTTATACACCCAGTGCTGCTGACATTGCTAACGGTTCTGTTCGATTAACAATTACTGGAAATCAACCCTCATGTGCCCCAGTGTCCGATTTTATGGTCCTTACTATTGTCAAAGAACCAACTGTTACAGCAACCACTGATCAAAGTATTTGTCAAGGGGATCAAATAACGGTATCTGCGGCAGCAACCAATTATTCGTCAGTTAATTGGACGCAAATTGGTGGATCGGGAAGGCTTGAAAACCCTACAACCCTTTCTCCAACCTATGTTTCTTCGATTAATGATTCTGGCCCTGTAACCTTACGTGTTACCGTTCAACCAAATTCCGCAAACGGAACTACGGCCTGTGGAGGACAAGTAATAGACGAAATGGTTATCAGTATAACCGCTTCTCCCACCGCAGAAGCAGGCGCGTCCGCTACTATTTGCGAGGGTGAAACATACACCATTGTAACAGGAACTAGTGCTTCCAATTTCAGCACAATTCAATGGAACACAAGTGGAGATGGAACTTTCACTTCAGGAAATACACTACTTCCTACATATACGCCTGGAAACAATGACCGAGCAGCGGGGTTTGTTACACTTAGTTTAATTGCTAACCCCAACAGCCCTTGCTCCCTTGCAGCTGTTGATGATATGTTACTCACAATAACCCAAAAACCTATAGTAAGCGCTGGAAATCCTTCCTTGGATTTGTGTGAAGACAACGGCCCTTTTACTATAACTGATGCTACTGCTAGTTCTTTTGATACCTTGAAATGGACAACGTCGGGTACTGGAAACTTTAGTCCTTCAGACACTCAAATAGGTCCAGAATATGTTCCTAGTGCACAAGACATTAGCAATGGACAAGTAACACTCACATTGACTGGAAAAAGAGACCCTTCAAATTGTGGGGCGGAAACACAAAGTACGCGCGTTCTTAATTTTTTTAAAAACCCTACAGCCTCAGCGGGTATAGATGCAACCATTTGTGATGATAGCTCTTACTTGCTGAATGATGCCAATGCTGATAACTATTCTAACATTGTATGGACACACAATGGAGATGGAAATTTTTCAAACCCTAATATTTCAAATCCTACATACAATCCAGGACCCACTGATATTGCCAATCAAACACCCATTACATTAACAATTACTGCGGTGCCATTGGTGGCTTGCTCAACTCCTGCATCCGATTCAATGATACTGAGTTTTGTTCAAGCAACTACGGTTGATGTGGGTGCAGATCGCTTGGTGTGTGAAGGAGATGCGCTTGTTATTAATTTGACTGATGGTGTTGATGCAACCAATGCTACTAGTTTTTCTTGGACGAGTTCAGGAAATGGAACGTTTTCAAATTCCACTATTATCAATCCAACTTATACTCCTAGTAATGATGATATTAACAATGGAGTTCCCGTTAGGTTAACATTAACAGCCACACCCACTACTCCGTGTGCTCTTTCTGTATCTGACTTTTTTGATTTAACCATCGTAAAAAATCCAACTGCCGATGCTGGAGCTGATATAGCCATTTGTGAGACAGGTTTTACAATCAACGATGCCGTTGCAACGAATTTTAATACGTTAGAATGGATTGTTACAGGCGGAGGAACTGGCACGATCGCTAATTCTACGACACTAACACCTACCTATACTCCCAGTGCTGCTGATATTGGTGTAGGAAGTGTTACACTTCAACTAACAGCCAGCCCCAATAATCCTTGTGCAGCTGCAGCAATTAGCACGCGAACTTTTACCATTGGCAAAAAACCCGTAGTTTTTGCTGGAAATCCTGAAACAATTTGCGAAGAAGAAACATTTACTGTTTCTACCGCTACGGTTGCTAATTCTAGCAATTATGTATGGTCATCTCCAACTGGAGGAAGTTTTATAAATGAAACTACCCTTACTCCTACCTTTACTCCCAGTGCTGCAGAAATTACAGCTGGCCAGGCTACGTTGGTATTGACCGCCCAACCTGATGCGCCTTGTAACAATCCTGTTGTAAGTACAATGGTACTGACTATTCAAAATCAACCGAATGTGGAGGCTGGTCCAAATGCCACAATATGTGAAGGAAATAATTTTATCACTTCTGGCGCATCCTTAGCACATGGAATTAACGCTACTTGGTCTTCTTCCTCAGGAGGAACATTTGCCAATTCCTCTAGTATTATTACAACTTATACCCCCAATGCAACAGACATTTCTAATGGATTTGTTGACTTAACACTTACTGCTGATGCCATAGCTCCCTGCGTAACATCGCTATCAGATGTCCGACGACTGTTCATCACCCCACAAGCTACAGCAATCATAAATCCTGACACAGCAGAAATTTGTGAAACAGGAGCGTATGTTTTCCAACCCGGACAGGTTGTTGTGACTAATGAAACTGCTGTTCTTTGGTCTCATAACGGAACAGGAACTTTTATTAATGATACTACTCTTACACCAACTTATACCCCTGGAGCTGGAGATGCTGCTCTAGGACAAGTTACTTTGACAATACGTGTAGATGCAGGTTTGGGTTGTACCAACCCTAACGCTAGTGACGAATTTACTTTGGACGTAACTCCAATTGCCACTTTAGATATTAGTGCTTCTCCATTGACCGTTTGTCAAGGAAGTTCGATTACATTAGACGCTGTCCCTACCAATTACGATACAAATTCTGTTGTTTGGACGATTGTAAGTGGAACCGGAAGTTTGACGAATGCCAATTCACTCAATCCTATTTACACGCCTGCTCCAGATAGTAATACGGTAAGAATTCGGGCTTCAGTAGAAAGCACAAATTCATGTACGGAAACGGTTTCCAAAGAAATTGTTATTCAAGTAACACAACTTCCTGAAATACTAACTTTACAAGCAGACGATACAAGTTGTGATATTACACCATATACCATAAGCGGAACAACCACCAATGGTGAGGAATCCTTGTTGGTATGGAGTACTTCTGGAAGCGGAAGTTTCTCAAATGCAAACGATCCGAATCCTGTTTACACACCCAGTCAAGCAGATGTGACCGCAGGTGTTGTAACACTTACGCTTACTGCCAACGCGGATACGCCTTGTACAACCGCTGAAAACGATAGTGATTCTTTTAATTTATCGCTCACGCCTGCAGCAACTGCTGATGCTGGAGCGCCTGACACTGTTTGTGAAACAGAGGCTTACACAGTTACAGATGCCGTAACAACTGAATCATTATCAGTTAACTGGACTAGTAACACCAACTCTGGAACTTTTGTTGATGCAAATACACTGACTCCAGAATATACTCCAGGTGCTGTGGATTTAGCCAATGGGTTTTTTATTCTAACTATGGAAGCTACTGGAAACGCTCCTTGTGGAATTGTTACTAGTCAAAAACGCGTTGATATTATTAAAAATCCAACAGTAGTTTTAGGAATAGATCAAGACTCATGTAGCAATACGGTTTTCAGTATAAGTGGAGTCACTGCCTCAGAATACAGCTCCTTGCTTTGGACAACATCCGGATCAGGAACTTTCAGTAACGATTCCCTTTTAGAACCCGATTACAACCCAAGTGCTGCAGATATTTCTGCTGGATCGGTAGTGCTAACGTTAACCGCCTCGGCCAATGCGCCATGTACTCTAACAGATGACGATTCGTTCGTGCTTTCCTTTGTAAATGAAGTAACTGTAAACGCTGGAGTAGATCAAACAATTTGTGAAGATCAAACAGTAAGCCTACTTGCCACAAGCACCAACCAAAGCAGTTTGTCTTGGACAACTTCTGGTGATGGTGGATTTGATGTTACTAACACACTCAACCCTATCTATACCCCAGGCGCAAACGATCTTACTTCAGGAACTGTTAGGCTAAAATTAACGGCTAACGGAAATCCTCCTTGTGCATCTGTAGAGGATGAAATGATCGTTACGATTAATAAAAATCCAGTTATCAATATTGGAGCCGACTTTACAATTTGTGAAGGAGATTCAATCTCAATTAGTGATGTAACCGCTAGTAATTATGACAGCTTGTTGTGGACTACTACTGGAACTGGAGTGTTGACTGGCGCATCTACACTAAATCCAACATACGTTCCTGATGCTGGAGAAAATGCAGTAGTCTTAACTTTAACCGCAAGCGCTCAAGCCCCTTGTACGGTTAACGATGTGAAATCAAAAAGTATAGTCATCCAAACTGCTGGGATTGTAAATGCAGGTGACGATGCAATTTTATGCCAAGAAGACAGTAGTTATACAATAAGCACTGCTTCAACATCAAATACTGCCAGTGTAAGCTGGTCTGCTGGGACAGGTACTGGAAATTTAATCAATGCTTCCAGTTTAACTCCTACCTACGAGCCTAGCTTACAAGATTATGTTAATGGATCCGTAACCTTAACTCTAACAGGAGTAGGATTGAATTCGTGTCCCGATATTACGGACACTATGATACTGACGCTTATTTCTTCTCCAACAACAAATGCTGGACCCAATGCTTCAATTTGCATGGGAGAAACCTTTACCGTTTCAGGAGCTTCTGTTTCCAATGAAAGTTCTTTCGAATGGACAAGTACTGGATCAGGAAGTTTGTCAGGAATAAGCACACTCACTCCAACCTATACTCCTGGAATAGGAGAATTTGGAGCTGTAACATTGACTTTAACCGCTCAATCAATATCTCCTTGTACAGAAACATCGGTTGCTCAAATGATATTGACCATTGATCAGCCAGTAGAAGCCGATTTGGGAGTGACTTCAGATACCATTTGTGAGGGAGATGATTACAATTTAAACGCTACGGCAGACCATTACAGCTCTTTTTCTTGGAGTTCTACAGGATCTGGAACATTTGTCAACGCCAATACACTCAATCCAACCTACCAATCAACGGCCGGAGATGCTTCATTGGTAAGTGTAACTATAACATTAACTGCTATTCCAAAAGGAGGTTGTTCTAGCAATGCAGTTTCTTCAATGACACTCTCTGTTACAAAAAAGCCTATTGTATTTGCTGGAAACGATACTACTTTGTGTGAAGGTGACGACTATGTGTTGAGTGGCGCTACAATTTCTGACGGCATCACACCCACTTGGACAACCCTTGGTGGCGACGGTACTTTCAATTCAAATACGTTGTTAAACCCAACCTATACTCCTGGGGCAACCGATTTATCAAACGGTTCTGTAATCCTAGTCTTGACAGCGCAACCCAACGCACCTTGCGTTAATGAAGTGTCCGATCAAATAGAGTTAACTTTTGTCGAACAACCCATTGCAAACGCTGGAGTCGACATGGATGTATGTGAGGGGAGCTACACTGTAAATGGAGCTTCTGTGAGCAATGCTAGTTCTGTTTTATGGACTATTAATCAAGGAACGGGTACTTTGGCAAATCAAAATACACTAATTCCTACCTATACTTCAGGACCAGGTGATTCGGTAGTCAAATTACTTTTAACCGCTAACCCTACCAGTCCTTGTGCAGTTGCTGCCACCGATGAAATTGAGTTAACGGTGAAGCCTACGGCCACAGTAAACGCTGGTTCCAATGCTACTATTTGTGAGGGAGAAAATTACACCTTTACAAACGGTGCATCAGTAACTAACACAGCCTCGTATTCTTGGACACACAACGGTTCAGGAATTATTTCAAACAATGGAACTTTAACACCCACCTACACCCCTTCAAATGGTGAAACTGGAACCGTTCAATTTACATTAACAGCAACGCCAAACGCTCCATGTTCGGCTTTGGTGACAGATACTTTTAATTTAGAAATTACAGCATTTGCAGAAGTAAGTGCAGGTACTGATGTAACTATTTGTGAAGGATCTTATACATTATCAGGAACTGTCAACAATTCTACAAATTACTTGTGGTCAACTACCAATGGAACGGGAATGTTTGGTGATGCAACTTTACTGGGCACTACTTATGTACCAAGCCCTGCTGATATTGCACAAGGTTTTGTTGATTTGACACTGACTGCTCAAAATCAATCTCCTTGTTTGGGTGAAGTTTTTGATTCTGTTCAAATTCGATTTACAGAAGCTGTAAGCCTTACTGTAGGCCCTGACGCCACAATTTGCGAAGGGGATAATTATGTCTTAAGCAACACTTCAGTGGATAATTACTCTTCTATTAGTTGGTCTTCCAACGGAGATGGAGTTTTTGATTATTCTGTTAGCTCAACCAACCCAACTTATATTCCCGGTTCTGGCGATATTACTGCAGGCTTGGTTCAGATTACATTATTAGCGAGTGGTAATGGAAATTGTTCTGCAATTTCGGACAACTTAGACCTTACGATTATCAGCAAGCCGGAAGTATCAGTAGGTACTGCTAATTTGATTTTATGTGAAAATAATACTCCTTTCACACTTTCAGGAGTTACTGCAAGAAACTACAATACAATCGCATGGGCCACTTCTGGGACGGGTACGTTTACAGATGGAACTGTTCTTAATCCAGAATACAACCCAACGCCAAACGACATCCAAAACGGTGTTGTGTTGAGTGTAACTGCTACAGGAAATGGAGGTTGTTCGTTTAATGACATTGCAACAGTAAACGTTTCTTTCACCAGTCAAGTAACGGTAGAGGCCGGAAATAATGCCATAATTTGTGAAGACGACTCACTTATTATTTCAGGAGCCTCAACAACTTCTTCCAGCTATACGTGGTCGAGTAATGGAGATGGTATATTTATCAACGAAAACACTCTTTCGCCTACCTATACTCCTGGAATAACCGATATCGCAAACGGAAGTGTGGTTGTTACTCTTCAAGCTACTGGAAACCTGCCTTGTGCTCCTTCGGTAAGTGACAACCTTACGATCGATATATCAAGAAAAGCCATTGTTGATGCAGGTGTCAATGCTGAAATTTGTGAAACAGGAAATTACATTTTATCAGCAACTGAAAACTTCACCCAATCGGTATCTTGGATTACCAATGGAGATGGTGAGTTCTCAAACGAAAATGTATTGAATCCAACGTATACACCAGGATCTGCAGACATTAGTAACGGAATGGTTACGTTGACTCTGATTGGATACGATACTGCAATTTGTGGAGGAAACAATAGCAGTTCGATGGTGTTAAGCATCATTCCCGAAGTTATTGTTTATGCGGGTCCTGATGAAAATATTTGTGGTAATGGATCGAATTTCGCCTTGGATGGAGCAACAATAAATACTGGGAGTTATCAAAGTTTAGAGTGGACAACTGCAGATGGTACGGGAATATTTTTACCCAATGCCAATGTTCTTAATCCAGATTACGTTCCTTCAAATGCAGATGTAATCAACGGCTCTGTAAACCTAACATTGACCGTAACACCCAACATCAGTTGTAACACTGGCCTTCCTATTTCCTCGAGCACCACGCTTTCGTTTGACACGTCCCCTACTGGAACGGGAACGATTGTGGGTAGTTCAGCGGTGTGTGAAGGTAATTCCACTATTTATACGGTTTCAGGATATTCAAACACATCCAGTTATGTTTGGAATGTGAGTCCTTCTTCCTCAGCTACTATTAGCTCGGGACAAGGAACGAATACTATTACCGTTGATTATATTGCGGGGGGTAATGCAACCATTGGTGTGACTCCTATGAGCGCTTGTGGTTCTGGAACTGTTGCCACCACAAACGTGACTATTTCTGAAAATGATGAAATGGTACTAAGTTCTGGAAATAGCACACAAACCTCCTGCTCAAACAGTCCAATTGATCCCATACTTTACAACGTAAATGCTTCAGTTACTGGAGTCAGTTCATCCGGGCTTCCTTCTGGAGTTACTGCCTCATACAGTGGTGGTGTAGTAACAGTTAGTGGTACTCCTACGGTTAGTATCAGTTCGCCTCAAACCTACAATTACACCCTTACAACCACAGGAGGAAGTTGTTTAACTACTTCGTCAACAGGTTCTATCACGCTTGATCCATCTGAAGAAATCAACTTAGTAACAGCTCCAACTTCAAACGCTCAGACGCTATGTGAGGGAGGAACGATCAATACCATTCAATATGCGCTAGGTGCTAACACAAGCGGAGCTACTTTATCGTGGGGTGCAAACGGAGCGCCTGCTGGTATTTCTTATGATCCAGCTACACTCACTTTTTCGGGAACATTGACTGCAGATATTGCTGCTACAACTGTATACACATATACCCTAACCTCTACAGGTGTTGTTTGTCCTGATCAAGAAACGGGAACTATTACGGTGAATTCAGATTCATCCATAGAATTGGTTTCGGCTTCGGGTACGGATAGTCAAATCCTTTGTCAAAATACTCCAATAGATATTATTAGCTACAGACTGACCAACGCTGGCTCAGCTTCCATTCCAACGGCTGATTTGCCTGCTGGGGTTACGTATAACCTCTCAGGAAATACTTTGACTATTAGCGGTACACCGACTGAAAGTGGAACTTTCAATTACACCGTTACAACTTCTGCAAATCCAGGAGGATGTTCGTCTGCTTCGATTAATGGGAGCATGACAATTAATGCAGCGGTAAGTGTTAATCTTTCCTCTGCGGTGGGTAGTGATAATCTAGATATTTGTGAAGGGGATGCAGTTACTATCACATACGACGTGGGAACAGGAACTTCTGGCGTAAGCGTTTTTGGACTTCCACAAGGTGTCTCTTATGAGTTTTTATCGGGAGTGCTTACAATCTCGGGAACTTCAACTATAAATATTACCTCTCCAAAGGTTTATACATATACTGTTACTACTTTGGGAGCTACTTGCAACAATGAAGTGCAAGGGATTATTAGGATTAACCCTAACGATGAAGTTTCATTAACCTCAGCGATAGGTTCAGACACTCAAACACTCTGTGAAGGAGAAGCAATTGATGATATTGAATTTACTTTAGCAGGAGGATCCACAGGAGCTGTCGTTAACGGACTACCCACTGGAGTATCCTATACTGTTTCAGGAAATACACTAACCATTAGTGGAAGTGCAACAGACGCTCCAGCTTCCTATAATTATACAGTGATTACAAGCGGAAGTTGTGGTTCAACGCAGGCAACTGGTGCTATAGTTATAGAAGCCTTAACTACCATTGTCCTTACCTCAGCTCCTGCGACTTCTACTCAGGATGTATGTCAATACAGTCCCATAGACGATATTGTATATACATTGGATGGAAATGCTGTTACTGGAAGCGTTAGTGGACTACCTCCTGGAGTTTCTTACAACGTTGTAGCTGGAAGTACCTCTTCAGAAATGGTGTTAACAATTTCTGGGTCTCCCACAACCACAGGGGTGTTCCAATACGAAGTAGCTGCCGTTGGTGGGTGTGGAAATACAAAACTAGGAGTCATTCAAGTAGACTCAGGAGCTTACTTAACACTAAGTTCTGATGCTGGAACCGATGACCAACTGGTTTGTGAGGCTGCTGCTATTGAACCTATTGTATACAATATTGTGGGTGCAGCAAGTACTGTAACTGCTACTGGGCTTCCCCCAGGAATTTCAGTTTCTTTTGATCCTACCACCAATGTAGCAGAATTGACAGGAACCTACAATGGAGTTGCTCTAACAAGCAGTACAGCTTTTAACTATACCTTATTTTCAGTGAGCAGTTGTACTGGACAAGCTAGCGGCACAATAACCCTATACCCCACAACCGGTATTGAACCCGAAATCTATGTCAATTCGATTTCGACGACACCGACCCAAACTGAGGTAAAAAATATACTTTGTAATGGTGAAGATGATGGGGAGATATTCTTAAAACTTTCAGGAGGTATACCAAGTAATTTTTCAGCCGAATGGACAGGGCCAAATAGTTACTCGAACTCCAGTTTACACATTAAAAACTTAAAGCAAGGAACCTACACGGTTACACTGAAAGACTTAAACAATATTAATTGTGAATTTTCGAAGTCTTATACAATTTCGGAAGCAGCTCCTTTGGAAATAAACGAAATTCAAGTCAATCCATTGAGTTGTAATACTTCACAAATTGATGGTGAAATACAAGTACAAATTACTGGGGGAAGCAATACGCTTGTAACCAAACTTGAATGGTATCGACTGAACGACGATGAAAGTTGTTTTACCTACAATCTAGCTCCTGTTAACAATGACGGAGATACGATTCCGGATTATGCAGATGCGGATTTGGATGAAAACGGAACTACTGATGCTGGAAAAGCAGATACGGATGCAGACGGCATAAAAGATGCTGCAGATGCTGACGTTGACGGCGATGGTGCTGTAGATGCAGGAAAAACGGATTCAAACGGCGATGGAATCACTGATTCCTATTCTGTAGGAACTGTGTCTTATCAAGTTTGTGAAGCTGGTAATACATTCACAACAATCAACCTTTCGAATACTGACTTTATCAATGGATTCAATGTTATTTGTGCTAAATCCAACACAGTTACTAGTTCAGCCAATTTGGATCACGACTTGGATGCTACAACGCCAGAAATATCAAGTATCGGTATCAGTGGAGGGACAACTTCTTGTTCAGCCGGTACTTTTGATTACCTTCCCAGCTACGACGGATCAACCTATGTTTCTGGTTTGAATACTGGAGTGTATAAATTGAAAGTAATCAAAGAAGATCGAAGCGGAGTAGTCTTTTGTGAAACTGAAAAAAGCTTTGAACTGGTTCGAGATATTATTGAGTATGGAGAAGTAAGTGTTGACAGTGACTTGTGTCAAAACACTCCTGGTTATTTAACCATTGAAATCACACGTATTCGAGGCGATGTTTTCTTCTTCTATAACAATACGATAGTCAATAAAACGGATATCGAGATTGTAAGCAGTACGGCTCAAAAAACCGTTTATAGCCTATACATCAGTTCTCCTACAGATAATGCAACTTTAGAAATTCGAAATGAATTTGGTTGTGGAATTTTAGTTGAGCAAAGTATACTGAATTTGGCCATTGCAGAACCCTCTTTCACTTATACCAGTCCTGAGCTGCAAGAGTACGGCATTATTTCAGAGCGTTCTTTTGTAGAGTTCATTGCATCGAATGCTGCAGGTTATGCTCAAGTTGAATGGAATTTTGATGATTCTACTTCTTTAGAATATGGCACTAGAGTCACTCACCAGTTTGTACAAAGCGGAAATTATGACGTCACCATGACGGTTTATAATGCCTCTGGCTGTTCAAAATCAACCTCACAAACCCTGTTGGTTGGTGACGGCTACAATCTCATTATTCCGAATGTATTTACACCCAATGGAGATAATATCAACGAACGATTCCGACCTATTTTCAACGGACTTAAAAGTATTGTATTAAGCGTCTTTGATAAAAGTGGAAATTTACTGTACACAGAAACTGGAGCAGAAGGATCCAATCCAGCAATTACTGGCATTTCAATTTTAGGATGGGATGGAGCAAATGCTTATCCAGATACTTCATTCTATATCTATAGAATTGAAGCAACCTTAATCAATGAAAAAACCATTGTAGAAAGTGGAACCTTCCAAATTTTAAAATAACATGAAAAAAATCATATCATTATATATAGGGTTGTTATTAGTCGCTATTCAGGCGCTGAGTGCTCAGGAATATATACTCAATCAATCTCAAAATCTTCAAATGTTGAATCCTAGTTATTATGGATTTAACAATCTGACAAAAGCGGGTGTAATATATAACAGTCTATCCTACGATACTCAGGAGAATATTGATACAAAAATTGCATTTGGAAATATCAGTTTTGAAAACTTAAATTTTAGCTTGGGTGTTGACGTAAACTCGTTTAAAATTAACTCCTACGGATTGGAAATTAATCAAATCAACTTATCGTATGTCTATAAAATCAATTTGAATTATGAGACCTATATACTTCCAGCCATATACCTAGGAATTGGATCGCAATCCATTGAAAGCTCTAAGCTTATCTTTGAGGATCAAATTAGTTTAATTAGTGGATTTATTGCTTCACAATCTGACGACCCACTCGCACAAATTGAATTGAACAGCAATTATTTTGACTTGGGTGCATCGGTTATCGTTTACAACGAAAAATTTCTCGCAGGACTATCGCTCAAACACCTAAATCAACCCGACATCTCCTACAACAACGAATCGGTCCAAAAAAGTTTGATGATTTCTGTGCAAGGAGCTTATGAATTTAACATCAACTATTACGAAAGAAGTTTTCTGCCACGTTACTCCTATTTGATGCTATACCTATCAGCCAGTTCTGCTGGAAGCCTTCTCAAGGCGTATGCATCACAAGAGTTGCAATTGTCTAATTTTTCATTTGGGTTTCACCAACAATTGAGTTCTCTTGAAGAATTTTCTTTTCTCAATGCAGGGGTAAATGCGGGAATCAGTGCGGGGAATATTAACTTTAATGTAAGCTATAGTTTCCCTATGAAACAAGATCAAACGATCCTCCCTCCAAGCATGTTGGAATTGTCATTAACCTTTGATTTCAATCCTTTTATTAGAAATAATCGAGGAGACTTTAAGCGTCTGAAAACAGATAATTATTAGAAGATTGGTTACAAAAACCCTTTTTCTTTCATCCAATCGTCGTTGTACATTTTACCAACGTATCGACTTCCAGAATCGTGGATTAACACAACAACAACATCGTCTTTTGAGAAATGATGCTTAAGTTGAAGGAGTCCTTTAACAGCAGCACCGCACGAATTTCCAGCAAAAATCCCTTCTTCACGTGCTAATTTACGCGTAAAAATAGCCGCATCTTTGTCCGTTACTTTTTCAAAAGCGTCAATCAACGAAAAGTCAACGTTTTCGGGTAGAATGTCTTCACCTATTCCTTCGGTGATATAGGGATAAATTTCTTTTTCGTCAAAAATACCCGTTTCATGATATTTTTTAAAGACGGAACCGTAAGTGTCAATTCCCCATATTTTGATATCGGGATTTTTCTCTTTTAAAAACTTAGCAACTCCAGAAATAGTGCCTCCGGTTCCAACGCCCACAACAAAATGTGTGATTTTACCCGCTGTTTGTTCCCAAATTTCGGGGCCCGTTTGTTCGTAATGAGCAACGGCATTGGAAGGATTGTCGTATTGATTGACATACCACGAGTTGGGTGTTTCTTCTGCAATTCGTTTGGAAGTAGAATAATACGACCGTGGATCGTCGGGAGCAACGTCGGTAGGACACACTATAACCTCTGCTCCTACAGCTCGCAGAATATCAAACTTCTCTTTGGATTGTTTATCCGTTGAGACGCAAATTAATTTGTATCCTTTGATAATAGCCGCCAACGCCAGACCCATTCCAGTATTTCCGGAAGTACCCTCAACAATCGTTCCTCCGGGTTGCAATCGCCCATCGGCTTCGGCATCTTCCACCATTTTAAGAGCCATTCTGTCTTTGGTAGAACTTCCTGGGTTAAAGTATTCTACTTTGGCAAGTACCAAAGCATCCACCTCTTTTGTGATCGTATTGAGTTTGACTAACGGTGTATTTCCAATAGTCTCTAAAATATTTTCAGCGTAGTTCATAAAACTTAATTCCAAGCAAAAATAACTGTTAGCTGAACTAAAAAAAATAAAATGATTGGTTTTTATGTGATATTTCTATTATTGGAATCGCAACACCTTGATGGGCGCAATTTTGGTAATGATATACGAGGGGATCAGCAACATAAGCATACAGAAGAAAAGCGTTCCAATATTCAGTAAGATAATTGACATAAAACTGATGTAAACAGGCACTTCAGAGACGTAATACGTATTTGGATCCAATCCAATAATTCCGGTGGCTTGTTGCAAATACAACAATGAAAGTCCGATTAAATTCCCCCAAAAAAGTCCGATTGAAATCAAATAAGCTGCGTTGTACAAAAACACTTTTCGAATACTCCATTGCGAACTTCCCAAAACGGTAAGCACTCCAATCATTTGTGTGCGTTCCAAAATCAATACCAGCAAGGCTGTAATCATGTTGACGCCCCCTACCAAAATCATGATGACGATGATGATCAAAATATTCATATCAAACAGAGCCAGCCAACTAAAAATATCATAAAATTTTTCAGAAATATTCTGAACGTCTAAGGTTGAAGGGGTTTGTTGGTAAAGGGTTTGAGTAAGAAGCTCCAAAGAATCAAAATTCGTTATAAATACCTCGTAATTTCCATAGGTATCCACTTCCCATTGGTTCATTGTTCGAATGTGATGAATATCTCCCAAAATATAGGTAGCATCAAAGTCAGAAAAACCGGAGGTATAAATACCACTAACCACAAACGTTCTTTGACTAGGAACGGCAGTCGCATCGTTTTTCATAAAATAGGTTTTGAAGCGATCCCCAACCGACAGTAACAAACGATTGGCAATAAACTCCGAAACAAGCACCTCTCTAGAAGCTATTGAATCTTGAATTGCGGGTATCTTTCCAGCTATCAAGTACTCCTCAAAAGTTTTCCAGCGATAATGAGCATCCACACCCTTAAGAATGACTCCCTCAAAACTTTCCTCCGTTTTGATGATTCCAGCCTTTTTGGCAACGCCTTGCACATGGTCAATTCCTTCAATTTGAATCGGGAAAGATTCAATCGCTAGGTCTCGTTGAATAGGATTTACAGAAACTTCTGACGAATTATTATCGAAAGTAGTTATTGAAATTTGCCCGTGAAATGCCGCAATTTTTTGGCGAATTTTTTGTTGAAGTCCCACACCAGTAGCCATTGAAATCAACATCATCACCACACCCAAAGAAATGGCTGCAATTGCAATTTTTATTATTGGCGCCGAAATACTACTTTTATACGACTTTGTGGCGACAATACGTCGGGCGATAAAGGTTTCAAATTTCAAGATGCTATGCTTTATTCAATATTCAAAAATACCGTTTTTTTTCTTGGAATTTTCCTCCTTTCCATGTGTAGGGCACAAACCCTTGAAAAACCGCTGATGGGTGTGGAACAAACTTCAGTTTACTTGCCATTGTTGGGCACTCAAAACATTGCATTGGTAACCAACCAAACAGGAGTGTTTACCAATTCATCCTCCCAAACCCACATGGTCGATTCGTTGGTAAGCCTTGGTGTGAATCTAAAAAAAATATTCGCTCCTGAACATGGATTTCGAGGAAAGGCTGATGCTGGAGAGCACGTAATAAATGGGTTGGATGTAAGTACAGGCTTGCCGATTATTTCTCTTTACGGAAGCAACAAAAAACCTACAAACAAACAACTCGAAGGAATTGGCCTTTTGATTTTTGACATTCAAGATGTAGGCGCACGCTTTTACACTTACATATCCACTTTACATTATGTATTGGAGGCGGCTGCAGAAAACAACATTGCTGTTTTGGTGCTCGATCGTCCCAATCCCAACGGGCATTTTGTGGACGGACCCGTATTGGAAAAGGATTGTCAAAGTTTTGTTGGCATGCACCCTGTTCCTATTGTACACGGTATGACCGTGGGTGAATACGCCAAAATGATTGTTGGCGAACAATGGATTGACACCGATAAAAAATGTGATTTGAAAGTAATTCCTGTAAAAAATTACACGCATCAAACGCCGTATTCATTACCGATAAAACCTTCTCCCAACTTGCCCAACGATCAAGCTGTAAATCTGTATCCCACTTTGTGTTTGTTAGAACCCACTCCTGTGAGTATTGGAAGAGGAACGGTGTTTCCTTTCCAAGTATATGGAATTCCACAATGGGAAGGTTCGTTTTCCTTTGTTCCAAAATCCATTTCAGGAGCACGTTATCCAAAGTTTGAAAATCAAGTTTGTTATGGGGTGGATTTGCGCAATGCCAAAAAACTGTCAAAAGTTTCTTTAGAATGGCTGATTGCAGCCTATGAGGCATATCCTGAAAAAGATGCTTTTTTTACTTCAGGTTTTGATCGAATAGCGGGTACAAAAAAACTGCAAGAACAAATCAAAAAAGGCATGGACGAAGACGCAATCAGAGCCAGTTGGGAACCCGAGTTGAATCGTTACAAATCCATGCGAAAGTATTATTTGCTTTACGACTAACGCAAAGCCACTCGTTCTTTCATTTTTTCGACAATATCAAAAGCCGCTGGACAGATGGCCACATTTTGAAGCGTAATGTCTGTGAGTTGGTGGAATTTTTTACGATCGGTATGGGGAAATTCCCGACACGCCTTGGGTCGAACGTCATAAATACTGCAGGCGTTGTCTGCTCCCAAAAAAGAACATGGAAGTTCTTGCAACACTTGGTGATTGTCTTCGTCAGTTCTTAAAAATTGAGATTCAAATGCGTGCATTGGCATTTTGAGATGTTTGGAAATTCGCTCAATGTCTTTGGGAGTAAACATGGGACCTGTCGTTTTGCAACAATTGGCACAAGTCATGCAGTCGGTTTTTGAAAACACCTCCTCGTGAATTTCTGAAACTTGTAAATCCAATTTTTTAGGAACGCGTTTTTTAAGCCGTTGGAAGTACTTTTTTGTTTCCGTCAAGGTTTCTTTGGCGCGTTTTGGCAATGCTTCAAGGGGTGTGTTCATAGCAGATGCCTAAGGGATATTGAGATATTTGTGAGTTTGTAGCGACACTCTCCATTTGGGATTTTTCATTACGTAATCAACAATCAAAGGCATGACTGTTTCGCGTTTGCTCCACTCGGGTTGTAGGTACAATTTGCAATCGGGGTTTACTTTGGCCGCTTGTTCTTCCGCAAATTGAAAGTCACTTTCGTTGTACACAATCATTTTCAGTTCGTCTGCATGGGAATAAATCGCAGGCATGGGATGCTTTAATTTTTTGGGCGACAAACAAATCCAATTCCACTTTCCAGTAAGCGGATAAGCTCCGGAAGTTTCGATATGGGTTTGCAGTCCTTTTTCATGCAAGGCATTTGTCAAAGGTTGCATGTTCCACATTAGTGGCTCTCCGCCAGTAACCACCACGGTATCAGAAAAAGATGCTGCTGTAGCAACAATTTCGCTCACTGCCGTGGGAGGATGCGTTTCGGCATTCCAGCTTTCCTTGACATCGCACCAATGACAGCCCACATCGCAACCGCCAATGCGAATAAAATAAGAAGCGGCACCTTTGTGGTATCCTTCTCCCTGAATGGTGTAAAAGGCTTCCATTAAGGGAAGCATTGTTCCTTGGGAAACGGCTTTTTGAACTACTGATGTTGACATCCGGCAAAGATAACGTATTCGCAGTTGAAATCGAGGGAATAAAGAATTTCTTAAAACAGACTATCCCCAAGGGGTTGCCTCGAAAAATTCTATTCGATAAATCGCACGCCTATTTCTGAAAGAATGTCTATTTTTGGAATTCAAATTTTTGTTATGAAATCATATTATTTTGTTGCGCTGTCATTTTTGGTATTGGCAAGTTGCGGAAAAAACCCAAATTTTTTAATTCAAAAAAATCAAGTTGGCATTTTGACTACTACTACCAAAGTTGCAGAGTTAGAAGCATTATTTGCTGAAGATTCGTTGGTTAGAAGAGTGGGCGAAGGCGATTATGTACAAGCTGGAAACGACACCTATATTTTGTACGATACGCAAGGCAATCCGCTACTGAGTATGATTCCCAAACAACAATTTGACCCTCAAGAAACAATTGAGACGATTCAAATCATTGACAGTCGCTACACAACTGCAGAGGGATTGACGGCTGCAAGCACGTTTGGGGAGCTGAAAGATGCGCATACAATTTCATCCATTCAAAATACCCTCAAAAGCGTACTCATTTTTATTGACGCATTGGATATTTATGTAACCATCGACAAAAAACAATTGCCTCTTGACCTTCGTTACGGTACCGATCAAAAAATTGAAGCCATCCACATTCCGGACGACGCCGTTATCAAGTCGTTTTATGTGGGTTGGGAATAATTAAATTTTACGAAAATGCTTACACCTTTCCACTTGGCCATTCCAGTAAACGATTTGGAAAAAAACCGTCGGTTTTACCGCGATGTATTGGGATGTAGTGAAGGAAGAAGTAGTGACCATTGGGTAGACTTCGATTTTTTTGGACACCAATTGGTGCTCCATTATTCTGAAAATAGCACGCCCAATCTTATTTATAATTCGGTTGACAAACACGCTGTTCCGGTACCTCATTTTGGGGTGGTGCTTACTTGGGAAATTTTTCATCAGTTTGCCGAGTCCCTCAAAAAGCAATCGGTGGCTTTTATTATTGAGCCCCACATTCGGTTTGAAGGAATGGTGGGCGAACAAGCGACTTTGTTTTTTCACGATCCTGCTGGAAATGCACTGGAATTCAAATCGTTCAAAGATCCTTCTCAGTTGTTTGCGCACTAACAGCCTTTGCTGGATATTCTCCACATCTATTTCGGTATAATTTTACAACTCACCTACTGGACAATGGTACCGATATTCGCTTTATACAGGAATTAGGACATAATTCTACCAAAAATACACAACGGTATACCCATGTTTACCAACCGTTGCGCTTCATTGATCAGAAACCATTTTTATCAAGGTTGAAAATTAACGCTATTTTAACCATTTAAAAACATTAATAATTTAGGTGTTTTATGGGTTTTAAATACATTCGACGAAGAATTAAAACTCATGAAATATTTAGGGGTATTATTTTGGGCGGGATTATTAATGGCTTTTCAATGTGAAAGTGATGATCCCGCACCCATAGACAATCTGGAACCAATCGGATTGTTTGGTCGTTGGGAAATCCAAGACGAAGTAATGAATGAAATTATTTCGGATATGATTCCAAGATGTTGCGAATTTTTAACTTTCATCCCAGATGATACTATTAGAGACAACAAGGGTTTATTGACGCATACAGACTCACAAGGCTTGGTTAATAGCGGAACTTTTGAGGTAGATATAGACAATCAAACGATACTTTTTATTGATAATGAAAATGATGAATTTGTTTTTCACTTCTCGATAAATGATTCTCAAGAGATCCTAACAATTGACTTTACCGAAAACGCATCCCTTTTTACACAATCCTGGATTCGAATAGAATAAAAACAAGAGCACAATACGTGTATATGTCATGCGATTGAATTTCTACTTGGAATTACGTTGCAATTCACTATCTTTAAGTTGCAACGGAAAATCATAGCTGATTTCCCAGAACGTGCCATACACGAAACCCTTATAGTCTGTCAAATCCAACGTTCCAATTTAACTTTTTAAAAAAAGAATGTCTAAACTTGTAGGGGTTTTAATTGTATTAAATTGATTGTGACACCATTGAAGGTTTGTTATAACATGGATTGCCATGGGTAAATCTCACTAAAAAAGACACACAAAATGAAAAACATACCATTAGTTATGATCACATCAATAGTTTTTATGGGTGTGAGTATTTCGTCCTGTTCAGAAAAAGACAACAAAGAAACTGAAAATGATTTGCCCAATACAGAATCGCCCAATATCCTTTTTATTATTGCAGATGATTTAGGAAAAGATGCCATGAATGGATTTTCAGAAGGAAGTATCAAACCCAATACACCCAATATTGATGCGATTAGAAACCATGGAATTTCTTTTAGTAATTTTTGGGCAAACCCAACATGTACCCCAACGAGAGCTTCGATAATTACTGGAAAATATGGCTACAGAACGGGTGTTAAAAGCGTCGGTGATCAATTAGCCATTTCAGAAACTACGCTGCAAGAATTTATTGGAACAGAAACCAATAACAAATATGCGTCAGCAATCGTTGGAAAATGGCATCTTTCGGGAAACAATTCAGGAAGTAACCCAGAAACATTTGGAATCGATTATTACGCCGGTCTTATTCGAGGTGCAGTAAATGATTATTACCAATGGGAATTGAGCGAAGATGGCGTAACAAGTCAAAGCACAGAATATATAACAGAAGTTTTTACGGACTTATCAATAGATTGGATTAACCAACAATCCAAGCCGTGGTTTATGTGGTTGGCCTATAATGCACCACACACACCCTTTCACGTACCTCCAAGCAATATGCACAGCCAAGGCAATTTGGCTGCATATACTAATGGAAAAGACCCCATCCCCTACTATATGGGTGCGATCGAAGCCATGGACTTTCAAATTGGACGATTGTTAGACAACATCCCTGAAAGCGAAAAAGACAATACGGTAATCATCTTTATTGGGGATAATGGCACACCCAATCAAGTTGCTCAAAGTCCTTATACCAAGTCCACTGTAAAAAACACTTTATATCAAGGTGGGATTAATGTACCGCTGTTTGTTTCTGGCAATTCAGTTTCACGAACCGGAATCGATAACAACCTAATAGTTAGCACTGACTTATTTGCTACCATAGCCGAAATTGCTGGAGTCTCAACAAAAGAAATTCACGATAGTAAAAGTTTTAAATCGTTACTTACGCAATCTATAACCCTAAGAAACTATCAATATGCTGAATTGGTAGATGGTACAAATGAATTATGGACCCTAAGTAATGGTGACTATAAACTTATTGTCAATTCCAATGGAACGGAAGAAATGTACCATTTGGTTAACGACCCTTATGAAACGAATGATTTGATGAAGGGCACTTTATCAGCTAATGAACAGAGCGTAAAATTGGAATTGGAAACTGAAGTAAGCAATATTAGGCAATGAAAAAAACTAGCTTCCCTGGTGCACGTTTGAAACGCCTACCTATTGTTTAAAGAAAAGTGTCGTGTTACAGGCCTGTTTCAACAGGCAGATGCGCACTAGAGGGAACAGCTCAGTAATTTTTTATAAATTAGCCATTACTCCCCGCTACAAAGCCTACTCAAAAACAAATAGTAAACACAAATGTGCATTGATTGTAGATGAGCACAAACTCGACAACCCCGCATGGAACTCATTGAGTGAAACCCACCAAAGACAATCCATTGCATACGAGGCAATACAATTTTACGATCCTAACTATTGCGCCTTTGGCGGAGCTACGGATACAGAAATAGCCGCCAAAGGGATTGAGCACTACTCGAAGTTGGTGAATCGTTTTTTTATCATTGGAAAAAAACCTTCTCTAAAAAAATTTTTAAGTCTAAAAAATAACTTGGTGTGCAACCAAATGATTCTAAAAACACCCATAGAAACCGAGTTGCATGAAAACATCGTTGCTTTGCATGAGAAAAAACAACAGCAGGAGATACATGAATTGGTGAATTTAGTGCAGCCAGGGTATTTCAGGAATAAAACCGTTGCATTGGGAGATTATTTTGGAATTTATAAAGGCAACACCCTAGTAGCTGTTTGTGGAGAGCGTATGAAAATGAATGCATTTACCGAAATAAGCGCCATTGTTACGCATCCCAACCATACAAGAAAAGGGTACGCCAAACAACTCATAAAACACACTACAGACAAGGTGTTTTTAGAAAATAAAATTCCCTACTTGCATGTACTTGAATCCAACATACATGCCATTTCGCTGTATGAAAAATTGGGATTCATTACGAGAAGAAAAATCAGTTTTTGGGAAATTGAGCTAACGAGCTAAGGGCTTCTTACAGTTTACGTTTTCCAAACAAAATTTCAAAAAACAGGGTAAAATCTCCGCGCAAACTCCAAAACGGATGCCGAAAGGTAGCGGGCTTGTTTTTTTCAAAAAAGAAATGCCCAACCCATGCAAATCCATACCCTACCAGCGGAACGGCAATCCATTCCCAAGTAGCTCCCCAATAAAAGCATCCGCCAATGAAAAGGAATACGAGCAAAGTTCCTGCAAAATGCAGTCGAACACTCGTGGGGTGCTGGTGTTCCGCAAGGTAATGCGGATAAAAATCTTTAAAGGAATTGAATTTTTGCATAGCTACAAGATAAAAAAAATCCCGCAAATGCGGGATTTATAATCTATTATGCTTCGCCAGTAGGCCCAAAATTGAGAGGAATCGGCGGCTGTTCATAATCTTTTATTTCACCGTGAGCGTCTTCAAACCGGGTTACGTTTTCGTTCAATGCTTTGACAAAACGTTTGGCGTGTTGTGGCGTCAAAATAATCCTTGACTTCACTTTGGCCTTGGGCGCACCGGGCATGATGTTGATAAAATCAACTACAAATTCAGAAACAGAATGATTGATGATCGCCAAATTGGAATACGTCCCTTGAGCCGTAGCTTCGTCCAATTCAATATTGATTTGACCTTCTTTCTTTTGTTTTGAATCACTCATAGTGTTTACTTAAAAATTAAGTTCCTTTTTAGCCAAAAGCTCTTCGTACTCATCGACATACCCCACAATGATGTTGTTGTAAGAACGCTTTCCTGTTCCTGCTGGAATTTTATGTCCAACAATAACATTTTCTTTCAACCCTTCGAGGGCATCTACTTTACCACTAACAGCAGCTTCGTTCAGAACTTTTGTAGTTTCTTGGAACGATGCTGCAGAAATAAACGACTTGGTCTGAAGCGATGCACGCGTAATTCCTTGAAGAATCGGGGTAGCAGTAGCATTGACTGCATCACGAGCTACTACCAAAGCCTTATCGTCTCGACGTAACAAAGAATTTTCATCCCGCAACTCTCGAGCCGTAACAATTTGTCCAGCCTTCAGGTTTTCAGAATCTCCTACTTCAATCACTACTTTTTTACCAAACAATGCATCGTTTTCTTGGATGAAGTCATTTTTGTGAACCAATTGGTTTTCCAACAATGTAGTATCTCCAGAGTCGTCGATTTTTACTTTACGCATCATTTGACGAACTACAACTTCAAAGTGCTTGTCGTTGATTTTCACCCCTTGCAAACGATATACTTCTTGTACTTCGTTTACCAAATACTGCTGAACTGCTGACGGTCCTTTGATAGACAAAATGTCGTTTGGAGTAATGGATCCATCAGACAATGGCATTCCCGCTTTTACAAAGTCATTTTCCTGTACCAAAATTTGGCTAGATAGTTTGACTAAGTATTTTGTGATTTCTCCTGTACGGGACTCTACTATTATTTCTCGGTTTCCTCTTTTGATTTTTCCAAAAGAAACAACACCATCAATTTCAGAAACAACGGCAGGATTGGAAGGGTTTCGAGCTTCAAACAATTCGGTAACTCGTGGTAAACCTCCTGTAATATCTCCAGATTTTGCAGATTTTCTAGGGATTTTCACCAATACTTTACCTTCTGTAATTTTATCGCCATCATCTACCATAAGGTGTGCTCCCAATGGTAAATTGTAGGATTGTAAGATCGCTCCTTTGTTGTCTTTAATCAATAAGGATGGAATAATTTTCTTGTTTCTGGATTCCGTGATTACTTTTTCTTGGAAACCAGTTTGCTCATCAATTTCAACTTGATAAGTAACTCCTTGTTCAACATTTTCGTATTCAATGACTCCTGCAAATTCAGAAACAATAACACCGTTGTATGGATCCCACTGACAAACGACATCGCCTTTTTTGAGTGCCTGACCGTTTTTGATCATCAATGTAGATCCGTAAGGAATAATGTTGGTGCTTAGGATCAATCCTGTTTTCTTGTCTACTAATTTGATTTCTGAGGTTCTAGAAATAACAATATTCACGGCATTACCGTCTGCATCTTTTCCAGAAACTGTTTTCAATTCTTCGATTTCCGCAATTCCGTCAAACTTAACGGCTAATTTGTTTTCTTCAGAAATGTTTCCTGCAATACCACCTACGTGGAAAGTTCTCAACGTAAGCTGAGTTCCTGGTTCACCAATCGATTGTGCCGCAACAACCCCTACAGCTTCTCCTTGTTGAACCATTTTACCAGTTGCAAGGTTTCTACCGTAACATTTGGCACAAATTCCTTTTGGAGCTTCACAAGTAAGAGCTGAACGAACCTCAACATTTTCGATAGGAGAGTTTTCGATTGCTTTTACATTTTCTTCAGAAATTTCATCTCCTGCTTTTACCAAAACTTCGTCGGTAAGTGGATTGTAAATATCGTGCAATGAAACACGACCAAGAATTCGCTCGCCCAATGTTTCTACAACTTCTTCGTTTTTCTTAAGCGGTGCTACCGAAACGCCTCGAAGAGTTCCACAGTCCACAGAATTTACAATAACATCCTGAGCAACATCCACCAAACGACGTGTAAGGTATCCAGCATCTGCCGTTTTAAGTGCGGTATCTGCCAATCCTTTTCGCGCTCCGTGTGTAGAGATAAAGTATTCCAAAATCGACAATCCTTCCTTAAAGTTAGAAAGAATTGGGTTTTCAATAATTTCGCCTCCACCCGCATTTGATTTTTTAGGTTTGGCCATCAATCCACGCATACCTGTCAACTGGCGAATTTGTTCTTTCGAACCCCTTGCACCCGAATCCAACATCATATATACAGAGTTGAATCCTTGTTGATCTTCACGAATACGCTTCATCGCCAATTCAGTCAAAGCTGCATTGGTTGATGTCCAAATATCAATTACTTGGTTATAACGCTCATTGTTAGTAATAAGCCCCATGTTGTAGTTGGCGATAATTCCGTCAACCTGCTCATTGGCTTGATCAATCATTACGTGTTTTTCTTGAGGAATTATAATATCTCCCAAGCTAAATGAAAGGCCTCCTTTGAATGCAAACGAGTACCCCATGTTTTTAATCTTGTCAAGAAAAGCAGCTGTTTCAGGAACACTAGTTACTTTCAAAATATTTCCAATAATATCACGCAGCGATTTTTTGGTCAATACCTCGTTTACGAATCCAGCGGCTTCGGGCACAACTTCGTTGAAGAGGACACGCCCCACAGTTGTATCTATAATTTGATTCACCAGTTCTCCACTCTCGTTGAAGTCTTTGGTTCGAATTTTAATCATGGCATTGATTTCTACTTTGCCTTCGTTGTAAGCAATATTTACTTCCTCAGCTGAGTAGAACGTCAATCCTTCACCTTTAACAGGATGTTCTTTTGTTGAATAGCGCGACTTGGTCATGTAGTACAGACCCAATACCATATCCTGAGAGGGAACCGTAACAGGAGATCCGTTTGCAGGATTTAAAATATTGTGAGAAGCCAACATCAACATTTGTGACTCCAGAATAGCTTCGGGTCCTAAAGGAAGGTGAACCGCCATCTGATCCCCATCAAAATCCGCATTAAATGCGGTACACACTAGGGGGTGAAGCTGTATCGCTTTTCCTTCGATAAGCTTTGGCTGAAACGCCTGAATCCCTAATCGGTGCAAGGTAGGAGCACGGTTCAGTAATACAGGGTGGCCTTTCAATACATTTTCTAGGATATCCCATACTACAGGCTCACGCTTGTCTATAATTTTTTTAGCAGATTTTACCGTTTTAACAATTCCTCTTTCAATCAGTTTTCGAATGATAAAAGGCTTGTACAACTCGGCAGCCATGTTTTTAGGCAATCCGCATTCGTATAATTTTAATTCCGGCCCAACAACAATTACCGATCGCGCGGAATAATCTACTCGTTTTCCTAATAAGTTTTGACGAAAACGACCTTGTTTCCCCTTTAAGGAATCTGAAAGGGATTTCAACGGACGATTCGCATCTGTTTTGACAGCAGAAGACTTACGAGTGTTGTCAAACAAAGAATCTACCGACTCTTGCAACATTCGTTTTTCGTTTCGTAAAATAACTTCGGGTGCTTTGATTTCAACCAATCGTTTCAAACGATTGTTTCGAATAATAACACGACGGTATAAGTCGTTCAAATCGGATGTCGCAAAACGACCTCCATCCAAAGGAACTAACGGTCTTAATTCTGGTGGAATTACAGGGATCACTTTCATGATCATCCACTCAGGTTTGTTTTCACGATTGTTATTGGATTCGCGCAAAGCTTCCACTACTTGAAGTCTTTTTAGCGCTTCGGTTTTTCGTTGCTTGGAAGTTTCGTTATTGGCTTTGTGACGCAATTCGAAAGAAAGTGCATCCAAATCAATTCGAGAAAGCAATTCAATCAAACACTCCGCACCCATTTTGGCGATGAATTTGTTAGGATCACTGTCTTCCAAATATTGATTTTCTTGTGGAATGGATTCCATCACATTCAAATATTCTTCCTCTGTAAGGAAATCCATTTTTTGGATAGGCTCTCCTTCAGCATTGGTAGCAATACCTGGTTGAATAACTACGTATCGTTCGTAGTAAATAATCATATCCAACTTCTTGGAAGGAAGGCCTAGTAAGTATCCGATTTTGTTGGGAAGCGAACGGAAATACCAAATATGAGCAACAGGAACTACCAAATTGATGTGTCCTACACGATCTCTACGTACTTTTTTCTCGGTAACTTCAACCCCACATCGATCACAAACAATTCCTTTGTAGCGAATACGTTTGTACTTTCCACAAGCACATTCAAAATCCTTAACAGGACCAAAAATTCGTTCACAAAACAATCCGTCACGCTCTGGTTTGTGCGTACGATAATTGATGGTTTCTGGTTTCAGAATCTCACCTCTTGACGATGCCAAAATGGTTTCAGGAGAAGATAAACCAATTGAAATTTTACTGAATTTTAACGCCTTAGGCGCATCGTTATTTCTAGCCATAATAAATGGTACTGTTTTAAATTTTATCTATTCTTCTAATCGAATGTCAAGTCCTAAACCTTTCAATTCGTGCATCAATACGTTAAAGGATTCCGGTAAGCCTGGTTCCGGCATCGTTTCTCCTTTAACAATCGACTCATATGTTTTGGCACGTCCTACAACGTCATCGGACTTCACTGTAAGAATTTCTTGAAGTGTGCTAGAGGCTCCATAAGCTTCCAGTGCCCATACTTCCATCTCACCAAATCGCTGACCTCCAAACTGCGCTTTTCCTCCAAGAGGTTGTTGCGTAATTAGGGAGTAAGGTCCAATAGATCGAGCATGCATTTTGTCGTCTACCATGTGTCCTAGTTTCAACATATAAATCACACCTACTGTTGCTGGCTGATCGAAACGTTCTCCAGTTCCTCCGTCATACAAATAAGTATGACCAAATAGTGGAACATTAGCTTTTTCAGTTAGCTCGTTAATTTGATCGAGTGTTGCTCCATCAAAAATTGGGGTGGCAAACTTCTTTCCAAGTTTTTGTCCTGCCCAACCAAGAACGGTTTCGTATATCTGACCAATGTTCATACGAGAAGGTACGCCGAGTGGATTCAATACGATATCAACAGGTGTTCCATCTTCCAAAAACGGCATGTCTTCTTGACGGACAATTCGGGCAACAATACCCTTGTTTCCATGACGTCCTGCCATTTTATCTCCTACTTTAAGTTTTCTCTTTTTGGCGATATACACTTTCGCTAATTTTAGAATTCCAGCAGGAAGTTCATCTCCAACAGAAATGGTAAACTTATCGCGTCGCAATGCTCCTTGTAAATCATTTTCTTTGATTTTAAAATTGTGCATTAAGTCCGCAACATTGGTGTTTACTTTCTTATCAACCGTCCAACTCCCTCCAATAAGGTGAGCGTAATCATCAACAGCGTTTAACATTTTCAAGGTGTACTTTTTTCCTTTTGGAAGCACTTCTTCTCCTAGGTCGTTTTGAACTCCTTGACATGTTTTTCCACTCAATAGCGTAAAGAGTTTTTCAACCAATACGCTTTTAAGTTCGTTGAATTTTTTTTCGTAGGTTGCTTCAAGCTCAGTAATTGCCTCTTTATCTTGAGACCGCTTTCGCTTGTCTTTAACAATTCGTGTAAATAATTTTTTATCAATAACCACTCCATTCAATGATGGTGAAGCTTTTAAAGATGCATCTTTTACGTCTCCGGCTTTGTCACCAAAAATGGCACGCAAAAGTTTTTCTTCTGGAGTAGGATCGGACTCTCCTTTGGGAGTAATTTTTCCAATCAGGATATCTCCAGGGTGCACTTCTGCTCCTACCCGAATCATTCCGTTTTCATCCAAATTGCTCGTCGCTTCCTCACTAACGTTAGGAATGTCGTTGGTTAATTCTTCTTTTCCGAGTTTAGTGTCTCGAACTTCCAAAGAATATTCGTCGATATGAATCGATGTAAATACATCGTCACGAACTACTTTTTCAGAAATTACAATCGCATCCTCAAAGTTATAACCTTTCCATGGCATAAATGCCACTTTAAGGTTACGTCCTAATGCCAATTCGCCCGCCTCAGTAGCGTATCCTTGACAAAGAACTTGTCCTTTACTTACTTTATCGCCTTTTTTAACAATCGGCTTCAAGTTGATACAGGTCCCTTGATTTGTTTTTCGAAACTTTACAAGATTGTATGTTTTACTTTCATCTTCAAAAGAAACCAACTTTTCAATGTCTGAGTAGTTGTATTTGATAGTGATTTTTTCAGCATCAACGTACTCAACAACCCCTTTTCCTTCGGCATTAATTAATACCCGTGAATCAGAAGCTACTTGACGTTCAAGGCCAGTACCAACAATGGGGGACTCAGGTCTCAATAATGGAACTGCTTGACGCATCATATTCGATCCCATAAGCGCACGGTTGGCATCATCATGTTCCAAGAAAGGAATTAATGAAGCCGAAATAGAAGCTATTTGGTTAGGAGCTACATCTGTATAATTTACTTGATTGGGCTCCACAACTGGATAATCTGCTTCTTCACGAGCAATAACTTTGTCAATATTGATTGCTCCTTCTTTGGTTTTTGAAATATTCGCTTGAGCGATTAACATCCCTTCTTCTTCCTCAGCAGATAGATACTTAACTTCGTCCAAATTGATTTTTCCATCAGTTACCGATCGGTAAGGAGTTTCAATAAAACCAAGGTTGTTTACTTTTGCAAAAACTGCCAACGATGAAATCAGTCCAATATTGGGTCCTTCAGGGGTTTCAATAGGACAGAGTCTTCCGTAGTGCGTATAGTGTACATCTCGTACCTCAAATCCAGCTCTTTCTCTTGACAAACCTCCTGGTCCTAATGCAGACAAACGTCGTTTGTGAGTAATCTCTGCTAATGGATTGGTTTGATCCATAAATTGAGAAAGCTGGTTGGTTCCAAAAAAGGAATTGATTACCGAAGAAAGTGTTTTGGCATTGATCAGGTCAATGGGAGTAAATACTTCGTTGTCACGAACATTCATACGTTCACGAATGGTTCGTGCCATTCGAGACAAACCAACTCCAAACTGAGAAGATAACTGCTCCCCTACTGTTCGTACACGGCGATTGGAGAGGTGGTCAATATCATCAATTTCTGCTTTGGAATTAATAAGTTGAATCAAAAATTTGATAATCGTAATGATATCTTCTTTGGTCAAGACTTGCTTGTCCTTTGCAATATCCAACCCTAGTTTTTTGTTCATTCTATAACGCCCAACTTCTCCTAGGTTGTAACGTTGGTCAGAAAAGAAGAGTTTGTCAATTATTCCTCGAGCTGTTTCCTCATCTGGCGGCTCAGCATTACGAAGTTGACGATAAATATGCTCAACGGCTTCTTTTTCTGAATTTGTTGGATCTTTTTGAAGGGTATTGTGAATAATTGCATAGTCTGCAGATTGTCCTTCTTCTTTATGAATTAGGATTGTTTTCACATTGGCTTCGATGATTTCGTCGATATGCTCTTTTTCAAGAATTGTGTCACGATCTAAAACAATTTCATTTCGTTCTATCGAAACTACTTCTCCGGTGTCTTCGTCCACAAAATCTTCAAACCAAGTATTCAATACTCGAGCGGCGAGTTTGCGACCTAAAACTTTTTTAAGACCTGTTTTTGAGACTTTGATTTCTTCAGCAAGATCAAAAATTTCTAAAATGTCTTTATCACGTTCAAATCCAATTGCACGGAATAAAGTTGTTACAGGTAATTTTTTCTTTCTGTCAATGTAAGCATACATGACATTGTTGATGTCTGTTGCGAATTCAATCCAAGAACCTTTGAATGGAATGACTCGAGCAGAGTATAATTTAGTTCCATTGGCGTGAAACGACTGTCCAAAGAACACCCCTGGAGAACGGTGAAGTTGTGAAACTACAATTCGTTCAGCACCGTTGATACAAAAGGTTCCGCTTGGTGTCATATAGGGGATAACTCCCAAATACACATCCTGAACAATAGTTTCAAAGTCTTCGTGTTCTGGGTCAGTACAGTACAGCTTTAAACGTGCCTTGAGAGGAACGCTATAAGTCAACCCTCTTTCGATACACTCCTGAATGGAATATCTTGGCGGATCAACGAAATAGTCTAAAAATTCTAGAACAAATTGATTACGGGTATCCGTAATAGGGAAGTTTTCCATGAAGGTATTGTACAATCCTTCATTTCCTCGTTCTTCTGATTTGGTCTCCAACTGAAAAAAATCTTGAAAAGATTTGATTTGAATATCCAAAAAATCAGGATAATCGGGAGTGTGAGTTGCGGAGGCAAAATTTAGTCTTTCAAGTGTACTTGACATCAATGAACAATTTTTTAATTACAATAAATTGATAATAAACACCTGTAGTGTTTATAAACACGAAAGGGTTTAGACCTTTGAAACACTTCAAAAGTCTAAACCAATCGTTGGTAGAGGGGGAACTTATTTAAGTTCTACCTCAGCTCCAGCTTCTTCTAAAGAAGATTTAAGCCCTTCGGCTTCGTCTTTAGAAACTGCTTCTTTGATATTGCTAGGTGCATTATCAACAAGCTCTTTTGCTTCTTTAAGACCAAGTCCTGTCAATTCTTTGACAAGCTTAACTACTGCTAATTTGGATGCACCAGCAGCTTTTAATACTACGTCAAATTCTGATTTTTCTTCAGCAGCATCACCACCACCAGCAGCTCCACTAGCAGCAACTGCAACTGCAGCAGCAGCAGGCTCGATGCCGTACTCTTCTTTTAAAATAGTAGCTAATTCGTTAACTTCTTTAACTGTTAAGTTTACTAATTGTTCTGCAAAATCTTTTAAATCTGCCATTTTTATTCGTATTTGAAATTGTTATAAATTAATTTTTGTTGCTTAACTTTCTTTTTCAGAAAGCGTTTTAATAATCCCACTCAATGTATTACCGCTTGATTGAAGCGCTGATACAACATTTTTAGCAGGCGATTGGAGTAAGGTGATAATTTCTCCTAATAACTCCTCCTTAGATTTAATATTAACTAAGGCTTCCACTAGGTCATCCCCTACGTAAGTAGCTTCTTCAATATAAGCTCCTTTTAGAATAGGTTTATCAGATTTCTTTCGAAATTCTTTAATGACCTTTGCGGGTGCGTTTCCAACCTCTGAGAACATCAGCGAAGTATTTCCTTTAAGGATTTCTGTGAGTTCACCGAAATCTTTATCAGAAGCCTCCATCGCTTTTGCTAGCAAGGTGTTTTTTACAACTGCCATACGGACACCCGATTTGAAACAAGCACGTCTAAGGTTTGAGGTCGCCGCGGCGTTCAATCCAGAAGTGTCTGTTAAATAAATGTTTGAGTTGTCCGCTAACTCGGCAGTTAATTGGGCAATAACTTTTGATTTTTCTTCTCTAGTCATGTTTCTTAAATTTTACTACCGATTAGGATTGTTTGTTATCAATAAGGATACTAGGACTCATTGTGCTCGACATGGCAATGCTCTTAATGTAAACTCCCTTGGCTGTTGAAGGTTTTAACTTCACCAACGTTTGGATGAATTCATTCGCATTTCCCGCAATTTTGTCGGCGTCAAATGAAACTTTAGCAATGGAAGTGTGAACAATTCCGGTTTTATCAACTTTAAAGTCAATTTTACCCGCTTTGATCTCGCTTACTGCTTTAGCAATATCCATAGTTACCGTTCCAGTTTTTGGGTTTGGCATCAAACCTCTAGGTCCTAGAACACGTCCTAGGGGTCCTAACTTACCCATTACACTAGGCATGGTAACAATTACATCAACATCAGTCCAGCCGTTTTTGATTTTATCCAAATACTCATCCAGTCCTACAAAATCAGCACCAGCTTCTTTAGCTTCTGCTTCTTTGTCGGGTGTAACAAGCGCTAACACCTTGGCGTTTTTACCTGTACCGTGAGGAAGTGTCACAACACCGCGAACCATTTGATTGGCTTTGCGAGGATCTACTCCCAAGCGAACTGCAAGATCAACAGATGCATCAAATTTAACTGAAGTGATTTCTTTGATCAATTCAGAGGCATCTTTAATTGAATACAACTTACTTTTATCTACTTTTTCAAGCGCTAGTTTCCGCTTTTTAGAAATTTTTGCCATTGTTTTTCAATTAAAGATTAAAAAGGAGCATTTCCTTTTACAGTTAAACCCATGGATCGTGCCGTTCCTGCAACCATTTTCATGGCTGATTCTACGGTAAATGCATTTAAATCTTGCATTTTGTCTTCAGCGATAGTTTTTACTTGATCCCAAGTAACACTAGCAACTTTGACACGGTTTGGTTCGCCCGATCCCTTTTTAATCTTCGACGCTTCCATTAGTTGAACGGCCGCAGGTGGTGTTTTTACAACAAAGTCAAATGATTTGTCTTTGAAAACAGAGATCACAACAGGTAAAACCTTTCCAGGTTTGTCTTGAGTTCTAGCGTTAAATTGCTTACAAAACTCCATGATGTTCACTCCGGCAGCACCTAAAGCGGGTCCAACCGGTGGCGACGGATTCGCTGCACCTCCCCTAACTTGTAGTTTGACTACTTTACTAACTTCTTTTGCCATTTAATTAATTTAAATTGATCAACCTTAAAAGTGGAAGCCTATAAGGTTAACGTATATATGTAACATTTATATTTTCTCGACTTGCATGTAAGAAAGCTCTAAAGGAGTCTTACGACCAAATATTTTGACCATGACTTCCAACTTTCTTTTTTCTTCATTAATTTTTTCTACGGTACCGTTAAAACCATTGAACGGTCCATCGATAACTTTTATCGTTTCGCCTAAAACAAAAGGAATAGAAACATTTTCCGATTGAATCGCCAACTCGTCTACTTTTCCAAGCATTCTGTTGACTTCAGATTTTCGCAACGGAACAGGTTCTCCTCCTTTGGTTTCTCCCAAAAATCCTATCACATTGGTAATTGATCGAATGATATGAGGAATTTCTCCAGACAAATTGGCTTTGACCATAATGTATCCAGGAAAATAAACACGTTCCTTGCTAATTTTTTTTCCGTTACGGATTTGAATTACTTTTTCGGTGGGTACAAGAATATCTTCTACAAAATCAGAATAACCCAAACGGTTGATTTCCGATTCAATGTAATTTTTTATTTTGTTTTCTTGTCCGCTAACTGCGCGAACAACATACCATTTTTTAACGTCTGCCTCAATCATTGTTCAACCAGTTATTATTGTAAGAAATCAAAATATACTTTAATGACACGAGATAATATCGTGTCAGCTCCCCAAATAGCTAGTGAGAAAAGAATAGAAAAAACCAACACAACGATCGTAAGTCGTTGAAGTTCAGCAGTTGGAGTCCAACTTACATGATTTTTAAGTTCTTCTATAGATTCTTTAACGTATGAAATAAAACTAGCCATAATTAATATTTATTTGCACGGGTTGAGAGGCTCGAACTCCCGACACCTGGTTTTGGAGACCAGTGCTCTACCAACTGAGCTAAACCCGTCTCAAAGGTGTAGGTCTCGAAAAAATTCGATTCGAATCAAACAAGATAAAACACCCGTTTTTATTTGTCACAAAAGGCGTCTCGCATAGCGAGACACCTCTTGAACAAAACTTATGTGATTGTTAGTCTATAATTTTAGTTACCTGACCTGCACCAACAGTACGTCCTCCTTCACGAATTGCAAAACGCAAACCAATGCTCAATGCAATGGGTGAAATAAGATCTACTGTGATTGTCAAGTTATCTCCAGGCATCACCATCTCAACGCCACTAGGCAAGTTGATGTTCCCTGTTACATCCGTAGTTCGTACATAGAACTGTGGACGATAATTATCATGAAATGGAGTATGACGTCCACCTTCTTCTTTTTTCAAAATATAAACCTCAGCTTCGAACTTGGAGTGAGGAGTTACAGATCCTGGCTTACAAATAACCATTCCTCTTTTGATGTCGGTTTTTTCAATACCTCTCAAAAGAATTCCTACGTTATCTCCTGCTTCACCTCGATCAAGAATTTTTCTGAACATTTCAACTCCTGTAACTGTAGAGGTTAATTTTTCAGCACCCATACCGATAATGTCAACAGAATCACCTGTGTTGGCAACTCCTGTTTCAATTCGACCAGTAGCTACAGTTCCACGACCTGTAATTGAAAATACATCTTCAACAGGCATCAAGAAATCTTTTTCAACGTCTCGTTTTGGCAATTCAATCCAAGCATCAACTTCATCCATTAATTTCATAACAGAATCAACCCACTTTTGCTCTCCGTTCAATGCTCCTAACGCAGAACCTAAAATAACAGGTCCATTGTCTCCGTCATAATCGTAAAAGCTCAATAGGTCGCGAACTTCCATTTCAACAAGTTCTAGCAATTCTTCGTCATCGACCATGTCGGCTTTGTTCAAGAATACAACGATTCTTGGAACTCCAACCTGACGACCTAACAAGATGTGCTCGCGTGTTTGTGGCATAGGACCATCTGTTGCCGCAACAACTAGAATAGCTCCATCCATTTGAGCAGCACCCGTAACCATGTTTTTTACATAATCCGCGTGACCTGGACAGTCAACGTGTGCGTAGTGACGATTTGCTGTTTGGTACTCAACGTGTGAAGTGTTGATCGTTATACCTCTTTCTTTTTCCTCAGGTGCGTTGTCAATTTGATCAAAGCTTTTTGCCTCAGAAAGACCTGCATCTGCTAGTACTTTGGTAATCGCAGCAGTTAATGTTGTTTTACCGTGATCGACATGCCCAATTGTACCAATATTTAAATGGGGTTTGGAACGATCGAAATTTTCCTTTGCCATAATGAATTAATTTTTTTGCTTTTAAAATGAGCGCAAATATATTAATTTTTAAACGTAATAGAATACAAAAGTTTGAATTTTTTTTTCAAAGTTTGAAATTAGTTCCAAAACATTGATAGAGAAGTTGTTAAAAGCTCCCATGTAAGGGGATAAAACCTAGTAAAACAGAAGGTAGCTAAAAGCGAATTTAAGAAATGGGTTTCGACATAAAAAAGAGCCAATGACGAGATTTGAACTCGTGACCTCTTCCTTACCAAGGAAACGCTCTACCCCTGAGCTACATCGGCGGAAAAATGAGCGAGAGACCGGGTTCGAACCGGCGACCATCAGCTTGGAAGGCTGACGCTCTACCAACTGAGCTACTCTCGCATTGATTTGCATCGTTTTGTGGGGAGAGCAGGATTCGAACCTGCGAAGGTAAAACCAACAGATTTACAGTCTGTCCTCGTTGGCCGCTTGAGTATCTCCCCCAAAGGTGTAATATGATAATGAACGTTCCTTTTTTTGAGCCGATGGAGGGACTCGAACCCACGACCTGCTGATTACAAATCAGCTGCTCTAGCCAGCTGAGCTACATCGGCTTTTCTGCAAAAAAAAGTCCGCTTTTTAAAACGGACTGCAAATGTATCAATTTATTCTTTTTGTTTCAAATAAAAATCATGCATTTTTTTTAATAGGCTCGGTTTTTTTCTTTACTCTTAATTAACAGGCGTTCAATAGCTTTGGCCGCGGCGTCTATTGACTCCTCAAAAGACTTGCAAACTTTTTTTACCAAAAACTCCTCTCCAGGAACATGAACGCGTAGTTCTACCATTTTATTTTCTTTCTCAGAAGTGTTTTCAACTTTTAAATACACATCTACTTTTATGAGATGATCGTGGTAGTTTTCTAGCTTTTGCAACCGTTTACTAATAAAAGCTGAGACATTGGACTTAAGTGAAAAATTGACGGCTTGAAATTGTATCATCATAATTTTTAAATTTTAATGGAGATTTTAATACCAGTTGCGTTTTACGGCTTTTTCTTTTTGAACAGGGGTAGTTTCCTTTCCATGGCTTAGTTCCCTAGGATGGGCTTGTTGGTAGTCCTGAACGATTTTAGGAAGCCTAACTTTAGCGTATTCTTGAGTAGATGCCAAACTAAAATGCCCTAATATTTCTTTGATGGTATTGATATCTGCTCCCTTATTAAGTAAATGGGTAGCAAATGTGTGACGAAGAATATGTGGACTCTTCCTTACTTTGCTTGAGGCTACACTAAAATAGGCTCTAATTCTTCTATACACCAAAGTGGGATTCATTCGTTTTCCTTTGGAGGTCACAAACAACTCGGTTTGTGTTTTATCAGTGACTATTTTATCGCGAAACTCCAAAAACGATTGTATTTTTTTCATCAATCCTGGAAGCATAGGAATCAATCGGTCTTTATTTCTTTTTCCTTGAACTTTTATCAATTTTTTTGAAAAATAAACGTCATCAACCGTAAGTTTTATCAATTCGGATCTTCTTATCCCGGTTGAATAAAACATTTCAATCATCAACGAATCGCGTTGGCCTTCAAAAGTGTCGTCAAAGGCTTCATCGATGACTCGATTTACTTCTTCTTCAGTAAATGGTACAATGAGTTTTTTCTCAACTTTTAATTTTTTATGGGCTTGCATCGGAGAAACTTTTATGTCTCCAATTTGGATTAAAAATTTATAATATGACTTTAATGCAGACGCTTTTCGATTGATGCTTAATTCAGAGATTCCTTCATTAGAAAGTTTAACAATCCACTTGCGAATCATTGAATATTCCGCTTCTTTAAGGCTTTTGATTTCAAACTCCGCTTTGCAAAAATCAAAGCAAGTCTCCAAATCATTTCGGTAAGCAATAATGGTATTGGGAGAGAGCTTTTTTTCAAACGTTAAGTAGTCAAAGAATTTTTTCAAAAAATTTCGTTTTGGGTTTTGATATAAAAAAACATCGACTCTAAGTTACTAAAACTTTTTGAATCGATGTTAAATGTATCTTGAAAAAATGATCTTTATAGATCTTCTTGATCTCTCAAATTCTGAATATATTGTGCTTTTTGTAGTTGAGCACGTTGTTTGACAGAGGGTTTGATAAATGCTTGACGGGAACGCAATTGACGCATGGTGCCAGTACGATCAAACTTTCGCTTAAATCGCTTTAGCGCTCTATCAATATTTTCTCCTTCTTTTATGGGTATAATTAACATAGTCCTTAACCTCCTCTCATTTAGAAGCGCAAATATAATCGAATTTTTTATTCTGAGAAGTTATTTTAGAATATTTCTTGCAATCACTACTTTTTGAATTTCAGTAGTTCCTTCGCCTATGGTGCAAAGTTTGGAGTCTCTGTAAAATTTTTCAACGGGAAACTCTTTAGAATAGCCGTATCCTCCATGAATTTGAACAGATTCATTGGCAACTCGAACACACATTTCGGAGGCGTACATTTTACACATAGCGCTTAGTTTGGTCATTTTGCGTCCTGCATTTTTTTCAAAACTAGCTTTGTGTACAAGGAGTTCTGCAGCTTCAATTTCAGTAGCCATTTCGGCGAGTTTGAATGAAATTCCTTGAAAATGACTGATGGGCTTTCCAAACTGCACACGTTCTTTGGAGTAGGCTAAAGATGCTTGGTAAGCGCCTTTGGCAATTCCTAAAGACAGGGCGCCTATAGAAATCCGACCGCCGTCTAGTATTTTCAATGATTGAATGAAGCCATTGCCAACTTCTCCCAATCGATTGTCGTCTGAAATTCTACATTGATCGAATACCAATTCGGCTGTTTCAGAAGCTCGCATTCCCAGTTTATTTTCTTTTTTTCCTGATGAAAATCCGGGAGTTCCTCGTTCTATAGCAAAAGCTGTCATTCCGTGGTTATCCCCTTTTTCACCGGTTCGCATTATCACAACTGCTAAGTCACCGCTTTTACCGTGAGTGATAAAATTTTTGGTTCCATTCAGAATCCAACTGTCTCCATCTCGAACCGCTGTTGAATTCATTCCTCCAGCATCGGATCCTGTATTGTGTTCGGTAAGTCCCCAAGCGCCAATCCATTCTCCGGAAGCCAACTTGGGCAACCAACGCTGCTTTTGATCTTGGTCGCCAAATTCCAATATATGATTGGTACACAATGAATTGTGAGCTGCAATAGAAAGCCCCATTGAAGGATCTACTTTGGAAATTTCTGTGATTATTTCAACATACTCATGATATCCTAGGCCTGAGCCTCCATACATTTCTGGAACTAAAATTCCCATAAATCCGTACTCTCCCGCTTTTCGCATGATGTGAACAGGGAACTCTTGTTTTTCGTCCCATTCCATTACGTAAGGACGTATGTATTGCTCAGCAAAATCTTTAGCAGAAGAAGCCACCATTTGCTGAGTTTCACTTAAATCAAAACATAAAGAATTCTGGGTATCAATATTCATCCTCTCTATCACTATTTTCCAAGTACAAATATAAGGCAATTCTTTTTGTTTTTTTAGAAGAAAAACCTTCCAGCTGTTCAATTTCTTCAAAACTATTGATATTTCCATGTTGTGACCTGTAAACTACAATTTCTCGCGCCATGGAATAGGTAATATACGGAACTTCATTGAGCTCATTAATAGAGGCTGTGTTGATGTTTATTTTTGGAAGATTCGGTGGATTTTTAACCTCAAACTTTGATAAGATATTGATAATTGTGGCGTCTTCCAAGCCAAAAACATCCTGAAGTTGATCCGCTATCACAAAACCTCCTATTACATTTCTAAATTGTATAATTCTATCTGCCAATACATTGCCAACGCCATATACTTTTTTAAGGTCTTCGGCGGTTGCTGTATTTAGGGGTTTTTTAATCAACGGTTTGGCCACAAACTTTTGTTTGGATGCTGTAACCCACTTTGGAAATTTCAAATAGGGTGAAATATGCGCCAATAAAGAATCGCTAATTTGAGTTATTCTTTGGAATTCTTTTGCCGTATTTACGAACTTTTTTTGCTTTCTAAAATCAATCATCCGCTGAACCTCCTGGGGCGACATTCCCAAAACATATCCACGGTATTTAGTGAGGAAATTTGGGTTGAAAGGGTAAATTGTAATCGCCTCTTTTTGGGCCTGTATGCTTTTAAGGGAATCTATTTGGGCTTGAAACACTTTCCAATCTTGGGAGGTGTCATTTGTTTGACTTGGATCGGATTTTGACTTATAGAGTAAAAGGATTTCTACTACTAATACAATAAGTATAAGCAGTATCAATCCTCGTTGTTGTGTTTTTGAAATCCTAAAAAAGTTGGGGCGTGGTTTCATTCATATGTTATGCGGTTTTGATTGCTTTCAAATAGCGACTTAATTCTTCTTTTACTTTAGGGAATAAGAAAAATAATCCTATCATATTAGGGAAAACCAAGGCAAGAATCATAGCGTCCGAGAAAGTCCAAACGGCAGACATATCTCCAGCAGCTCCAATAACTATAAAAACTAAAAATAAGACCTTGTAAGTCAAATCGGAAATTTTGCTTTTTCCAAACACAAACATCCACGATTGAAGTCCGTAATACGACCAAGAAATCATTGTTGAAATAGCAAATAATACAACAGCAAGAGTAAGGAAGGGTCCTGAAAAAGAAATATATTCCGCAAAAGCGGCTGCAGTGATTCCAGCTCCCTCTTGGTATACACCATCAATAAGAACTTTTCCTCCTTCTCCACCGTAAGCAAATGCAGATCCATCACCATTGAAAATAATGATTACCAAAGCGGTCATGGTACAAATAACAACAGTATCAATAAACGGCTCAAGTAAAGCAACTAACCCTTCAGAAGCGGCGTACTTTGTTTTAACTGCTGAGTGAGCAATAGAGGCCGACCCAGCACCTGCTTCGTTAGAAAAAGCAGCTCTACGAAATCCAGTAATTAAAACTCCTAACAGTCCTCCCAATCCCGCTTGAGGGCTAAATGCTTGAGTGAAAATTTGTCCAAAAGCATCGTCAACAAAACTAAAATTTGTTAGGATGATATACAGGCACGCTGCAACATACATAAGTGCCATAAAGGGTACTATTTTTTCAGTTACAGAAGCTATTCGCTTGATTCCTCCAATTATAATAATTCCTACAAATACCATCATGATAAGACCGATAATGGTTCGTGCGCTTCCGCCGGTCATTCCAAAAGACTCCACCAACTGCATGGCTGCTTGATTGGATTGCGCGGCATTTCCACCTCCAAAAGAGGCTCCAATACATAGAATGGCAAATACGACTGCCAAAAACTTGCCCAATTTGGCAAATCCTTTTTCTTTCAAACCTTTGGAAAGATAATACATGGGGCCTCCGTAGACAGTGCCATCTTCTCCAACGTCTCTGTATTTTACTCCTAATGTACATTCAACGAACTTGGTTGACATTCCAATAAGTCCGCAGAGTATCATCCAAAACGTTGCTCCAGGTCCTCCAATAGCAATTGCTAGGGCGACTCCTGCAATATTTCCATTCCCTACAGTTCCTGATACTGCAGTTGCCAATGCTTGAAAATGGCTAACTTCTCCTTCTTTACTTTCATCTTTAATGGTGTCGGGTATATCTCCATCTACAACATTAATAGCTGCGTTTTCAACGATTCCGTGACCTTCCAAATCATCATATTTTCCTCTAACTACTGAAATTGAAAGCGGAAACTTTACCACATTGATGAAGCCAAAATATATTGTAAAAAATAGTGCACCCCCAACAAGTAAGAAAATAATAGTTGGGATTTCGGTACCTGGAAAATTATGCAAAACGACTCCACCCCACCAATCGGCAATGGGTGTAAAAGCCTCATTAATTTTATCGTCTAAGCCTTTTTTTGTTTGCTGTGCAAACAAAAAAACGGGTGAAAAAAGGATAAATAGGGCATTCAATAATTGTTTCATAATAGATAGGAGATTGTTAAAAAAAATATATTTCGAAGATGCAATTTAAAATAGGGAATTCAAATTTTTTGAATAATTTTCTTTTTAATTGTCTAAAAACAGGTTGTTAAAATTTTGTATTTGACTCTTTTGTCCCAACAACATAAGCTTGGTTGAAGCCGTCAAAACGGTGTCGGAGGTTGGATTGATAACATAATCCAAATCTCCTGACTTACAACCAATGACGGTGCAACCGGTTTTTTCTCTTATTTGTAAATCTTTGATCGATTTATTGATATAGTTTTGAGACAACTCACTAATAGAAAGCTCTTCCAAATGCGTTTTGGAAATTTCAAAATTTGAAAGTTGTCCGACAAAATGAATTAAATCTGGAGAAACCAATAAACTGGCCATATACCCACCTCCAATTTTATCAGGCATCACTGTATGGTCTGCTCCTGCAAACTCGAGTTTGGAAACTGAATTTTCATTCGAAGCTCGGCTTATGATTAACATTTTAGAATTCATTTGTCGAGCTGACAAGACCACAAACAAATTGTCGGAATCGTCTGGTAAGCAGCACATCAAACAACGTGCTTTTTGGATTCCCACTGCCAGAAGTGAGGACTCTTCCTTGGCATCGCCATGATAAAACAACAGGTTGTTTTGGTCAAAATCGATGAGCTCTGAATTTGTTTCAACAACAACAAAGGGTTGCTTGTGTTCTTGAAGTTTTTGAACTGCCTGACGGCCGTTTCTACCATAGCCGCAAACAATTACATGATCGGATAATTTATTAATCTTTTTTTTCACAAATCTTTGATTTAAACGTTCTGAAGTGCTTCTTATAAGCAGGTATTCTGAAATAATTTTTATAGAATATGCGTAAACAAAAATGCTTGAAACAATAAGGACAATTGTCCATAATTTTGAAGCATCGGACACGGTTCCAATTTCACCAAAACCTACAGTGGTGACAGTTATAAGTGTCATATACAGTGCATTGAGCCAAGAAAGGTCTGAGATGAGTTTAAAACCCAAGCTGCCCACTAAAACAAGTAGCATTAAATGCAGTAGGGCAAATAATAATTGATTTTTAAGTAGGTTTTGCATAGGTTATAAATCAAAAACAGAGCTGCGTTTAGAATAAATAAGATCTTTGAGGCGCAACCAAAATGCCAAAATCAAATAGATAGCAAACCAAGCTCCCAAAGAAAAGAAGCTGATATAAATAAAAAACAGGCGAACATTTTTCGCTTTCATCCCGAGGCGATCTGCCAACCGTGAGCAAACCTCAAAACCACGCCGCTCTGAATAATGTCGAATTTTATGAATCATGGACATAGGGCTAATATACGAATTAAGCTTGTAACAACGAATTGCCTATAGCACATTCCAAACATCGTTTGTTTTGACAATACTGTTGCTTCAACTGAATGAGTGATTGTGACTCCAAAGCATCCGTTGCCGTCAATCCCAAAGTGTTGAATTTTTGGACAATACTATTTTTCTCGGCTGACACATCCCTCGCTATCGAAAAAAGTTGATCTGTAGCGTCTTTTCCTACATATTGATTGTAACAAAACCGCAAAGGGATTATGACATTAATAATTAACAAATTCATAAACGCTTGAGAAATGGATTTCACTCGTTTTTTTGAACATTTATCAAAGGTGTAGTGCGTTTCCCAATACTCACTGGTTTTTGTTTTTAAAATTTCATAAAATTCCTTTAAAGTACTGGCTTCAATGATTTTAGCAAATAAAGAAGGTTGGTTTTTATACAAATTTGCTATTTGTGAAATTCGTATTGTTGGAAAATTACTCGGTCGAAGTCTAAAAAAATACGGCTTGGGAATTCCTATTGCAGCTAATGAGTAATTTTGAGTGTAGGTAGTATAAATTGCTTTCAACTTATGGAAATAACCAGCTTCATTCTCACTATCTAACAAGCCCGATTGCCCCATCAGTATGGCTTCCAAAACCAATGACTTTCCTTGGACTTTTCTAACCAACGAAAACGGTATGGACTCTGCAGTAGCCAAAAAAGAATCTCCATTTAAATTTAGTCCAAATCCTTTAACCAAAGATTGAAATAAAACTGCTTCCCAATTGTTGTTGGAACATTCTAGTAATTTATAAAACAATTCGGTTTTACGCTCCAAGCGTTCTACATACAGCCGTTCCAGAAAATGTTTTGTTGAAAAAGAATTGTTTTTTGGAAATTGATCTTCACACGGTATCCAGAGTTCATTTGCCTGAATCAACCCCTTGTATTGATTCCAAAGGCTGGGCTCAACAAATTTTTTCAGTTCCAAAACAGGAATTTTAGTACGATCCGATCGAAATACCTCTACGTCGTGTTCCCAAACTACATGTAGGATGACATTATCATATGCAGTATCTGTTTCGTGATAATGCGCATACCAATCCGATGATTTGCAATGCACCTCAAGGGTTCCTGCCCAAAATTGACCGCCTATTGAAAGTTGCGCATTGAAAAAATCAGGTCCGGAATTGAGGTTGTGCGTTCCTGTTCGAATAATTTCAATTTTCAAACCATCCGATGTGGTCATCAAATCCGACGAAAACTTTTTGTGTAGCCACAGGTAATGAAGAAACTCTTCTTTCATGATGCAAGTAGGTTGATTTTGGGGGCAAGTAAATCAGCTCACAACTTCTCCTTCCCAATCCAAAATACCTCCTTCTAAATTATAGACTTTTTCAAAGCCCAGTTGCGACATCAATTGGCACGCTTGATTGCTTCGAGCTCCAGACCGACAATATACATAATACGGTACCGAAGTGTCTAATTCTTTAAGGGCGTCCAAAAAACCTTGACCCATTCGAATATCTATGTTTTGAGCATCGGGAATATAACCCTCCTCATATTCTTCTGGAGTTCGGACATCTAAGATTTTAGGTTGTGAATCATTGGCTTTTTGAGCCGTCCATTCTTCTTGCGATAGATTTAACATTGCATAGTTTTTATAAAAACAAATATACTTTTTTTTTGGTGGTTCTAAAAATAGTATTACATTTGTACATACAATATTAGTATATACAATTATGAATGGTGTATCGTTGAACAAAGACATTATTGTTAGTATCATGCAAGCCAATAATTCTGTAATGGAAAAATTGGCACATGCTTTGAAGCCTTTCGGTTTATCCGTTCAGCAGTTCAATGTATTAAGAATTCTACGGGGGCAAAAAGGCAATATGTTGAATCTTAATGAAATTACCCACAGAATGATTCATAAAATGAGCAATACCACACGCCTGGTAGACAAGTTAATTGACAAATCGTTAGTTGAAAGGGTAATTTGTCCCGAAAATAGACGGCGAGTGAATATTTCGATTACTGATAAAGGCTTGGGAATATTATCTCAAATTGACTCAGTGATTCAAGAATTTGAAAAAGAAATTATATGTTTATTAAGCGAAAAAGAAAAAAACACTTTACTCAATTTATTAATTAAAATTAAATCCTAAAATGAAAACAACAATGAAAAATGCAATGCTGGTATTCATTACCATAGCAGCAAGTACGTTAACCGCACAAACGCAGTCAATCGACCTAGCAGAAAGTTACATTAAGTGGGTAGGGACAAAAATAGTTCCTGACTCACACGAAGGAACACTAAACTTTTCAAGCGGATCGTTGACATTCGAAAACAATGTATTGACAGCTGGTGAATTTGTAGTGGATATGACCTCTATGGAGTGTACAGATTTGGAAGGAAGCTCCAAGAAAAAATTAGAAAAACATCTTAAGTCCGATGATTTTTTTGGAGTAGCATCGTATCCTGAAGCGACATTAACAATTAAAGAAATCAACGCCCAAGAAAACGGAAACTACTCTGTTGTTGGAGACTTTACTATAAAAGGAATTACACAAAGTGTTCCATTTACAATAAAATCAACAGCAGACACTTTTGTTGCAGATGTCACGATTGATCGTAGCAAACACAATGTGCGTTTCGGATCGGGAAGCTTTTTTGACAACCTTGGTAACAAAGCCATTAGTGATGATTTTAAATTAACAGTAACATTAAAACTATAATCAATGCGAACAACCAGACCAAAATGCGGATGTGGTAACACACAAAATGCGGAAGGATACTGCGACGGATCTCATGCCAACGCAGCTAAATTAAATTCATAGTGCAATTCTCATAAGAAAAATTTGAAAATTTCAATTCTCATGTTTATCTTTGACAATTCAAAATGAAAAATAACAATACACATACATGGTGGTGGAACTTGCGAAACGCTTTGTCGCAATAACATTCCTTTGTGTATCTAAAAATATAAAAGGCTTGTCAATTGCGACAAGCCTTTTTTTGATTGTATGAAAAATAAATACTCTTTAAAGACACATCACAAAAGGATCTTAGCAGATACCTTGACACCTGTCTCGATCTACCTCAAAATCAGAGATCGATTTTCTAATGCTATTTTTCTAGAAAGCAGTGAATATGGAGCAAGTGACAATAGTTTTTCTTACATCTGCTTCAACCCTATTGCTGACATTAAGGTACAACACGAAAACATTGTGAAAAATCTTCCTGACGGGAGCCAAGAAACTATTGTCATTTCTGATGGAGTTGATGTTGCAGATGAAATTCACAATTTTGCACAACAATTTGATTCCGAAAAAAGCCCGCATCAATTCATTAACAATGGATTGTTTGGATATATTTCTTACGAAGCGGTTCGCTATTTTGAAGATATTGAATTGCATAAAAAAGAAGGAGATTTGGATATCCCTGATATTTATTATGCCGTTTATCAGAATATTATCGCTATCAACTTGTTTAACAACGAAGCCTATGTGTTTTCTCACAACTATGAGTCTCAAAGCAATTTGGAAGAAGTATTAAAAATCATCACTGCTAAAAATTTTGCGACATACGCCTTTCAAAAAGAAGGAGCTCTTAGCTCTAATATGACCGATGAGGATTTTATGGATTTGGTAAAACTCGGTAAAAAGCACTGTCAGCGTGGAGATGTTTTTCAGATTGTACTTTCCAGAAGATTTTCACAGCAATTTAAAGGAGACGATTTTAATCTATACCGCGCGCTTCGATCAATCAATCCATCTCCCTATTTGTTTTATTTCGACTACGGTAATTTCAAAATTTTTGGAAGTTCTCCCGAAGCTCAAATTGTAGTTAAAAATGAAATTGCTGAAATTCATCCCATTGCAGGAACATTCCGAAGAACTGGAGACGATGAGCAAGACAAAGCACTTGCCTTAAAACTTTCTGCAGATCAAAAAGAAAATAGCGAACATGTTATGCTCGTTGATTTGGCACGAAACGATTTAAGTCGAAACGGATCCGATGTAAAAGTAGTGAACTATCGCGAAGTTCAGTTTTACTCTCATGTCATTCATTTGGTGTCTAAAGTTACCGGAAAAAAGAAGCCCGAAATTCCAACCACTCGAATTGTGGCAGATACTTTCCCCGCAGGAACGCTTAGCGGAGCACCCAAACACCGCGCCATGCAACTGATTGAAGAATACGAAAAAACAAGTCGCGCCTTTTATGGAGGTGCCATTGGGTATATGGGGTTTAATGGTAATTTTAATCATGCAATAATCATTCGCTCATTTTTATCAAAAGACCAACAGCTTCATTTACAGGCAGGAGCAGGAATTGTATCAGAGTCTGTTCCTGAAAGCGAATTGCAAGAAGTATTTAACAAAACCAGTGCATTGACTTCAGCACTCGAAATTGCAGAAAACATTTAGTTATGAAAGTACTCGTCATAGATAATTACGACTCATTTACTTATAATTTAGTTCACTATTTGGAAGAGCTCAACTGCGATGTGACTGTCAAACGAAACGACCAGTTAACACTTAAAGAAGTAGATGCCTACGAAAAAATAGTGCTTTCTCCTGGCCCTGGAATTCCAGAAGAAGCTGGATTGCTAAAGGCTATTATTGAAAAATATGCTCCTACAAAAAGTATTTTGGGGGTGTGCCTCGGACAACAAGCTATTGGCGAAGTATTTGGAGGAACGCTTACCAATCTTGAAAAAGTGTATCATGGGGTAGCGACTCCTATAAACATCACCTCTGAAGACATCCTTTTTGAAGGACTTCCAAACCCAATGATGGTAGGCAGGTATCACTCTTGGGTAGTCGAAGGAGCACTTCCCGACACCATTGAGGTATTGGCTAAAGACGACAACGGTCAAGTGATGGCAATTCGTCACAAAACGTATAATGTTAGAGGTGTTCAGTTTCATCCCGAATCGGTATTAACCCCCGATGGAAAACATTTATTAAAAAACTGGTTAAAAGCCTAACAATGAAAGATATTCTGAACAGACTCATTCAACACGAAACGCTTGAAAAAGAAGAGGCCAAACAAATATTGGTCAATATTGCCAACGGATCTTATAATCCTGGGCAAATCGCTTCTTTTTTGACTGTATTCATGATGCGAAGTATCACCATTGATGAACTCGAGGGATTTCGAGATGCGCTGTTGGAACTTTGTGTAGCCGTTGATTTGTCTGACTACAATCCTATTGACCTTTGCGGTACAGGAGGTGATGGAAAAGACACCTTTAATATTTCTACGCTTTCTTCATTCGTAACTGCTGGCGCAGGGATTCATGTTACAAAACATGGCAATTATGGTGTTTCTTCTTCTTGTGGGTCCAGCAATGTAATGGAATATCTGGGTATAAAATTTTCCAACGAAGCAGACTTCTTAAAGCGATGTATTGAAGAAACAGGAATTTGTGTGCTACATGCACCCTTGTTCCACCCAGCCATGAAACACGTAGCGCCAATTCGCCGTGAATTGGGTGTGAAAACATTCTTTAATATGTTGGGACCCATGGTAAATCCTGCATTTCCTAACAATCAATTGGTAGGCGTATTTAGTTTGGAGTTGTTGCGACTGTATGGCTTTTTGTATCAAAAAACGTCCAAAAACTTTAGTGTTATACATGCCTTGGATGGATACGATGAAATTTCACTAACAGGAACGACCAAACTCGTTACAAATCGTGGGGAAACCACCTTAGACCCTGAAGATTTTGGTGTACAAAAACTTACCGCATCCTCCATTGGAGGAGGTGATAGTGTAGAAGCTTCTGCCAATATTTTCATGAATGTTATACAAGGAAAAGGGACACAATCACAACATCAAGTTGTATGCGCAAACGCTGGAATGGCCATTGCTACAGCATTGCAAATAACCCCCAAAGAAGGATTCGACAAAGCCAACGAATCACTGCTCAGTGGAAAAGCCTTTAAGGCTCTTAAAAAACTTCAAAAAATCAGTGCCCAATGACTATTTTAGAAAGCATCGTATCGGATTTGTACAAAGAATTGAAGTATAAAAAACAATGCATTCCTGTTTCACAATTGGAACAATCAGTATTGTTTGAGCGAACTCCATATTCGTTAAGTGATCGAATTCGAAACAGTTCATCGGGAATCATTGCAGAACACAAACGCCGTTCTCCTTCCAAGCCCAATATCAATCTCAGCACTTTGGTACACGAAGTTGCACAAGGCTACGAAAAAGCAGGTGTAAGTGGAATGTCTGTACTAACCAACACCAAATATTTTGGTGGATCATTGGATGACTTAATCTTAGCACGAGCAGCAAGTCAATTGCCCTTGTTGCGAAAAGAATTTATCATAGACGAATATCAAATTATCGAAGCCAAAGCTTATGGGGCTGATGCAATTCTACTCATTGCCGCATGCTTGTCAAGAGAAGAAATTAAACGCTTTTCTGAAACAGCCCAAAAACTGGGGCTTGAGGTATTGTTGGAGGTTCACAACCCAGAAGAATTGGAAAAAGCTCTCATGCCATCATTGAATTTGCTTGGTGTTAATAATCGCAACCTAAAAACCTTTCAGGTAAGTCTAGAAACGAGCAAACAGTTAGTTGACCAAATTCCCAATGAGTTTGTGAAAATCTCTGAAAGTGGAATCAGTGATATAAGCGCGGTTAAAGAATTAAAAAACGTGGGTTTTGAGGGGTTTTTAATGGGAGAGCATTTTATGAAAACAGAAAATCCTGGGCTCAGCGCTCAACAATTCATTCAGCAATTATGAAACTAAAAATCTGCGGGATGAAAGAAGCTAACAATGTTCAATTGATAGCAAAATTGCAACCTGATTTTTTGGGGTTTATTTTTTGGGAAAAATCACCTCGATTTTGTGTGGAAGTTCCCAAAAACATTCCAAAGAATATTCAAAAAGTAGGCGTTTTTGTCAATGCATCATTTGATTTTATTTTAGAAAAAATAAAAACATTTGATTTACAGGCAGTACAACTTCATGGGCAAGAAGCTCCAGAAATTTGTGCGAAACTGAAATTATTAACAACTGTAATCAAAGTTTTTTCTATCAAAGATCGCTTTGATTTTTCAGAACTATCCCCATACGAAGCGGCTTGTGATTACTATTTATTTGATACAAAAGGAAAACTACCGGGAGGCAATGGAGAAGAATTTGATTGGGAAGTGCTCCTCTCCTACCCTTCTCAAAAACCGTTTTTTTTAAGTGGAGGCATTGGACTCGAAAGTGTCGAAAAGATTCACGAAATTTGTCAAACCAATCTACCTGTTTATGCGCTGGATGTAAATAGTAAATTTGAAATCGATCCAGGAATAAAAAACGAAGAAAAACTAAAAAAGTTTAAAGAAAGTATAGCGCTATGAAAGTAAATTACAATGTTGATGAAAAAGGATATTACGGTGACTTTGGAGGTGCATACATTCCAGAAATGCTATTTCCCAATGTTGAGGAATTGCGTCAGAACTATTTAAAAATTACTTCCGAACCTTCCTTTAAAAAAGAGTTTGATCAATTGCTTAAAGATTTTGTAGGGCGTCCAACCCCTTTGTATTTTGCAAAGCGGTTGTCTGAGAAATACAATACAAAAATTTATCTAAAGCGAGAGGATTTGTGCCATACAGGCGCTCACAAGGTCAACAACACAATTGGGCAAATTTTGGTAGCCAAACGACTTGGTAAAAATCGAATCATTGCTGAAACTGGGGCGGGTCAACACGGTGTAGCAACAGCTACGGTTTGTGCTCTAATGGGAATAGAATGTATAGTGTATATGGGAGAAGTTGACATAAAACGCCAAGCCCCCAATGTTGCCCGCATGAAAATGCTTGGAGCTGAAGTGCGCCCAGCAACCTCAGGAAGCAAAACCCTAAAAGATGCTACTAACGAAGCCATTCGAGATTGGATCAACAACCCTGTAGATACCCACTATATTATTGGTTCTGTAGTTGGTCCGCATCCCTATCCCGATATGGTAGCCCGTTTTCAATCCGTTATCAGTGAAGAAATAAAATGGCAATTGCTCGAAAAAGAAGGACGAGAAAATCCAGACCATGTTATCGCATGTGTGGGTGGAGGTAGTAATGCTGCAGGAGCTTATTATCATTATTTAAACAATCCCGATGTCAATATCATTGCCGTTGAAGCTGCAGGAAAAGGAATTGATAGCGGTGAAAGTGCAGCCACTTCGGCACTTGGAAAAGAAGGAGTGATTCATGGCAGTCGCACCTTATTGATGCAAACTCCTGACGGGCAAATTACCGAACCTTATTCAATTTCAGCAGGACTCGATTATCCTGGAGTTGGACCCATGCACGCGCATTTGTTCCGAAGTGGGCGGGCGGAATTCATTTCTATTACTGACCAAGATGCAATGGATTGGGGAATCATTCTTTCTCAATTGGAAGGAATTATTCCAGCTATTGAAACATCTCATGCCTTTGCGGTTTTGGATCATAGAAAATTTGGACCTGAAGAAATTGTTGTCTTTAATTTATCGGGACGAGGTGACAAAGATTTGAACACATACATTGATTATTTTAAGTTATAATGAATCGAATTACACAAGCTTTTGAGCAAGACAAAAAATTGCTTTCTATTTATTTTACAGCAGGCTTTCCTCAGCTAAATGATACGGTACCTGTATTGGAACAACTTCAAGCATCGGGTGTGGATATGATTGAAATTGGATTGCCCTTTAGCGACCCCTTAGCAGATGGGCCTACCATACAAGATAGCTCAACCCGTGCCTTAAACAATGGAATGACAACCGATCTTCTTTTTAATCAGCTCAAAGACATACGGGAGACAATTCACATTCCGTTGGTTTTAATGGGCTACTTCAATCCAATGATGCAATACGGAATTGAGAAGTTTTGTCAGCGATGTCAAGAAGTCGGGATTGATGGGCTTATCATTCCTGATTTGCCTGTAAACGTATATCACGAGCGGTATCAAAAAACCTTTGAATCTTATGGATTGTTAAATATGTTTTTAATTACTCCGCAAACACCTGACAATCGAATCCGATTTATTGATAAGGTTTCCGAAGGATTTATCTACATGGTAAGCAGCGCAAGCGTAACCGGAGCAAAGAATACTTTTGGTGATACACAAACAGCGTATTTTAAGCGCATTGAAACCATGCAGCTTACAACTCCTCAAATTGTTGGATTTGGAATTAGCAATGCGCAAACTTTCCAAGCCGCTACTCAATATACACGCGGTGCTATTATAGGTTCAGCTTTTATTAAGCATTTGGATCAATACGGAGCACATAGTGTTGCAGATTTTGTAAAGACCATTCGGTAGTTCGAAAGATTTTTTTGTAAATTAGTACTTAGAAAGACCCCAATCGTTCTATTGCCATTCATCCGTTTGTGTTTAATTGTTGGGTTGTTTTTTTCTATATAACCAATGTAAAACCCGCTATTTGCTTGTATGCAAACTCAAATACAAGTGATACTTAAAACCTAAATCTATGGGCAAAGGAGACAAAAAAACCCGTCGAGGCAAAATCGTAAACAAAACATTTGGAGTTCGTCGAAGTCGTAAAAAAGTAAAAGCACGAAAAAAAGCAACTACGCGCTAACGAACAAAAACAGGTTGAAGTGGATCGACGGTATCGGACTGGCTGTAGGCATATCCGTCTGAATCAAACCCTAGCAAATCGTTGAGAGTTTGGGAGTTGTGATCCAAAATATATCGAACCATGAGTCCGCGTGCTTTTTTGGCAAAAAATGAAATCACTTTAAGTTTTCCGTTTTTATAATCCTTAAAAACAGGGGTAATTATTGACGTATTAAGTGCTTTGGAGTCCACCGCACTGAAATATTCATTGCTTGCTAGATTGACAAAAGGCTCGTTTTCATTCAATTCATCATTCAATTGTTTTGTAATCAAAGGTTTCCAAAAAGTATGTAGATTTTTACTATCCCCAACGGCAAATCGCGTTCCCATTTCCAATCGATAAGGCTGCATCAAATCCAAAGGTTTTAGCATTCCATACAATCCTGATAAAATACGAAGTTGTTGTTGCATGGGTTTGAGTTGTTTTTCAGTGAGCGAATAGGCGTCGAGACCTGTATACACATCGCCATCGAAAGCGTAAATGGCTTGTCGGGCATTTTTAGGAGAAAATGGAACAGAAAACGACTGATTGCGATTCCAATTCAAATCAGCTAACTTTTCAGAAATTCCCATAAGCGATGAAAGTTCTTTGGGAGATTTTTCTTTTAAAAGGGTATTAATACGAGTTGTATGTTCCAAAAAACAAGGCTGTGAGCATTGGTTTGTTGGAAGTGGTTTTTCAAAGTTAAGCGACTTGGCAGGTGAAATCACAATTTTCATAATTTGTATTTTTTATCAAAAATAGTGTTCCGAGACTACTTTTGCAAGGTGTCACATAGTTTGATGCTGCGCATATTGTCGCCATTTTTCAATACAGGCTTTGATGTCTGCTGGCAATTCACTGGTAAAACGCATCATTTTTCCTGTTCGTGGATGAACAAATCCTAAAGTGTGAGCATGTAAAGCTTGACGCGGTAATATTTTAAAACAATTATCAACGAATTGCTTGTATTTGGTAAAGGTGGTTCCTTTTAAAATTTTATCGCCACCGTATCGCTCGTCATTAAAGAGGGTGTGTCCCAAATATTTCATGTGCGCTCGGATTTGGTGCGTACGACCGGTTTCCAATTGACAAGAAACCAATGTTATATAGCCAAATCGCTCCTCAATTTTATAATGGGTTACGGCAGATCTTCCGGCATCGCCCTCTGGAAAAACTTTCATTAACAAACGATTTTTTGGATCACGAGACAAATTGCCTTCGACAGTTCCTTCGGGCTCTTTAGGCTCTCCCCATACCAAAGCCAAATATTTTCGTTCTGAGGTTTTATCATGAAACTGTTTGGCCAAGTGCGTCATAGCTTCTTCTGTTTTGGCGACTACCAATAGGCCACTTGTATCTTTATCAATTCTATGAACCAATCCTGGACGGCCGTTGCTGTTTTTTGGGAGGTTTTCCAAATGATAAATCAATCCATTTATAAGTGTTCCGCTATAATTTCCATGTCCCGGATGCACAACAATGCCTGCAGGCTTATCAACCACCAATAAATCATCGTCTTCATAAACAATATCTAGAGACATTTTTTCACCCACTAACAAATGTTCGTGAGGAGGATGAGCCAACATCACTTTGATAATGTCTCCGCCTTTTACTTTATAATTGGACTTAACAGCTAAATTGTTAGCAAAAATACACCCCTCCTTTGCGGCTAGTTGGATTTTGTTTCGGGTAGCATTTTCAATTCGATTCATTAAAAATTTATCAACACGAAGCGGTTCTTGACCTGAATCTGCCGAAAAAGAATAATGTTCGTATAAATCGTCTTGATCTTCTTCTGTAAAGGGAGTAATTTCTTTCAAAAATTTGAATTTAAGGAGTTCGGATTCCGTTGCCAAGCACTAGGTCAATTGAGGTCATTTTGGGAATCATGGCTCCAGGAACAATGGGTTTGTTATTATGACGAAGTTGTAAAACCATGTCTTTTCCAATATTATCACGATAGGTTATTTGGCCTACTTCCAATCCAACGGCTTTCAAAGTAGCAGCTGCACTTCGATAGGTAATTTGAATCACATTGGGGAGGGTTACTTTTCGATAGTTGGAAGGGTTTACTGTAAGATAAATTTTACGATCTTCTTTAACTTGACTTCCAGCAACGGGAGTTTGTTCAATCACAGAAAAGGGTTTGTAATTGGGGTTGTAATGAGAGGAGTCCATAATTTCATAGCGAAGAGTTGCTTCTTCCAACACCTTAGAAACCTCCTCCAAGCTCAATCGATTGAGATCGGGGACTTCAATAAACTCATTATGATGGGTGGATATTTTTAATAAATACAAGGTTCCATAAATAATTCCAATACTAACGGGAATTGTAAGAATAATTTGACGTAAGAAAGTTTTACTGAATAAAAACCGGAGCAAACCCATAATCTATTAATTGAGGTGTAAAGATATAAAATCTAAACGTGTAAGGACAGTGCAAAAAATAAATGATATTTTTGTGATGCTTACAAAAGCGTGTTTCATTGTTAGACACTGCCTAAACAGGCTTTTGATTAAAAATCAACGTGCATGAAAAAACATATTGCTGTAGTGATGGGAGGGTTTTCCTCAGAAAGTGACATTTCACTTAAAAGTGGAAGTGTTGTTATGGAACACTTAAATGGTGACCATTTTCATACTCATAAAGTGGTTATCTCTCAAAACGAATGGACTTATCAGTCTAGAGACGGGAAATTGTTTGTAGTTGATAAAAATGATTTTTCGGTTGGACTCCCTGCGGGCAAATTAACTTTTGATGCGGTTTTCAATGCCATTCATGGGGCTCCTGGAGAAAACGGTCAGTTACAATCCTATTTTGATTTGATTGGAATGCCCTACACGGGTTGCAGTTCTTATACTTCTGCACTTACTTTCAACAAAAGAGATTGTATTGCTGCCCTAAAACCTTTTGATATTCCTTCGGCTACCTCGTATTATCTCAACCAAGGAGATCCTATTGATGTAAATGCAATTATAGATACTGTGGGACTGCCTTGTTTTGTAAAGGCGAATTGTTCGGGCAGTAGTTTTGGAGTTTCTAAAGTCCACAAATCAAGCGATATGATTGCTGCAATTGAAGTGGCTTTCGAAGAAGGACCTGAAGTGATTATCGAATCTTTTTTAGATGGTATTGAGGTTTCCATTGGAGTTGTTCGCTATCAGGACAGGGTGATGGTTTTGCCTGCAACAGAAATTGTTTCTGAAAACGATTTTTTTGATTATGAGGCAAAATATTTAGGAAAATCCGAAGAAATTACCCCTGCTCGACTTACTCCGGCTCAGCTGAATAACTTGAATGATTTAGCAAAAAAAGTTTATGAATCGTTGCGAATTGAGGGATTCAGCAGAAGCGAATTTATTTTTGTAGGTAATATTCCTCATTTTATTGAAATAAATACGATTCCAGGACTGACAGGTGAAAGCTTGTTGCCACAACAACTAAAAATAGCGGGCATTTCATTAAAGGCATTGTTCGAAGATATGGTAAAAAGAACACTGATCAAAAAATAAGTATCTTTACACCCAACAATTATACACGATGAAGCGCGCACTTTTTCCTGGAACTTTTGATCCCTTTACTTTGGGGCATTTGGATATTACAGAGCGTAGTCTCAAATTATTCGATGAAATAGTCATTGGTATTGGGGTCAATGCTTCCAAAAAACATTTGTTTTCTTTGGAAGATCGTATTCGATTTATTGAGGAAACGTTTCAAGGAAATCGAAAGGTTGTTGTCAAAAGTTTTGAAGGATTGACTATGGATTTTTGCAAAAAAATAGAGGCTCAATTCATTGTAAGAGGCATTCGAAACCATGGTGATTTTGAGTTTGAAAAGGCTATTGCAAGAACCAATCGAAAACTTTCCAAAATTGAAACCGTATTTATGTTAACTTCTGCGGAAACCTCCTTTATCAGCAGTAGTATTGTTCGCGAACTCATAAACAACCAAGGAGATTACAAACAACTAGTTCCCCCATCAGTAAGAATCTAAGATTCGACTTTTTTTGAATTTTTTAACAATAATTTAATGTTTGGATAGGTGTTTTGAAGCGCTTTTTCTGTCTCTTGTGGAGTTTTCCAAACTGCTTTTGTGATGTTTTCCTTAATTTGTGGAACCAATTCTTTTGAAAAATCGGTGTGCATTTCATACCAAAAAGTTTCTTTTAGCTTGTATTTTAAACCTCGTTTGAAAATATGATATGTTACTTGTTTAAAGGATCCTAATTTAAGATTTTGAACGCCTGTTTCTTCTTCAACTTCACGAAGAGCAGCTGCTTCTATAGTTTCTTGTTTATCTACTTTTCCCTTGGGTAAATCCCATTTTCCTTTTCTCAAAATAAATAGCAAATTTCCGTTCTCGTGCCAAACAATTCCGCCACCGGCTTGAACTACATCAAGTTTTTTCTTAAAATGCTTGAGTAATTTTTTAGGTTTGGAATGGTGTAAATAAACGCGATTTGTAATTCCTTTGCTGAATAATTTTAAAATATGGTGAAGCTTGATTTTTTTTATCGGAAAAAAAAACAAATCATCTTCAAAATCGAGTTGATCTGTAAGAATTATTACATTCTGATTGACAAAAACTTTATACATTTGCGTTATGATATTGAACAAACACACAGCCAAAAAAACAGCCGATCATCTCTTACAAATTAATGCAATTAAATTGAATCCAAAAAATCCCTTTACATGGGCTAGCGGATGGAAATCTCCAATTTATTGTGATAACCGAATTACCCTATCATATCCTTCAATTCGAACGTATTTAAAAAAGCAACTTTCCGAACAAGTGTTGGAACTTTATGGAAAACCCGATGTAATTGCTGGAGTAGCAACTGGAGCCATTGGATTGGGAGCTTTAGTAGCTGATTATCTGGACTTGCCATTTGTTTATGTTCGTCCAGAAGCAAAAAAGCACGGGCGTCAAAATCAAATTGAGGGAACTGTTAAACCCGGTCAAAATGTGGTTGTTATTGAAGATTTAATAAGTACAGGGAAAAGTAGCCTTCATGCGGTTGATGCATTAAGACTTGCCGAAGTCAATGTATTGGGTATGATTGCTATTTTTACCTATGGATTTCCAATAGCTAATGAAAATTTTAAAAAACACCAAATCTCACTACACACACTAAGCGATTATCATTGCTTGTTGGAACATGCACTAGAAAACAACTCTATTTCGCCTTCCGAACTTGACATACTAACAACTTGGAGCAAAGCGCCCCAAGAATGGTCGATTTAAAGAAGAATACATGAAAATAAGCAGTTCTCAAAAAACCGTTTCTGTTGGAGCACAACAATTGTTTGAATCTTTGTCAAATGCAGAAGATTTTAAAAAGTTAATGCCTCAAAATCTCTCAAAATTTGAGGTTATTGATGATAATCACTTTGTGTTTGTCATCCAAGGAATGCCCGAAATTGCTCTAAAAATTGAAGAGCGAATTCCCTATTCTAAAATTGTACTCAAAGCTGGGGGCGGAAAAATTCCTTTTCAATTAATTGGCCATATAAAAGACGATGGCATTAATTCGTGCATAGTTCATCTGGAATTCGAAGGCAATTTCAATCCTATGATGGCAATGATGGTTAAAAAACCCATTACGGCATTTATTGAAACTTTGATCCGTAATATTGATTAGTTCAACCCTACCAAATTAGAGTAATTTCTTTCATCAAAAAATTTTTCAATCCAGCGGCCGTTTGCAATTGAAGATGACCCGTTGGAGCAACTCCAACCAAAGTGGCATTGAATTCATTTCCTTCGGAATCTATAAATTGTGCGGTTTTTTGGTATTTGAACAAATGAGACAAATACGCTTGGTGCAGTTCGGAAGATTCGGATAAAAGATGGATAGGGAATTTTGCCTCTATTCGATTTAAAATATGTTGGCAAATTGAATCAACTTGAAACTCATTGTTTGTCACCGAAGCCAATGATCCTGCTTTGGGTAGCTCATCAAAAACAATTTGATTTACGTTCAAACCGATGCCAACAATTGCATACTCTAAATAATTTTTTTTAATAGATGTTTCTATAAGAATTCCTCCTATCTTTTTCTGGCATGACAAAATGTCGTTTGGCCATTTAATCGCTAGTTCTGGTATTTTTAAGGATTCCAACACTTCAATAACGCACACGGAGACGAACTTATTTAAGAAAAATTGTGAGGAAGCTGATACTCCCGAAAGAGGTATGAATACTGATAAGGCAAGGTTTTTTGAAGGCTCAGAAACCCAGTGATTTCCGCGTTGACCTTTTCCTTGTTTTTGGTGATTTGTTGATACTGCCAATGCAGCCTCTAAAGGACGTTCTTGTAACCAACGTTTTAAAAAGTCATTGGTCGAATCAATGGCATCAAGTTTGACTAAAGGTATCATGCTACAAAACTACAAGAAACCAGAAATGTATGCACAAAAAATGATAACTTTGCACAAACAAAAATACTGAATGATAAAAGAAACCAATGTTGATACATTGATTAGCGAAATTATTGATGGAATCGAAGATGTTAAAGGATTGGATATTAAAATTTTAGATCTTCGAGAGATTGAAAATACCGTAACTCAGTATTTTGTAATTTGTAATGGAGGGTCAAGCACTCAAGTCAATGCATTAGCGAGTTCAATTCAAAAAAAAGTAAGCAAGTCACTTCATGAAAAACCCTGGCACATAGAAGGCTTGGACAATAGTGAGTGGGTTTTAATGGATTATATGGATGTAGTCGTACATATTTTTCAAAAACACATTCGAGAATATTACGACATAGAATCTTTATGGGGTGATGCAAAAACAACATCCATAGAAACAAAATATTAAAATATGGCAAAGAAAAACTCAAAAACTCCCCCGAAACCTAAATTCAATTCGTATTGGATTTATGCTGGGATTGCACTTTTTTTCTTGGGTTTGAATTTTTTATCCAGTGGTGACGATACAGGTGATGGTCAGCAAATAAACATTTCAACGTTTGAACGATATCTCAACAATGGTGATATAAGCAATGTTAAAGTTATTAATAAGAGTCTAGCTCAGGTAACTCTGACCGAAGAGGCATTCAATAACCCTACTCACAAATTAGCACAAAAGAAAAATTTACTGGGACAACCCAATGTTCAAGGTCCTCACTACCAATTTGAAGTTGGAAACCTTGAACTTTTTCAAAAAAAATTAGAAGCCGCCGAAAAAAATAATATTCAGTTTGTATATGAATTCAAAACCATTGAAGATCGCTGGCTTGGAGTGTTATTAAATTTTCTTCCGCTTATTTTAATTATCGGTGTATGGATTTTTCTAATGCGACGAATGTCTGGAGGAGGCTCTGGCGGTGCTGGAGGACAAATATTCAATATTGGGAAATCCAAAGCAAAACTCTTTGATGAAAAAACCGACATTAAAGTAACTTTCAAAGATGTTGCAGGCTTGGAGGGCGCAAAAGAAGAAGTACAAGAAATTGTAGACTTCCTTAAAAACCCTGAAAAATATACCGTTTTGGGCGGTAAAATCCCCAAAGGAGCCTTGTTGGTTGGTCTTCCTGGAACAGGAAAAACTTTACTAGCAAAAGCCGTCGCTGGAGAAGCCAAAGTCCCTTTCTTTTCCTTATCAGGATCGGATTTTGTTGAGATGTTTGTTGGAGTTGGAGCGTCTAGAGTTCGAGATTTGTTCAAACAAGCAAAAGACAAATCTCCTGCAATCATTTTTATTGATGAAATAGACGCCATTGGTAGGGCTCGTGGAAAAAATAACATGACAGGATCCAATGACGAACGAGAAAATACCCTGAACCAGTTGTTGACCGAAATGGATGGATTTGGCACTAATACCAATGTTATTGTGATGGCGGCCACTAACCGAGCAGACGTATTGGATAAGGCACTTATGAGAGCAGGTCGCTTTGATCGTCAAATTTATGTAGATCTCCCCGATATTCGAGAACGTAAAGAAATTTTTGAAGTGCATCTAAAGCCCATCAAAACACAAAAAGGGCTAGACACTGACTTTTTATCCAAACAAACACCTGGGTTTTCTGGGGCTGATATTGCCAATGTTTGCAACGAAGCAGCTTTGATTGCTGCACGCAAAAACAAGAAATCTGTAGATAAGCAAGATTTTTTAGATGCTGTAGATCGAATTGTTGGAGGGCTTGAAAAGAAAAACAAAATCATTACTTCTGAAGAGAAGAAAACCATTGCCTTTCATGAAGCAGGTCATGCAACCGTAAGTTGGATGCTTGAACATGCTGCTCCACTTGTTAAAGTAACCATTGTTCCTAGAGGGAAATCTTTAGGGGCGGCTTGGTATTTGCCTGAAGAACGGCAAATTGTTCGTCCCGAGCAAATGCTAGACGAAATGTGTGCTGCCCTTGGAGGAAGAGCTGCCGAAAAAGTGATTTTTGACAAAATATCCACTGGCGCACTCAGTGATTTGGAAAAAGTAACCAAACAAGCGCGAGCGATGGTTACAATTTACGGGTTGAATGACAAGATTGGTAATTTAACTTACTACGATTCGAGTGGCGAAAATACTTATGGATTTACAAAACCTTATAGCGAATCGACTGCTCAAACTATCGATGATGAAATCTCAAATATCATTGAAAAACAGTACAAAAGAGCATTGAATATTCTTAAGGAAAACAGTGATAAACTTACTATTTTGGCCGAATATTTACTCGAAAAAGAAGTTATTTTTAAGGATGATTTGGAACGTATTTTTGGAAAAAGACCTTTCGCTGATAAGGAAGATGCTGAGAAAGCAAACGAGACTTTAAAAACAGAAAAGGAAACTGAAACAGAAGTAAAGTCAAAATAACTTCCTAATTTGTGTGAAGATATTTATCTTTACACGAATTCAAAAATTTCAATTTGAAACGTTTCTTTTCTAAATTGCTTAGCAAAAGCCATTCTAAAGATTCTTCTGAAGAAAAATCTGAGCAGAAAAGCAAATACATGCCCAAGGTCGTAGCGCCCGTTGAAGAACGTTTTACTATCGAGTTTAATAACAACGGTGGAAAGTTTCTGTATTGTGAGAATTCTTTAGAAATTGAAGAAAACTTTGATATGATTTTAGAGAGAAACCATTGGATTCAATCTGAAATGTTGTGTTTCGATTCAACCCTTACAAAACGCTTTGAAAAAGAATCTCTCTCAATAACAAAAACCAATCTAAATGCTACTTTTTTTTTAACTCCCTGTGAATATTTAGTAGCTCAAAATGGCGGATTACTGATTAGCGCAAATCAAATTCAATCACATAAACTTCAAGATCTTCCTAAAAATTTTGTTGTATTTGCAACCACAAGTCAAATTACAGAAACCCTGAGCGATGGGTTAAAGGGAATCAAAGAAAAGTACGCAAAAAACATCCCTAGTAACATTACAACAATTAAGCATTTTAACCAAGACTCAGATCAAGAAGATTTTTTAACTTATGGTAGTACTGCCAAAAACCTATATCTTCTCCTTTTAGAAGACCTTTAAGATGAAAGAAATTTGGAGTCGCACCTTTACAGGCATAATATATGTGAGTATTCTCATCTCGTCTTTATTTGTTGACGAATATATATTTTACACATTAATCAGTATTGCTTGCTATATTGTGATTTATGAGTTTCAAAAATTACAAGAAACCCTTCAGCTTCGACTCTTTATTCTATTCCCTATCTTTTTATATTTTGGGGTTGTAAGTCCTCCTCATGAGGCTTTTACTTGGATACTGGTCATCAGCGCTTTGCTTACCAATTTGTTGTTGGGAATTGAACTCATTGCAAAAAAAGAGTTGTCGTTTCCAAACTTTATGGTTTTTGTTATCTCGGCCTTTTACATTGTAGGTTCGTTAAATGTTTTAGCAGCCTTACCGTCCATATCAGGAGCCTATGAGCCAAAAATAGTACTGGGCTTTTTATTGATCGTCTGGACATCCGATTCTTTCGCCTATTTTGTAGGCAAAGGATTCGGCAAAACCCCGCTTTTCAAATCCGTTTCTCCTAAAAAAACCATTGAGGGTTTTGCAGGTGGACTGATGGCCTCCATTGTGTTAGGATGGTTTTTATTCGATCTTTTGGCAATCTTTTCTCAAACAGAATGGGTGCTAATTGCTATTGTCACCTGTGTTACTGGAACTCTCGGTGATCTTGTTCAGTCAAAGTATAAAAGAGCTGCAGGAGTAAAAGATAGTGGAACTTGGATGCCAGGACACGGTGGGCTATTTGATCGAATGGATAGTATTATATTTGCAGTGCCTTTTGTTTTTTTCACTATAAAAATTATTGAATATGTTTCATAAAGAGGGTTTTAAAATTATTCTAATTACTTTCGTTATCGTTGCGGGAGTTACAATTGCTACTGACGTATGGATTACTGCCCCTTGGCTTAGTCTTAGCATAAAATTGATTTTGCTAGGGTTTTTGATTTTAATTCTTCAATTTTTTAGAAATCCAACCCGAACCACGGTTATAAATGACAACCATATCATCGCTCCAGTAGACGGAAAGGTGGTTGTGATTGAAGAAGTATTTGAAAAAGAATATTTTAAGGACAAACGTCTACAAGTTTCTATTTTTATGTCTCCCATAAACGTACACGTAACCCGATATGCTTTGAGCGGAGTGATTAAGTTTAGTAAGTATCATCCTGGTAAATTTTTGGTAGCCTGGCATCCTAAATCATCGGAAGAAAACGAAAGAACCACTGTGGTTATTGAAAACAAAACTTACGGAGAAATTCTTTACCGACAAATCGCTGGAGCGTTGGCAAAACGAATTGTTAATTATGCTAAAGAAGGAACATCAGTTGAGCAAGGAAGCGATGCTGGTTTTATAAAATTTGGTTCAAGAGTAGATCTTTTTTTACCTTTAGACAGTAAAATCAATGTAAAACTCAACCAAAAAGTCAAAGGAGGCATTGATGTAATCGCTGAAAAATGAAAGATCAAGCATTAGAAAAGGCGTTTTTAGAGGCCGTGGCTATTGTAAACAACTACAAGAAGCCCATCCAAGCAGATGTTTTACTCAAGCTCTATGCTTACTACAAAAAAGCAAACCAAAACAATACTCACCCAGGGAGTAGAAAACCGCTCATTAATGGATTCAAAATTAATGCGCTGCTTCAGGTAGGTTATATGCCTATAGATGAGGCAAAAAAAGCCTATATTGATTTAGTTAAAGATTACTTTGGGAAATCTTAGCTTTTTAAACTTTCCAAACTAGCCTCAAGTGTTGCAATCTTAGCCAACGCATCGGCTTCTTTCTGCTTTTCAACTGCCACTACTTTTTCAGGAGCCCCAGAAACAAAACGTTCGTTGGATAATTTTTTCTGAACACTAGTCAAAAACCCTTTGGCGTATTTCAATTCTTCTTGAATTTTCTCTAACTCCTCAGTAACATCACCTTCGGTCATTGGAATAAAAAACTCAAACGCATCTACTCGAAAAGATACCGCTTTGGATGGTTTTTCGTTTACAAACGTAACTGTATCAATATTACCCAGTTTTTGGACAATCTCTAAATTAGGGATTGCGTATGAATTTCCAAGACATACTAATGACAATGCTTCCTTAAAAGAAACATTTTTTTCTTTTCGAATTGATCGAATATTAGCAACTAAAGAAACTGATGTTTCAAAGTTTTTCAAAAGAGTTTTGTCAAAGTTTTTCATTTCGGGCCATTGCGAAACAATCAAAGCCTTGTCGGGGGTTCGTTGCTCCAAAAATTGCCAAATTTCTTCCGTTAAAAATGGCATAAATGGGTGAAGTAATTTTAAATTTTGCTCCAAATAATACACCGCTTTTTGATAAGAAATTCTATCGATAGGGCTTCCGTATGGAGGTTTGACAATCTCTAAAAGCCACGAACAAAAATCGTCCCACACCAACTTGTAAATAGCCATCAAGGCGTCCGAAATCCGATACTTGCTAAAATGGTCTTCAATTTCCACCAAAGTAGATTGGAATTTTGCCTCATACCACTCCAGTCCTTGCTTACTGTATAAAGGCTGTTGGGCATCCTCAGAAACTTCCCATCCTTGAATCAATCGTGTCGCATTCCAAATTTTATTGGAAAAGTTTTTCCCTTGTTGACACAGTGATTCGTCAAACAATAAATCGTTTCCTGCAGCTGCACTTAATAATAGTCCTACTCGAACTCCGTCAGCGCCAAACTCTTTAATAAGCCCTAAGGCGTCGGGGGAATTTCCCAATTGCTTTGACATTTTTCGTCCCTGTTTGTCACGAACCAATCCTGTAAGATATACATTAGAAAATGGCTTTTCATCTCTAAATTCATACCCAGAAATGATCATTCGAGCTACCCAAAAGAAAATAATATCAGGGCCTGTTACCAAATCATTGGTAGGATAATAGTAATTGATTTCCTCGTTGTCAGGGAATCGTATTCCGTCAAAAACACTGATTGGCCACAACCATGACGAAAACCAGGTATCTAAAGTGTCGGGGTCTTGACGTAAATCCGATAGCTGTAAAGATGCGTTTTTTGTTTTTTCAATAGCTTTTTTCAATGCTTCTTCAGCAGATGCCGCTACTACAAAATCGTTATTGCCATCGCCATAATAATAGGCTGGAATTTGATGTCCCCACCACAATTGACGTGAAATATTCCAATCGCGAATATTTTCCATCCAATGACGATAAGTATTGTTGAATTTTTTTGGGAAAAGTTGGATCTCATCCGAGTCTAAAACTGCCTCCAAAGCCGGTTGCGCTAACTCTTTCATTTTTAAAAACCACTGATCGGACAAACGCGGCTCAATAACAGCTTTTGTGCGTTCCGAAGTTCCCACCTTGTGAAGGTGCGGTTCTTTTTTAACCAAATATCCTTTTTCTGATAATTCTTTGGTAATTTCCTTGCGAACCACAAAGCGATCCTTTCCTTCGTAATGAAGTCCAAAACTGTTTAAGGTTGCATTTGCATTGAAAATATCAATAATTTCAAGACCGTGTTTTTCCCCAATTGCTTTGTCATTTTCGTCATGAGCTGGAGTGATTTTCAAACACCCTGTTCCAAACTCAATGTCAACATACGGATCGGTAATTATTGGAATTTCTCGCCCTACGATAGGCACTATAACTTTTTTTCCATGCAAGTGGTTAAAACGCTCATCTTCTGGATGGACAGCAACCGCAGTATCTCCAAGGATAGTTTCTGGACGCGTTGTCGCAATGGTTATTTTTTCATCGGAATCTACAACAGTGTATTGCAAATAGTATAAGTTTCCTTGGCGCTCTTCGTATATAACCTCCTCGTCCGAAAGAGTTGTTTGCGCCTCTGGATCCCAATTGACCATTCGATGACCTCGGTAAATTTTTCCTTTTTCGTAAAGCGAAATAAAAACACTTATAACGGACTCGGAAAGGTCTGGATCCATAGTGAATTTAGTACGTTTCCAATCGCAAGAACAGCCTAATTTTTTAAGTTGCTCTAAAATAATACCGCCGTGTTCGTGTGTCCAACTCCAAGCATGTTCTAAAAACGCTTCGCGAGTAAGATCACTTTTTTCAATTCCCTGTTCTTTGAGTCGCTGTACCACTTTTGCTTCTGTTGCAATAGAAGCATGATCGGTTCCAGGAACCCAGCATGCGTTTAGGCCTTTCATACGCGCTCTTCGAATCAATACATCTTGAATTGTATTGTTGAGCATATGTCCCATATGTAGAATCCCTGTTACATTAGGAGGAGGGATAACAATCGTATAGGGTGTGCGATGATCGGGCTCAGAATGAAAATAATCGTTGTGGATCCAATAGGAATACCACTTGTCTTCTGAGGCTTCGGAATCAAATTTTGAAGGAATGTTCATAGAATGGTCTCGTTTTTGCAAGACGATACAAAAATAGGTAACTCTACAGGATTTTAAAAGTTAGTTTCAGGTTTTGTAAAGGTTACTTAATTTGATATATTTACATATCCAATAAAATCTAAGCCATTATGAATAAAATTATTACAGTATTTTTAGTAGCAATGTTTGTAATTCCTGCTGCTGCCCAAGAAAAAGTAGCCAAAATTGAATTCAAGTCTGATGTAATAGATTATGGTCAAATTGAAAACGGTAGTGATGGGGTTCGTGTATTTGAATTTACCAACACAGGCGACGCGCCATTGGTCATTTCGCGTGTATATTCGTCTTGCGGATGTACCATCCCTAAAAAGCCCGATGCACCCATATTGCCAGGTCAAAACGGGGAAATTCAAGTCAAATACGACACCAAACGCACCGGTCCAATTCGAAAAACAATCACGGTAAACTCAAACGCTACCGAAACCACCAAAGCATTAAAAATAAAAGGCGAAGTAATGCCTCCTGAAGAGGAAAAATAATTTTTACTGCTTTTTTAGTTTGGTTTTTTTGTTGTTGTAAAGTACTTTCATAGGTTGTTTATCTTCGATTATTTTCTAACAATTAAACACAAATCTGTGGGGTCTTAATAAAGCTGATAAATGCATTCATATTTTTTGCATCTTTGTCGCTTAATTTTTAAACGATGCCATCAGTTTCTGAAAAAGGGAAAAATTTACCCTCTTCACCAATAAGAAAACTCACTGAATATGCTAATAAAGCTAAGGAAAGAGGTGTTGAGGTCTTTCATCTTAACATAGGACAACCCGATATTGAGTCTCCAAAAGTTGCTTTGGAAGCCGTTAAAAACAACAGGCTAAGCATTCTTTCTTACGGACCTTCAGAAGGATCGGAGGCGTTCCGAACCAAAATGTCTGCCTATTATGCAGGGCATCAAATTTCTGTTACTTCCAATCAAATTTTGGTAACCACCGGAGCTAGTGAAGCCCTTACCATGACCCTAGGCTGTATTGCTAATGAAGGAGATGAAATCATTATTCCCGAACCGTTTTATGCAAATTACGGAGCCTTTGCAGCAGCCAATGGTATCAGCATCTGCCCTGTGACCTCGTCGCTTGAAAATCAATTTGCATTGCCCCCAATTGCTGAAATTGAAGCCCTGATTACTCCCAAAACGAAAGCAATTCTTATTTGCAATCCCAACAACCCTACTGGATACTTATATTCTGAAAAAGAAATTCGTGAACTTGGAGAAATTGCCATAAAACACGATATCTTTTTAATTTCGGACGAAGTTTATCGTGAATTTGTCTATGATGGAGCCACACATTTTTCCATTTTACAGATTCCAAACATTGAACAACACGGTATTTTAATTGATTCGATGTCAAAACGCTATAGCATGTGTGGAGCGCGAATTGGATGTATCGTTACAAAAAATGAGGAAGTGATTTCAACTGCCTTAAAATATGCACAATCACGACTTTCTCCGCCAAGCTATGCGATGATTGCTAGTGAAGCCGCCTTGGACACTCCCGAAAGCTATTTTAAAGAAATTAATTTGGAATACCAAAACAGACGCGATACCTTAATCAATGGCTTGCGGTCTATTGAGGGAGTGAGCGTCGCAAAACCCCAAGGAGCTTTTTACTGTTTGGTAAAATTACCCATTCAAGATGCGGAGCATTTTGCTCAGTGGCTACTGGAAAAATTTAATGACAACAATCAAACTATCATGGTTGCACCAGCAAATGGATTTTACAGTTCAAGCAAAGAAGGAGAAACCATGATTCGTATCGCCTACGTTTTGAACGAAAAAGCGCTCAATCGATCTGTCGATTTATTAAAAAAGGCATTGGAAATCTATTCCAATCCCTAAAAAAATTTGATTATCTTTTCCAAGCATAAAGATTTATTAAAATGACCGTTTTAGAAAACGTATCGTTAAAAGAATTCAATACTTTTGGAGTAGATGCCAAAGCATCACTCTTTACAAGTGTGAATAATCAGCTCGAACTACAGAAAGCGCTAAAAGATCCTCGTTTTAAAAACCCTTTCTTAATTGGAGGAGGAAGTAATTTATTGTTTGTCAACTCCATTTCTCATCCAGTCATTCATATCAATATTGGAGGTATCCAAATTATTGATGAAAATGATGATAGTGTAATTGTGTCCGTGGGTGCAGGAGTTAAATGGCACGATTTGGTGATGTGGGCATTGAAGAACAATTATGCTGGTATCGAAAACTTAGCATTGATTCCTGGAAATACAGGGACGGCTCCCATTCAAAATATCGGAGCTTATGGTGCCGAACTAAAAGATGTGTTTTACAATTTAATAGCTGTGTCTTTAGAAGATTACTCAACCCATATTTTTGATGAAAACGATTGTGAATTTGGGTACAGAGATTCTAAATTTAAAAACGAATGGATGCATCAATATGCTATTACAACTGTTCGGCTGTTGCTTCAAAAAAACAATCATTTTGTAAACACCCAATACGGCGATATTGAAAAAATTTTGGCGCAAAAAAATATTTCGAACCCTTCTATTTCTGACGTGGCCGAGGCTGTAATGGAAATTCGAAAAAATAAATTACCCGACCCAAAAGTATTGGGAAACAGTGGTAGTTTTTTTAAAAACCCGATCGTCTCTAAAAAAAAAATCGATGCGTTATTGCAAGAACATTCCAACTTGCCTCATTATGAGTTTACAAATGAGTTTTATAAAATTCCTGCCGGATGGCTTATCGAAAAATCGGGATTGAAAGGTCATCGAGAAGGCAATGTGGGAATGCACGCTCAACAAGCATTGGTTTTGGTAAATTATGGAAACGCTACCGGAAAAGAATTGTGGGAGTTTGCTCAAAAAGTTCAATATACTGTTCAACAAAAATTTGATATTACACTCGATCCCGAAGTAAATATCATAGAATAAATAGGTTTTAGTATCTTTGCGTCAACACTATTGATAGATGAAACTTTTTTTTATCACTTTAATCCTTATCGCACTTGCCTTTGCTGGAATAGCCATTAAAATATGGGCAAAAAAAGACGGTAAGTTTTCCGGAACCTGTGCAAGTCAAAGCCCTTTTCTAAACAAAGAAGGTGAAGCTTGCGGGATGTGTGGAAAACTTCCTGACGAGCAAGATTGCAAACAGCCCAATCCTATCAGTAACTGATTCGTCGTTCACTAAACTTCAACACCTCTAGTTTTGGCATCAAACGAGCTTACGATCCTAAAAAAAATTGAACTTGCCAAACAGGGAGATCAATCAGCATTTCACTTTATACTCAACTTTTTTTGGAACGATATTTATGGGTTTTTACTAAAAAGAACTCAAAATGAGAGCGATGCAGAAGACATCACTATTGAAACTTTCGCCAAGGCTTTTGATAAAATTGAAACCTTCGACGATCATTACTCTTTTAAGACGTGGATTACCACAATTTCTAAAAATATTCATATCGATTTGATTAGAAAGAGAGATGCCAAAACATCTCATTTTGAAGAAGTTCAAGAACAATCCCACCAAGTTCCCGACGAAGCTTTGAGCCCCGAAGATTTATTGATTTCAGAACAAAATTTGGCAACGTTGTTAACCAATATCAAAAAACTAAAACCCCATTACCAGGAAGTTATTCAGTTGCGGTTTTTCAATGAATTAACTTACAAGGAAATTGCTGAAAAAACACTACAGCCCATTGGAAATGTAAAAGTTAAATTACTTCGTGCTAAAAAACTTTTAGCAGAAATCATTCAAAACAATCAATGAATTTTCTTAAAAAATTAGGCCCAGGACTTCTTTTTGCTGGAGCTGCCATTGGTGTCTCTCACTTGGTTCAATCCACTCGTGCTGGAGCCGATTTTGGGTTTGGGTTATTGTGGGCTTTATTGTTAGTTAATTTGTTTAAATATCCCTTTTTTCAATTTGGACCTCGCTATGCGATGGCAACCGGCGAAAGCCTGCTCGAAGGATATCAAAAACTCGGCAAAGGAGTCTTACTTGCTTATTTTGCGTTGAGTTTGGGAACAATGGTTACCATTCAGGCAGCCGTAACCATCGTTACAGCTGGATTGGCAGTTCAATTATTTGGCATCACTACCGATATTACTTTGTGGTGTTTTATAATTACGGCTATTTGTTTTGCCATTTTGATCATTGGAAAATACAAAGTATTGGATACGGTGATGAAGGTTATCATTAGTATTCTTACCGTAACCACAGTTATAGCTGTTGCTTCCGCAGTCGGCTTCAATGAATCATCGATTGAATGGACACAAGTGCTTCCAGAAAACAATACACAATGGGTCTTTTTAATAGCTTTTATGGGGTGGATGCCAGCCCCCTTAGATGTATCGGTTTGGCATTCATTGTGGACTATTGAAAAGCAAAAAACCCTTTCGAAACCACCAAACAAAAACATGATTGATTTTAAGATTGGGTATCTAATCACTCTATTTTTAGGAGTTTGCTTTTTGTCACTCGGCGCTTTGGTGATGTTTGGCTCTGGGCAAACTTTTTCCAATCAAGGAGTAACGTTTTCAAAACAACTTATCGATTTATACACTACAAATCTTGGGAGCGGTGCTTTTTTAATTATCGCCTTAGCCGCTTTTACAACCATGTTTAGCACTACACTTACGTGTTTGGACGCCTCTCCTCGCGCTATGGCAAAAACCAGCGAACTTTTAAATTTTTCTTTTCTAAAAAAATATACTGTTTGGCTTGCGATATTGGCTATTAGCACCCTAATTGTTCTTGTTTTTTTTCTATCAGAAATGGGATTGCTGGTAAAAATTGCCACCGTATTATCGTTTTTAACAGCTCCATTTTATGCTGTCATAAACCTTCGATTGATTACCAGTCAATACACGCCAAAAGCATGGCGCCCTTCTCTTTTAACCAAAATTATAAGTGTTTTAGGAATTGTTTTCTTACTTGGATTTAGCTTTTGGTATTTGAGTATTTTATAGCGCATTGATTCCTCTTTTGTTTGTATATTTGCACCGAAATACACGACTATGTCTGAAACAGTTGCTATCGCTAAAAGTACCAAAGTTAATAAGCCTAAATGGCTTCGTGTAAAGCTCCCTACTGGAAAAAAATACACCGAACTCCGCGGATTGGTTGACAAGTACAAGCTCAACACCATTTGCACCTCAGGAAGTTGCCCTAATATGGGGGAATGTTGGGGAGAAGGAACAGCAACCTTTATGATTCTAGGAAACATATGCACGCGCTCGTGTGGATTTTGTGGTGTACAAACAGGCCGCCCCGAAACTGTAGATTGGGACGAACCCGAAAAAGTGGCGCGTTCTATTAAAATTATGAATATCAAACATGCAGTATTGACTTCGGTGGATCGAGATGATTTGAAAGATATGGGAACCTTAATATGGGCAGAAACCGTAAAAGCGGTTCGAAGAATGAATCCCAATACTACTATGGAAACCCTAATTCCTGACTTTCAAGGAAGTGAAAAACACCTAGATCGTATCGTAGAAGTCATGCCCGAAGTGGTTTCGCACAATATGGAAACGGTTCGAAGACTAACCCGCGAAGTTCGTATCCAAGCTCAATACGATCGGAGTCTTGAAGTATTGCGTTACCTCAAAAAAGCAGGAGTCCGAAGAACAAAATCCGGAATCATGTTAGGATTGGGAGAAACCGAAGAAGAAGTATTTCAAACCATGCGTGACTTGAGAAATGCCCAGGTAGATATTGTAACTATCGGTCAATACCTTCAGCCCTCCAAAACACATTTGCCTGTCAAAGAATTCATTACTCCCGAACAGTTTAAAAAATACGAAGTGTTTGGAAAAGAAATGGGCTTTCGCCATGTAGAAAGCGGTGCTTTGGTGCGATCATCTTACAAAGCTCACAAGCATATTCAATAATGCATTTCGATTTGAATTGTAGTTAGTTTCTTTTTTTTTAAAAAAATTTAGTATCTTGTAGTTTAAAATGAACCCAAATCATTTTTCTTGACATGAACACTGCCTATGCTAATTTTTCTTTCCCTTGTATGTTTTTTTGTAGTGGTATCGTTTGTTGTTTTGAATGTGAATTTGGTTTCATTCGATAGATATAATAAACCTTAAAACACAAAAAAATGAAAAAATTGATTGCGGAGGGCATTGGCACCTCTTGGTTGGTATTAGGCGGTTGCGGAAGCGCCGTATTAGCAGCTTCATTTCCTGGCTTAGGTATTGGATTTGTTGGGGTTGCAATTGCATTTGGACTTACGGTCGTAACCATGGCATACGCCATTGGGCACATTTCAGGATGTCACCTCAACCCGGCAGTAACTTTAGGACTTTGGATTGGTGGGCGTTTTCCTGGAAAAGAAGTTCTTCCCTATATCATTGCTCAAGTGATAGGAGGTATTGTAGGAGCCGCCATACTGTATGTTATTGCAACTGGAAAACCCGATGTCTATCTGGGAGCCTTTGCGTCGAATGGCTATGGAGCTAACTCCCCTGGTGGATACAGCATGATTGCGGCATTGGTTACAGAAATAGTAATGACTTTTATGTTTTTAATGGTCATTTTAGGCGCTACGCATTCCAAAGCCCCCAAAGGTTTTGCCGGATTGGCCATTGGACTTGCATTGACCTTGATTCACCTCATTAGTATTCCTATAACCAATACATCTGTCAATCCAGCTAGAAGTACAAGTCAAGCCGTTTTTGCTGGAGGCTGGGCTATCGATCAACTATGGCTGTTTTGGGTAGCACCCTTAGCAGGGGCTCTTTTGGCAGGAATAATTTATAAGTGGTTATCGCCTTCTGAATAAGCAAAATCAGACTAGATGCTGTTTGATTGTAGCAATCAAGGGCTCAGAATCATTGAGAAAGACCGTTTCTATTGGTAATTCAAAAAGTGATTTGTCAGAAAGCAAAGATCGCAATCGAACAGCATCTTTTTCAGTAGTCAAAATGGGTTTTTGACCGGCCGTTTGAAGGATTCGATGGATGTCGCCTTTGGAAAAATTATGGTGATCTGAAAACAAAAGGTGTGTGTATTTTGCGTCCAAAGAATCCAAATATTGGATCAAATTGGAAGGATTGGCAATTCCGGTTACAAGCACAAATTCCTTTTTGACAAAATCACTCACTAAGGGTGTATTTTCACCCTTTAATCGAGAAGCATACCCTATGGTGGCAAAAAAACAAGATTGATGCGATTGAAGCCCAAGTTGATTTTTAAAATTTGATTGCATTTCGCTAGACAACTCTTTGGGACACTTAGAAACTACAATCAAGTCAGCTCGCTGAGCTCCAGACTGCGATTCCCGAAGATTTCCAGAAGGCAGAACACAATCTTTGTGATACGGATTGTCGTAAGTAGTTAACAAGATTTTTAGATCCGAAGCTACCCATCGGTGCTGAAAAGCATCGTCTAACAATATCACTTGCACATGGGGACGTTGTAGCAACAATTGTTCAATACCATTGCGCCTATTGGCATCCACTGCCACAGTTATGTTTGTATATTTTTGTGCCAATTGAAAGGGTTCATCACCCATTTGAGCCGCCGATGATTGGGAGTCAAACAACTGGAATCCCGAAGAATTGCGTTTGTATCCTCGACTCAAAACAGCAACCTCCATAGTGGTTGAAAGGTGTCGAATCAACCATTCAATCATGGGTGTTTTTCCTGTGCCTCCCACACTCAAATTCCCAACGCAAATAATGGGAATACCAAACGACTTACTTTCAAAAACCCCCCAATCAAAAGCTTTGTTTCGAAGGGAAGTAGCCCCTTGGTAGATCCAAGAAAAGGGAAACAATAATTTTCTCCATGAATAATTCACAAAACGAAAATATACATTTAATATCAAAAATCATCTTAAGGATTTAAAAACTTAACGAATCCTCAAAGGATCAATTAAACAGAAACTGTTAGCTTGTTTTATTTGAAAAATTTTACATTTGAAAAAAATAGTGTTCATGAAAATTCAGGATGTAATTGATGAAATGCAAAAATGGGCTCCGTTAGCTTATGCTGAAGACTTTGATAATGTGGGACTTCTTGTTGGAAATTCTGAAAACAAAGTCAGTAAAACCTTAATTACGCTAGATACTTTAGAATCTGTTATTGAGGAAGCTATCGAAAAAGACTGCAATCTTATTATCAGTTTCCACCCTATTGTTTTTGAAGGATTAAAAAAAATCACTGGAGCTAATTATGTAGAGCGGGTTGTCCAAAAAGCCATTAAAAATGACATTGCCATATATGCTGTTCATACGGCTTTGGACAATCATTTTTATGGCGTAAATCATCAAATTTGTGAGCAATTGGGATTGAACAACCGCAGTATTCTCATTCCCCAACAAGGGACCCTTCAAAAACTATCAACCTACGTTCCCTTAGATTCCTTGGAAGCTGTTCGTGAATCGCTTTTTGATGCGGGCGCTGGTAATTTAGGCAATTACGATCAATGCAGCTTTGTTAACCAAGGAAAAGGTAGTTTTCGCGGAAATGATCAAAGCAACCCAACCTTGGGTGAAAAAAACCAATGGCATCAAGAAAACGAAGCCAATCTGAACTTGACGTTTCCCAAGCACCTTCAATCCAAAGTACTTTCGACATTGTTCAAAACTCATCCCTATGAAGAAGTCGCCTACGAATTGATTGCATTGGAGAATACGTATCAAAAAATTGGTATGGGTATGATCGGTGAATTATCCCAACCTTTGGCTGAAACTGAATTTTTAGATTTTGTAAAAAATCGAATGAAAACACCCTTGATTCGTCATTCTCAATTGTTAGGAAAATCCATTCAAAAAGTGGCTGTTTTGGGAGGTTCTGGAAGTTTTGCTATTGAAAAGGCGTTGCAAAAGAGAGCAGATGTACTGATTACATCTGATTTAAAATATCACGATTTTTTTAAAGCAGAAAACCGATTGGTAGTAATGGATATTGGCCATTTTGAAAGTGAGCAGTTTACAAAAAAATTAATGATGGACTATCTTACAAAAAAAATGCCTAATTTTGCATTCGTTTTGTCTGAAACAAACACAAATCCGGTTAACTATTCTTAAAATATGAGTAAGAAAAAAGAAGTCACTGTAGAAGAGCGCCTAAGAGCCTTGTATGATTTACAACTCATTGATGCTCGCATCGATGAAATTCGAAATGTTCGGGGAGAACTTCCTTTGGAAGTTGAAGATTTGGAAGATGAAGTAGCTGGACTTACCAAACGACTTGAAAAAATAAATACAGAGTTGGAGGATATCAATACCGATATCAAAACCAAGAAGGAAAATATTGAAAACTCAAAAGCACTTATCAAAAAGTACAACGAACAACAAAAAAACGTTCGAAACAATCGTGCTTTTGAATCGCTAAATAAAGAAATTGAATTTCAAGAATTGGAAATCCAATTGTCTGAAAAGAAAATCAAAGAAGCCAAAGCGCAAATTGAACTCAAAAAAGACACAATCGTTCAAACACAAGAACGCTTGGATCAACGCTCTAATCACTTGAAACACAAAAAGGATGAATTGGACGCCATTATGGCTGAAACTCAAAAAGAAGAAGAATTGCTCCAATCAAAGTCAGAAGAATTTGAAAAGAAAATTGAGGAACGCTTAGCAACTTCTTATCGAAAGATTCGCGCAAGTGTTCGCAATGGATTGGCAGTTGTTCCCGTTGAACGAGGTGCTTCTGCAGGATCATTCTTTACCATTCCGCCTCAGGTTCAACTTGAGATTGCTTCACGTAAAAAAATTATCACAGACGAACACAGCGGGCGTATTCTTGTTGACAAAGTTCTTGCTGAAGAAGAAAAAGAAAAAATGGCAAAACTTTTTGGAGGTTTTTAAACGTATCGCATTTTTATAAAAAATCAAACCCTGGCAAATGCTAGGGTTTTTTTATAAAATAAAATACGATTTTTTTCAAAAAAAAATCCTGACGAAAAAATCATCAGGATTTCAAATAAAGTGGGCGATGAGGGATTCGAACCCCCGACCCCTTGGGTGTAAACCAAGTGCTCTAAACCAACTGAGCTAATCGCCCCAAAAGGTGTGCAAATATAGATTCGTTTTTCTGAATAACAAAACGTTTTTTAATAAAAATCAATCGATTTCAGCAACAACAAAAGTACTTCCCCCAACAAATACAAGTTCGTTAGGCAGAGCATTATGGAGTGCAGAGCGATACGCTTCAATTACGCTTTCAAAAGTTTGACTAGAAAGATCTAATTCCTGCGCTTTTTTTTCCAAAACAGATACAGGCATTGCGCGAGAAATAGCCGGAGCACAAAAATAATACTGAGCGTCTTTAGGTAAGATCGAAAAAATACGATCGAGGCTTTTATCCGAAACACTTCCAAAAACAATGTGAAGTCTCTCAAACGATTCTTCCCTGATTTGACTCATTACCAAAGACAAACCCTCATAGTTATGAGCAACATCGCAAATTATTTTGGGGGAATGACCCAAAACGGACCACCTTCCTTTCAATCCTGTTTGAGAAACCACTTGCTGTAGCCCCAACTTTATTTGAGATTCCGAAACAGTAAACTGCCTTAACAAACGAACCGCCTGGATTGCTGATTGCCTATTTTTCAACTGATAATTTCCTTGTAAATCGGTTGGGAGATTCTCGGAAACACTTTCAGAAGCAAGAAAAAGAGGGGCATTGTTTTGATGAGCAATTTTTTGAAATACTGGGAATGTTTCCTTTTGAAACTCACCGATAACCACTGGCGTGTTTTTTTTAATAATCCCAGCTTTTTCTTGAGCAATTTCCTTCAATGAATTTCCTAAAAACTGCGTATGATCCAGTCCAATATTAGTGATAACACTTACTTCAGGCGTTAGGACATTGGTAGCATCAAGTCGACCACCTAAACCGACTTCAATAACGGCTATATCAACCGACTGGTTGGAAAAAAAATCGAATGCCATACCCACAGTCATTTCAAAAAATGACATTTGATGGGTCTCAAAATAGGGTTGATGTTGCGCAACAAAATCGATTACATTTTGCTTTGAAATTTTTTTCCCATCCAACCGAATGCGCTCTCTAAAGTCCTGAAGATGGGGCGAAGTATAAAGCCCCACTTTATAGCCTGCTGTTTGTAAAATCGATGCTATCATATGGCATGTAGAACCTTTTCCGTTGGTTCCTGCTACATGAATGGAAGGGAATTTTTTATGCGGTTGGCTCAAGTATTCACACAAATCGTGAATACGATCCAAATTTGGCTTATAACTAGCAGCACCTTGCCGCTGATACATCGGCAACTTCTCAAACAACCAATCAATTGTTTGAGCATAGTTCATTATCCTAGAATGAAAAATCTAAGAGCAATAAAAACAAAAGATCCTGCCAAAAAACCGACAAAAGCTAGCCAGCTAATTTTTTTGAGATACCAAACAAAATCGATTTTCTCCATGCCCATCGCAACGACTCCTGCAGCAGATCCAATAATGAGCATACTCCCCCCTGTACCTGCAGAAAAGGCAATGAAATGCCAAAGCGGATGGTCAATAGGTTCCGCAAACATTCCCATACTGGCAGCAACCAATGGAACATTGTCAATAATTGCCGATCCAATTCCTAATAGAAAAACTACAATATCTGTATTGGGTATGGCAGTGTTCATGTCTTGAGCAAATTCAAACAAAATTCCTAACGATTCTAAAGCTCCTACGGCCATTAAAATTCCCAAGAAAAATAAAATGCTAGGAAGCTCGATTTTAGAGAGTGATATATGAACAGGGCTATGGTGTGCCGCCGCGTCACTTTCAGAATCAATTTCAGTCAAACTAAATTTGGTTCGACTGTATATTTCCGCAAAAGTAGCAACTACAGCCAAAGAAAGCATCATTCCGACATAGGGTGGTAAATGGGTGATTGTTTTAAAAATGGGTACAAACAAGATGGATCCCAACCCAAGATAAAGCATAGTTCCTCCAAATTTTGAAGTATTTTCAGTACCGTCTTCAGTAATAGCAGGCAGTTCCCCTTTGAAAACTTTCAATCGAGAAGCGAGCACCGTGGGTATCGCCATACATACAATGGAAGGAATAAGCACAAACTTAATAAGTTCTACTGTACTCACTTTGTCGCCAATCCAAAGCATTGTAGTAGTAACATCCCCAATGGGAGACCAGGCGCCTCCCGCATTAGCTGCAATAACAATAAGTCCTGCAAACCACAAACGAGAATCGCGATCTTTTATAATTTTCTGAAGAATGGTAATAAGAACAATAGTCGCGGTAAGATTATCAATAATTGCAGATAGAATAAACGCTAAAATTGAAAATATCCACAACAATTTTGTTTTTTTCCTTGTATGAATATAATTTTTAATTGTTGCGAAACCATTGAAATAATCAATGATTTCAACAATAGTCATTGCACCCAAAAGAAAGACTAAAATTTCTGCAGTTTTTCCAAGATGATGCAATAAAATTTCTTCTAAATGAGTCGGCTCGAGCTCTAGAAGCGTGGTGTTTACTTCAAAAACATCCATATGTGTCAATGCAATTACTGCCCACAAAATTGCCATCATTGCCAATGCTGGAATAAGTTTGTCTAACTTTAAATTATGTTCTAAGGTGATGGCCAAATAGCCTAAAACAAAAACGATAATGATAAGGGTTTCCATAAGGTATGTTTAGTTGGTATCAACAAAAAGCAAATATAATCAGGGAAATAGATTTAACAAGTGTGTTTTACATATTTTAACTTCCTTTATAAAAATAATTTTGCAATAATTATAACTCTATAATTTGAAGAACAACCCCTCTTTAAAAAAATATTATATAAAGATATGGGTTATTTGCATAAACATACCCTTTATTTATAGGGGTTTGTTTTAAAAAACTTATAAATTCATTAGATTTGCCTACTCCAAATTAGATTAACAAGTTTTTGAAATTAAAAACACATCAAATTATCAATATTAAAGGGTAATATTAGCAATCTATCAAAAACTACATCTGCAAATTGTAGAGTTTGTATTATGAGTGTTTTTGTTTGCTAACAAATATGAAATCCGCAATTGATAGTTTATTTTTGTAAAAATTAAAAAAAGATGCTTCCACCAAAACAAGGCTTATATTCTCCAAATTTCGAACACGATAACTGTGGCGCGGGATTTATTTGTAGTTTACAAGGAGAAAAAACAAACGATATTATTCACAAAGCTCTTGATATTCTTGTCAAATTAGAGCACAGAGGCGCCGTTAGCGCTGATGGAAAAACAGGAGATGGTGCTGGAATATTGATTGAAATTCCTCATGATTTTTTAAAACTCAATTGTGATTTTGTTTTGCCTGATCCGCAAGAATATGCAGTAGGAATGGTTTTTCTCCCCCAGAAATCAAATCAACGCCAATTTTGCATCGATACTTTTGAAAAAGAAATTACGGATCAAGGACTTTCAATTCTTGGTTGGAGAGAAGTTCCTGTCGACAAAAATGTAGTTGGAAAAATCGCGGCCCAAACAGAGCCTGTCATTTGTCAAATATTTGTTGGTAAAAATGAATTAGAGCTTACCGAAGCTGAATTCAATATCAAACTTTTTATTGCTCGAAAAAAAGCAGAACATGCGGTTTACGGAACCAAATTGTCTCAAAAAACTTATTTTTATTTAACAAGCTTACATACAAGAACACTTATCTACAAAGGCTTATTAGTTCCTGAAGATATTCAAAAATATTACCTCGATTTGAACGAACCCAAGCTAGTGACTCGATTGGCATTGGTTCATCAACGATTTTCCACCAATACCTTCCCAACATGGGATTTAGCACAACCTTTTAGATACATGTGCCATAACGGTGAAATTAATACGTTCAAAGGAAATTACAGCCGAATGAAAGCTCGTGAAGAATTGTTAGAGAGCGATTTGTTTGGAGATGATATTAAAAAAATTCTTCCTACAATACTTGAAGGAAAATCAGACTCTTCCTCAATGGATATGGTGGTTGAGTTGCTCATAGCTACTGGAAGATCACTGCCAGAAGTAATGATGATGATGGTTCCAGAAGCTTGGGAAAAGCACCACTCCATGTCAGATGAGAAAAAAGCTTTCTACGAATACAACGCTTGTATTATGGAGCCTTGGGACGGCCCTGCCTCCATTCCGTTTACAGACGGAAAATTTATCGGAGCCTTGTTGGATCGAAACGGATTGCGTCCTTCGCGCTATACCGTAACCAAAGATGGCTATGTGGTCATGGCTTCCGAAACAGGAGTCACAGAAATCGCTCCTGAAAACGTGATTCAACACGGTCGATTGGAACCAGGAAAGATGTTTTTAGTAAACATGAATGAAGGGCGTATTGTAGAAGACGAGGAAATCAAGTCGATGGTAACTTCTGAAAAACCCTATAAAAAATGGCTTGACGAAAATTTATTGAAACTTAAAGATGTTGCCTACACGGGGAACAATACTCCCATAGAATCTGAACCGTTTGAAAAGAGACTTAAAACCTTTGGATATACCGAAGAGGATATAAAAACCCTCATCAACCCAATGAGTTCTTTGGGAAAAGAGGCTATTGGATCTATGGGAACCGATACTCCACTTGCTGTTTTATCGAACAAACCACAACTGCTTTACAACTATTTCAAACAGTTATTTGCCCAAGTTACAAACCCTCCTTTGGATGGAATTCGCGAAGAAATTGTAACCGACACCAGTTTAACGCTCGGTAGCGATATTAACTTGTTTGATTTAATTCCCGATCAGTGTAAAAAATTGAAAATCCAAAACCCTGTGATTTCCAACGAGGATTTGGATAAGATAAAATTCATTGAACATAAAAATTTCAGCACCGTATCCATAAGCTGTCTGTATCCTATCAAAAAAGGGCTTAACGGTCTTGAAAAAGCATTGGATAAAATCGTCAAAGAAGTTAAAATAGCCGTTGAGGATGGCGTCAATATTGTGATTCTCTCTGATCGAGGTGTCTCAAAATCCATGGCACCAATTCCTATGGCATTGGCTTGTTCGTATGTTCACCACTCCAGTATCAGCCAAAAAATTCGTTCCAAGTTTGGAATCATTATCGAATCTGCTGAGCCTCGTGAACCGCATCATTTTGCCGTTCTTTTCGGATACGGAGCTAGTGCTATTAATCCCTACATGGTTAATGAAATCATTACCTATCAAGTAGAAAACAAAAAACTACACAATATTACTGTTGAAAATGCCATTGATAATTTTAATAAAGCCATTGCAAAGGGTATTATTAAGATTATGAATAAAATTGGGATTTCCACTTTGCTTTCCTACCGAGGATCTCAAATATTTGAAGCCCTAGGTTTGAATGAAAAATTTATAAATAAATACTTTACCAATACACCCACACGAATTGAAGGAATTGGTCTTTATGAAGTAGAAAAAGAAATTTCAAAACGTCACCACAGTGCCTACAAGTCTTTGACCGTCGAAGGAACCATGGACTTGGAAATTGGGGGTAGCTATCGATGGAGAAGAAGTGGGGAAGCTCACATGTTCAATCCAGCTACTATTTCCAAACTTCAACAAGCTGTTAGGCAAAACAAATACGAAACGTATGAGGTTTACTCCGATTTGATCAACAAACAGAGTGAGCAATTGATGACTCTAAGAGGCATGTTTGAATTTTCTGACTTTGATCCGATTCCTTTGGAGGAAGTAGAACCTTGGACAGAAATCGTAAAACGCTTCAAAACCGGAGCCATGTCTTACGGATCTATTAGCGCCGAAGCCCATGAAAATTTGGCCCTAGCGATGAACAAGCTAGGAGGAAAAAGCAACTCTGGAGAGGGAGGCGAAGACGAAGCTCGCTTCATCAAACAACCCAATGGAGAATGGAAAAACAGTGCTATCAAACAAGTCGCTTCAGGACGCTTTGGTGTTTCCTCACATTATTTGAGCAGCGCTAAAGAAATACAGATTAAAATGGCGCAAGGCGCCAAGCCAGGCGAAGGAGGACAACTTCCTGGTCCAAAAGTAAACCCGCTCATTGCAAAAGTGCGAAATTCAACGCCTTATGTAGGACTTATTTCTCCACCACCTCATCACGACATCTATTCGATCGAAGATTTGGCGCAACTGATTTACGATTTAAAAAATGCCAATCGCGAAGCACGTATCAATGTGAAATTGGTTTCTGAAGTGGGTGTGGGTACAATTGCCGCAGGGGTAGCCAAAGCCAAAGCCGATGTTATTTTAATTTCTGGATTTGACGGTGGTACTGGAGCTTCTCCGCTTACTTCTCTAAAACACGCTGGTTTGCCATGGGAATTGGGAATTGCGGAAGCACAGCAAACTCTAGTCATGAATGATCTTCGCGGACGTGTGGTCATGGAATGCGACGGTCAGCTCAAAACAGGCCGCGATGTAGCAGTAGCCTGTCTATTAGGTGCAGAAGAATTTGGATTTTCAACGGCGCCACTTGTTGCTTCTGGATGCATTATGATGCGCGCTTGTCACCTCAACACTTGCCCTGTAGGAATCGCAACCCAAGATCCAGAACTGCGAAAAAACTTCAAAGGGACTCCTGAAAACGTTATCAACTTTATGCACTTTGTAGCCGAAGAACTTCGACAAATCATGGCACAATTAGGGTTTAAAACGATTGACGAAATGATAGGACAAAGTCAAAAATTGAATATGAATTCTGCCATAGAGCACTATAAAGCGCAAGGCGTGGATTTGTCCAATATTCTATACAAGCCCAATGTAGGCGAAGACGTTTCTCTACGAAACAAAACATCTCAAGATCATGAGTTGGACAATGTGTTGGATATGACAATTGTTAAAGAAGCCAAAGCGGCTATCGAAAAACTTGAAAAAACTTCACTTTCGTATTCTATCAAAAACACCGATCGTGCTGTAGGAGCTATTTTGAGCAACGAAATTTCTAAAATTCACGGTTCTAAAGGATTGCCTGAAGATACGTTGAAGTTGAATTTTAAGGGTTCTGCAGGACAAAGTTTCGGAGCATTTGCCACACGTGGATTAACAATGAAGGTCGATGGAAATACCAACGATTATTTTGGAAAAGGACTTTCTGGAGCTACATTGATTGTGAAAACACCCAAAGAGGCCACTTTCAAAGCTGAGGACAATATCATCACTGGAAATGTTTCTTTGTATGGAGCAATTAACGGCGAAGCTTATATCAATGGAATTGCCGGAGAGCGTTTTTGTGTTCGTAACTCAGGAGCTACAGCGGTTGTTGAGGGTGTGGGTGATCACTGTTGTGAATACATGACGGGAGGAGTTGCTGTAATACTCGGAAAAACAGGTCGAAATTTTGCCGCTGGAATGAGTGGTGGAATTGCCTATCTATACTCAGAAGACGGAACCTTTGACGATCGAAATTTCAATATGGAAATGATTGGGCTGGAGGATCTTTCTTCCAATGACAAAGAGCAACTCAAACAATTGATTGAAAATCATGTACACCATACGGAAAGTGAATTGGGAGCTAGAATTTTGTCCGATTGGGATACAAGCATTAAAAACTTTATAAAGATTATGCCAACCGACTACAAACGAGCTTTGGCACGTTTGGAAGCAGAAAAACTGGCTGAAACAAAATAAAATCATGGGAAAATTAAGAGGATTTTTAGAATACAATCGAGAAGACGAAAGCAATCTTCCCGTAGAAGAACGTGTTCAGAATTATAAAGAATTTACGGTTGCTCCCTCGGAAGAAAAACTCAAAGAGCAAGGCGGTCGTTGCATGGATTGTGGCGTTCCTTTTTGTCACAGTGGGTGTCCGTTAGGAAACTTGATTCCTGACTTTAACGATGCTGTTTACAACAACGAATGGCAGAAAGCCCTTCGAATTTTACATTCCACAAACAATTTTCCTGAATTTACGGGACGTTTGTGTCCAGCTCCTTGTGAAGCGGCTTGTGTACTGGGGATTATCAATCCACCCGTTTCCATTGAGTTGATTGAAAAATACATTGTAGAGCGTGGCTTTAGCGAAGGATGGATAAAACCCTCTCCTCCAACCTCTCGAACAGGCAAAAAGGTAGCTGTTGTAGGTTCTGGACCCGCCGGTTTGGCAGCCGCCCAACAGCTCAATCGAGCAGGACACACCGTTACCTTGTTTGAAAGAGATGAAAAGGTTGGCGGATTGTTACGTTATGGAATTCCTGATTTTAAAATGGAAAAAAATGTAATCGATCGTCGTGTGAAAATTTTGGTTAAAGAAGGCATTATTATCAAAACAGGCATTGAAGTGGGCAAGAATTATCCCGCAGAAAAACTCAAGGAATTTGATGCTGTACTGCTTTCTGGAGGTGCAACGGTCAGAAGACCGCTTCCCATTCCAGGATCCGACCTTAAAGGAGTTGTTCAGGCGATGGATTTCTTGAAATTACAAAATCAAGTGGTGGATAAAGCAGCCAAAACAACTGCAGATTTGAATGCTAATGGAAAAGATGTGATTGTTATTGGAGGAGGTGATACAGGATCTGACTGTATAGGAACTTCCAATCGTCATGGGGCTAATTCGGTAACCAATTTTGAAATTATGCCGATGCCTTCCAAAGACCGTACTGAAGAGCACCCTTGGCCTTTTTGGCCCTTCAAACTCAAAACCAGTTCTTCGCATGAAGAAGGGATTCATAGAGAGTGGAGTATTTTAACAAAAGAATTTATTGGGGACAAAGACGGAAACGTTATTGGATTGAAAACCGTGGAAGTTGAATGGGTCAAAACTCCCGGACAACGTCCAGAGCTTAAAGAAAAACCCGGTTCTGAAAAACAATGGCCTTGTGATATGGCGTTGTTGGCTTTAGGATTTTTAGGTCCAGAAAACACACTGGTTGATCAACTGGGAATCGAAACTGACGAGCGTACCAATGTCAAAGCGAACGGATACCAAACCAATGTTCCAAACGTTTTTGCTGCGGGTGATATTCGAAGAGGTCAATCTTTGATTGTTTGGGCAATTTCAGAAGGACGCGAAGCCGCTCATCAAATCGATACGTTTTTAATGGGAAGTTCAACGCTTCCAACCAAAGAAAAGGGAGATTTACCCTCGGTTTAACACATTTTTACATAAAGAAATTCCACACCAGCCCAAAGCGAATGATGTAATCGCGGTAAGGATATCCGGGAGCACTGTAAAAAGTATTTCCTGTGAATCCAGAATTCATATGTTCCGCTTTAATGTACAATCGTGTTTGTCGAACTTTGGCATTCACAAACAAATCAATCAAAGGGAATCCTCCGTATTGGGTGTCGCTTTGTGAATAAAATTCTCCGATAACCGGATGGTATCCGTTCATATAGTATTTGGTAAAATAGTTGAACGTAACCCCTGTTTGCAAAAACATTCTCCCTTCAAACAATGTGTCTGAATAATAGAAGGTGTTGCGTGTTACTATTTCAGGAACGTTCAAAATTGGGGTGTCTTGTGTCACATTCTGATACATTACTGTATTGTCAAGTGCAAATCTCCAAAAACGAAACTCTTGGTTCCAAGTGAGTTTTAAGTGCTGAATGGAAGCATCCGCTTGTGTTGGACTTACCAATAAGGATGGAACGGAGGTATCTGCTAAAGGTATTTGTTTGAAATACGAATGGTTTTCGATATTGGATACGGAACCTGATAATTTTCCGACATACGGAACATTGGCCGATGCATGCAATTGGGTAGTTCGAACCATTTTTGGGTCGAGTTGCCAATCAAAAGACGAATAATCGCTTTGGTATCGTTCAAATGAAAATCCAGGGTGCTGAACGGAACGATTCATTCCTGCATTCAGAATTATTTTTTGAAAAATTGGAAGTTGAGCTTCGACCGACAGCCGATCGCCGCCACGGATTCCACCCAAACTTTTGGAAAAAGATGCGCTCAAGTCAATATTGGCTATTTTGT
>Ga0209654_1000041_pt1 | contig 127651 bp, 96 predicted proteins | sample SaaInl1SG_22_DNA_FD_184646 | JGI IMG/M metagenome (GOLD analysis project Ga0209654, IMG submission 184646) | Marine microbial communities from expanding oxygen minimum zones in the Saanich Inlet - ESP_161SG_22_DNA (SPAdes) (version 2) | ecosystem: Environmental > Aquatic > Marine > Intertidal... | reverse complement strand
TGGACTATGCCAATTAGAAATTGGGGAATCATTCTAAACCAATTTTTAGCTATATTTGAAAACAGGATTAAACTATGAAAAATTTAACCCTGTAATTTTTAACTTACACACTTCTTGGGAAAGTGTCATTTCCTGCTTTCCATTATATCTTTTTATACAGAAACGAGTTCAGCATAAAAAGGATGCCATTTCAATCAGGGCTAAATTTGTTTGTTAGCTCAATTTTTTTAGAAACATAAGTGTTTTTTATAAAAAAAACTAACCCTCTAGCCATTTTCTAAAATTTCATGTTCATTAAACAAATATATTAATTACTGTCATTAATTCTGTTTTCTTCATCTCTATTCCTATTACGTTTAGATTTTTTCTTACCAAACTTAGAACCAAAACTATACACCATTCTTAATTGAATATTTTGTCTAGAGCCATTACTTTCTACTGCAGCAATACCATTACCATAATCTATATTACCTACAAAACCTCTGTTAAGCATTTTATTAAAACCTAAATTTACTTTTAACTTATCATCTAAAAACTTTTTTCCAAAAGAAAAATCTAATTCTGTTAACCAATCTACCTCAATTTGTCCTTCTAAAGCACCTGTACCATAATTTCCACTTACTTCAAAATTCACATCCCAAGGCAATTGATAACTTGCTTGTAAAAACCAAATTAAGTTCCATTTATTTAAATCTACATTATATGTAGAAGACTTAAAATCGGTATTGGTAACAATAATACCAGTGTAACCTTCCAATCCTTTTACAAAATTTACGGGTGCAAATAGTCTAAAGTTCCAATTAGCATTATTTTCTACATTTACTTCTTGCTGTCGTATTTGTGCTGTAGAATTATCTTGTTTTATCAATTGAAAAATAACATCGTCTGTTTTGCTATAACCTACTGTAAAAAAAGGTTGTCCTTCGTAGGTTAAATTAAATTGATAATTATTTGTGTAAGAAGGTGTTAAATTGGGATTTCCTTCACCTGCAGAAAACGGGTCTAAAAATTGTTGAAAAGAGTTTAAACTGTTGTAAGAAGGTCTTTGTATTCTGTAACTATAAGAAATACTTGCGCCTAAAACCTCTGTTAATTCTCTACTTAAAGAAGCGCTTGGAAATAGTTTTTTAATGGGTCTTTTCTGAACTACAGTTTTTAAAACTCCGTTCTCTAAAAAGGTTGAAGTTCCATCTGTGTTACTATCTTCGTAACGCAAACCACTAGAAAAAGACCATTTTCCCATTTTTGCATTTATTTTTCCATAAAAAGCCAATATGGTCTCATCTATTACAAAGCGACTACTTGCTTCGTTAACTTTGTCAAAATTCCCAGAGTTGTTTTCTTCAAAAGTTTGTAAGTCGTTGTCTGTTTTTACATCTGCAAACCTAGAACCTGCGCTTATTTTTAAATTGTCTGAAATGGTTTTTGTATAATCTGCCCTATATGTTTTTATATTATAAGTTCCATCTTGTATATATCTTCTGTCTACAAAAGAAATTGTACTTCCAGCAACATCATATAATGTATTTGTGTTATCATTAGTAAAATCAACATAATTAAAATCTAAAACTAATTTATCTTTTTCTGTTTTGTATTCGTAATATGGGTTGATATTAAAAGTTTCTCGATCTCTATTAAAATAGTTTTCAGAAAACAATGTATTTGTAGTATTTACATCAGAAATAATGGTTTCGCTTTTTGAAGTTCTTGTAGATTTTCTGGTGTTTAATCTACCTCCAATACCTATAGAATGGTTTTTTGCTATGTAATAATCTAAACTACCAGCAATGCTAAAATTATCTGGATCGTAAGGTTCTCTTGTAGCTTGATTGTAAGTTTCTCTTCCTACTGTTCTCATTAAAAATAAATCGTCTCTCCAAGTTGGTTGCGAGTAATTTACGCTTGTTTGCCAATTTAATTTGTTTTTATAACTGGCAATAGAAAAACCAGATCCCCACTCAAAACCTTGGTCCTCACCAATCCAAGAGTTTACAGCGCCATGTGTACCTAAACGCACATTTTTCTTTAATATAATGTTGATGATAGCACCTGCACCAGAAGCTTCATATTCTGCACCAGGTTGTTCTACTACTTCTATTTTAGAAATATTATCTGCAGGAAAATCTCTTAAAAGCGTTTCAACATCCATATATTCTGTAGTTTTACCATTTATAAGGATTCTTACACCACTATTACCAGCAATTGAAATGCCATTATTAGTTACTAAAACACCTGGTATTTTTCGCATTACATCTTGCAGATTGGTGTTAATCATTTCCGATTTTTCTAAATCTACAATTAGTTTTTCTGCAGTTTGTTTAATTACGGGTCTTTTACTTTTAATTACTACTTCATTAAGCGTCTGGCTTTCTTCTTTTAAAGTAAAGTTGAAGGTTTTATTGCTACTTAAATCAAACTCTTTTACTTTTTGAGTTTCGAAACCCAACATAGAAATTTCTAGTTGATACTTTCCTGAAGCAAGGTTTTTAATTTCGTAAAAACCAGTATCAGTAGAAACAGTTCCTTTTGGGGTTGCTTTACTACCAATTTTATACAAAACAACATTTGCAAAAGTTAAAGGATTATTTTCTGTATCTATTATTTTACCAGAAATAGTATGCTGTGCATTTATTGTTAAAACGTTAATAAAAAAGATCAATAGTAATGTTGTTAAAAATTTCATTTTGGTTGATGTTTTAATAATACACTGTAAAAGTGCCTTGTTTGTTACAAGAAAAAAATTAAAATCTGACGAACTGGGATATTTTACCGACGAATAAACTTTTTTTTCTTACAAAGTACAGACGCTTAAAAACCTAAAAAGGTTTACTGAAAAGAATTAAAACTGAAGTTTTTATTAAAAAAAGAAAAGATGAAAAATGAATAAAAGAGACCATAATAAGGTACGTAGCCAATTTCTATTCACAAGAAGTTGTAAAGTGTTTTGTGTTATTTTTTCTTCTGAAATTTTAAAATGTAGCGGAGCAAAGCCCCAAAAAGTAAAAATCCACAAAAATAAAACGATACTAAAATACGGTAAACTAAAAGATAGTGATTTGTAAAATAAAGCTAAAAAAGCAAATGCTAACTGACTTGTCATTAAAGGAATAACAATAATTGCAATGCTATGGGTGTATTTTTTATGCCATAAAAATAAGTTGTCTTTGTTAAAAAATAAAAAACTAGGATACACTATTAATTGCACCATCCAAATTAAAATAACCAAACCAGCATCTATTAAAAGAGCTATTAATTCTATTTTATCCCAATAGTTTTCCATTTAATTATTCTTTAAAAGCATATTTTTTTAGCATTTCTAAAGAAGTATATTGTAAAGATTTTTTGTGTGTTGCTTCTAAAATTATAAAAGGAGCTTTGCCTGCTTTTTCTGCTTCTAACCATCTAGAAATACATAAACACCATTTGTCTCCAGGTTGTAGTCCTGGAAAATTCCAATGCGGCATTGGGGTCATTAGGTTATTTCCTCTGGAGGCAGAATACTCTAAAAACTCTTTAGTAACTATAGCACAAACAGTGTGTGTACCATAATCATCTGCGGTTGTTTTACAAAATCCATCTCTAAAATAACCCGTTAATGGTTGGTAACAGCAACTTTGTAATGATGTATTTAGTACGTTTAAATCCAATTAGTAATCATTATATCGGTAAAGGTACAAAATGTATCACCTTTTTAAAAAGAGAAAATACTCCAATTAAAATTGCAGTATTTTGTACACTAAAAATTTATTATTTACTAATCTAAAAAATATTAATCTCTACCACTTAAAATTTGCAATCCCCAATATAAAAGCATTGCTAAAGAACCTAAAGCAGCTACCAAGTAGGTTCTTGCGGCCCATTTAAGAGCATCTTTAGAACTAGCATATTCTTCTTGAGATACCATGTTTTTGTTTTTTAACCAAGCCAAAGCCCTGTTACTTGCGTCATATTCTACAGGCAAGGTTATAAAACTAAATAATGTTGCAAAACCCATACAAACCAAACCAGCAATAGCTATATAAAAACCAATGCTAGTAGCGCCAGAAGCAGCACCTAAAATTAATCCACCAATTACTAACCATTGAGAAAATTTAGAAGTAACACTTACAATAGGTACTAATTGAGAACGCATACTTAAATAACTATAGGCTTTTGCATGTTGAACAGCATGCCCAACTTCGTGCGCAGCCACAGCAGCTGCTGCTGCATTTCTTTGGTTGTAAACAGCTTCACTTAAATTTACAGTTTTGTCTTTTGGGTTGTAGTGGTCTGTTAATTTACCAGGAGTAGAAATTACTTTTACATCAAAAATACCATTGTCTGCCAACATTTTTTGAGCAATTTCTGCACCAGACATTCCGTTTCTTAACTGAGTTTGAGAGTATTTTTTAAATTTACTTTTAAGTTGATTGCTAACCAGCATGCTCATTAAAGAGATAACACCAATTAAAATATAGAAACCTATCATAATTTATAAATTTTTAAATTGTATTTCGTTTTTTGTTTGATAAATTTACAACATAAAGTATTCCATTTTATTTATAAATGCTTTTTTTTGATGTTTTTTCTGCTGAAACATTAAAATTTAATAGAATATTTAGAATTTAATGACAAAATGACAAACAAGCCCAACATACTCATCATATATACAGGAGGTACCATTGGTATGGTTAAAGACTATAAAACAAATGCTTTAAAAGCTTTTGATTTTAGTGAGATTGTACAAAATATACCAGAATTACAGCAATTAAACTGTAATATAAAGAGTATTTCTTTTAAAGAACCTATAGATTCTTCTAATATGAATACACAATATTATATTGATATTGTAGAGATAATAGAGTCTAATTACACAAAGTTTGATGGTTTTGTTATCCTTACAGGTTCAGATACCATGTCTTATATATCTTCTGCGGTAAGTTTTATGTTAGAAAACTTACAAAAACCTATCATTTTTACCGGTTCTCAATTACCCATTGGAGATATAAGAACAGACGCAAAAGAGAATTTAATTACCTCTATAGCAATTGCCTCTGTTAGAAAACAACATCAACCTTTAATTAAAGAAGTATGTTTATATTTTGAGTATAAATTATATAGAGCTAATAGAACAACAAAAATTAGTGCAGAACACTTTGAAGCTTTTGCATCGATGAATTACCCTGCACTAGCAGAAAGCGGGGTGCATTTAAAGTTTAATGAAGCGTTATTATTCAAACCAACAGAAAAAGACAAACCTCTAATTGTTAGAAAAAATTTGATATCAGATGTGGTAATTTTAAAATTATTTCCTGGAATTACAAAAGCAACTGTAGAGGCAATTTTAAGCATACAAAATTTAAAAGGGGTTATTTTAGAGAGTTATGGTTCTGGTAATGCACCTAATGAAACCTGGTTTATCGACTTACTTAAAAAAGCCATAGCAAAAGAAATTAAAGTTGTAAACGTAACCCAATGTTCTGGAGGCAGTGTAATTTTAGGTCATTATGATACTAGTGTAAAATTAAAAAAAATAGGTGTAATTAGTGGTTTAGATATAACAACAGAATCTGCGGTTGCAAAATTAATGTACTTGTTAAATGAAGATTTATCTTTAGAAATGTTTAAATACCACTTTCAAAAATCATTAAGAGGAGAAATTACTAAAAAATAGTTTTTATTAAAATTATACATCTAGAAAAAAAAACATTATTTTTACATAAAATAGATTAAATTTTTTTGAGGGACAACATTTTTTTTGTTACTTGCCACTCCATTTCAAAGAAAAAAAATTAAAATTAAATTGATATATTTTTATTTAATTTGAAATGAAAATTTATATATTTAACCCGTTAACTATTAAAAATTAATTATAACAAAGATGAAAAAAGTAGTAAATGTCCTATCTGTAACAGGATTAATGTTTTTTGGAGCTATTCAATCAACTTTCGCACAAGAAGCAACTGAAGAATCAAGAACTTTCCACCAAGAGTTAAAACTTCGTTTTATTGAGGGTGACCCACAATTTATGGGAATTGTATTAGTAGCCTTAATATTAGGTTTAGCCATAGCAATAGAAAGAATTATTTATTTAAACATGGCAACTACAAATACTAAGAAATTAGTAGCAAACGTAGATGATGCTTTAAGTTCTGGTGGTGTAGAAGCTGCAAAAGAAATCTGTAGAAATTCTAAAGGGCCTGTAGCATCTATTTTTTATCAAGGTTTAGATAGAGTAGATGAAGGTGTAGATGCAGCTGAAAAAGCAGTAGTTTCTTATGGAGGAGTACAAATGGGTCTTTTAGAGAAAAACGTATCTTGGTTATCATTATTTATTGCATTAGCACCAATGTTAGGTTTCATGGGAACTGTAATTGGTATGATTGATGCCTTTGATAGAATTGCGGTTGCAAATGATATTTCTCCAGCAGTAGTAGCAGGTGGTATTAAAATCGCATTATTAACTACAGTATTTGGTTTAATTGTTGCAATTATTTTACAGATTTTTTACAACTATATCGTTTCTAAAATCGATAGCATTGTAAACAATATGGAGGATGCTTCAATTCAATTAATAGATTTATTAGTAAAATATAAAAAATAATAAGACAAGATGAAAAGCAATAAAATTTTAAATATTTTAATTGCAGTCATCGCCATTATAGGAGCATTTCTTTTCATAAGAATATTTATGGAGGATGCTGATCTTTTAAAAGAAGATGGTGACTTGCAAAATAAAGTAATTAGTCCAATAATTTATTTCTCTACTTTCTTGTTCTATGCAGCAGTAGTAATAGCAGTATTACTATCTCTATGGAGTTTGATAAGAAATCCGCAAAACCTTAAAAAAACTTTACTTGGCATTGGTGTTTTAGCTGTTGTTTTAATAATAGCTTACGTGATGTCTGATACTCAAGCAGTTTTAGATACACAAGGTGTTGTATTAGAAGGAGGAGAAGAAGGATCTACAACTAATAAATGGGTTGGTACAGGTATTCTATACAGTATTATACTTGGTGGAATAGCATCGCTATTTTTTGTATACGATTTAGTTAAAGGATTAATAAAATCATAAAATTATGGCAAGAAGAGAGAATCCAGAAATTAATGCAGGTTCTATGGCAGATATTGCTTTCTTGCTATTAATTTTCTTTTTAGTAACTACCACTATGAATGTAGATTCTGGTATTTCTAAAAAGTTATCAGAAAAACCACCACCAGATTATGTACCTCCAATTATTAAGGAGAAAAACATCTTCGAAGTAAATATTAATAGAAATAACGAACTTCTTGTAGAAGACGCTCGTATGGAAATTAAAGAATTAAAAGAAGCTGCAAAAGCTTTTATAGATAATGGTGGAGGTGAAGGAAAAGTAGAAAATGGTATAGCAACTGGTCCTTGTACGTATTGTAAAGGAGAAAAGAGTGAATCATCTTCCGATCATCCCAACAAAGCAATTATTTCTGTACAGAGTGATAGAGGTACTGATTATGGTACCTACTTAAAAGTACAAAATGAACTTTTAAAAGCTTATACAGAATTACGTAATAGGTTGGCAATGGAGCGTTATGGCATATCTTTTGATGAGCTAGAAGAAGCATATAAGAAAGCAAGAACTGACGAGTCTTTAAAGAAGAAAGTTGAAGATATAAAATTAGCATATCCTCAAATTATTTCTGATGCTGAACCAACGTCTGCTAATTAATTTAAAAATATAATAATATGTCTAAGTTTAGAAAGAAGAAAAAAGGAATGCCAGCAGTAAATACAGCGGCATTACCAGACATTGTATTTATGTTATTATTTTTCTTTATGGTAACTACTACCATGAGAGAAACAGATTTAAAATTAGAAGCTCCTAGGTTACCTTCTGCAACAGAAGTTAAAAAGTTAGAGCACAAAAGCTTAGTTACTACTATTTATGTAAGTAAAGCTAAAGACTCTAAATATGGTGTAGGGTATAATAAAATTCAATTAAATGATAAAATAGCATCTGCAGATGATGTACCTGCTTTTATTATGAACTCTAGAGAAAAAGTTTCTGAAGCTGAAATACCTTTTATGACAACTTCTATTAAAGCTGATAAAGAATCTAATGTAGGTACAATTACAGATATTAGATTAAAGTTAAGAGATGTGAATGCACTTAAAATTAGTTATTCTGCTTCTAAAGGAGGTGGTAATTAATTTTATATACAGTATTTAAAAAAGGGATAATTCTTAGAATTATCCCTTTTTTTTGCTTTTAATTTTAATTATAACATATTTTTGAAATATTGTATCTTTATACTACGTTACACTTATTATGAAAATCAAAGCTGCTTTTTTATGTTTACTATTCACAGTAGTCAATTCTTTTGCTCAAAAAGACACTTTGCAATTGGGAGATAGATACGCAGAAGATCAATTATATATTTCTATATCATATAGCCAACTAAATGAGCAACCTTCACTTATAAGCAAAAGTAATTTCTCTTATGCATTATCTGCTGGGTTCCTTAAAGATATCATTCTAAACAAACAAGGTAGCGTTTCTTTTGCTGCTGGTGTTGGTTTTGGTTACGATTATTTTAATCACAAACTAAAAGTTGATGAAGTAAATACATCTACAATCTTTAGTAGCGATAATACGATTAATAATAATATATTTAAAACTTACAATTTAGAATTTCCTTTAGAGTTTAGATGGAGAACTTCTAATGCAAAAAAATATAATTTTTGGAGAGTTTACACAGGGGTAAAGTTTATATATAATCTACAGAATACTTTTTCGTATACGGATGCCAATCAACAAAATTTTAAGTATAAGAATTTAAATGCCTATAATAATTTGCAATATGGCTTAACGTTTTCTGCAGGTTATGATGAGTTTAATGTGCACCTTTTTTATGGTTTATCACCAATTTTTAAAGATGCAACTATCAACACAGAAGCTATAAATACCAAGATTTTAAAATTTGGTCTTATTTATTATTTGCTATAGAAATAAGTAAACACTAATTGGTGCTATAAAACCAGTAAAGAAACCTAAATAAACTTCTGTTGTTGTGTGAGCGTTTAAATACAATCTTGCATTACCCAATAATCCTGCAAATAAAAAACCTATTACAATTATTGGTACGTAATTAATAGGATAAACCTCTCCTAAAATTAAGAAGAAACTGGTAGCTATGCCAATAGACATTAAATGTATACTTGTTTTTAAATTAAAACCAAAAAGAAAATAGATTAGAATTAAACCAAAACTAGAAGCGTAAAAAAGTATCCCTAAATCTCTTATTTGAGAAATATTAACAATGGTATTTCCTAAGAGATAGAATAATATAATCATTATTGCTATGGGTAATTTTCTTTCTCTTATACTTTTTGTTTTAAAACTTTTTACTAGTTTTATTTTTTTAAAAATAATTAGAATTAGCAAGGGTATTAAATAAGTAGTTATAAAAACCAAACTTAAAATAGCTAGTTTTTGTTGGCTTTCTAAATTATTTGGTGTTAAAAAAAAGTATAGAAATACACCAATAGTTGGTATGACTATTGGGTGTAAAACTACAGATATTGTTTTGTAGAATTTTTCCACTAGATTTCTTTTCTTAGCCTAGCAACAGGCAAGTCTAATTGTTCTCTATATTTAGCAACAGTTCTTCTAGCAATTGGGTATCCTTTTTCTTTTAAAATACCCGCTAGTTTTTCGTCTGTTAAAGGTTTCTTTTTATTTTCTTCTGCGATTACAGTTTCTAATATTTTTTTAATTTCTCTAGTAGATACATCTTCACCTTGATCATTTTTCATAGATTCAGAAAAGAACTCTTTAATTAACTTTGTTCCATATGGTGTAGCTACATATTTACTATTGGCTACTCTAGAAACTGTAGAAATATCCATATTAATCTTATCTGCAATATCTTTTAAAATCATTGGTTTTAACTTGCGCTCATCACCTGTTAAAAAATAATCATACTGGTAGTGCATAATTGTGTTCATAGTTACTAAAAGGGTTTGCTGACGTTGTTTTATAGCATCTATAAACCACTTTGCTGCATCTAATTTTTGTTTGATGAAAAATACTGCATCTTTTTGAGATTTGGTTTTTATATTAGATTCTTTATACCCCTTTAACATGTTGTTATATTCACTAGAAACATGCAATTCTGGTGCGTTTCTAGAGTTCAAGGTTAAATCTAATTCGCCATCTATAATTTTAACAGAAAAATCGGGTACAATTTGTTCTGCTATTTTATTATTTCCAGCGTAAGAACTACCAGGTTTTGGATTTAATTTAGAAATTTCTACATTTACCTCTTTTAATTCCTCTTTAGATATATGAAATTTTTCTTGTAATTTATTGTAATGTTTTTTTACAAAATGATCAAAAGCAGTTTCTAAAATATCTATCGCTAAACTTCTAATTTTAGTTTTATCTTTTGCTTTTAATTGTATAGTTAAACACTCTTTTAAATCTCTAGCACCAACCCCTAAAGGGTCTAAATTGTGTACAGCTTTTTTTAAAACCGAGATTACTTTTTCTTCCGTTGTAAACACATTTGCAGTAAAAGCCAAATCGTCTACAAGGTCTATAATTTCTCTTCTAATGTAGCCACTATCATCTATACTGCCTACTAAAAACTCTGCAATAGCAAATTCTTCTTCATTTAAACGAAAGGTATTTAATTGGTTTTTTAAAGATTGATGAAAACTAGTACCAGCTGCATAGGGTATGTTTTTTTCTTCATCATCAGCAGAATAATTATTGGCTTGTGTTTTGTAGTTAGGTATTTCATCATCACTTAAATACTCATCTATATTAATGTCTTCAGCCTCAATTTTTTCTGTTCCAGTTTCATCAAATTCATTTGATAAATCTTCGTCAAAAGAATCGCTTTGATCTTTACCAATATCTAAAGCCGGGTTTTCTTCTATCTCTTGTTTTAAACGCTCTTCGAAAGCTTGTGTAGGCAATTGAATTAGCTTCATCAACTGTATTTGTTGTGGAGATAATTTTTGAAGTAACTTGTATTGTAAGCTTTGTTTTAGCATATATACAAATATAACAAATAGGTTAAAATAAAATCGTCATTCTTTTAGGGGAATGACGATTGAATAAAAATTCAACTATTTTTTAAAATTCTGCATTTTGAGGTGTTCTTGGGAAAGGAATCACATCTCTAATGTTGCCCATTCCTGTAGTAAACTGCACTAACCTTTCAAAACCTAAACCAAAGCCAGAATGAACCGCTGTACCAAACTTACGTAAGTCTAAATACCACCAAAGTTCTTTTTCGTCAATATTCATGGTTTTCATTTTTTCTAATAATACATCATAACGTTCTTCACGTTGTGCACCACCAACCATTTCTCCAATGCCAGGAAACAAAACATCCATAGCTCTAACTGTTTTACCATCATCATTTAAACGCATGTAAAATGCTTTGATATTTGCTGGGTAATCAAATAAAATTACTGGACATTTAAAGTGTTTTTCTACCAAATAACGTTCGTGTTCAGATTGTAAATCTACACCCCATTCGTTTACAGGAAACTGAAATTTTTTCTTTTTATTAGGTTTAGAGTTTCTTAAAATATCAAAAGCTTCTGTGTAAGAAACACGTTTAAAGTTATTTTCTGTTACAAATTTTAGCTTTTCTAACAAGCTCATTTCACTTCTTTGCGCTTGTGGTTTTGTTTTTTCTTCTTGATTAAATCGTTGGTCTAAAAATTCTAAATCGTCTTTACAGTTTTCTAACACATAGCTTAAAACTTCTTTAATAAAATCTTCTGCCAAATCCATATTACCATCTAAATCCATAAAAGCAACTTCTGGTTCTATCATCCAAAATTCTGCTAAATGTCTTGTGGTATTTGAGTTTTCTGCTCTAAAAGTTGGGCCAAATGTGTATACTTTACCCAAAGCCATTGCATAAGTTTCTGCTTCTAATTGACCAGAAACTGTTAAGTTGGTTTCTTTACCAAAAAAATCTTTAGCATAATCAATTTTTCCATCTTCTGTAACAGGTGCTTTGTTGTCTTCAAAAGAAGTTACTCTAAACATTTCTCCTGCTCCTTCTGCATCTGAACCAGTAACAATAGGTGTGTTTACATAATTAAATCCATTATCTTGAAAATACTTATGCACCGCAAAAGATAGTTTGGAACGGACTCTCATAACAGCACTAAACGTATTGGTTCTAACACGTAAATGTGCGTTCTCTCTTAAAAATTCAAAACTATGTTTTTTGGGTTGTATAGGGTATTCATCTGGATTAGAATCTCCTAAAATTGCTATTTCTGAAACTTGAATTTCTACAGATTGTCCTTTTCCTTGGCTTTCTGCTAAAGTTCCTTTTATAGAAATTGCAGCTCCTGTTGTAATTCTTTTTAAAGTTTCTTCTGGTGTGTTTTCAAAATCGATAACACATTGTATATTTTTAATGGTAGAACCGTCATTTAAAGCAATAAAACGATTGCTTCTAAAAGTTCTAACCCAACCTTTTAAGGCTACTTCTTGTAAAATTGTTCCTGATTTTAAGATTTCATCAACGTTGCTTTTCATCATCATTAGTGTAAATATTATATTTTAAAATAGGCTTTTGTTAAAAGAGTAAAGATACTTTATTGTTAGGGATTAAACAATCTAACAAAATGCTATATCCTCTTAAAAATTAAATTGTTTTATCCTCATTTGGAGGAAAAATCTTCATTTTAGGTTCTTTAAATACTTTTTTATTAGCTATTTTCTTTTCGAAAGTCAATAGAAGAGATGGTAGCAATAATAAGTTAGAAACCATGGCTAATAAAAGGGTTACAGAAACCAAACCACCTAAAGCAATAGTGCCACCAAAACTAGAGAGTGTAAATACTAAAAATCCGAAAAATAACACGATAGAAGTATAAAACATACTTACACCAGTTTCTCTTAAAGCGGCGTAAACAGATGGCTTTATATTCCAATTATTTGCCATTAATTCTTGTCTATATTTTGCTAAAAAGTGAATGGTATCATCTACAGAAATACCAAATGCAATGCTAAAAACTAAAATGGTAGATGGTTTTATAGGGATGCTTAAAAAGCCCATTAAACCAGCTGTAATTAGTAAAGGAAGCATGTTTGGGATTAAGGATATAAAAATCATTTGTGGCGACCTAAACATCCACGCCATAAAAATGGCGATTAACAAAATAGCCAATGACAATGAAATTACTAAATTTTTAATTAAATAATTAGTACCTTTTATAAAAACCAAAGCTTTACCTGTTAAAGAAACTTCATATCTATCAGCAGGAAATTCTTTGGTTATAACAGCTTTTAATCGTTCTTGAATTATCTGCATTTTGTCTGTACCAATATCTTTCATAAACGTAGTAATTCTGGCATATCTACCAGTAGAATCTACAAATGTTTTTAACATACTGGCATCGCTATTAGAGTTTTTGGTATACGAAAAAATGTAGCTTTGCTCTTGATTGGTTGGTAGTTGATAATATTTTGGATTTCCTTTATAATAGGCTTGTTTAGAGTATTTTACGATATTGGTTACAGAAATTGGTTTCGATAATTCTGGAAAAGTTTCAATAGCTTCATTTAATTTTTCCATCTTTTTTAAAGTGGAAAGTTTCATGACACCTTTTTCCTTTTTAGTATCAATTAAAATTTCTAAAGGCATAATACCACCAAACTCTTTTTCAAAGAATTTTATGTCTTTATAAAAAGGAAGACTTTTAGGCATGTCTTCTATTAAACTACCAGAAACTCTAATCATATAGACCCCAATAATACCTAAAATAATTACGGTTACAGTGGCAAAATAAATGGTAATTCTTTTATTTTTTACCGTTTTTTCCATCCAATCTACCACATTTTCTATCCACCTTTTTTCTAAGTGATTTAAATGTTTCTTCTTTGGAAGAGGCATAAAACTATAAATAATAGGAATTATTAATAGTGCCAGAATAAAAATACTGATAATGTTTACAGAGGCTAAAATTCCAAATTCTCGTAATAAATTACTTTTTACAAAAACAAAAGTTGCAAAACCAGAGGCTGTAGTAATATTGGTCATTAAAGTAGCATTCCCAATTTTGGCAATTACCCTTTGTAAAGATTTAGCTTGGTTACCGTGTTTTTTTATTTCTTGTTGATATTTATTAATGAGAAATACAGCATTTGGCACCCCAATTACAATAATTAAAGGAGGTATTAAAGCAGATAAAACAGTAATTTCATACCTAAATAAACCAATAAAACCAAATGCCCAAACAACCCCAATAATTACCACTAAAAGTGTAATAAAGGTAGCTCTGTATGAACGGAAAAAGAAAAAGAAAATTACGGCTGTAATTAATAATGCACCTCCTACAAATAGTACAATTTCATCTTGTATGTTTTGTGCGTTTAGCGTTCGTATGTAAGGCATACCAGAAACACGAACGTTTACATTGTTTTCTTTTTCAAACTTTTCTATTCTTGGAATTAATACATCAAATATAAAATCTCTACGTTTTGGTGTATTTATAATTTCTTTTTTTATATAAATAGCTGTCTGTAAGGTTCCTGTTTCTTTGTTATAAAGTAGGTTATCGTAAAAAGGAAGTTTTTCAAAAAGCTGTTTTTTTATAGCATTTACTTCTGCTGATGTTGTTGGTTCTTTCTCGTAAAGTGGTTCTAAAATAAACGTTCTTTTTTTTCTATCTGCTTTTAATTTTTGTACATCTGATATTGAAATGGTAAAATCTATTTCATCTCTATCATCAAATTGTTCTGTTAATTTATTCCAAGCATTAAATTTTTGTGGTGTAAAAACAGTTGAATCTTTAATACCGAGTATTACAAGATTTCCTTCTTCACCAAAGATGTCTAAAAATTTGTTGTAGTCTATATTTGCTTCGTGGTCTTCTGGTAAGAGGTTGGCTTCTGTATATGAAAATTTCATATATTTCATTTGCGAAGCAAGTAAGCTAGTTATTATTGCAATAAAAAGTAGTACCAAATAACGGTTTCGCAATATAATACCAGCAGCTTTTGTCCAGAAATTCATAGAGAAAATTTTATACAAAGGTAACCAAATTACATAGTTCTTAAAATAAAAAAAAGGGCGTTTTAAAAACGCCCTTTTTTTATTTTTCAGTTTTAAACTGTCATTATTTCTTCTTCTTTTACAGCTAGTTTTTCATCTATTTGTTTTACAAAACTATCTGTTAATTTTTGTATGTCATCTTCTGCAATTTTTTTCATATCGTCAGAGATGTCTACTTTTTTAATTTCGTTATTAGCTTCTTTTCTAGCATTTCTAACACCTACTTTTGCGTCTTCTGCTTCTGCTTTGGCTTGTTTAGCTAACCCTTTTCTTCTTTCTTCTGTTAACGGTGGTACATTAATCATAATAATATCACCATTGTTCATTGGGTTAAAACCTAAGTTTGCTATCTGTATTGCTTTTTCAATTTCTTGCAACATGCTTTTTTCCCAAGGTTGTATGCTTAGTGTTCTTGCATCTGGTGTATTTACATTGGCAACTTGTCCTAATGGGGTTTGAGCCCCATAGTAATCTACCATAACTGTACTTAGCATTGCAGGTGTTGCTCTACCTGCTCTAATAGAAACCAACTCTTTTTCTAAATGGGCAATTGCTTTGTTCATTGCCTCTTTAGCCGTGTCTAATATAAATTCTATTTCTTCGTTCATCTTCTTGTAAGTTTTAGTTTTTAATTATTGATTATCAACAACAGTACCAATTTTTTCTCCTGAAACTAATTTTAGTAAATTTCCGTTAGTATTCATATCAAATACAATAATAGGTAATTTATTTTCTTCACTCAAAGTAAATGCAGTCATATCCATTACTTTTAAACCTTTTGTAATTACATCTTTAAAGGTAATTGTTTCAAATTTTATAGCATTTTTATCTTTTTCAGGATCTGTATTATAAATTCCATCAACACGTGTTCCTTTTAAAATGGCATCTGCATCAATTTCAATAGCTCTTAAAACGGCTGCTGTGTCTGTGGTAAAGTATGGGTTTCCTGTGCCTGCACCAAAAATTACTACACGTCCTTTTTCTAAATGACGTATTGCTTTTCTTTTTATATAAGGTTCTGCTACTTCTTTAATTTCTAGTGCGGTTTGTAAACGTGTATAAACCCCTTCTTCTTCTAGAGCACTTTGAAGTGCCAAACCATTTATACAGGTTGCTAACATACCCATGTGATCTCCTTGTACACGATCCATACCATTTGCAGCACCAGCCACACCTCTAAAAATGTTTCCACCACCAATAACTATGGCTACTTCAACTCCTTTTGCTACTACTTGTTTTATTTCTTTTGCATATTCTGAGAGTCTTTTAGGGTCTATTCCATATTGTCTTTCTCCCATTAAAGCTTCTCCACTAAGTTTTAAAAGAATTCTTTTGTATTGCATAGTTTATTTTAAATGTTGCGCAAAATTACGTTTTTTTTTTGATTTTCTTTTTTGTTAAAAAATAAAAAACCTTGCATTTCTAAAATAGAATGCAAGGTTTAAAATTTATAGATTCCTGTTTTTACAGGAGTAACAGTTTTGTCTTATCCTAAAGTTACTCTTTTAAAAGAAGATACTTCAACATCACCATATGTTTTTACATATTCAGCAACATTTTTCTTTTCATCTTTAATAAAAGTTTGGTCTAAAAGACACTGCTCCATATCTAAAGTTGTATTATCAGAAATAAATCTTTCCATTTTACCTGGTAAAATTCTATCCCAGATTTTTTCCGGTTTGCCTTCTGCAGCTAATTCTGCTTTTGCATCTGCTTCTGCTTTTGTTAAAACTTCATCAGTAATTTGAGACATAGAGATGTATTGAGGAACATTTTTTAATGTTTTACCCAATCTACCTAACTCAATATTATCTTTTTCAATCACAGCAATTCTTGCTTCGGTTTCTGCAGCAACATAAGCAGGATCAAAATCTTTGTAAGATAGAGTTGTAGCTCCCATAGATGCAACTTGCATTGCAACGTCTTTTGCTAAAGTTTCAGCATTATCTACCACTGCAGATAATCCTACTAAAGCAGCAATTTTACCAATGTGTGTGTAAGCACCAACATAAGCAGCTTTTACTTTTTCAAAAGCAGTGATGTCTAACTTTTCTCCAATAACACCAGTTTGTTCCACTAATTTATCGGCAACTGTCATTCCATTAAAATCTGCAGCTAAGAAATCTTCTTTGCTATCATAGTTTAAGGCAATGTCTGCAAATTCGCCAGCTAATGCTACAAATTTTTCGTTTTTACCAACAAAATCAGTTTCACAAGCTAATACAATTGCTACACCTTCTGTTTTATCGTCGTTAATTTTAGTTACTGCAACACCTTCTGTAGATTCTCTATCAGCTCTTTTTGCAGCAATTTTTTGACCTTTTTTACGTAAAATATTTATTGCTTCGTCAAAATTACCTTCTGCTTCTACTAATGCCTTTTTACAGTCCATCATACCAGCTCCAGTTGCTTCTCTTAATTTTTTAACGTCAGCAGCACTTACTTTTACCATGTCACTTCCTTTTTTTATGAAACGATTGTTTCTAAATTGATATTAATTATTTTTTTTCTTCTGTTGCAGTTTCAGTAACTTCTGCTTTAGCAGCTTCCTTTTTTGGAGCTTCTTTAGCTTCTTTTACTTTTTCTTTGTCTGCTTTTCTATCAGATAAACCTTCTGCAATTGCTTCTGTAACAAAACCTAATACTTTGTCTATCGATTTAGACGCGTCATCGTTTGCTGGAATTACGTAGTCTACTTGTCTTGGATCAGAGTTTGTATCTACCATTGCAAAAATTGGGATATTTAATTTTTGAGCTTCTGCTACAGCAATGTGCTCTTTTTTAATATCTATTACAAATAATGCACCAGGTAAACGAGTCATATCAGAAATAGAACCTAAATTCTTTTCTAATTTTTCTCTTTGTCTGTTAATTTGTAATTTTTCTCTTTTAGACAAAGCGTCAAAAGAACCATCTGTTTTCATTCTATCAATAGAAGCCATTTTTTTCACAGCTTTTCTAATAGTAACAAAGTTAGTTAGCATTCCACCAGGCCATCTTTCTGTAATGTAAGGCATGTTTACTGCTTTTGCTTTGTCTGCAACAATGTCTTTAGCTTGCTTTTTTGTAGCTACAAATAAAATTTTTCTACCAGAATTAGCAATTTTCTTTAATGCTTCTGATGTTTCTTCTATTTTAGCTGCAGTTTTATACAAATCGATGATGTGTACACCATTACGTTCTGTATAAATGTAAGGTGCCATATTTGGATTCCACTTTCTTGTTAAGTGACCAAAGTGTACACCATTGTCTAATAAATCTTGAATGTTTACGTTTGCCATTTTTAAATGTGTTTACTTTCTGTTTTCGAAATCAATATACAAGTAGCTTTTTGTTAAGGTCTTGTATATTTAGATACTAAACTGTTTAATATTAATGTATTGTAATAATAACAGTTCTCAATTGTAATGTATACTGAAACAAGTTCAGTGTATATATTAACGTTTCGAGAATTGGAATTTTTTACGTGCTTTTTTCTGACCGAATTTTTTACGTTCTACCATTCTTGGATCACGAGTTAATAAGCCTTCTGGTTTTAATACTGCTCTGTGCTCTTCGTTAATAGAAACTAAAGCTCTTGTAATTGCCAAACGAATTGCTTCTGCTTGACCAGTTACACCACCGCCAAAAACATTTACTTTTACATCATAAGATGTTAAGTTTTCTGTTAACATTAATGGTTGTTGTACTTTGTATTGTAAAGTTCCTGTTGGAAAATAATCTTTAAAATCTTTCTTATTAACAGTAATGTTTCCTTTACCTTCCGAAAGATAAATACGAGCTACTGCTGTTTTTCTTCTACCGATTTTGTGTACTGTATCCATTATTTATAATCGTTAAGGTTAATAGCTTTAGGTTCTTGACCTGCTTGTTTGTGCTCTGTACCTGCATATACATACAAGTTTCTAAATAAAGCGCTACCTAAAGTGTTTTTTGGTAACATTCCTTTTACTGCTTTTTCGATTAATCTTGTAGGATCTTTCTCAAACATTTCTGTTGCAGTTAACGATCTTTGCCCTCCTGGATACCCTGTGTGACGAATGTAAGATTTGTCTCTCCATTTGTTACCAGTTAAAACAATTTTTTCTGCGTTGATAATAACCACGTTGTCTCCACAATCTACGTGAGGAGTATAATTTGGCTTGTATTTACCTCTAATTAGCTTTGCTATTTTAGAAGCTAGACGACCCAACGTTTGCCCGTCCGCATCAACTAAAACCCACTCCTTGTTTACGGTAGCGCTGTTAGCTGATACTGTTTTGTAACTTAATGTGTTCATAATTACACTATTAGTTTTTGTTCAATTAATAATTTCATTTTCCTTAAAAAAGGAGTGCAAATGTACTATTATTTATTTTATTGACAAATAGACTTTTAGAAATATTTTTATAAAAATACTAGCTTTTCTTTTTTGGTAAATAATTAACATATTGTTAAGAGAATAGAAAGTTAATTTTGCACTTCTATATACAGATGCCTATAATCTCTTTTTTCAACGATTAAAACAACCCAAAAAAAATCAATGAAAACTTTTACTTTACTAACTTTTTATACCCTATTCATGGTTTTTTCTGTTTATGTACAAGAGGAAACTTTATCTAAAATTCCAAAAAGGATTTATACCACTAAAAGATTGGTTAAACAACCAATAATAGATGGTAAAATTAATGAAGATGCTAGATTTTTCATTTACACAATTACAAACTAATTTAGTTGTAAGATGGGAATATATACCAGGTTCTGAATTGTTTTTAGTTTGGGCAAGAGGCTCTTCTGGCTTACAAAACGTAAACGATTCTTTAACAGAAAGTATTAGTAGACAAGTTTTTGATGCACCAGCACAAGATACCTTTTTAATAAAAGCTACCTACAGATTTGTAAGATAATTTTAAGCAAAAGTAGCACGTTGCAAACGATCGTTTATAGAAGTTCCTAAGCCATTTTCTGGAAAACGTTCTGCTATTATTACATCTAAATGATAGGTGTCTAATAAGTGTAAAGAATTATACAAATTAGAGGCTGCTTCTTGCATAACGCCTTTTTCAGATAAAATAATTTCGGTTACACTATCATTGTTAATAGAATCTTTAAAAACCAATACACCAATTTTTTTATTCGGATGTTTTTTAAGTTCACTCAAAACATCATTTACCAAAAAAGTTTTGGTTTTTGGAGCATAATGTCTGGCTAACATTCCAGGAGCTTCAGGGTTTTGTTCCTTTTTATTTTTGATAGCTATTTTGCCAACTACTGCTTCTATATCTTCTAGAGGTAAAGCACCTAACCTATAAATAATAGGTTCCTCATTTTCGAAACCAATAATGGTAGATTCAATTCCGTTTTTACAGGCACCGCCATCTAAAACCATTTGAATGTCATTTTTAAAATAATTTTCTACATGACTTGGTTTTGTAGGGCTAATACTACCAAAAGGATTTGCACTTGGTGCAGCTAAAGGAAAAGATAACTGTCGTAAAAGTGATAAAGTTACAGGATGATTTGGTACACGAACAGCAACAGTATCTTTGCCAGCTGTAATTAAATCAGGTATTTTACGGTTCTTCTTTAAAACCAAAGTCATAGAACCAGGCCAAAAAGCATCTGCTAATAATTTTGCTTTTTTAGGAATGTGTGTAACCACATTTTCTAAAAATTCTACAGAAGGAATATGTACAATTAACGGATTAAAAAAAGGCCTTTTTTTAGTTGAAAAAATGCTATTGATGGCTTTTTCGCTAAAAATATTTCCTGCTAAACCATACACAGTTTCTGTGGGTATTGCTACCAACTGCTCGTTAGTTAATAATTGAACAGCTTTTTGTATGTCTTTAGAAATAATGCTCATAACTTTGATGCGAAATTACAATTATTTTAAATAAATGGAATAGTTTTTGGTTAATTGCATTAAAAATATGAACTCATGAAAAATATTACTATTACTATTATTCTTTTTTGCACTTTACAAAATTTTGTTTCTCAAGAAAAATTAGGAAAACCTTTTATTACAGGAGATTTTAATTTTACTCTGGGAATTAACGAAAACTATACTCTTTTTGATACAGATGATGGAGAAGGACTCTTAGAACCAGCTGCACTTTTTTTTAGAATAGGCTTTGGGTACGAGTTTAAAAAAAGAGTTGCCATAAGTTTTAATGCTGGCTATGATTTTCATTTTAATTATGCTGTAGATGCTTTTCCTACTTATGGTGGTTTAAGGTTTAATATTGTAGAAAAAGATGATGATGCTTTTTTTACAGAAGTTAGATATGGAAAAATGTGGACACCTTCTTCAGGTTATCCAGATGGTAATTATTATGGTTTAGGTTTAGGTTTTCAAATTGCAGGAGAAAAACGATGGAATACCATTGTTAGAATCGATTTTCATAGAAAAGGGATTGCAGGTTTTGAAAATAATCGATTAGATAGCGTTTCTTTTGGCTTAGGATTTTCGTTTTTTTAGAAATTTTTGCTAACCTTTAATTTTGTGAGTATTTTCAGATTTCTTATTAAACTCTTATGTATTTTGAGTGAGCTACAAGTATGGGTGTTTTATACGTATCCTCGATAGTAAATAATTTTTACCTAAAACACTGCTGTATTTTTTCAAATAGCAACTCTTTCTTTATCGGTTTAGAAATATAATCATCACAACCGGCTTTAAATGCTTTTTCTTTATAGCTTCCAAAGGCATGTGCTGTTTGTATTATTATTTTTACCTCTGTATTAAATTGTCTTATTCTTTTTATCACTTTTATACCATTGAGGCCAGGTAGTTTAATATCCATTAATATGAGATCGAAATTTGAGTTATTCTTGCAAACTTCAACAGCTTCTAATCCATTTTTGACTGTTTGTATTGTTTTAGCACTGCCTTCTAATATTTTTAACAGAATCAATGAACTGATATTGTCATCTTCAACAACTAATATGTTTAATTTCTTTATTATCAAGTTAAAGGTTAAAACCCTGCAATTTTATTGCAGTTACTTTAGTTTCTATAAATGTTTTAGTTTTGTAGAATGCCAAACTATCGTAGGAATTCACATTCGATAATCAATTTGAGTTGCCATATTGTATGGTCAACAAAATACCGATATGCTGTTTTGCGAGGCGATGTTCAAAATCGATGTCGCGATTTACTAATCCAAATATGTAATTCTGAAAATGTTCATATATTAAAAGGAGTTGTAAGCAAGGATCATGTCCATATGCATGTTGAGTTTCCTCCATCTTTGAGTATAAGTGTTTTGGTAAAGAAGCTGAAAGGTCGCTCATCAATAATGTTACAGCAGGAATTTCCCAATTTAAATAAGCAGTATTGGGGTAGGCATTTTTGAGCTGTTGGTTATGGAGCTTGGAGTACTGGTAAGATAACTGATGAAATGGTTCAGGAATATCTTGAACATCATAAGGATAAGCCCAATTCAGAAAAAGGCAACTAGATATTAGAGTAATGTTATGAAAGAATTTCATTCTTTTGTTTAAAACTATGGATTTCAAATCCATAGTGGTTTATTTTTGATTTCTTAAAAAAAACATAATTGTACAGGATAGTATGTAGTATTTTAATAAATAATTTGCAGTAAATTTAATAAAATATATTATAAATTATGGATTTAAAAATTAAACTAAAAATACCACCTAATTTAAAGGGTGTATTTTTTATCGCTATTGTAAGTTTCTTTTCAATAGCTATGGTAAATGCGCAAACAATTACAGGAACAGTTTCAGCAGAAGGAGTTCCACTACCTGGTGCTTCTGTTTCGGTTAAAGGAACATCAAAGGGTTCAACTACAGATTTTGACGGAAAATATTCAATTAATGTAAGCTCAGGAGCAACACTAGTTTTTTCTTATGTAGGTTATGCTGCTAAAGAAGTTCTTGTAGGTAATCAAAAAATAATAAATATTAGTTTAGAGCCTGATAATCAATTGGATGAAATTGTTGTTATAGGGTATGGTACTCAACGAAAATCAGATTTAACAGGATCAGTTTCTACTATTAAAGCAGAAAGTATAACTCAAACACCTGTTGCGCGTGTAGATCAAGCGCTTCAAGGTAGAGCTTCTGGGGTGCAAGTAACACAAGTAAGTGGTGCTCCAGGTGCAGGTACAGTTATTAGGGTTCGTGGAGGTAATTCTATTACTGGTAGCAATGAACCTTTATGGGTCATAGACGGTATTGTGGTTGGAACCAACTTTAACTTGAATAATATTAACAGCAATGATATTAAATCTATTGAGGTTTTAAAAGATGCATCTTCTATTGCAATTTATGGTTCTAGAGGGGCAAACGGTGTTGTATTAGTAACTACAAAAAGTGGGAAAAGTACTGGTAGTGGAAAACCCCAAATTACCTTAAACTTATACAACAGTATTCAATTTTTACCTGAATTACCAGACAGATTAAGTCAAGCAGAACAAATTGCGTTTACAAATGAAAGTGCTGCTTTTAGATCTGCTGCAATTCCATTTCCTAACGATCCTTCTACCTATCCTGATAATGATTGGGTTGATTTAGTATTAGGACCTGCATTAATTTATAATGCTGATATTTCTGTTTCTGGAGCATCAGAAAATGTTAATTATTACAACTCTTTTAATTATTTTAATCAAGAAGGTATTGTAAAGAGCTCTGGTTTAGAAAAATATATTTTTAGATCAAATTTAGATATTAAAATATCTGATAAAGTAAAAGCTGGATTTAGAATAAACTATTCTAGATTAGAACAAGATAATGCTTTGGCTAGCTACAGTCAAGCAGCATTTGGTATTCTTAGAACGCAACCAGCTTATAATGCTGATGGGTCATTTAATGGACGTGATGAGGTTGTAGGGGCTCCTTTTGGTAATCCTTTAGCAGCCATAGCATTAAATACTAATGAAACTTTTACGAATAACTTATTAGCAACTGCTTTCTTAGAGTATAAACCAGCAGAAAACTGGATAATTCGTTCAACATTTAGTCCAGAATTTAACAATACTAAGCAAAATAGATTTACATCTAGTCAACTACCAGGTTTTCTTGCAGATAATGTGCCTGATGGAGGTTCTGCTAGTGTAAGGTCTGTGGCCACCACTGGTTGGAATAATGAAAATACAATTCAGTATAATACAGAAATAAATGATGATCATAGTATTACAGCGCTTGTGGGAGCTTCTTTTCAAAAGGCCTCTACAGAAATTGTACTAGCAGAAGCTGCTGGGATAACTAGTGACGTTACAGGGTTTAATAACCTAGGTTTCTCTAACCCTACAAGATCTGTGGTAAGTAGTTCATTCTCTGGTTTTCAAATTGCTTCATTTTTTGGAAGATTAAACTACACTTACAAAGACAAGTACTTGTTTACTTTAGTAGGAAGAACTGATGGTAGTTCCCGTTTTTCTCCAGGGAACAAATATGAATTTTACCCTTCTGTAGCAGCAGCTTGGAAGATTTCTGAAGAAGAATTTATGGAAAACCAAGATGTTGTTAAAGATTTAAAGTTACGAGCGAGTTGGGGTAGATCAGGAAATCAAGCAATAGGACCTTATAGAACATTTGGTCTTTTAACAGAAGCAAATACTACCCTTAATGGTGTAGAGGTTCCTGGTGTAACATTAGGTAGACCTTCAAATCCAAATTTAAAATGGGAAACTACAAACTCATTTGACATTGCATTAGAAGCATCTTTATTTGAAGGTAGAATTTTTACAGAATTTAACTATTACTATAAGAAAACTGATGATTTATTATTAGATGTTACTATACCAAGACAGACTGGTTTTTCAAGTCAATTGCAAAATGTAGGGTCTCTTCAAAATAAAGGTTGGGAACTTTTAGTGAATACTAAAAATGTTAGAACAGATAATTTTAATTGGAATTCTACTGTAACATTGTCTTCAAATAAAAATGAAATTTTAGATCTTGGAGGTGTAGACTTTATTGATGTTGTTGTAGATCCAATTATTGGATCTGGTAATACTCGTTTAATTGTAGGAGAATCAGTTCCAGTATATACTGGAGTTAACTATTTAGGAACATGGAAAAATCAAGCAGAAATTGATGCATCTGGATTAACAGCTCAAGTAGTTGGAGGGTCAAGATTTGAAGATCGTAATGGAGATAAAATTATTTCAACTGAAGATAATGTAGTTTTAGGAAGTCCTTTTCCAGATTTAATTTTTGGATTTGAAAACTCATTTTCATATAAGAACTGGGATTTTTCATTTTACTTTCAGGGTACTTTAGGAAATGAAGTATTTAACTTAAATATGCGTAATAATTATTTTAATCGTGGTGAATCTGTGAAATTTGGTGATTTACGTGATCGTTGGACAGTAAGCAATCCTTCATCAGATATCCCAAGAGCAGGTGCAGATTCTGTAACAAATACACCACCAAACTCACAATATGTAGAAGATGGATCTCATTTACGTCTTAAAACAGTAAGATTAGCTTACAATTTCCCAGTTGATGAAATGGACTTTTTAAAAGGAGTAAAAAATGCAACTTTTTATATGTCAGGTTCTAACTTATTGTTATTCTCAAAAACTAGATTAATTGATCCAGAAGCAAGTAATTTTGGTAGAACAGGACTAGGAAACATAGCACAAGGTTATTTAAGTGCTCAATACCCAAATCCAAGAGTTGTAACATTTGGATTAAATATAACTTTTTAAAAAACATAGATATGAAAACAAATAAAATATTCTTATATATCTTCATCGTTTTCACAAGTATAAGTTGTGAAAGCTTTTTAGAAGAAGATCCTAAGTCATTAATATCTCCTGACACCTTTTTTGCCTCAGAAAACGATGCAAGACAAGCTGTCCAAGGGATGTATGCTATATTAAAAAACAACTCCATTTATGGGCAAGTAGGTTTAGATCATTTTTACGATAATGGAGCTGATATTATTGAACCAAATCGTGCTGCAAATTTTGTGCAACCTATTGGGAATTACACTTTAAATGAGGCTTTAGCAGATGTGTCTGTACAAAAAATGAGTGTCTCTGATACTTGGAAAGATCTTTACAGAACGATTTTAAATGCAAATGTAATTATAGATAGAGTTACAGGTAATGAAAATATAGGTGTACAAGCAGTGAGAACAGAGATTATTGCAGAAACTAGATTTATCAGAGGATTATGTTATTGGCATATAACAAACCTTTGGGGAGCTGCACCTTATTATACAGAAGTTCTTACTCTGGAAGAGATTAGTAAATTGGGTAGAACTGATGAAGCTACTATAATTGCTGGAACGTTAGAAGATTTACAGTTTGCGCAAGATAATTTAGAAGACACTTATACAGGTAATGAAAGTGGTAGAGCTTCAAAATGGGCTGCAGCTATAATAATGGCAAAAATTTATATGAAGCAAAAACAGTGGCAATTAGGTTTAACGAAGTGTGAAGAAATAATAAATCAATCACCTCATACTTTATTGGCTAATTATAATGATGTTTTTGACCCTTTTAATGAGTACAATGCAGAAATTATCTGGTCTTTAGATTTTGCTAAAGATATAGAAGGAATATTTGATCCAGCTTTCCCAGGACGATCTTTTGCAGGAAATAATAGTTGGAGACCAAGTATGTTTAACCCTCGTTTAAGAGATGAACCTAAAAACTCTGATGAGAGAGATGCTTTAGGAGCAGCTTTAGCAGCAAGAGGTGAAGCTTTTAATGGAACTGGTTTGCAAGTAGCGTCAAAAGATTTTGCAGCGAAGTTTCCTTTAAACGATAAGAGAAGAGAATTAAATATTGTAGATAATTATTTAGGCTTTGATTTGGTTTTTCCATATATGGCTAAATTTTGGAACTTAGAATTAGATCGTTCACCTCGTTTTAATCACTCAGATAATAGAATGGTTTTCCGTTTAGGGGATGTGTATTTAATGGCTGCAGAATGTGAAAATGAATTAAATGGGCCAACTGCAAAAGCTTTAAATTATATGCATGCTATTAGGAAGAGAGCTTATGATGATCAAGCTGATTGGGATATTACTGGTGTAAATCAACAAGAGTTTAGAGAAGCGATGTATGATGAACGTAAATGGGAATTAGCTGCTGAATGTCATAGAAGATACGATTTGATTAGATGGGGAATTCTGTTAGATGTGGTACAAAATTTAGAATACCGTTTCTGGCAGCCAAATGTAAATATTAAACCTTATCACGTTAAATTACCTATCCCTTTACAAGAATTAGAATTAAACCCAGCGTTATTGGAGTCAGATCCAACAAATAATGGATACAGATAGAATTAGTTTGAATTGATTTATTTGGATTAAAACCGAAAGAAATTTTTCTTTCGGTTTTTTTATTCAATCTAATATAGGATAAGTTTAGTCGGTTTTTAATGTTAACTATTAAGCAATACAAATTAGAGTAAGAATTAACAATTAAGGAATTTAATTGGAATTAGACAAATTAAGTGATATCCCTAATTGCATAAGGTATGCAAAACTAGTATCATTAAGTAGAATTCATGATATAATAAAAGAGGATTTAAGAATGATTGTTATCTTTAGATAAATTTGTGTGATAGGGTTTGGAAAAAATAACATCGATAAACAATATAAATTTAGACCTCTAAGTTCTATCTACATCCCACTTTTTTGGTCTGTTTTTCATCCTAATTAAGAACGTCAAATACTTTGTGATTAGGTGTTTAAAACATACTGGTAACTTTTATAGTAAATTAACTGAAAATAAAATAAGTTGATATTACCACTATACAAATTACTACACCTACAACTTTTACATGTTTCCAAGGAGTTACATCTACTTGCCTAGTATATTCTTGAACATAATCTGTTTTTCTTGGTTTTATTTTTGTTATCACTAACATTAAAATTATAGTTAATACAAATGCCGCAAATTGAAAATGCAGAAAATGTGGTAAATCCATTTCGAAACCTTTCGATAAAATAATGTAGGTTACATAAAATACAAATGCAAATATAATACCTGCTTTTGCAGCAATAGCAGGAACTCTTTTTGTTAAAACTCCAACAATTATAACTGTTAAAATAGGTACACTATAAGCACCATTTACAGTTTGTAAATATCCAAAAAGACCATCTGAAGCATAGTATAAAAAGGGCGCTACAAACATAGAAAATATCGCTAAAAAAATACCAAAACTTTTACCAACTGTAACTACTTTTTTCTCTTTTGCTTCTTTATTAATGTATTGCTTGTAAATATCTACACCAAATAAAGTAACACAACTATTTAAAGCAGAATTAAATGAACTTAAGATGGCACCAAACATGACAGCTGCAAAAAAACCAATTAAATATGTAGGCAAAACTTCTGCAACCAATCTAGGGTAAGCAATATCGTTGTTTGTTAAAACTTCTCCTCCCCATTTATGGTATGCAATAATACCAGGAAGTACCACTATTATTGGTCCTAATATTTTAATAAAAGCAGCCAATGTTAACCCTTTTTGACCTTCTGCTAAATTTTTAGCACCTAATGCTCGTTGAATAATTTGTTGATTGGTACCCCAATAAAATAACTGAACTAACATCATGCCTGTAAAAATAGTTGCAAAAGGTATTGATGAATCTGCGCTACCAATCGCATTTAATTTCTCAGGATATTGACTGGTTAGTTTAGAAATACCACCAAAAAAAGTATTGTCGTCACTAATTGAAATTAATCCGAAAAAAGGAATTAATAAGCCTCCAATTAATAATCCAACTGCATTAATAGTATCTGATACTGCTACTGCTTTTAAACCACCAAAAATGGCATAAATAGAACCGATAACACCTATGCTAATTACACAAATCCAAATAGATTGCCATTCTGTTACCCCTAATAACTCTGGTAAATTAAACATACCACTAATACCTAATGAACCAGAATAAAGAACTATAGGTAATAAAACTATTGCATATCCAGAGAGAAATAAACCAGAAGTCATAGCTTTTGTTGTAGTATCAAAACGACGTTCTAAATACGTAGGAATTGTTGAAATACCACCTCTTAAATATCTTGGTAATAAATAAATAGCGGTAATTACCATAGCAATTGCAGCTAAGGTTTCCCAAGCCATAACCAAAATACCATCTGCATAGGCACTACCATTAAGTCCAACTATTTGCTCTGTAGAAAGATTCGTTAATAATAAAGACCCTGCAATTACTGTTGCAGTTAAACTACGACCTCCTAAAAAATACCCATCAGATGTACTTTCATCTGTTTTTCTGGTTGATAAATAGGCGATAATTGCCACAAGTAAAGTAAAGCCAACAAATGAAAAAATTCCTAGCATAGTGTGTTTTGGTTTTTAAATTAGAATTGAAAACCTTCAAATTTAACTAATTTATTTTATAAAATATTACTATATATATTGGTTAATGATATTTTCAAACAATTCCTGTTTTCCACTTTGTAAACTCAATTCTCCATTTTCTTGAGCAATGTTATATAAGTCTTTAAGCTCTAATTTACCAGCTTCAAAATCCTTTCCTTTACCTGAATCAAAAGAGCTGTACCTTTTTTCTCGAAGTGCCTTATAAGAAGAAGATGTCATAATTTTATCTGCAGTAATTAGTGCTCTTGCAAATGTGTCTGCTCCACCAATATGTGCTAAGAAAACATCTTCTAAATCTGTAGAGTTTCTTCTGATTTTTGCATCAAAATTAACACCACCACCTTCTAATCCACCTGCCTCCAAGAAAACCAACATAGCTTCTGTGGTTTCTTGAATATTATTTGGAAACTGGTCTGTATCCCAACCATTTTGATAATCTCCTCTATTAGCATCAATACTTCCTAACATTCCTGCTTTTGCTGCAACTGCTAGTTCGTGTTGCATTGTATGTTGTGCTAAAGTTGCATGGTTTACCTCAATATTCATTTTGAAATCTTTGTCTAAACCATATTCTTTTAAGAAACCAATTGCAGTAGCTGAATCAAAATCATACTGATGCTTCATTGGCTCCATTGGTTTTGGCTCTATAAAGAAAGACCCTTTAAAACCTTGTGCTCTTGCATAATCTCTTGCCATTGTTAGGAATTGACCCATGTGATCTAATTCACGTCCCATATCTGTGTTTAATAAAGACATGTAACCTTCTCTTCCTCCCCAAAACACATAGTTTTCACCACCTAATTTAATTGTTGCATCTAAAGCCAATTTTACTTGTCCTCCAGCTCTAGCAACTACATCAAAATCTGGATTTGTAGCAGCACCATTCATGTAACGTGGGTTTGAAAAACAGTTTGCTGTGCCCCATAACAGTTTCACACCACTTTCTACTTGTTTTTCTTTAATGTAATCTGTAATAGAATTTAATCTAGATTCAGATTCAGCAAAAGTTGCACCTTCTTGTACTAAATCATAATCATGAAAACAGAAATACTCAAAGCCCATTTTGTGGATGAACTCAAAAGCTGCATCTGCTTTGTCTTTTGCTGCTTGAATTGGGTCTGAAGATTTATCCCAAGTAAAGTTTTGCGTTCCTGGTCCAAAAGGATCTGAACCTTGACCACAGAATGTATGCCAGTATGCAATTGAAAATTTAAACCAATCTTTCATTTTTCTTCCTGCAACAACTTGCTCAGGATTATAGTACTTAAACGCTAGTGGATTGTCTGATTCCTTTCCTTCAAATTGTATTTTATTAATTTCTTTAAAATATTCTTTATTTGCCATTTATTTTTTTATTTTGTGTTAAGTATGATTTCTAATTCTTTTTTCCAATCTTTGTACGCTTTTAAATAAGGTTGTTTGTCTTTAGAAGGCATAAACGTCATAACATGGTCGTTATCCATTATTGTTTTGCCAAAAGAAGTAAAATCACCAGTATGTAAATTGGCTGCTCTTGCAGCGCCAATAGCTCCAGTAGTATTATAGATTTCTATTTCTTGTTGAATTAAAGTTGCCACTGTATTTGAGAAAATTTCAGAGCGAAATAAGTTATCGTTTCCTGCCCTGATTACTTTTGGGTTAATGCCATCTGACTTTAAAATCTCCATTCCGTAATAAAAAGAAAACGCAATCCCTTCTAAAGCAGCTCTACAAAGGTGTCCTTTATGATGATTATTAAGATTCATATTTACGATTCTCGTACCAATTTCTTTATTATTTAGCATTCGTTCTGCACCATTACCAAAAGGAATTATGCATACCCCATCTGATCCAATAGGAATATTCGCTGCTAAATTATTCATTTCTTCATAAGATGATACATCTAAATTATTTAATAACCATCTGTATTGGATTCCTGCACCATTGACACACAACAACTTTCCTATTTTTGTTGATATTCCTTTCTTATAATTTACATGTGCAAAGTTGTTTACTTTAGCACTTTCTTTGACAGATAAATTATCAGTAACTGCATATACAACTCCAGAAGTACCTCCAGTTACAGCTACTTCTCTAGGATTAAAAACATTTAAGGATAATGCATTATTTGGCTGATCTCCTGCTCTGTAATAAATTGGTGTACCTGCTGCAATGCCACTTTCTGCCTCTCCTTTTTTATCGACAACAGATTGAATTCCGAAGGTTTCCACGATGTCTGGAACTAGCGATTTATCTATCCCATAATATTCTAATAAAAAATATGCAATGGTATCTTTTTTAAAATCCCAAAAAATCCCTTCTGATAATCCCGAAATGGTTGTATTTATTGTGTTTGAAAATTTATAGGCAATATAATCTCCAGGTAACATAAATTTATATATCTGTTTGTAAATAGCAGGTTCATTGTCTTTTACCCATTTTATTTTTGATGCTGTAAAATTTGCTGGTGAATTTAATAATTGATTAGCACATTTTTCTTCTCCAATTTGTTTAAAAGCATTATTACCAATCGAAACTGCTCTACTATCGCACCAAATAATACTTTTACGTAAAGGATTACCTTGTTTGTCAACCAAAACTAAACCATGCATTTGGTATGATATACCAATTCCTTTTATTTGACTTTTGCTAATATTATATTCTTTTTTTAGTTTTGTAATGGCATTGCATATATGCAACCACCAATCATTTGGTTCTTGTTCTGCCCATCCGTTTTTTTGAGCAAACATGCTCATTTCTTCTTTTGGTTCTTGAACAACGCCTAAGCTTTTACCTGTTTTGGTTTCTACTAAAGCTGCTTTTATAGAAGAACTTCCAATATCTAACCCTAGATAATAATTCATTTTTTTTTTAATTTGCTAATTTCTTTTTTTTTATGAAAATTTATATCCTGTACTGTCATGATAATTTTATCGAAAATTACGAGTTGTTTTTGTGGGTGAATTCTTAAGCCACACAGTAGTGTGCAGGATACTTAAGGTAGCTGATCATTGTATTTTCATCAAAAATTATGATGTATTATGAAGAATTTTCTTTTTAACTTACTGTTCTTAACTTTTACAATAACAAGTTTTTCTCAAATTAAACACGCTTTAAGAGACGAACAAGGTAGACACATTATTCCCAGAGGTTTTGTAATCAATACCAACGATCATAAAGGAGAAGTCTTTTTTAATAGCGATGATTATGCGAGACAGGTTAGAATGGGAGCGAATTACCAAGTTATCCGTTTAGAACTAGGTAGAGTTAGCGAATTTCCTGGAGGACAAGTAGAACAAAAGTATTTACAAAAACTGGATGAGTTGGTTGCTTTAGGGAAAAATCACGATATAAAAACAGTTTTTAAAATGACGGTTTATGGGGTTGATAAATTTGTTTGGCAAGAGTTTTGGGACAATAAAAAAGACAAACAATACACGACTTACATCAATGCTTGGAAAGTAATTTGGAAACGTTTTGCAAAAGAACCTTATGTAGTTGGTTACGATGTTGTAAATGAACCTAGAAAGCTAGAGATGGATATTTCTTACAAAGATTTAACCGATAAATATTTGGTGCCTTTGTATCAAAGAATTATTGATGAAAGCCAGAAAATAAATCCAGACAAAAAGATTTTATTCCAGTCTATTTTTATGAATAAAGGGGAAAAGATAGACAACAATCAATATGCTGAAATTACATCAGCTATAAATCGAAAAAACATTGTTTTTGCGCCACACATTTATCAAAACAACATTAATTATATTCAAAAAAATATGGATCGTTTTGATAAAGAATCAGATATGTTAAAAGCACCAATTTTAATTGGAGAATGGGGTTTCCCAACTTTTGCAAAAACAGATACTACAATTGTTGGTAAATTAGGTCAATTAGAATATAGAAAGTTATATATCAAAACAGCAGAGGTTTTTGATAAAATGGGTGTAGGTTCTATAAAAGCTTGGTTTTTAGGAAACAGAACTATGCAAAATTTTTTACCAGGAGGACCATCAACTTGGTCTATTTTTAGTGATAAAACAGATGCAGGTACAGTTGAACGTAAATACATTACAGATGTCATTTCAAGACCTTTTCCACAAGCAATTGCAGGAAATATTCAATCCTTTTTATTCAATTTTACAAAAAGAGAATTGAATATCCATTTTAAATCAGATAATAATAAAGGCGCTTCAAAAATTTTTATTGGAGCCAACAGACATTATCCAGATGGTTTTTCAATTATTGTAAATGATGATTTTATAATGTATTACAATCCACTAAAAAATGTTGGATTAGAAGTTTATAAAACAACTAAAGACTCTAATCCTGCAGATTTTATTTGGGATACTAAAACCCAAAAACTTATTATCTTAAAATGGGGGCAAAACAACAAAGATTACAACATAAAAATAGTACCTGGACTTCATAATTTTTAATAGTTAATATATAGTTACACAATAATGAAAAAAAAGAATTTAGTATTACTTTTTTTAAGTATTGCATTTTTAGTAAATGCGCAAAATGTAAGACATATAGAAACCATAAACGATGCGTGGCATTTTTATAAAGGGAAAATCGAACATCCTTTTTCTAATGACGCTTCTCGTTCTTGGGAAAAAGTAACCATACCTCATTCTTGGAATACCGAAGATATTTTAGATGATGAAGATGGCTATTATAGAGGTGAAGGCTGGTATAAAAAAACAATGAAAATTCCTCAGGTTTACCAGAATCAACAGGTGTTTATGTTATTTGAAGGTGCAAATCAAGTCACTTCTTTATTTGTAAATGGAAATAAAGTGGGTAAAGATCATATTGGAGGTTATACCACCTTTGCTAGAGATATTACAACATCTATAAAAGAAGGAAATAATGACATTACAATAAAGGTAGATAATGCACATAATGATGAAATTGTGCCTCAATCTGCAGATTTTTCTTTTTACGGCGGAATTTATAGAGACATCCATTTAGTAATTACCAAACCTGTTCATTTTGAAGTAGCTAATTTGGGTACAAACGCAGTATTTATTACTACTCCAGAAGTTTCAGAAACACAAGCAAAAGTATCTGTAAAATCGAAGTTGGTAAGACCTAAAAAAGGAAGGTATTTTGTAAAACAGTCACTTTTTAATGCTAAGAATAATTTGGTGAAAACAGTAAAAACCAAATCAAAGTTTGGTGAAGAAGTGATTAGCGAATTTTCTATTGAAAATCCGAATTTATGGTCTCCAGAAAATCCGTATTTGTACAAATTAGTAACAGAAATTGTAGACAAAAAAGGAGTAATTTTTGATAGAATAGAAAACCCTGTTGGGTTTAGATGGTTTCATTTTGATGCTAACAAAGGTTTTTTTATAAACGGAAAACCAACCAAATTAATTGGTACTTGTCGTCATCAAGATTTTTACGGAAAAGCAAATGCAGTAAGCGATGAAATTCATAGAAACGACATCAAGCTATTGAAGGATATGGGTTCTAATTTTTTACGTATTGCTCATTATCCACAAGACCCAGCAATATTAGAAATGTGTGATAAATTAGGCTTAGTAGCTACCTTAGAAATCCCTTTTGTAAACAAGGCAGCAGCTAATGAAGCAGGTAAACAAAATACAGTTAATATGTTAAAGGAAGCCATTCGTTTTAATTACAATCATCCAGCTATTGTAGCTTGGAATTTAGGGAACGAAACTACTATGAAAGCACCTGATAAACTTGGAGAAGACTACACAAAACATTTTGTAGATACACATAAAACCTTAGCAAATGTTATTAAAGAAGAAGATAGTACACGTTATTCATATTCTGTATTTTTTAGAGAACCAGCTTATCAAGATAAATTAGGAATTAGGGTAACAGACCTTGTTGGTTATAACAAATATTATGGATGGTATATTGAAGAGTTAGAAGATATAGATAAAAACCTACGAAGTTTGGTAAAAAGATCTTTAGCCTTAAATCCAGATAAGCCTTTTATTTTAAGTGAATATGGTGGTGGAGCAGATCCAAGAATCCGTTCTTACAATCCAACTCGATTTGATTTTAGTGTAGAGTATCAGTTTTTATTACATAAAGCGTACATGAAAGCTATTTTAGAAATACCTGAAATTGTGGGTGCCAATGTTTGGAATTTTGCTGATTTTCAAGTGGAACATAGAAAAGATGCAGTACCGCATATCAATAGTAAAGGAATAGTTTCTGCGGATAGAAAAAAGAAAGATACGTATTATTTGTATCAAGCTTTATTGAAAAAAACACCGTTTTTAGCAATAGCTTCTAAAGGATGGACGAAAAGAGCAGGAATAGCAGATAAAATTGATGGAAAAGTAGCTACCCAACCCATAACAATTGTAGGAAATGCTGATGAAGTAGAATTGTTTATCAATGGGAAATCATTGGGTAAACAAACGTTTGATTTTGCAACTACCACCTTTAATGTACCATTCCAGCAAGGTCAAAACTTAATTGAAGTAGTTTCAAAAAAAGAGGGTAAAGTTTTAAAAGACTTCGCCAACATAGAGTTTACGCTTCAACCTAAAAACTTAAAAAGTGAAATTAATCCTTTTAAAGAAATTGCCATAAACGTTGGTTCTTACTGCTATTTTATAGAAACCCATAATGTAGATTATTTATGGATGCCAGATCAAGTTTATAAAAAAGGAAGTTATGGTTATGTTGGTGGAGATTTATTGAGAACTAAAACCAGACGAAGAAATAATGTTGGCGTGGATGTTAGTTTAAAAGGAACCGAAAACGACCCGATTTATCAAACTCAAGTAATTGATTTAGAAGCCTACAAATTTGATGTGCCAAAAGGAACGTATGAGTTGTCTTTATTCATGGCAGAATTAAAATCTAGAGGGGAAAATGTGATGAACATTTTAGTAAATGGTAAGAAAGTTTGGGAAAATCTAAATCTTAAAAAACAGTATGGAAAAGACAGAGGTGTAACCAAACGTTTTTTAGTTTCTGTTGATAATGAAAACGGAATTACCAACGACTTTAAAGCTTTAGAAGGTAAAACCAGATTAAGTGGAATCAAGTTGAGAAAAGTGAATTAAAGAATAATTACCTTTTTGTAATTTTTCTTAACCCTAAAAAAGTGTTATTTTATTCTACTCGAGTAAAATAACACTTTTTAACGTCACATGAAAGTGCAGGATAGTTTCAAGAATTCTTATTTGTATATTTATCAACGAATTATTAAAACAATATTTATGAAAAAAATTACATTTAAAATTAGTGCATTTTTGCTTTTTGCAATGGTCGCTTTTAATGGACATGCACAAGTAACAGAAATAGTTGAAGGTACTAAATATAACCTTCGAAATGTTGGTACAGGTAAATATTTACAAGCTGCAAGCGTAGATGGAAAATCTACATATACTACTGTTGGTGCTCTTGTGGATGGTGAGGTAACCTTTAATTTTTTCTTTAACCACAATAACACCATAGACCCAGGAGGTGATGGTGTGGTAGGAACTGATGATGATGTAGTGCACAATTACACAGATGATTGGAACATTGGTAATGATACTAGAGGTATTATGAGGTCTGATAATACTGCTCTTGTGCATACAAATTTTAAATATAATATATGGAATGCTAATGGTGGTCATAAAACAGATAAGAGATGGGTTGCTACAACAATAGAGTCAAATGGTATGACTTTATTTAGATTTGCTGCACTTGTATCTGGTGCTACTAGTACAAGGTATTTATTTGATGATGTAACTGGTACTATGTCTAATATTACAGAGGCAGACATGGGAAATGCTACAGATGCGAGCTACTGGGTGCTTTCTGAAGCTACAGACACATTGTTAAGTACTAAAAACTTCCAAACAAGTTCTATAATCATTGCTAATCCAGTAAACAACGAGTTAAGAGTTCAAGGTCTTAATGAGGATATAAATAAATTAACTGTATATAATCTTTTAGGTAGTAAAGTGTTATCTAAAAAGTTAAATAAAGAAACTTCTGTAAACTTAAATGTTAGCGGTTTAAATGCTGGAATGTATATCGTAAAATTAGAAGGATCACAAGGAGCTTTCTCTAAGAAAATAATTAAAGAGTAAATTTAAAAGTTTAATTAAATTATAAATCACTCTATTTTTAAAAATAGAGTGATTTTTTTGATAGTATGGTATATATTTTGCGACTTTTTATTAAACTAGCACTGATGAGATTCTAAGGCTAACCTAAAGTTTTAAGATGAACTAGAATCTCTTGTGAAAATTTTAGATGAAACAATAAAGTAATCTTTATTGTTTAGCCTAAAATTGTAGTCAAAAATTGACCAATACTTTAGTTATTTCAAGGCAGACATTACAAGATAGTTGTTCAATGATAAAAAGGTATTTTTACGAACTTATTTATTTTTTGTTGTTTGAATTCAAAACCAAACTATTTGGATGAATATGGGTCTAATAAATATGTGTAACTTATAATAAACATAAATACATGAATAAATCAAGAATTGTATTAGTAAATAGCGTCTTATTTTTACTAGTGTTTACGTTATCTGTAAATGCCCAAGTAACCTTAGAAACAGAAGTAAAAATCTCTGATTTGGGCTTGCATTTTAATGGAAGTAAAGTGTCAAGTGGAGCATCAAATACTGGAGATAATGCACCTTATGATTATTTCTTTGGACGAAATATTTCAGCACATGGAGATGCAGTAAAGGCATTTGGAAATTTTGTTTTTATGACTTGGTATCGTGGTGGAAAAGGAGATCGTCATATGATGTTGTCTAGGTATAATAAAACAACAAGAGTTGTTGCTACAATAGAGTTTCCTCATAGTCACACAGGTTATCAAAATCGCTATTGGATAGGTGAATCACATAATACAATCGCTGTAGGTATCAGTCCTTTGGATGGGACTGTTCATTTGTTGTACGACATGCACGCCTATAGTGCCTCTAAACCTTCTAATGGTAGTTTGGCAAACGACTATTTTCGATATTCCTATTCTGTTAAAAATGCTGCAACATTGCCAGACTCAGAATTTACAATAGATAAGTTTGTTTTAGATAATGGAGTTGCAGGAGATTATAAGCATTTACGTACACCAGGTAATGTTCCTCAATCAGAGTTTGTGGCCTTAACATACCCTACATTCTTTTTAAATGATCAAGGAGATTTATTGTTTTTTATGCGTGAAGGAGGTAACAACAACGGAATGTATAAATTCAGTAAATATGATGCCAGCAAAGGAGAATGGCAGAATTTTACAGATTTTAATAGGTTGAATGCAAGAAGTCAAGCAGGTATAACCTATAATTGGGGATTATATGGTGATATTAAATATGTGAACGGAAAAATAAGAATAGGGTTTCAAAGAAGATTATCAAATAATAATGATAAGTACCAATACCAAAATGGTATTTATTATGCTTATTCAGATGATCCAAGTGGGGCTACTCAATGGAAAAATTATAAAGGAGAATCGATTAACTTACCACTATTAGATGCAGACGATATAAAAGTAATGGAACCAGGAGATTATGTAGCAACAACACAAGCAAATAAAGTGCATATTGTGGGTAATTTTGATTGGACTGTTACTGCAAATGAAGACATTCATTTTATTAGTAGAGTAAAAGATAATGAGAATAATGTAACCAAATTTTTACATACTTATAAGCCATCAGGTGCTTCTGATTTTACAACTTCAGAAGATTTTGCTGGAGGTACAGCTTTGTATACTTCAGGGAACGATGTTTATCTAATAGGTTTGAATAATGGACGCGTTTTTGTAGATAAAACAGCTGGAGGAACTCATAATTTCGAACGTGTTTACCAACAGACTGGTGGTAAGCAATTCGACCATGGAGTTGTCCATATTTATAATGGAAAAGCTTATTATTATCTAATGGAAGATACTTCAGGTAGTGCAATGCCCTTGTATTTACAAATTATTGATTTAGATTTACCTCCTACAGATCCAACATTACCCAACAATTTCACAGTTCAAACCATTGGAGAAACGTGTCAAGACAAGAACAATGGACGCTTGATTATAGAAAGTGCAGCCGTAAATGATTATGTAGCTACAGTAAACGGAACAGATTATAGTTTTACAAAAAATACAACTATAGAAGATTTAAATCCAGGAACCTATACTTTATGTATCTCTGTTGTAGGTATGGATTTTACGACATGTTATGAAGTAGTGATACCAGAGGCAGAAAACTTATCAGCAAAAATAAGTGTAAGTAAGAAGTCAGCAGCAGTGTCTGTAGACTCAGGGACAGCCCCATACACAGTTTATAAAAATGGAGAAGTAGTTTTAGAAACTTACTTAACCAGTTTTAATATAGCTGTTGATCATGGAGACCAAATAGCAGTAAAGAGTAAAGAAGCCTGTCAAGGAGAGATGTCAAAGACCATCAACTTATTAGAAGATGTAAGAGCATATCCCAATCCTTCAAATGGAGCTTTCGAGTTCTTTATACCAAATGATATAGAAGAAATAGGATTAGAATTATACGATATACAATCTAGATTAATCGTCTCAAAAATATATAAAGTAACTAAGGGAAGAGTAGCCATAGATATAAAGGATAAACCAAGTGGAGTCTATTTTGCGAAGATCAATTCAAAGAATCCAGTATTTGTTAAATTAATAAAGAATTAAGATGAAGAAGCCATATTTATTTACACTATTAATCGTAATGTTCACGATGCTGTCATGTGGAGGAGGAGGAAGTGAACCAGGAGGAGAAGAAGAAGAGGAAAACCTTAATACAGCTCCAACTGTTCCTAGTCAAGTATTTCCATTAAACAATACCATTTGTACAGATAACAATGTCATATTTGAATGGAATGCTTCAACAGATGAAGAAGGTAATAGAATTACGTATACCATTGAGATTTCAGAGAACAGTTCATTTTCACCACTAACAAAATCAGAGACAAGTTTTTCAGAGTCAAGATTGATAAGTTTAGAGAAAGGAAAGGCCTATTATTGGCGCATAAAAGCAGTAGATAGTAGAAATGCAGAGAGTGAATTTTCACCAGCGATGCAATTTGTAACAGAAGGAGAAGGAGTTTCGAATCATGTACCTTTTCCACCAACTTTGGTATCACCAGCTCAAGATTCAGAGGTAGATGGAACTAGTGCAGAATTAAGTTGGACAGCCTCAGATGTAGATGGTGATTCATTGACGTTTGATGTTTATTTCGACACGAATGAAAATCCAACTACATTAGTATCAGAGAATCAGACAGCAACAACCTACACAGCATCAGGTTTATCAGCAACAACGAGATACTATTTTAAGATAGTGGTTAAAGATGATAAAGGTGCATCAAGTATAGGCCAAGTCTGGAGTTTTACGACTAAGTAATAAATACTTTTAATTTCAAGGTTGAATTCTAGCAACAATTAATGCAATAACATTATACAAGTTTAACATGAAAAGATTGGCTTTTAAAATGAAGTTAAATTCAGGGCAAAAGGAAGTTTATAAAAAAAGACATGATGAAATTTGGCCTGAATTAAAAGAGTTGTTAAAGCAGAATGGCGTTAGTGAATACTCAATTTTTTTAGATGAAGAAACAAGTACTCTTTTTGCTTTTCAAAAGGTTGAGGGGTCAAAAGGTTCGCAAGATCTATCTTCTAATGAAATCGTAAAAAAGTGGTGGAATTTTATGGCAGATGTTATGGAAGTCAATCCAGATAATTCACCTGTTACTAAGGTTCTTGAAGAGGTGTTTTATCTTCCTTAGGAATCAAAATTATAAATTTATCTTATGCATATCATTAAAAATATTTACAACATAGCAGGATACCTCAAGATGGTTTAAGAACTATTAGAACCTAAATTTATGCCAATCTCAAAATAATAAATGAATCAAGTTAAAAGTATATATAAATTACCTGTTTTATGTGCCTTAATAATCTTATTATGCCGTTCTTCTTATGCTCAAGTTAAGCTTGAGAAGGAAATAAAAATTACTGATTTTGGTTTGCATTTTGATGGGAGTAAAGTATCAAATGGAACTCCAAACATAGGAGATAATACGCCCTATGATTATTATTTTGGAAGAAATATATCTGCTCATGGAGATGCAGTTCAAGCCTATGGAGATTATGTGTTTATGACTTGGTATCGAGGTGGGAAATCTGATCGTCATATGATGTTAACACGTTATAACACTGTTACAAATACATTAGCAACAATAGAATTTCCACATAGGCATACAGGTTTTCAAAATCAATATTGGATTGGAGAATCTCATAATACCATTGCAGTTGGTATCAGTCCTTTAGATGGTACAATTCACTTGTTGTACGATATGCATGCCTATAGTGCCTCAAAACCTTCAAATGGTAGTTTGGCAAACGATTATTTCAGATATTCTTATTCTGTAAAGAATGCAGCTACATTACCTGATGAAGAATTTACCTTAGATAAATTCATTTTAGATAACGGATTATCAGGAGATTATACACATTTACGTTTACCAGGAAACATTCCTCAACGTGAGTTTATAGCATTAACCTATCCTAGTTTCTTTCTGAACAATCAAGGTGATTTGCTGTTTAAAATGCGTGAAGGAGGAAACAATAATGGTATGTACAAATTTAGTAAGTACGATGCTACTACAGGGACTTGGAATAATTTTACCGATTTTAATAGATTGGGAGCAAGAAATCAACCTGGTATTAATTTTAATTGGGGATTGTATGGAAGCATTAAATACGCCAATGGAAAAATACGTATTGGTTTTCAAAGAAGGTCTCAAAACAATAATGATAAATACCAATACCAAAATGGGGTGTATTATGCCTATTCTGATGACCCAAGTGGAGCCACAGGCTGGAAAAATTATAAAGGTGAACCCTTTTCTGTACCTTTAAACGATCCAGATTTTATAAAAGTCATGGAACCAGGTGATTATGTGCAAACAACTCAAAAAAACAAAGTACATATTACAGGAAATTTTGCATGGACAGTTACAGAAAACGAAGATGTTCATATAATAAGCAGAGTAAGAGATAATCAATTTAATAAAACAAAATACTTACACACCTATAAACCTTCAGGTGCAACAGAATTTATAACTTCAGAAGATTTTTCAGGAGGTTCTGCGCTATACACATCAGGAGGTGATGTTTTTTTAATTGGATTAAGTAATGGACGTGTTTATATAGAAAAAGCAGAAGGAGGAACCAATAACTTTTCAAGAGTATATCAAGCAACAAGTGGTAGAAGATTCGATCATGGTGTAGTGCATATAAAAGATGGTAAAGTATACTATTATCTAATGGAAGATAAATCTGGTAATGCACAACCTTTATATCTTCAAATTATAGATTTAGATATCGATATTACTCCATTTAGAGTGTCATTATCAACTCCATTCAGTGGACAAAATTTTAACATTGGAGAAACAGTTAATATTGCTGCAAATGCCATAAATACAGAAGGTTCAATTTCAAAGGTAGTATTTAAATTAAATGGAGAAGTCTTGGGTGAAGATACAACTTCACCTTATGCATTAGAATGGAATCCAACAGCAGAAGGTACTTTTAGCATTCAAGCAATTGCTTATGATGAAAATAACGAATCCGTTTCTTCTTTAGATAGAAGTGTATCTATAACCGTTCAAGACCCTAATGATATAACAGGTGTGTTTTACAGATTAAAAAATGTTGAAACAGGAAAGTACCTAAAAGCTTCGGGAGGTCAGAGTGCATTGCAAGAGAGCGAATATGTTGCAGGTTTGGAAGATTTCGAATTTCAATTTGTAAAAACGACTTTTGATGGTAAAGAGTACTACAGTATAGATCCAAAAAAAAGAGGAGTATTAAGAGCTACAGGTGCTAACTTTTCTACAAAATATGCAGTAATATCTTCTGGAGCAGAACCACCAAATCAAGATTCAGATAAAGTTTGGAAAGTGCACTTTAATGAACAAGAAGGAACCTATAGATTTGAAGCTAGAGCGTCTAATCGTTTTTTATACAATGCAGATAATGGCGGTTTTTATAATCTTATTGCTGATGAAAATAACAACAGATCAAAATGGATTTTAGAAACTGGGGTGCTTGGTGTTGATGATTCTGAAATAAATAATCAAAGTATAAGCATCTATCCTAATCCAGCATTAAATAATTTTACGGTTAGTTTAAACGGATTTCAAAAGGCAACAATTATGATTAATGATGTTCTTGGAAAAGTTGTTTTTAGCCAAGATATTTCATCAAATAAAAGCTTAATTGAAATAGATAATCGTTTTAAAACTGGTGTTTATTTAGTTAGAGTTGTTGATGGTTTTAATAATGTATATCATAAAAAATTAATAATAAACTAAGTTCTTAATTTAAGTTTAGTTATTACAATTCAAGTAAATAATAAAGGTTAAATTATGAATAAAGAACATGTTTTTAAGTTTGGTAAGAAAATTCTTTATAGTTTTTTCTTTTTGTATTTTTTAACAACAGTTACAAACGCTCAAGTTACCCTTGAAAAAGAAGTAAAGATTACGGACTTAGGTCTACATTTTAATGGAGAACGTAAATTTAACGATCGAAATACAAATATACCAGATAATGGAAATCCAGATTCTTATGACTATATTTTTGGACGTAATATTTCAGCACATGGAGATGCAGTAAAGGCCTATGGAAAATATGTGTTTATGACTTGGTATAGAGGAGGTAAATTAGACAGACATATGATGTTATCTCGTTACAACACTGAAACAGGAACCTTAGCAACCATAGAGTTTCTTCATAGGCATACTGGTTATCTAAACAAATGGTGGTTAGGAGAATCTCATAATACCATTGCAGTTGGTATTAGTCCTTTAGATGGAACAATACATCTATTATTTGATATGCATGGTTATAGACCTACAACTGCAGGTGGTAGTCTTTCAGATGATTATTTTAGATATGCCTATTCTGTTAAAAATGCAGCCATTTTACCAGACTCAGAATTTACTTTAGATAAGTTTGTGCAAGATAATAAAGGTCGATACAAACATTTAAAGTTAACAGGTAACATCAATCAAACTGAATTTCACGGATTAACTTATCCTTCGTTTTTCTTAAATGATCAAGGAGATTTGTTGATGAAAATGAGAGAAGGAGGTGATAGAAATGGAATGTATAAGTTTACCAAATATGAAGCTAATACTGGTAATTGGACAAACTTCACAGATTTTAACAGATTAAACGCAAAAAGTCAACCAGGTATTACTTACAATTGGGGATTGTATGGTGATATTAAATATGCAGCTGGCAAAATAAGGGTTGCCTATCAGCGTCGATCTGAAAATAGAGATGATAAATTCAGTCATCAAAATGGTATTTATTATGCCTATTCAGATAATCAAGATGGTTCTGATAGTTGGAAAAACCACAAGGGAGAACCAATCTCTGTTCCTATTTATGATTCTGACTTAATAAAAATAGCGGAACCTGGCGATTTTGTGCAAACTACAAAAAAAGATCAAGTACAAATTACAGGTGGACTCGATTTTACAGTTACAGATAGAGGTGATGAACATTTTATTAGTAGTGTTAGAGATGCTGAAAATAATGTAAGAAAGAATCTACATACCTATAGACCAGCAGGTGAAACAGATTTTATAACAACAGATGATTTTGCAGGTGGGTCTACGATTTATACTTCTGGTAACAGCATTTTTATAATAGGCTTAAATAATGGTCGTGTTTATGTAGAAAAAGCAGAAGGTGGAACCAATAATTTCGAACGTGTTTACCAACAGACTGGTGGTAAGCAATTCGACCATGGAGTTGTCCATATTTATAATGGAAAAGCTTATTATTATCTAATGGAAGATACTTCAGGTAGTGCAATGCCCTTGTATTTACAAATTATTGATTTAGATTTACCTCCTACAGATCCAACATTACCCAACAATTTCACAGTTCAAACCATTGGAGAAACGTGTCAAGACAAGAACAATGGACGCTTGATTATAGAAAGTGCAGCCGTAAATGATTATGTAGCTACAGTAAACGGAACAGATTATAGTTTTACAAAAAATACAACTATAGAAGATTTAAATCCAGGAACCTATACTTTATGTATCTCTGTTGTAGGTATGGATTTTACGACATGTTATGAAGTAGTGATACCAGAGGCAGAAAACTTATCAGCAAAAATAAGTGTAAGTAAGAAGTCAGCAGCAGTGTCTGTAGACTCAGGGACAGCCCCATACACAGTTTATAAAAATGGAGAAGTAGTTTTAGAAACTTACTTAACCAGTTTTAATATAGCTGTTGATCATGGAGACCAAATAGCAGTAAAGAGTAAAGAAGCCTGTCAAGGAGAGATGTCAAAGACCATCAACTTATTAGAAGATGTAAGAGCATATCCCAATCCTTCAAATGGAGCTTTCGAGTTCTTTATACCAAATGATATAGAAGAAATAGGATTAGAATTATACGATATACAATCTAGATTAATCGTCTCAAAAATATATAAAGTAACTAAGGGAAGAGTAGCCATAGATATAAAGGATAAACCAAGTGGAGTCTATTTTGCGAAGATCAATTCAAAGAATCCAGTATTTGTTAAATTAATAAAGAATTAAGATGAAGAAGCCATATTTATTTACACTATTAATCGTAATGTTCACGATGCTGTCATGTGGAGGAGGAGGAAGTGAACCAGGAGGAGAAGAAGAAGAGGAAAACCTTAATACAGCTCCAACTGTTCCTAGTCAAGTATTTCCATTAAACAATACCATTTGTACAGATAACAATGTCATATTTGAATGGAATGCTTCAACAGATGAAGAAGGTAATAGAATTACGTATACCATTGAGATTTCAGAGAACAGTTCATTTTCACCACTAACAAAATCAGAGACAAGTTTTTCAGAGTCAAGATTGATAAGTTTAGAGAAAGGAAAGGCCTATTATTGGCGCATAAAAGCAGTAGATAGTAGAAATGCAGAGAGTGAATTTTCACCAGCGATGCAATTTGTAACAGAAGGAGAAGGAGTTTCGAATCATGTACCTTTTCCACCAACTTTGGTATCACCAGCTCAAGATTCAGAGGTAGATGGAACTAGTGCAGAATTAAGTTGGACAGCCTCAGATGTAGATGGTGATTCATTGACGTTTGATGTTTATTTCGACACGAATGAAAATCCAACTACATTAGTATCAGAGAATCAGACAGCAACAACCTACACAGCATCAGGTTTATCAGCAACAACGAGATACTATTTTAAGATAGTAGTTAAAGATGACAAAGGTGCATCAAGTATAGGTCAAGTCTGGAGTTTTACGACTAAATAGTAGTGTGTTAATAAAATCTAATTTATGAAAAGTAATATAGTAGTTGTATTTTTTATGGTTGCCTTTGCAACTTTAAATGGGCAACAGAAAGAAGCCCCTTCATGGGTCGATTTTGCAGAGAAAAAACTAACAGGAAACTTGGCAACTGCAACCTTAAATGATTTTTCATTTACAGGGTATCATTTTTCGGAAAAAGAAATCCCTGATGTTTCAAACTGGAATACGATAAGTGTAACAGATTTTGGGGCTACCCCAAATGATACCACCTTCGATGATAATGCAATTCAAGCTGCTATAAATGCTGCAGAGGCAAGTGGTCAACCTACAGTTGTTTATTTTCCTGCAGGTAAGTACTGGGTTTCAAGTGAGACCACAAAAACACAACCAATTACTATTAGTGGTAGCCATATTGTTTTAAAAGGAGCAGGTAAAGGAGATGGAGGCACTGAAATTTATGCAGATAAATTCAATGAAAGTAAGTTTGGTAGTGGTTCTACTCATTATCGATTTATGTTTAAACCAGAAAATACAGATTCAAATGACATAACTCAGGTAACTGCAGAAATAAAAAAGGGAGACTTTGAAGTTCAGGTAGCCAGTACAGCAAACCTATCAGTTGGGCAATATGTAGATTTGTTTCAAAAAACAACAAATAATTTAGAGGCAAATATGCCAGGATTAACACCTAATTCAAGATGGACTATCATCAATAGAGATGGTATTCGTCCGTTTGAAAAGCATATCATTACTAAAATATCTGGTAATACAGTTACCTTTAAAAATCCGGTGCAACTAAACATGCCAGTTTCTTCGACAACTGTGCTAAAAACTTTTCAAACCATAGAAGAAGTTGGCGTTCAAGATATTTTATTTACAAGTGGTTGGAAAGATTATCCAGAAAACTTTGTACATCATGCAAATGATATTGTAGATTATGCTTGGCAAGCAGTATTTTTTACAAATGTAGTAAACGGATGGATTAAAGATTGTCATTTTAAAGACTGGAACGAAGATATTTTTATTGATAGAAGTATGGCGGTAACTGTTAAGAATATCGACATTTCTGGTAAGAGAGGGCATACTAGTTATTTTTCTAGATACAGTTATGGGGTGCTGTTCGAGAATTGTTTTGATAATGCAGATCAAGGCCTTGTCAACGGTAGAAAAGGTATGTTGCATGGTCCAGGTATGCGTTGGAGTACTACAAGTTCAGTTTTTTTAAATTGTCCAATGCAACCAGATCAATCTATAGATGCTCATGGTTCACACCCTTATGCTAATTTATTAGACAACATCCAAGGAGGAAAACTTCTAGGAAATGGAGGAGCTGAACTATCTTATCCAAATAGCGGGCCTTATTTAACCTTTTGGAATTTTAAGCATGACGCTTTTTTTACAAGTAGGCTTTACGATTTTTGGTTTATTTCTAATGGTACTGAGCGAAGAACCCATACGTTTCCTAACCCATTATTTATTGGTTTTCAACCTGGTCCAGGAGAGAATAATATAAGATTTAAAAATGTAGGTCTTGATGAATTGAGAGGAGAACAAGTTTATCCAAATTCTTTATTTGATGCACAGTTGCAGTTACGTTTGTATAATGGATTCATGTCAGCATCTTCGTCAAAAGATAATGCAAAAGCTGTACTTGCAAACGACAAGAAAACAGCTACTTTTTGGGAGTCTAATGGAGCAGGTGCAGGAGAGTGGTTAATGTTAGATCTAGGGATTACAACTTCTGTAAGCGATATTATTGTAAGAGAACAAACTACAAGTATTAACGATTGGAAAATAGAATATTGGAGTAATAATGAATGGAAAGAAGCTGCATCAGGTTCTGGGATTGGTGCAGAAAAAACTATTTCTTTTGATGTAGTTGCTGCTCGAAAAGTTCGTTTAAAAATTGAGAGTATGTTAGCAGGTCAAGAAAATGCACCTGCTGCTATATCAGAATTTAAAGTAGATAGAGGTCCATTACAACTGGCAGTTAACAATTTTTCAATACAAGGTATAGGCGAAACCTGTTTAGATAAAAACAATGGTAAAGTTATTATAAATGCAGAAGCAACTTACAATTACATAGCAACTATTAACGAAAAGACTTATAACTTTACAGATACTATTACTACAGAAGATTTATCTCCAGGTACTTATGATTTATGTATCTCTGTGGATGGAGAAGATTTTGAACAGTGTTTCCAAGTCACTATCGCAAAAGGAGTAAGTTTATCTGGAAAAATAGCAGTTTCAAAAAAATCGGTAGATGTATCTGTAGATTCAGGAACAGCACCTTACACGGTTTTAAGAAATGGCGAAGAAATTTTCCAAACAAATAAAACAAATTTCTCTGTAACTGTTAATGACGGAGATATTATCCAAGTAAAGAGTAAAGATGCTTGCCAAGGAGAAATGGAAAAGAAGATTAATTTCTTAGAAAATATTAAAGCTTTTCCAAATCCATCAAGTGGAAGTTTCGAGATATTTATACCAGGTACATTAAGCGATGTTAATATTGAGGTGTACAACATTCGTTCTCAATTATTAGAAGTTGTAAATAAGTCAGTTCGTTCAGGTAAAATTTTGTTAGACATGCAAAACAAAGCAAACGGAATTTACTTTGTAAAACTAAACTTAGATCAACCTGTATTTTTGAAGTTGATTAAAAGATAGTAAGATATTATAAAATTATTGCTATTGTTTCCAATAGTCTAGATACAGCAGGATGGTTAGAAACAAAAAAAACAAGATATTGCTATCTAAATGATATATTAGTTATTTAGATAGCAATGAAACTTGAGAAACTTTTTTATTACTTTTTTTTCTTATTAATCTTCTCAACATGCAATAAAAATTTTTTAGAAAAACCTCAAAACCTATCCATTTCAGAAGGGTTTAAAAATCCTATCGGATTCTATGATCCAAAACCAACATTTTCTTGGCAACTTCCTGCATCAGAAAAGACTAAAACTCAATCTGCATACCAAATTGTAGCAGCTTCAAAAGAAGAATTATTGCCAAATAATCCTGATCTATGGGATTCAAAAAAACAAGTAACTTTTCAATCTACTTTTGTAAAGTATCAAGGTAAACAATTGGAATCTCGTCAAAAAGTGTTTTGGAAAGTTCGTTATTGGAACCAAGACAATGAGGTTTCAGAATGGAGTGAAATCAATTCTTTCGAATTGGGTCTTTTAAATAATTCCGATTGGAAAGCCAAATGGATTGGATTAAACACAGCTCAAGATAATATTAGAGGTGTTCGTAATTTTTTAATGCACAAACCTCAGTATTTAAGAAATGGTTTTGAGTTAAAAAAAGATATTGAATCTGCAAGGTTGTATATTACTTCCAAAGGTGTTTTTGATGTGCATTTAAACGGAAAGGATGTAAGTGATGATGTAATGTCTCCAGGTTGGACGCCTTATAATCATCGTATTGAGACATTAACTTATGATGTTACACAACTTATAAAAACAGGACAGAATGCTCTGGCAGTTGAACTCGCATCAGGTTGGCATTCAAGCAGAATTAGTAGGGCAAAAGCCTTGTATAAAAAATACGCGTCACCAAAAATATTATGTCAGTTAGAAATTACTTTGAAAGATGGTTCTAAACAAACCATTATCTCAGATGAAAGTTGGAAAGGAACAACCAATGGACCCATTCGATTGGCAAATGTTTATGATGGCGAATTCTATGATGCTAACTATGAAATTCCAAATTGGAAACAACCAGGTTTTAATGATTCAACTTGGAATGTTGTTGAAACCGAGGTTGTCGAAAATTCAATAAAATTAGAGCCTAAAAGACATCACACAGTTAAAACCAAAACAATTTTATGGGATACAAAAATTGTAGCTGTTACAGATTCTACCGCTATTTTTAATATGCAGCAAAACATGGTGGGTGTTCCTAAAGTAAAAGTTTCCATGAAAAAGGGAGATACTTTAAAAATTCGTTTTTCTGAAATGTTGTTAAAAGATGGTAAATTTTACACAAAAAACTATCGTTCTGCAAAATCGACAGATTTTTATGTAGCATCAAAAGATGGTATGATTGAGTATATACCAAAATTCACGTTTCATGGATTTCAATTCATAGAATTGAGTGGTTATGATAAAACTGCAAAACCAAATGTAAGTTGCGTTAAAGGTTTAGTACAACATTCAGATTTTCAACAAAAAGGCACATTTACTTCTTCACATCAAAAATTAAATCAACTACAAAGCAATATTACTTGGGGTTTACGAGGTAACTTTTTTGATATCCCCACAGATTGTCCTCAACGTGATGAACGATTAGGATGGACTGGAGATGCTCAAGTAATTGCGCCAACTTCATTATTTAATTATAATACACATGCTTTTTGGACAGCTTGGTTGCAAAGCCTAAGAGAATCACAAACTGAAAAAGGTGGTATTCCATGGATAGTACCTGATGTCTTACAAAACAAAAGTGCAAGTCCTGGTTGGGGAGATGCTTGCACAATTATTCCTTGGGATATTTATAATATAACTGGAGATACAACTGTACTTGAAGAGAATTATAAATCCGCAAAAAAATGGATAGATTTTTATAAATCAAAAGTTAAAGATATTCCATATACACCGAGTATGTTTGCCTTTGGAGATTGGTTACAACCGTTTCCAAAAAAAGCTGGTAAACATGGAAACAGAGGAGATACACCAAAAGTATTAATTAGTACAGCTTATTTTGCTCATTCAGCTGATTTGGTATCAAAAATCGCTGGTGTTTTAGGAAAAAAAGAGGAGGAAGAAAAATACAGAACGCTCTATAAAAATATAGCACAAGCTTTTGAAAAAGAGTTTTTTGATGAAAATGGAATTGTAACAGCAAAAATTGAAACACAAACTGCTTATTTATTGGCTTTGTATTTTGATTTATTAAGTCCAGAAATTAAAGAAAAAGCACAAGAGCGTTTATTAGCAACCATAAGAAATGCAGATAATCATTTAAGAACAGGTTTTTTAGGTACACCAATTTTGCCAAAGGTTTTAGATGATATGGGCGAAATAAATTTGATGTATGACATTCTGTTTAAAGAAACCTATCCATCTTGGTTTTATTCCATCAATCAAGGAGCCACCACAATGTGGGAACGTTGGAACAGTTATAGCAAAGAAGAAGGCTATAATCCACAACCTATGAATAGCTTAAATCATTATGCTTATGGCGCTATTGGTCAATGGATGTATGAGCGTATTGCTGGACTCTCTTCGCTTGAACCTGGTTACAAAAAAATTAGAATTGCGCCTGTACCAAATACAAAATATGTAACCTCGGCATCAGCTAGTTTAGCAACACCTTATGGAGAAGCAATTTCAGCTTGGGAAATAGAAAAAAATGTATTTACTTTAAATACTGTTATTCCTCCAAATACATTAGGAGAGGTACACATACCAAGTGGTTTTACCAAATCTGTTGTAATGAATGGAGAACCTTTAAACGGGAATAATCAAAACACATCAGAAGGAACTGTTACCATAAAAGTAACTCCAGGAAGTTATAAATTTCAATCAAAATCAAACCAAAGTGAAAAATAAATTAAGTAGTACAATCAATATATTTTTTGTTTTCCCTATAATCTTTTTAAGCATTTTTTCGTCTTGCAAAGAGAAAGAGCTGGTTCAAAAGCCTATAGATTTAACCATTTCAGAAGGTTTTAAAAACCCATTAGGGTTTTATGATGCAACACCAACATTTTCATGGAAATTACCAGTAACAGGAAATATAAAAAGTCAATCTGCTTATCAAATTGTTGTAGCTAGCAACCCAGATTTGTTATCAGATAATCCAGATTTATGGAATTCAGAAAAACAAAATACAGATCAATCTGTTTGGGTAAAATATAATGGTAAACCGTTAACCTCTCGCCAAAAAGTATATTGGCAAGTTAAGTATTGGAATCAAGAGGAAGAAGTTTCAAAGTGGAGTGAGATCAATAATTTCGAGTTAGGTTTACTATCTAATAAAGAATGGAGTGCCAAATGGGTTGGATTAGATACTAAGAAAGAACAGGTTTTAGGAAGTCAAGAAACCATTATCCATAGACCTCAATATTTAAGAAAAGACTTTGAATTGTCTAACGATGTGGCATCAGCAAGATTATACATTACAGCAAAAGGTGTTTTTGATGTTGCCATAAATGGCGAAAATATTAGTGACGATGTAATGCCTCCTGGTTATACTCCGTATAAAAAACGTATTGAAACCATTACTTATGATGTTGGTAATTTAATTGAGTCTGGACAAAATACCATTGGTATAGAAGTGGCTTCTGGTTGGCATTCGAGCAGGTTAGGTTGGAGAAAAGCGTTGTGGGTTGATACAGAAACACCAAAAGTGTTATGTCAATTAGAAATGACCATGAAAGATGGTTCTAAAGAAATGATTGTTTCTGATGAAACTTGGAAAGGAACTACAAACGGACCAATTCGCCTTTCTGAAATTTACGATGGTGAAACTTACGATGCCAATTTAGAAATGCCAAATTGGACAACCAATAACTTTAGTGATAAAAACTGGGAAAAAGTAAATACATTTCCAATAACTGATGAAATTCGTTTAGAACCGAAAAGACATACACCTGTAAAATCGAAAATTGAGCTAGCAACAAAAGAAATCATAACAAAAGAAAATACTGTAATTTTTGATTTACAGCAAAATATGGTGGGAGTACCATTATTGAAAGTTCCGATGAAAAAAGGGGAAACCTTAAAAATTCGCTTTGCAGAAATGTTATCTCCAGATGGTTCTTTTTACACAAAAAATTATAGAACAGCGCAATCTACAAACTATTACACTGCTTCAAAAGATGGTCTAATAGAATGGAAACCGAAATTTACCTTTCACGGATTTCGTTATGTAGAATTAAGCGGATTTGATGCTTCACAAGAACCTTCAAAAGATTGGGTTAAAGGTTTGGTACAATATTCCGATTTTGAGAAAAATGGAACTTTTACTTCATCTCACGAAAAATTAAATCAGCTACAAAGTAACATTGTTTGGGGTTTACGAGGTAACTTTTTTGATATTCCAACGGATTGTCCTCAACGTGATGAGCGAATGGGTTGGACAGGAGATGCTCAAGTATTTGGACCAACTTCTATGTTTAATGCAGATGTGTATAAATTCTGGGCAAGCTGGATGCAAAGTGTTCGAGAATCTCAATTTAAAGATGGAGGAGTGCCTTGGGTTGTGCCAGATGTATTGTTTAACAATAAAGTAAGTGCAGGTTGGGGAGATGTGTGTACGATTATCCCTTGGAAAATTTACCAAAGAACAGGAGACAAAAGCATTTTAGAAGAAAATTTTGAGATGATGAAAGGTTGGGTGGCTTATCATCAAAAAAACTCAAAAAATATGATTTCTAAAATGGGCTTTTTTGGAGATTGGTTACAACCTTATCCAGAAAATGGAAACAATAGAGGAGATACGAAACAAAGTGTAATTGGAACTGCATTTTTTGCACACTCGGCAAAATTAACTGCAAAAACAGCAAAAGCTTTAGGAAAAGAAAAGGAATTTCAAAAATATGAGAACCTTTATAAGGAAGTATCAAAAAGGTTTGCGAATCAATTTTTTGATGAAAATGGAAAAGTAAAAAATGCTACAGAAACCCAAACAACGTATTTGCTGGCTTTAGCATTCGGTATGTTACCAGCGCAAAAGCAAGAGGGTGCAAAAGTGCAATTGTTAAAAAAGATTGCAGAAGCTGACAATCATTTAAGAACAGGTTTTTTAGGTACACCTTTACTATCCGAAGTATTAGATGAAACTGGAGAAATAGATTTGATGTATACTTTGTTATTTAAAGAAACTTACCCATCTTGGTTCTATTCCATCAATCAAGGAGCAACCACTATTTGGGAACGTTGGAACAGCTACAGTAAAAAAGATGGTTTCAATCCGCAGAATATGAATAGTTTAAACCACTATGCCTATGGGGCTATTGGCGAGTGGATGTATGAAAGAATTGGAGCAATCGCGCCTTTAGAAGCAGGTTATAAAGTAATCAGAATTGCTCCAAAACCAAGAAAGCCGTTAACATCGGCATCAACAGAATTAGAAACTCCTTATGGAAAAGCAGCTTCTTCTTGGAAAATTAATGAAGGACAATTTACACTTAACGTTACTATTCCACCAAATACAACTGCAAAAGTAGTAGTACCTGGAGTAAATATTAATTTTGATAGTAATGATGGTATGCAAAAAGCGAATGAAACCAAAGAAAATAATGAGTTCATAGTACAACCAGGTACCTATCAATTCACATCAAAATTAGATTCGTATGAAAATTAAATATATTTTAATCTGTGCTCTAACCGTTTTTTTAAGTTGTAAAATCAACAAAAAGGAAACCAAAACAGAAGAAAAATCAATAGAAGAGGTTAAAGAAATTACCGAAAATAATCCTGTTATTCGTCATGTAAGAACTGCAGATCCATCAGCACATATTTGGAAAGATGGTAAAGTTTGGATGTACACTTCAGGAGATAGAGAAGGTGCTGTAAATTATAACACTATGGATGGCTATCGTGCATTTTCTTCAACAGATATGGTCAATTGGAAAGATCATGGACAAATATTACATTCCAAAGACATTTCTTGGGGTGTTCCTGGGTGGATGTGGGCACCAACTGCTATTTACAAAAATGGCAAATACTATTTGTTGTATCCACATTCTGTAAAAGGTTCAAAAGACGATATGCGTTGTGGAGTTGCAGTAAGTGATGTGTCTGAAGGTCCTTTTAAAGACATTGGTTGGATTGATGGCGTTGAAGGACAATGGTTAGACCCGTGTGTTTTTGAAGATGATGATGGTAAAGTGTATTTGTACTGGGGTGTAAGAACTCCTAAAGTAGCCCGTTTAAAAGATAATTTGCTAGAATTAGCAGAAAGTCCAAGAACAATTGATTATGGTTACAAAAACTTCTTCGAGGCTAGTTATATGCACAAAAGAAATGGAATTTACTATTTTTCGTATAATGCTGGTTTAGGTGGTTTTTATGGAATGGCAGATAATCCTTATGGACCATTTGAATACAAAGGCGGAATTAATCCAAAGCAAAGACAAGATCATCACTCTATTGTCAATTATAAAGGACAAGATTATTTCTTTTACCATTGGCAAAATTGGAATGGAGGTTCTAAGTTTAGTAGAAATACAGCTATTGAGTATTTGTACTATAATGAAGATGGAACAATTCAAGAAATTTATGCAACAAAAAAAGGAGTTCAACAAGTCAAATAAAAAAGTTAAAAATGAAAATTAAATTATTGTTAACTACAATAGTGATAGTAACAGCTTTAGGTTGTAAAAAAGAAACAACTAAAGCAGAAGCAGTTAAAAAGCCAAATATTGTCTATATTTTAACAGATCAATGGAGAGGTTCTGCTTTAGGTTACGATGGTAATACAGATGTAAAAACTCCAAATTTAGATGCTTTTGCACATCTGTCTGTAAATTTTACCAATACAGTCTCTGTTACTCCAGTTTGTACGCCACATAGAGCTGCTTTATTAACAGGTAGATTCCCTACTTCAACAGGAATGTTTTTAAATGATTTACATATGCCAGAAGAAGAAGTAACTATGGCAGAAATCCTAAAAAAGGAAGGATACAATACTGCGTATTGGGGAAAATGGCATTTAGATGGTCATGGTAGATCTTCATATATTCCAAAAGAAAGACGTCAAGGTTTTGATTTCTGGAGAGCTTTAGAATGTTCACATGCTTACAATAAAATGCCTTATTATGATAATGAAAACAGAGAATTAAAATATTGGAAAGAATATTCCCCATTTGCCATTGCAAAAGATGCTAACCAATACATAGAAGAGCATGCGAAAGACGAAGCACCTTTTTTAGCTTTTATATCTATAGCAACACCTCATTATCCTCATACATCTGCACCAAAGAAGTATAAATCGATGTATCCAAAAGAATCTTTAACAATCAACCCCAATGTACCTAAAAAATTTGAAGATAGAGTTCGCAATGAGCTACAAGGATATTATGCACACGCCACTGCAACAGACGAAGCTATTGGAAGTATTTTAGATAAGCTGAAAGAATTAAGCTTATTTGAAAATACTATTATTGTTTTTTCTGCAGACCATGGAGAAATGATGGGAGCACATGGTGTAAAACCATTTGTAAAACAATTGGCTTGGGATGAGTCTGTTAGAGTTCCATTTTTAATAAGTCACCCAAGTATTGGAAAAAATAGAGGAGCAGTAGTTCATGCTCCAATTACAACACCAGATATTTTACCCTCTCTGTTAGGTTTGATAAATGCCGAAATTCCTGAATCAATTGAGGGAGAAAACTTAGCGGATTTAATTAAAAATCCTGATGCAGATATAGATAGAGCAGCTCTAGTTATGAATGTAGCTCCTTTTGGAGCAAATTTTAAAGATGCTTCATATCGCGCCATAAGAACAAAACAATATACCTATGCTAAAACCCCTAGTGGTCCATCAATGTTTTATGACAATGTTAATGATCCTTACCAGATGAATAATTTAATAGGTAAACCTGAAATGCAAGAGATTCAAAAAGATTTGGATACAAAATTGCATGCAGAACTTCAAAAGATTGGAGATGAGATTTACCCCAGAGAGTATTATTTAAAAAAGTGGAACTATACCCTGGATGATAAAAAGAGAGCCATTGATTGGTGGAGTTTTAAAATAGGAAAAGGAGTAACACAATCACCAAAAAAATAGTATTTAAAAATGAAAAAAATAGTTCTATTACTTTGTTTCGCAATTGCATTTGTAGGTAATATACAATCTCAAAAAAAAGAAACACCTAATATTTTGGTGTTTTATATTGATGATTTAAGAGCAGAATTAGGTTGTTATGGTAGTGAAACAGCCATTACTCCAAACATAGATAAATTGGCTACAGAAGGTGTGCTATTTAATAAAGCGTATACACAACAAGCCATTTGTGCGCCTTCTAGAATGAGTACATTAACAGGTTTACGTCCAGAAAGCTTAGGAATTTATAGCATTTTTACCCCTTTACGAAAAGTACATAAAGATGTTGTTACTCTACCTCAATTGTTTAAAGGTAATGGATATAAAACCATAAGCACTGGTAAAGTGTATCATCACACCATAGATGACAAACAAAGTTGGACTCAACTGGTTGTAAGACCATCCAAAAGATATTTAAAACCAGAAAGCTTAAAAGCTATTGAAGCATTAAAAGCAGGAGGTAAGAAAAATCCAAAAGGTCCAGCTTATGAAGATGCAGATGTTGCAGACGAAGCTTATGTAGATGGAGAAATAGCCAACGATGCTATAAAAATGTTAAACAAATACAAGAATGATAAATTCTTGATGTTTGTAGGTTTCACAAAACCTCATTTGCCATTTAATGCATCTAAAAAATATTGGGATATGCATGACAAAAGCAAGTTTGAAATCCCATCAAAAGAAAAACCTGAAGGAATGTACAGATTGGCTTTAAGTAAATAGGGCGAGTTAAAGGGGTATTATGGTATACCAAAAGAAGATCCTCTAAATGATGAAACAACAAGAACGTTAATTCATGGGTATCATGCAGCAGTAACTTACATGGATGCTCAAGTGGGTAAGGTTATGCAAACCTTAGAAGAGCTAAACTTAAGAGAGAATACTATGATTGTTTTCATGAGTGATCATGGTTATAAAATTGGCGAGTATGGTGCTTGGTGTAAACATTCTAATGTAGAAATAGATGTTAGAGTACCATTTATAGTAAGTAGAGAAAAAAGTTATAAAAAAAGAAATGAAGGCAAAGTGTCAAATGCGCTTGTAGAAAATGTAGATATTTTTGCAACGCTTTCTGATATCTGTGGATTAACAAATCCAAAATCAGATGGAAAAAGTTTACTCCCTGTTTTAGATAATCCTAATACAAAATGGGATGATGTTGCTACTAGTATTTTTGCTAGAGGAAAAAAGATAATGGGAGTAACTGCTACAGATGGAGAATGGAGATATACAGAATGGAGAGATGCTAAAACGCATGAAATTTTACAGGCAGAATTGTACGAACATAAAAATAGTTTATTGTCTTTTGTAAATTTATCAGGAAATGAAAAATACAAGAAAATAGAAGAAAAAATGAAAACTCTATTAGAAAAACAGTTTCCAAGAGATGCTGCTGCTTTTCTTCAAAATGACCAGCCAAGAAAGTAAATCTTCAATTAAAAAGGTAATATACCGTAGAAAAGTGTTAAAAACTTTTAGTACCCTAATTCTGGATTTTTGCAATAATCATTCGTTATACTTTTATAGGTAAATTAAATATTCAAGTTGATGATAGATTATATACAACTAGATTCAGAATCTGTGGTGCCTTTGTATAGACAAATTGTAAACTCAATTTTGCATAATATCTCAATGGGTAACGTAAAAATAGGAGATAAAATTCCTTCTATTAATAAGCTAAGTGAAGAATTCTATCTATCTAGAGATACTGTAGAAAGAGCTTATACTGTTCTAAAAGAGAGAAGAGTTTTAGTTTCTGTTCAGGGAAAAGGAACCTATATATCTGAAATCAATACATTATCGAAATTAAATGTACTTTTTTTAGTTAACAAATTGAGTACTTATAAAATGAAGATTTACAATTCTTTCGTAAAAAACATAGGCGAAAGTTATCAAGTTGATTTACATAGTTATCATTGTGATGAATCTTTATTTTTAGAATTATTAGAGAAGCATAAATCAAATTATGATTACTTTGTAATTCTTCCACATTTTAGAACAAATGGATTATCACACTCAAATAGTACTTATAAAGTAAGTAAAGCCATAAATAGTTTACCTCGAAAAAATTTGGTGATATTAGACAACCAAATACAAAATATAAAAGGTGAATTTAGAGAAGTTACTCAAGATTTTGAGAACGATATTATAGAAGCTCTGAATAATGGTAAAGAAAGAATAAGAAAATATGATAAGTTGATCTTGGTATTTCCTAATTCTAATTTTTATCCCTATCCATCTGAAATTAAACTGGGCTTTAAAAAATATTGTGAACAGAATGAACTCAATTATGAAATTATAGAAGAGGTGAATTCTGAAACTAAGATAGATGCAAACAATGTTTTTATCACCTTAGAAGAAGATGATTTGGTAAAGATTGTAAATAGAGCCAAAAGTCAGCAAATGAAGCTAGGCAAAGATATAGGAGTAATTTCTTATAATGATACTCCATTGAAACAATTGCTTGGTATAACTGTTTTAACTACTGATTTTGAACTTATGGGTGCAATGGGTGCAAATATGATTACAGAAAAGAGAAGAGCAAAACATAAAACTCCTTTTGAACTTATAGTAAGAGAATCGCTCTAATCAACAAAGAATACAACAAAAGAGGAAATCTAATAAAGGTTCCTCTTTTTTTTTGACATTGATTAAATAATAAGATCTATTTTTTTTACCTTAGAATCAATTTTATTCAGAGGTAATAACTACATGAAAATTAGATTTTTCTTAATATTATTTTTTGCTTTAACTAAAAACTTTAATGCACAGTTTAGTGACCTAAACTTTAAAAGCATTAATATTTCAGATGGTTTATCAAGTAGTACTGTAAACTTCATTACTCAAGATAAATTGGGCCAAATTTGGTTAGCTACAAATAACGGATTGAATAAATTCAATGGAGAAGAGTTTGTGGTGTATAGAAATACACCTGAAGAAAAATCAACCATAAGTAGTAATGATGTACGCAATATTTTAGAAGATAGGGATGGAAATTTATGGATAGGAACTTACAATGGATTAAATAAATATGATCCAAAAAAAGATCAGTTTAAAAGATATTTTAGTTCGTCCGATAAAAATTCACTTAGTGGAAATAAAATTTTCACAAGTTTCGAAATGAAAAATGGAAACATCTGGTTTGGAACTGAAAATGGTATTTCTATTTATAGAAAAAAGCAAGATAAATTTATAAGATTTTTAAAAAACAAAAAAAAATCTGTACTGTTTTCAGATATATATGTAGATAAAAAAAATACGGTTTGGTTAGCTACTTTTAATGGTATAATAGAGGTGCAACGAAGTAAAGAAGGAAAATTTACTCACAATACTTTTCGATTAAAAAATTTAAAAAAACGATTTTACATATACAAAATACTTGAGCTTGAACCAGGTATTTTAGCTTTGGCAACAAAATACCATGGATTTGTAATGTTCAATAAAAAAACTAAAGAATTCAATAATCCAGAGGAGTTGAATTTTTTTAGAAATTTAGAAATAAAAGATTTACTAAAAGATGAGAATAATAATCTCTGGTTAGCAACAACAACAGGACTTTTTATCGTAACTCCTTCTAAAGAAATAATTACCGTTAATAGCAGTATTTATGAGGATATAGGAAGTGTTAAAAATCACTTTAAAAAATTATATAAAGATAATAATGGGTCCATTTGGTTAGGTACTCAAGATATTGGTGTAATGACTTGGCACAAATCTAATCAGAACTTTAAGAGATTTAGAAATTCAAGTACTTATGATAATATTGCCAACTGCATAATTTCAGATGATGAAAAAAATATTTATTATGGAACAGAAGGTGGAGATTTAAATAAAATAGACAGTTTAGGTAAAGTGACTAAAGTTTTTGAAGTTCAAAATAAATCAAAATCAACAATTTATCCCATCAAATCTTTATATTGTGATCAGAACCTCCTTTGGATTGGAGCAATGAAAAATGGAATAAAGATTTATGATTTACAATCGAAAAAAGAGGTTAAAAATTTCCTTTCATTTGAATTAAGGAACCATTTAAAAGATGTATCCGTTTTAGATATAAAAAGAGGATTTGGTAACAATATTTGGATAGCAACTATAGGTAGAGGTCTTATTAAATATGATCTCAAACAAAAAAGAATGAGGTCTTTTACTTCACGTCAAATAAAAAGTAGTTACGTTAAAGTTGTGCAGCCAGATAATAGAAATTTAATTGTTGTGGGTTCTGATTATTTAAGCTTTTTTAGGTCAAATAAGAAAGGAAATTTTAATATTTCGAATTATCCAATGGTAGTAGATTCTAGTAGGCTAGATATAGTTTCAGTTTACAAAGATTCCAGAGATATTGTATGGTTGGGTACACGAACAAGAGGTTTATTTAGATTTACAAAAGATAAAAAATATGAGAGTGAAATAGTTTCAGCAAACAATAGAATTTTCACGGTAAGTGGTATTCTAGAATGTAATAATGGCTTGCTATGGCTTAGTACAGATAAAGGAATTGTAAAGTACGATCCTATTAAACAAGAAAGTATAATTTACAATCAAGAAACCATTGCTCAAAATAACGATTTTAGAGTTAATGCTGCTTTTCAAGAGAATAACAAGTTCTATTTTGGGTCTAAACAAGGAGTTATTGCTTTTGAACCCGATAAGATTATTAAATTAAAAAATATACCAGAAGTAATTTTATCGAACTTAAAAATTAAAAATAACGAAGTTGATGGTTCAAACAAAAATGAAACAATTTCTAAAAATATTAATTATTCAAAACAAATTGTTTTACCTCATTATAATGCCAGTTTTTCCATAAACTATGCTTTTCCTAATTATATCAATTCAAATAATAATCAATATGCCTACAGGTTAGTAGGTTTAGATAATAATTGGGTATATACAAAGCAGACAGAAGCATTTTATACTTTACAGAATGCTGGAACCTATACTTTTCAAGTTAAATCATCTGGTTACGATGGTGTTTGGAATAATAAAATTACAGCCCTTAACATTGTAATTGAATCTGCCCCATGGAAAACTTGGTGGGCATACACCATATACTTTATTTTCATTTTTGGATTGATTTATTGGATTTCTCTAGTGATTCAATCTAAAGCAAGATTAAAAGATAAATTAGAACTCGAGTACCTTTCAAATAGGAAGAACGAAGAATTAAATAAAGCCAAGCTTCAGTTTTTTACCAATATTTCGCACGAATTTAGAACACCTTTAACTTTAATTATTGGCCCTCTCCAAAATATTTTAAATAATTATACAGGCTCTAGAGAGACCTTTAAAAAATTAAGGATTATAGAAAGCAGTACAAATCATTTATTACGATTGATAAATAGATTAATGGACTTTAGAAAGTTAGAAAGTAATCAGCTTCAGTTACAAGCTGCAGAAGGTAACATTGTAAACTATTTACAAGAAATTTTCTTGTCTTTTACAGAACATGCTAAAGATGGAGATTACAATTACCAATTTTTACCATCAGAAGAAGAAATTTTAGTTTATTATGATAGATATAAACTAGAACGAGTTTTCTATAATTTAATTTCAAACGCCTTTAGATATACAGAAAAAGGAGGAACTGTTTTAGTAAAAATAAAAAAAGAAAAAGAACAAGTTATTATTGAAGTTGAAGATTCAGGAGTAGGAATCTCAGAGGAGTTTTTAGACAAAATATTCGATCGTTTTTTCGAAGTTGCTGTTCATAAGCAAACAGAAAAAAATCATGTAAAAGGTACTGGTATTGGGCTTTCTATAGCTAAAAATATTGTAAAACTTCATCATGGAGAAATCTCTGTAGAAAACATAAAACCAAAAGGATCAAAGTTTACAGTAACTTTAAAATTGGGTAATAATCATCTTTCTGAAAAAGAAATTATTAAAAATTTTAAAACAAGTGACGATTTATCCCAGTATGTAACTCAAATTGACCTTCCAAAAGATGAAACCAAAGATCTTGAAGGTTTAATTTTGCAAGAAAAAAAATACACTATTCTTATTGTTGAAGATAATGTAGTGTTGCGATCTTTTATGAAAGAAATTTTAAAAGAAAAATACAATGTTTTAAATGCTAAAAATGGAAAAGAAGCTTTAAATCTTGCAATTAAATATTTACCAGATTTAATTATTAGCGATGTTGTTATGCCAGAAATGGTGGGTACAGAATTATGTTCAAAAATAAAAACTACTTTAGCAACTAGCCATATACCTGTAATTTTATTAACCTCAAGGTCGTCTTTAATTTATAAGTTTGAAGGTCTAGAAAGTGGTGCTGATGATTATATTACAAAGCCTTTTAATTTAAAAGAATTCAAACTGAAAATTAAAAACATTTTAGATTCTAAACAAAGTTTAAAAAACAAATTCATTTCAGACACCAGTTTAGCGTCCTTAGATGTTTCTTTAACCTCTTTAGATCAAAAATTATTAGAAAAAGCCTTTCAAATTGTCAAAGAAAATATTGCCAATCAAGAGTTTAATATTACTCAATTTTCAGAAGACTTAGGGGTTAGTCGTTCTATGTTATTTACAAAGATAAAAGCTTGGGCAAATGCAACTCCAAACGAATTTATTCAAGAAATTCGTTTAAAACATGCTGCCAAACTTATAGAACTAAATAAATTAAATATTTCAGAAGTTAGTTATAAAGTTGGTTTTAAAAGACCAAAATATTTTAGCCAATGTTTTAAGAAAAAGTATAACCTTACACCTTCAGAATATTCAGAAAAGTTCTACAAAAATGATATTTAAAAGAATAGTTTTTTGGCCCATAACACTACAGGATTATTTATTGGTTTTTTAAAGTTAATTTTGATAATTATTTACATTACAAACTTAATAGAAAATGAAAAATATTTTTTTTACGATACTTTTTTTATTTGCATTTTTTGTAACAAATGCCCAACGTATTGAAACCAATTTCAACAATAACTGGAACTTTATATTAGAAGATAGCTCATCATTTTCAAAAGAAAATATCGATGATTCCTCTTGGAAAAACTTAAACGTTCCTCACGATTGGTCTTTTGAAAAAGGTGTAAGAAAAGGTGGCGATCAAGGTCAAGGTGGTGGTTATCACGATGGAGGCATTGGTTGGTACAGAAAATATTTTAATGTAAAAAAAGAAAGTCTTTCTAAAATTACCTACATCAATTTTGATGGAGTTTATATGAATTCCGAAGTTTGGATAAATGGCAATCACTTAGGCAAAAGACCTTATGGCTATATCAGTTTTAGATACGATATTTCTAAATACTTAAAAGAAGGAAAAAACACAATTGCTGTCAGAGTAGATAATAGTTTAGAACCTTCTGCACGTTGGTATCATCCATGTGGAATTTACGCTCTTGTAAAATTAATTGAAGTGAACCCAATTCACTTTAAACCCAATTCAATTTTTATAAAAACGCCTTCCATTTCAAATAAAAAAGCAAAAGTTACAATCGACGCTGAAATAACTAATATCAAAAAAAGATTAAAATATGATGTAAAATTATTCTCGCCTTCTGGAAAGCAAATCAATAAAAATTGTGATAAGTTAAAAACAACAACTCCTTTTGTGGAACTGGAAGTTAAAAACCCAAAACTTTGGAGTCCTGAAACACCAAATGTTTATAAAGCAGTCACTCAAATTTTAGATGGTAAAAAGGTTATTGATGAAATTGAAACTACTTTCGGATTCAAAACCGTAAAATGGGAAACCAAAACCGGTTTTTGGCTAAATGGTGAAAACGTAAAACTAAAAGGCGTTTGCGAACATTGGGAGGGTGGCCCAGTTGGAGGAGCTTGGACAAAACCCATGTTACGTTGGAAATTACAGAGTTTAAAGGATATGGGCATTAATGCCATTCGTCCTTCTCATAATCCAACACCACCTATGTTTTATGATATTTGCGACGAAATTGGTTTGTTAGTAATGGATGAGATTTTTGATGGTTGGCATAAAAAAGCACCACAAGATTATGGGAAACAAGCTTTTGATGAATGGTGGCAAAGAGATGTTACAGAATGGATTACCAGAGACAGAAATCACCCAAGTATTTTTGTTTGGAGTTTAGGAAACGAAACGCATAGTCCAATTGGACCTGAATTGGTAAAGTTTGGGAAAAAATTAGATCCAACACGTTTGTTTACATCAGGTGCAGGTAACCCAGAAGATATGGATATTACTGGGGTAAATGGTGGTTCTGAAACCAAATCGTTCATAGAAGCTAGAACCTTTGAAAAACCATTTATTTCTTCAGAAGCACCACATACATGGCAAACAAGAGGCTATTACAGAACACAAACTTGGTGGAGAGATAATGAATTACCAGGAACGTATGAATTGCCAAATTTAACGGAAAAAGAAATCTTTTTTTATGAAGGAATCAACCCTAAAAATTGGAGAAACAGAAAACAAAGTTTCAATTCATCTTATGACAATGCAACTGTAAGAGTATCTGCAAGAAAATACTGGGAAGTTGTTCGCGATCATCCATGGCATAGTGGAAACTTTAGATGGACAGGTTTTGATTATTATGGAGAGGCTGGTTTGGTGCATGGAGGTTTGCCTTTCAATTTATTTATGGGTGGTGCTTTAGATGTTGCAGGATTCAAAAAAGATTTATTTTATTTTTATCAAAGTCAATGGACCACAGAACCAATGATTCATATGTTACCTCATTGGACACATCCAAGAATGAAAAAAGGCACTGTAATTCCAGTTTGGGTATATTCGAATGCAGATGAAGTAGAATTGTTTTTAAACGGAAAATCTTTAGGAAAAGACAAACCAGGAACCGTTTGGAATGAAATGCAATGTGAATGGATGGTACCTTATCATGAAGGAAAATTGGAAGCTGTAGCGTATATTGATGGAAAGGAAGTAAAAAGAACATCGTTTAGCACAAGCAAGCAACCCTCAAAATTAAAAACAAGTCTTCAAAAACTACCAGCTGAAGGTAGTTTTGAAGCAAGTTATATCATCACTTCAGAAAGTTTAGATGCAAACGATAATTTATACCCTTATGGAGAAAATAAAGTTTACTACAATATTCTAGGTGATGTAAACAAGATCTCTATGGAAAATGGAAATCCTATTGATCCTACAAGTAGAACAAAATCAGATTATAGAGCTTTGTTTTTTGGGAAAACAAGACTGTTTTTAAGAGAACAACCCAATGCAAAAAAAGCATCTATAATTACTGGGTCAATTTTGGGTGATAAAGCTTTATACACTTCAAACAAAATTTCTATTGAAGCGAAACAATTTAATTTAATTGGAAATTCAGATTTCTCAAATTTAGAAATTTTATACACCACAAATGGAGACAATCCTGCAACAAAAGGAATTGTTTACAATAGAGCTTTTGAAATTCAAGATAACACAACAGTCAAAGCCATTGTAAAACAAAATGGTAAAATTGTGTTAACAATGAAGGAAACTTTTGGTAAAAACGAAGGGTTGTTTTGGGGTGATGAACATTCTAAAGATATGTGGATTGGTAGAGGTGTAAATATTTCTGCCGAAGACGGAATTTTAAAAGGAAGTGCCACAGCAAGTAGAGCTGCAAGACGTTTTAAAGGAAGTGGTTTTGTAGATTTTAATGGCAAAGAAGGTTCTGTAGAATTTTACCAAGAAAACGATGGAGAAGAAGGCGATTACAGTATCCGTTTTAGATATATGCACAATAACAAAGGAGAATTACATCCTATGAAGTTGTATGTAAATGATGAATATATTAGAACGCTAGAATTTAAAGCAACTGGAGGTTGGGAAAAATCTTGGAGATTTGTACCAACTATTATCAGGCTTAAAGCAGGAGCCAATAGTATTCGATTACAAACAACTGGAAAAAGTGGTCCTTTTTTAGATGAGTTGTTTATTGATTAAATAATTAAGGAAACACTAAATTCAATTAAAAACAATATGGACAAAAAATCATTTAATTTAAACACAGAATTTTTAGGCGGACATACTGGAGTTTTTGTCAAGATTTTCGTAGCAATCATTCTAATGTATGGATTTATCATTTTAGTCAACTTTTTCAGAGACAAATTTGTGAATACAGATTCAAAAACTAAAAATCCAGAAATTATAGATTTGTTAACAATTTTAAATAAACTGTTTTTTATATCTGGATTTGGGTTTGTTCTATCCAATATAATTCAAATGCTTTTTAAACAAATTAGCCGAAACAATCGTGTTAAATTGTTAGGAGGCAATTGGGATTATTTAACTTTTGGAATCATCCTAATTTTTATGGGGATTGCTTTTAAAGCTGCTAAAAAAGTCATTTTAAAAGAAAGGCAAAATTAGGTATTGAGGCAAATACAATTAAATTAAAAAGCCAAAAGTAAAAGGAGACTTTTATTGATAAAATGTTTTTGGATTAAAATTTCATATATGAAAAATAAAGTATCACTTTTTAAAAGAATAATTGTTTTACTTCTAGTAGGTCAAAGTAGTATTGCTTGTGCTCAAAAAATCAATCAAAAAGTTTATATTATAGAATATGAAGTGTTAAAAACTCAAAAAGCACTTATTAAAAAAGGTGATAAAAAAGCTATTGAAAATTACAATAAACTAATAATAAAAGCAGATAATTTACTTAATGTTGATGGTTTTACTGTAGTAAATAAAACAGGTGTACCTCCAAGTATAAGCAAACATGATTATATGAGTATTGGCCCTTATTGGTGGCCAAATCCTAAGACTGATGATGGTTTACCATACATTAGAAAAGATGGAGAAATTAATCCAGAGACAAGAAATAACTTTACAGATTATGTTGAAAAGGACAACTTTTTTTCAGCAGTAAAAACATTAAAAAATGCTTTTTACTTAAGTAATGATAAAAAATATGCGCTCAAAAATTTAGAGTTTATAAGCAAATGGTTTATAAATAATGATACAAAAATGAATCCCAATGTAAATTACGGACAATCCATACCTGGAAAAAATAATGGACGATGTTTTGGAATCATAGAATTTGGAGGACTTACTGGAATCATAGAATTTTTAGAATTAGCCAGACATAAAAACATCCTTAGTAAAGAAATTGAAAATGGAATGTTTAACTGGTTTACAGCATATGCCAATTGGTTGCAAAACAGTAAGCTTGGTAAAGAAGAAGCTACAAGGAAAAATAACCACGCTACACATTATGATGTGCAATTATTAAGCATTTTAGTGTATTTAAATAAAATAGAAGAAGTCAAAAACTATCTTTCTACTACAACAAAAGCTAGAATTTTTAATCAAATAGAACCTGATGGAAGTCAACCTTTAGAACTGGCGAGAACAAAATCATTTTCCTATTCAGTAATGAATTTACATGGCTTTTTAGAATTAGCAATATTGGGTAAAAAAGTTGGAGTAGATCTTTGGGGAATGGAATCTGAAGATGGAAGAAGTATAAAAAAAGGTTATGAATTTATGTTGCCTTATGTAATCAAAGAAAAAGAATGGAAATACAAGCAAATTAAAGACAAAAAGCATTCTAAAGAAAAATTAATAGCAGCCTTTAAAAAAGGCTCGCAAACTATTTAAAGAAGATGCTTTTGATGTTACTCTAGAAAAATTAAATAAAAAATAATGAAGAATTTAGGTTACATTTTGTTAATAATGCTTTGCTTTTGTTTCAGTAATTGTAGTGAAAAGAAAAAGGAGCGTCAAAATTTAACATTAGAAGAAGGTTTTAAAAATCCGCCTCAAGCATCAAAACCCAGAACTTGGTATCATATCAATAGCGGAAATGCTTCTAAAGAAGGCTTTACCAAAGATTTAAAAGCCATAAAAGAAGCAGGTATTGGTGGTGTCTTGGTGTTTAATGTATCTATGGGATTGCCAGAAGGCGATGTAGCATACAACTCGAAAGAACATCGAGATATTTTAGTACATGGTGCCAAAGAATGCGAAAAACTAGGCTTGAGTTTTGGAGTGCATAACTGCGATGGTTGGACGTCTAGTGGCGGTCCTTGGGTTACCCCAGAAAACGCAATGAAAGTTGTGGTGAATAGCCAAGTAATTACAGAAGGAGGTAAACAAATACAGCTAAAATTACCACAACCACCTGCGAGACATAACTATTACAAAGATATTGCTGTAGTAGCTTATCCAACCTTAGAAACCGAATTGATTGACGAAAATGTTAAACCTATAATCACATCTTCAGATAAAGCATTTAATGTAGAACTAGCAACCGATAAACAAACTAATACACACGCCGATTTAAAAGCAAAAGGTTGGGTGCAATATGATTATGGAAAACCGCACACCATTCAATCAATGAATGTTTTTATCAATAAACGTAAAGGGCGATTGACTTTATTAGAATCGGACGATGGTGTCAATTTTACAGTAGCTCACAAACCTAGAGAAGAACGAATTGGTAAAGACGAATGTTATTTCTATGAGAGCTTTAAACCAGTTACAGCACGTTATTTTAGAATAGAAACCGAAATGGATGCTGGATTTTATGAGATGCAACTTTCTGCAAGTCCTGTTTTAGGAAATATTATGGAATACACGTCTTACAGAAAAAATAGACGTTCAATTAGAAATACTGCAGAAGAAGCATTTATTAAAAAAGAAGACATTCTTATTTTAAGTGATAAAATGGATGCCAATGGTGTTCTAAAAACAACATTACCAGAAGGAAACTGGACCATCATGCGTTTTGGATTTACAGCGTCTGGAGCAACAAACGAACCGTCTTCAGATGAAGGAAAAGGATTGGAAGTAGATAAGTTTAGCAAAAAAGCATTAAAAGTCCATTACGATGCTTTTGTTGGGAAACTAGTAGAACAAGCAAAAGTTGATGCACCAAACGCCTTACAATATGTAGAAATTGATAGTTACGAAGTTGGGCCACAAAACTGGACTAACGACATGGAAAAGCTATTCAAAGATCGTTTTGGTTACGATTTTACACCGTTTTTATTGATGTACGCAGGTAAAAGCATAGAAAATAATGAAACTGTTGAATCCGTTTTTTGGGATATGAAACAATTGGTAAGCGATTTAATGGTTACCAATTATTTCGATTATTTCACAGAATTATGTCATCAAGATGGTTTAATATCCTATATAGAACCTTACGGATTTGTAGGCCCTTTTAATAGTTTGGATGCAGGGAGAAATGCAGATATTCCAATGGGTGAATTTTGGTTAGGTAAACCAAATAAGCATAAGAGAGCAGCTGTATCTGCTGGTCATATTTATGGTAAAAATGTAATTTCTGCAGAAGCCTTTACAAGTACTAAATTGAATTGGGGATTTCATCCTGCTTTAGCCAAACAAAAAGGCGATTATGAGTGGACTAATGGAATTAATGAATATATGTTTCATCGTTTTGCACACCAGCCAAATACACATGTAAAACCAGGAATGAGTATGAGTTTTGTAGGGTCTCATATTGATAGAACACAAACTTGGTGGGACAATGCAGGACCAGAATGGTTCAATTATTTGGCAAGAGGTTCATATATGTTACGTCAAGGAAATCCTGTGTTAGATGTATTGGTTTTTGTGGGTGATAGAGCACCAAGTCATGTGGTACACGCCAACCAAGTGCGACCTAAACTTCCATCAGCTTATAAATATGATTGTGTAAATTCTGATGTAATTGTAAATCGACTAACAGTAGAAAACGGAAAATTAAAATTACCTAACGGCATTACCTATAATGCTTTGTCTTTACAGAGAAATGATATTATCAATTTAAAAACTTTAAGAGGGATTCATAAATTATCGCAACAAGGCGCTTTAATTGTTGGTAAAAAACCTAAAAAATTAGGAGGTTACAATATAACTAAAGAAATGAAAGCTGAATTTGACACACTTGTAAAAGAGATTTGGTCAAATACAAAAACATACAGCACTGGCGAATGGGAACAAATTTTTGAAGAAAAAACAATCCAAAAAGATGTAATTGTTGAAGGACAACCAGATTTTAATTTTTACCACAGACGAACCCAAAACGAAGATATTTACTTTGTGTACAATCATAATTTAACAGAAAAGGAAGTACTAAACTGTAGTTTTTTAGTAGAAGGTAAAGTACCAGAATTATGGAATGCAAAAACTGGAGAGATTACCAAATTAGTAGAATACTCAACTAAAATCGGACGAACAAATATTGCTATTCCAATGCATCCTCAAGAATCGGTTTTTGTGGTTTTTAAACTAGCAAAAGCAAATCAACCTAAAGTTACGTTTACGTCAGTTGATAAAAAATCAAAACCTACATTCAGTTTAGATGATGAAAATAATTTACAGGCCGAAGTTTATGCAAATGGAAACTACACTGCAAAAGTAAATGATGCAGAAAACTGGACTATGAATGTAAGTGATATTCCTAGTCAAGTTGAAATAAAAGGCAATTGGGAAATCAATTTTAGAGCAGAAGATTTTTACGAAGCAACCCTAAAAACAGATGAATTGTTTGATTGGACAACAAGTAAAGTAGAAGAAATAAAACACTATTCAGGAACCGCAATTTATACAACAACATTCAACATAAAAAAAGAAATGTTGCAATCCGATAAACAATTTCAGCTCAATTTAGGAGAAGTTAGTGTGATTGCAAAAGTGCTTGTAAACGGAAAAGATGTTGGGGTAAGTTGGATAGCGCCTCACGCTTTAAATGTAACAAATGCTTTAAAAACGGGAGAAAATACTTTAGAAATTCAAGTAACCAACCAATGGACAAACCGTTTAATTGGTGATGAAAAATTACCCAATCAAACAGAGTATGATGTTAGAAGATCAAAACAAGGTTTTGGATCAGAAGATTATAGAGGCAAATACAAAAAAATGCCAGATTGGTACAGAAATAATCAACCACTTCCAGAAGGTCCTCGTAAAACATTTAGTGCCTATTCATTCCAAAAAGCAACGGATGATTTATTGCCTTCAGGTTTATTAGGACCTGTTACGATATTGACTTCAAAAATTATAAAAAGAAAATAACGAATGAAAAAGTTAGTCATTTTAGTTGTTCTGTTTTTAGGTTTGGGATGCAATTCACCTATAGAAAAAGAAGCACAAACCTTAACCTTAGAAGAAGGATTTAAAAATCCGCCAAATGAAGCAAAAGCCAGAACATGGTGGCATTGGATAAGTGGTAACGTCTCTAAATCTGGGATTACAAAAGATTTAGAAGCTATGAAAGCTGTTGGTATTCAAGAAGCACAATTGTTTAACGTGCATTTAGGGTTTCCAAAAGGCCCAGTAAAATATTTAAGTGAAGATTGGCTAGATTTATTCAAATTCTCGGCAGAAGAAGCCAAACGTTTGGGGCTAGAATTAGCGTTTCATAATAGTGCAGGTTGGTCTTCTAGTGGTGGGCCTTGGGTAACCGATAAAAATTCAATGCAAACCGTAGTTTTTAGTGAATTAAATATTAAAGGCGGGAAAGAAATTAAAGTACAATTACCAAAACCTAAAACAAAATATGAATACTATAAAGACATTGCAGTTTTAGCATTTCCAAAACCCAAAGCAACTCAAAAAATAAAAGGTTTAGATTATAAAATATTGTCAGAACGTATTCGAAATCATTTATTACCAGATACCAAAGTAATTCCACAAGAATCAATTATTCCCAAAGAAACTGTTATCGATGTAACTTCTAAAGTATCTGAACAAGGAATCTTAGAATGGAAAGCTCCAGTTGGAGAATTCGTTATTTTAAGATTTGGACACACACCCATTGGAACTACAAATCGTCCTGCACCACCAGAAGCCAAAGGTTTGGAAGTGGATAAAATGAGTAAAACAGCAGTAGATGCCTATTGGGCAGGTGGCGTACAACCTATCATTGATAAACTGGGAGATTTAATAGGAACCACCGTTAACAAATGTTTAATTGATAGTTATGAGGTAGAAACCACCAATTGGACAACTGGTTTTGAAACACAATTTGAAAACTTAAGAGGTTACGATTTAAAATCCTTTTTACCAACTTTAGCAGGCTATTATATAGAAAGTGGTGAAGTATCCGAACGTTTTCTGTGGGACTTTAGAAGAACTATTGGCGATTTAATTGCTGAAAATTACTACGCACATTTTGCAGAATTATGCCATAAAAACGGAATGAAATTCTCTGTTGAACCTTATTGGGGACCTTTTGATAATATGCAAGTAGGTGCAACAGGAGATATTGTAATGTGTGAATTTTGGAGTGGAGGATATCCGTTTTTTGATTCGGCAAAATTTGTTTCTTCAATTGCACATTTAAATGGAAGTGCTATTGTTGGTGCAGAAGCATTTACAGGAATTGGTGGTTGGGACAAACACCCAGCAGACATAAAATCAATTGGAGATCAAGCTTGGGCACAAGGCATTACACGTTTTATTTTTCATTCTTATGTACATCAACCTTGGGATGTTGCACCTGGTTTGGCATTAAGTTATCACGGATTTGATTTTAATAGAAATAATACTTGGTGGAATCAAGGAAAAGGATTTTTAGATTATATAGCACGATCTCAATTTTTATTACAACAAGGAAAAAATGTTGCCGATGTTTTAGTGTTTACTGGAGAATCATCACCAAATACGGCTTTTCTAAAACCAGAAATTAAAAAAATGGGTTTTGATTATGATTTGATTGGCGCCAATAAATTGAAAGACTTAACTGTTAAAGATGGAATAATTTACTCTTCAGTTGGAAATGCTTATAAAATTTTGGTATTGCCAGAATCTAGTTTTATAAAACCAGAAACCTTACAAAAAGTAAAGGAATTGGCTGAAAGTGGAGCAATAGTTATTGGTAAAAAACCAACACAATCGCCAAGTTTAACTGGTTATCCAAATAATGATAAAGTTGTTGAAAATTATGTTGATGAATTATGGGGAAAAGATTTGGTAAAGGAGAATTCAATTGAAGCTGTGTTAAGCAATCAAATACCAGATTTTAAATTAGAAACTAGCGATAACTTAGATCTAAGTTTCATCCACAGAAAAACAGCTAATGCTGATATTTATTTTATCGCCAATGCTAGAAAAGAGGCAAGAGATATTGTAGCGCGTTTTCGAGTTTCAGGAAAACAACCAGAACTTTGGAATTCGGAAAAAGGCACTATGAAAGATTTGGTGGTTTTTAAAGAGAACAAAGATGGCGCAACTACAGTTCCGTTATCTTTAGGTGTGGAAGAATCGGTTTTTATAGTATTTAAAAAGCCTATAAAAGCAAACCATTTAACATCCGTTAAAATGGAATTAGAACAACCAAAATCGGAGGCTCTTTCGAATTTAGAAATCATAAAAGCTGAATATGGTACGTTTCTTCAAGAAGGTTTAATAGATATTACAGATAAAGTAAATGATGCCATAAAAGATGGCAAATTAGACTTTAAAATGTCTCGACCGTTTTGCGATTGCGATCCTGCAATGGGCTATAAAAAAGAGTTTAGAATGGAATACCAAATAGGAGAATCTATTCATCAAATTTATGCAGAGGAACGCGAGCATATAGAAATTGATGCAGAAGGTAAAACTTTAAAAGTGTTAAAAGCTGTATTCGGGAAGTTTAAAGCGGAAACCAAGGGTATTCCTCAAAATTATAAAACCTATGAGGTTACAAATAAAATTAAAGAACTAGTTGCAAACAATACTTTTGATATTCTGATTTCTGATACATTGATAGATAATCAAATTCCAGAAGGTAATAAAACCACCTTAAAAATTACTTACAAAACTGATGGTGAAGAACGCACTATGTTTATTCCTAAAGGACAAATTCTAAAACTATCAAAAGACACATCAAAACCTGAGTTAATGTATAGTGAAAATGCTATAAATTGGATAACACTAAATACAGGTAAAATTACTTATACCAATGCATCAGGAAAAACAAAAACTGCAGCAGTAAGTGCAATACCAGAACCCATTGATTTGTCAAATTCTTGGCAGGTTGATTTTCCATCAAACTCAGGTGTTCCAGAAAACGTAAAATTTAAGGAACTAATATCGTGGTCAAATCATAAAGACGAAAATATTCAGCACTTTTCTGGAACTGCATCTTACAAAAAAGAATTTACGATTTCTGATGATTTATTGCAATCAGATAAAAGTTTAGAACTCGATCTAGGAAGCGTAGCTGTAATTGCAGAAGTATTTATCAACGAAAAAAAGGTAAGTACTTTATGGAAAGCACCTTTTAGAGTTACTATTGATGGCTTTGTAAAAAAAGGAACAAACACTATAAAAATTAAAGTAACCAATTTATGGCCAAACAAACTAATTGGTGATGAAGGTTTGCCTTTAGATTATGAACGAAGAGGAGATAAACTAAAAAAACTACCAGATTGGTTGTTAAATAACACAAAACGACCATCAAAACGAACCACATTTTCATCTTGGAGACATTGGAGAAAAAACGATGAATTACTTACCTCAGGTCTTCTTGGTCCAGTTAAATTAAGAGTTTCAAAAATAATACCCATAAAATAATGATAAAAAAAATAATAATTCTCAGTATCTGTTTTTGCTTTTTCCTAGTGGGATGTAATGGCAGTAAAAAAGTAACTTCAGAAGAGAAGAATAAAGACATAATGGTAGATTATTTTGCTGATAATGGTTTTGGGAATACAGTGGCTATTGTGCAACACCCTTCAGGAGTGTATCACAAAGGAATTACGTATGTGGCGTATCAAGGTCCTTTAGAAGATCCTTATGTAGTATCGTACAATCATAAAACCAAAGAATGGAAAGGTCCTTTTAAAGCCGGTATTAGTGAAATGGGTAAAGACCCGAATCGTAAAAAGAAAATAGATAATCATGGTAAACCTGCATTACTTATTGACAATGAAGGCTATATTCATATTACTTTTGGAGGTCATGGAGGTATGCGTAAACATGGAGAAAATCCCTTAGGAAACCATGGTTATGGTAAAAATTTACATGCAGTTTCTAAAAAACCTTTAGATATTTCTAGTTGGGAAACCTTGGATAATGTTTCATTGTTTGGGACCTATAGCCAGTTTGTAAAAATGGACAATGGACACATCTACTTTTTTTATCGCCATGGAGCTCATAGAAGTGATTGGGTGTATCAAAAGTCAACTGATAATGGAAAAACATTTGGAGAACCGGTTTCCTTTTTAAAACACAAACGCAGAACAGATATAGAAGCCGAAGATTCATGGTATCCTTGGGTGAGTAGAGGTAATGGAGGTGATATTATTGTTGCATTCGATTACCATATTTGTAGAGACAAAAATAACCCTCAAGATACACGTGGGCACATTCCAGAACGTCACAATTTGTATTATATGCTTTTTGACACCAAGACAGGCGAATGGAAAAATGTTAAAAATGAACTTTTAGAAATACCTTTAACCAAAGAAATGGCAGATGAAAAAACTCTGGTTAAAAAAATACCTGATGATTGGACTTTTCAAGCAATCACTGATGTAGATCCAAATGGAAATCCATATGTAGGTGTCTTAGTTGGTCCAGATATTGGAGCAAAAAGAAGCGGACCAAAGCGCATGCAACATTTTAGGTGGAATGGAAAAGAGTGGTTACAAAGTAAGAATACTAACCTTCCAAGAGGAAATGGAGATATAGAAGTAACATCAGCAAAAGAAGTTAGTATTTATTTAGAGAGTGAAACCAATAATGATGTTGGAGAAATTGCTAGGTGGGATAGTTTTGATGGTGGTGATACTTTTAAAAAGAACAAGGTTTTTTTACAAAGAGAAAACTCTGGCTTTGTGATATCTGCTTTGATTGATAACCCTCACCCTGATGCTAGAATCATTGTAGGAGAAAAAGAAAAAGGTTCAGATTTTAGAAAAATGTATTTGTTAGGAGATAATGGACCAATTAAAAGAGTTAAGAAGAACTTTGGTAAAATTAAAAAATAAAAAAAATAAAAAAAATAAAAAAAATGAAAAAAATACTTGTAGGAATAGTTTTGTTCAAAGTTTTGTTCTTGTCAGCACAATCTTTACAACACCCTATCATTCACATAACTACTGATGAACGTACAGAGGTACTAGATAAAATAAGTAAATATGGTTGGGCTCAATTTGCACAGAATGAACTAAAGAAAAATGTAGATGCTAAGGTTGCTGGTCATAAATCAAATCCAGCACAAACCATAAATGCAATTATTGCTTTGGCAAATGATGATAATTTAAGTGAATCTCAAACTAGTAGTGCAAATTCAGCCCATTTTAAAGTATTGAGTTCAGCAGCACATGCAGGGATGCTTTATTATTTAACAGAAGATGAAGATTATGCTCAATATGCAGCTGATATAATTTGGCATTATTTTCAAGAATTAGCACCTAGAACTCCAGAAACTACAGCAATTTGTGGTAACTACTTTTACGATCCTAGAAGTACGTATCCTCATTTGGCATATGCCTATGATTTTATTTATAATTTTTTGAATACACAAGGTAGGCAAGTTTACGATAAAACTGCAGGAAAACGTATACCTTACAATAATGAAACAGCTCAAAAAGCGATGAAAAACGTTGTAGGAAATGCATTGTTAGAATCTGGAGGGAGAGATACTAAATATGGTAAATTGGTTTCCAATCACCCAATTCTTACAGCTCCTGGAGCTTTAGCAGCAATTTTATGTATTGATGATGATACAGAACGAGAGCGTTTATTTAATGTGTTTTGGAATACAGGTACAAGAAGACAAAATTCTTTCACCAAAACTGTAATGCCAATCTTTGGAGAGCAAGGTATTTGGCCTGAGTCTACAAGCTATAGCTTTATGTCTCGAATTCAATTGGTGTTAAATATGGTAGATCGAATTAAGCCGGAATTAGACGTTATTACGAAATACAGAAATGTTTTAGACGGTGTGTTTTTGTTTGAAAACCTTCGTCATCCAAATAGATCTTATGTTCGTTATGGCGACTCAAAACGTTATAACGATGGTTCTAAATCTTTATATAGATATGTATTAAGTATTGCTAAAAGAAAAGGATTAACGGATTTACAAGATAAAGCAGAAACAGCATTAGCACAATATTACAATGCCGAAGGTGGACGAAATCAAGCTTTTGGTACATCAGCCTTTGGTGGTCTAGATCATCTTGGTTTATTTTGGGGAGAAGAATTTCCATTGAATTCAACTCAGGAATTTGATTATAAACCTACTGTTATCGTAAAACATGCTGGTGTAGCACTTCAACGAAACTATACAGAAAATAATAACGAGTTATACGGTTTGTGTGGTATTATTGGTGGCGCACATTATGTCCATTCACATGCAACAGGTATAACAATGGAGTTGTATGGATTAGGTGATATTATGGCGCCTAATGGAGGTATGCCTAAAACCGTTGCAGAACGTAAAATACCAATGCACACCAATTATTTTAGGCTTTATGCTGGGAACAACACTGTAATTGTGAATGGTACTTCTAAAGGAAGACAGCAAGGGTCTTGGGCAAGCAATTCTTATGTATGGCAAAATACTACTGTCAATATTTCTTCAGAACCAGCACATCTTGAAGACCCATTAAGTCCAAATTTTAGTTTCGCAACTCAGTTTTTAGATGATAACATAAATAATAGCGACCAACAACGGACGTTAAGCGCAATTAGAACCAGTCCAACAACGGCTTATTATTTTGATATGTTTCGTTCAAAGTCATTAAATACAAATAATTTTCATGATTATGTTTATCATAATATAGGCGATGCTACAACTATTAAAACCATAGATGGTTCAACCCTTCCAGTTTCCGCAACGAACCGTTATCAAAATGATATAGGAGATCCAGTAGAATCTCCTGGTTGGCGCTTTTTTGAAAATACCAAAGTTACAGAACCAACTAGTGGTGCTTTGTACATTCGTTTCGATTTAGAGGCAACTAATTCCTATATGAATATGTTTGCGCCAGCAGGAGTTACTCGTGAATATACAAAGGCATTAGGGCCTGCAACTCGAGAAGCACTAAATGGATATGTAAATAAGAAAACACAAATTGTTGCTGTAAGGCAACAAGGAGAAGCTTGGGATAAACCTTATGTGTATATTTTTGAACCTTCAAAATCTACGAATACTAGTGTTAAATCTGTTTCACATATTATGAATGGTGATGTTATTGCTGGAGCAAAAGTGGTTTCAGAAGTGAATGGTTCTAAAATAATAGATTATATATTTTCTAACGATTCCAATACCTCTGTTTCTCATCTTGATATAGATTTTACAGGTGAATTTGGAATTGTGCGTACAGAATTAAAGGATGGAAAAACTAATGTTTATTTGTATCTAGGAAAGGGAAGTTCTTTACAATTTCTTAATGAAACGATAGTAGGAGATGCAGATGGAAAAGCATATAAAGAGTACACATTAGACTTTGAATATTTTTCTGATATAGCAACTAATAACTTTACCATTGAGACAGTTGGTGAAACTTGTCAAGAAAAGAATAATGGTAAAATAACCATCAACGCCTTAGAAAAGTTTAATTATCAAGTTACAATTAACGGTGTAGATTACAATTTTACTGATGAAATTACAATTGAAGATTTAGCTCCAGGAACCTATGATTTTTGTATTACTATTAAGGATTCAGATTATAAACAATGTTATCAAGTAATTATTGAAGAGGCTATTAAACTTTCTGGTAAAGTTAACATAAATAATGGTAAAGTAGCTATTATAGTAGATAAAGGAATGGCACCATATAAAGTATTTAAAAATGGAAAATTGGTTTTAGAGACCAATGCAAATCAGTTTTTAATAGATGTAACTCAAGGAGATGAAATAGAAGTAAAGACAAAAATAGAATGTCAAGGATCTATGTTCTCAAAAATAGATTTTCTATCGTATATTAAAGCTTATCCAAACCCTACAAAGAATTCATTTACAATACAATCAGGCAATGCTTTTTGGAGAAACTTAACCATTTATAACACATTAGGTGTAAAAGTGTATTCAAATAACACCGTTCAAAACAAGTTGACCATCAATGCCAAAGATTACAAAATGTCAAGTGGATTATATTTTATAGTGATTAGCGATGATAAAGGGAAACAGTACTCACAAAAATTAGTAATTAAAAAATAATTAAACTAATAAAACATATAAAAATGAAAAATAAATATTTAGTATTAATTGCATTAAGCATTTTAATTTCCTGTGGAAAAGGAACTAAAAAAGAAACAGAAACAGGTTTAGTAAAAGCTGAAAATCAACCAAACATCGTTTTTATCTTATCTGATGACCAATCTTGGACAGATTACAGTTTTATGGGCGATGAGAATATTGAGACTCCAAGAATAGATCAATTTGCAAAAGAAAGTTTAACGTTTACAAGAAGCTATGTGCCAACACCTTTATGTTCGCCTTCTTTGGCAACAATTATAACAGGTTTGTATCCAAAAGATCATGGTATTATAGGTAATGATAAAGTTTACAAACGTGTAAAAGGTGATCGTTCAGCAAGTAAAAAAAATAGAGCAGAAGCCTACAAACCTGTTATTGCAGCTTTTGAAAAGCAAACAACATTGCCAGATATGTTAAAAGAAAAAGGCTATTTGTCTTTTCAAACAGGAAAATGGTGGCATGGAAACCACAAAGTAGGTGGTTTCGATTATGGAATGACACATGGAGACCCTAAAAGAGGGGGTCGTCATGGAGATTATGGTTTAAAAATAGGAAGAACAGGGCTAGATACTATTAACAATTATGTAGACTTGGCATTAAAACAAAAGAAACCTTTCTTTTTATGGTACGCACCTTTCTTGCCTCACAGACCACACACGCCACCAGCACGTTTGTACGAAAAATACAAAAAGAAAACAGACTCTGAACACCTAGCAAAATATTGGGCAATGATAGAGTGGTTTGATGAAACTTGTGGGCAATTATTTGATATGTTTGAAGAAAAAGGTTTAACTGAAAATACCCTTTTTGTATATGTTTGTGATAACGGATGGAGACAAAACCCTAACAAAAGTGGTTATATGTCAGACTCTAAACGTGCACCTTATGATATGGGAATTCGTACACCAATTATGTACAAATGGGCAGGTAAAATAAAACCAGAAATGAATAATACCACTATAACAAGTAGTATAGATATGGTACCTACAGTATTGGATATTTTAAATATAGAAAAACCTAAAAACTTACCAGGTGTTAGTGTGTTAGATAAAAAAGCATTAGAAGCTCGTAAAGGAATTTTTGGAGAAGTATACGCGCACGATTTTGATACTATAGAAAATAGTATGTATTACAACATGGCAATTTTTCCTCCTTATAAAATTATTGTTCCAGACCCAGTAAGAAAACCAAAAGAAAAAGTACAGTTGTTTAATATTGATGCAGATCCTTTTGAGAAGAATAACATTGCTAATGAAAACCCTGAAATTGTTTTGAAATTAAAAGATAAAATAAAAGCCTTTAGATCTAAATAATATCGTTTTTTTTTGATAAAAATGATATAAGTACTAGCAAAAAATTCAAGATATGAAACCATATTTTAGAACATTACTTTTTTTAACACTCTGTAGCTTTATTACACCATCTTTACTTTCTGCAAACGATTTGTTGCAAAATAGTTATTTAAGAAAAGGTATGAGTTTAAACGGAAGGTGGCACTATATAGTTGATGTTTATGAAACAGGATACTTTAACTACAGAATGGAACCTCATGATGGTTCAGAAAACCCGGGTTCTAGTGCTTATTTTTTAAATAAAAAACCAAAAAATAAAACAGATAGAGTAGAATACGACTTTGATACTGCCCCAACGATGTTAGTGCCAGGTGATTGGAATTCTCAAAAAGAAAAACTTTTTTATTACGAAGGTACAGTTTGGTATAAAAAATCTTTTAATATCGAATATTTTAATAGCTCTAAACGTTATTATATACATTTTGGAGCAGTAAATTACAGAGCAGATGTATATCTAAATGGTGAAAAATTAGGAGTTCATAAAGGCGGGTTTACACCATTTAATTTTGAAATGACACATCTTTTAAAAGAAAAAGACAATTTTATTATTGTAAAGGTTGATAACAAACGTGCTGCAGATGAAGTACCAACATTGAGTACAGATTGGTGGAATTATGGAGGTATAACAAGAGATGTAACAGTTTATGAATTGGGTAACACCTTTATAGAGGATTATAAAATTCAATTAGACAAATCAAATAACAAATATGTTACAGGTTACGTGCAGTTAAATGGAAGTACAAAAGCTTCAAAAAGGGTAACTATTGAGATTCCAGAGTTAAAGCTTCAAAAACAAGTTACTACAGATACTAATGGGTATGCTAAAGTATCTTTTCCTATCAAAAAAGTAACGTATTGGAGTGATAAAAATCCAAAATTGTACGAAGTCAAAATTTCTACCGTTGAAGATCAAGTAGTAGATAATATTGGATTTAGAACCATAGAAACAAAAGGTACAAATATTTTATTAAATGGCAAGAAAGTCTTCCTTAAAGGAATTTCAATACATGAAGAAAATGTAATACGAGGTGGTAGAGCTTGGTCTATAGAAGATGCTAGAGTTTTATTAGGTTGGGCTAAGGAATTAGGATGTAATTATGTGCGTTTAGCACATTATCCTCACAATGAAAATATGATACGTTTGGCAGATCAAATGGGCATACTCGTATGGGAAGAAATACCCGTATATTGGACCATTCAATGGACAAACCCAGAAACATACAAGAAAGCAGAGACGCAGTTAAAAGAGCTAATTCATAGAGATAAAAATAGAGCATCGGCTATTATTTGGTCTATGGCAAATGAAACCCCAACTTCTAACGAACGTCTCGTTTTTTTAACCAATCTTGCTAAAACTGCAAGAAAGTTAGATGATACAAGGTTAATTAGTGCTGCTTTAGAAGATCATGGTAGAAAAGACAATAAAAATATTATGATTGTGGAGGATGAATTTGCTCAAGTAGTCGATATTTTAAGCTTTAATCAGTATTATGGCTGGTATGGTGGTACAGTAGAGAATATAAAAAATATAAGATGGGAAATAGATATTAATAAGCCTGTAATTATTTCGGAGTTTGGTGCAGGGGCATTACAAGGCTATCACGCAGATAAGATGACACGATGGAGTGAAGAATTTCAAGAATTATTATACGAAGAAACCTTACCAACTTTAGCTAAAATTCCTGGAATAAGTGGCATGACTCCTTGGACTTTAGTTGATTTTAGAAGTCCACGTAGAATGTTAATTCCTTATCAAAATGGGTGGAATAGAAAAGGATTAATATCGGAAACAGGAAATAAGAAAAAAGCGTTTTATACACTTCAAAAGTTTTATAAAAACGTAAAACAAAAATAGATGACAATGAAAAAAATAGTTCTAGTTTTAACTGCTATAAGTTTAGTGTTGAGTTCTTGTAAATCAGATGATAAAAAAGCTAAAGCAGCTAAACCTAATGTACTTTTTATAGCTGTTGATGATTTAAACAATTGGATTAGTCCAATTCAAAATTTTTCAAATGTAAAAACACCGAATTTTGATAGACTTGCAAAAATGGGAGTTACGTTTACTAACGCCCATGTACAAGCTCCTTTGTGTGGTCCTTCACGAGCATCCTTAATGACGGGTTTGCGACCTTCAACAACGGGTATCTATGGCATGACACCAGATAATAAAATCCGAAGAGCAGGAAATAAAGCCACAAACGATATTACATTTTTGCCAGAATATTTTGAGCAAAATGGATATCACACTATGGGTATTGGAAAATTATTTCATATTCATGCTCCTGATAGCGTTTTTAATGAATCTGGAGGACGTGTTAGAGGTTTTGGTCCATATCCAAAAAAACGTTTTGTTTGGGATGGTTTTGGAACATCAAAATCTAAAAAAGAGAAATATGGCAGAACCAGTACAGATTGGGGCGCCTTTCCAGAAAAAGATTCATTAATGCCAGATCATCAATCTGTAAATTGGGTTACAGAACGTTTACATAAAGATTATGACAAACCATTTTTTATGGGCCTTGGTTTTTTACGTGTGCATGTACCATTATATGTGCCTCAAAAATGGTTCGATTTATATCCTTTAGAAGACATTCAAACACCACCTTATAAATCAGATGACTTAAATGATATTCCGCCTGTTGGAATGCAAATTAACGATTTACCCATGATGCCATCTACAGAATGGGCAAAAGAAAGTGGTGAATGGAAAAAAATTGTGCAAGCATATTTGGCATGTATCAGTTATGTAGATTATGAGTTGGGTAGAGTTTTAGACGCTTTAGAAAATAGTAAATATGCAGATAATACTGTAATTGTTTTATGGTCTGATCATGGCTACAGATTAGGAGAAAAAGGTACGTTTGCAAAACACGCACTTTGGGAAACTGCCACAAAAGCACCATTGATTTTTGCTGGACCAGACTTACCAAAAGGAAAGAAAATTGACGCTCCTGTAGAAATGCTTTCTATTTATCCAACTTTATTAGAATTAAGTGGATTACCTGCTTACCAGAGAAATGAAGGGTACAGTTTAGTGGATATGATGCAACAAGATAAAGGACTTGTAGAAGCTAAAGCCATTACAACTTTTGGAATGAATAACCATGCTATTAAGATGAATGGATATAGATACATTCAATACGAAGATGGAAAAGAAGAGTTTTACGATCATAATTCAGATCCAAATGAATGGAATAATGAAGCAGGAAATCCAAAATATAAGACTCAAATAGAAAAGATGAAAGGTTTTTTACCTAAGGTAAACTCTAAATGGGATGCTAGTTCTAACTACACATTTCAACCTTATTTTGTTGAGCAAAAAGCTAGAGTTAATGGTAAATAGGTATCTATAAAAATACCAATAGGATTAAAAAATTAAATAAAGAAAATGTTCATTCAAAAAAAACACATAAAAAAGTATCTCTATTTTTTAAGTGTTTTTTTGTGCAATAGTTTTTTAGCTCAAAACCCAATTTTAAAAGGTTTGGGTGTTTCAGATCCTCATGTTCGCGTTTTTAAAGACACACTTTATTTGTATTCGGGTCATGATGCAAGTCCCAAAGATAAAACTTGGGTAATGAAAGATTGGCGTGTATTTTTATCTACAGATTTGTTGATTTGGACTTTACAGAAAACCATAAGCCCAAAAGACAACTATATGGACGATAATAGTACAGATTGTTGGGCAAGTGATGCAGCCACCAGAAACGGAAACTATTATTTTTACTTTTCAGACAGAAAACGTGGAGTTGGAGTCATGTCTGCTTTATCTCCCACAGGAAATTTTAAAGACGCTTTAGGAAAGCCATTGGTAGCGCCAATGCACGACCCAACTATTTTAATTGATGATGATGCTCGTAAAACTCCCTATTTAATTTATGGCGATAAAGAAGGAGGAGGCTTTCATATTACAAAATTAAATGAGGATATGATTTCTGTAGCAGAAACGCCAAAACCCATCCAAATTATTGGTGATGCTTGGAATAAAGCACCACATTGGATGGATAAAAACTACATCTTTAAACACAAAGACACCTATTATTTAAGTTGGGGAAGAGATTATGCAATTTCTAAAAATATTTATGGACCTTACCATTGTGTTGGAACTGTTGGAAATGGATACAATTTAAGTGAGTATGCTCATGGAAGTTTTTTCAATTGGAAAGGACAATTTTATCATATTTGGTGTTATTACCTCAAAAAAGGATTCAAATTTAGAGAGTCTATCATTACCTATTGTCATATAAATGATGATGGTGAAATTGTAACAGATACTAATTTTTTAGATCAACATTTTAAAAATGGAGTGGGGCAATACAATGCTTCTTGGGATAAAATTGAAGCAGAGTGGTTTTATGAAAAATCATCTGCTGCAATGCATAAAACAGGAAATAAAGAAAACGGATTTACCCTTTCTAATATTAAAAATGGAGATTGGGTAAGGTTTTCAAATTTAACTTTTGACAAGAAGTATCAAAACATAATTGCAAAAATTGCATTTAAAGGTACCAAAGGAACTTTAGAAATAAGAACTAAAAGTCCAGAAGGAAAGTGTATTGGCACGTTACAATTATCAACTAAAAATCAATTGAATACTTTTCAAAAAGTAGCATCTAAAATAAATAATAGTATAGAAAAAACAGATATTTATTTAGTTTTTAAAGGTCCAAGAAATAGTTACCTTCTATTAGATTGGATTCGATTTAAAGAATAAATAGCTATTAATCTTATAAAAGTTTGGGTGTAAAGTTTGGGCTTGTAATTTATCAAAAATAAAAAAATATGAAATTTGTATTAAAATGTTTTGGAGTATTTTTAACAGTATTCTTAATCTCAGCATGTAGCTCTAATAACGCACAAAAAAAAGATGACAAAAAAAAGAAGCCCAATATCTTATTTATTGCTGTTGATGATTTACGTCCAGAGCTCAATTTTTATGGAGCTAATCATATCAAATCGCCAAACTTAGATCAACTAGCAAATGAAAGCTTAGTATTTAACAAGGCGTATTGTAATATTCCTGTTTGTGGAGCTTCAAGAGCAAGTTTATTAACAGGTATGAGACCAACTAGAAATCGGTTCATAACAGCACATACCTCAAAAGATAAACAAGTACCTAATGCAAAATCTCTTCCTTTTCTTTTAAAAGAGAATGGCTACACAACCATTTCTAACGGTAAAATTTATCATTATAATAAAGATGATGTTACTGCTTGGGACGAAATGTGGCAACCAGATAAACTTTGGAGTTATGCATTGCCAGAAAGTCAAGAAATTAGAAAAAACACAAAAAGAGGATTGCCTTTTGAAGTTGCAGAAGTGCATGATTCTGTATATAGAGATGGAAAACTAGCGTTAAAAGTAATTCAAGATTTAAAAAAACTAAAGCAATCAAATCAACCCTTTTTTCTAACAATGGGTTTAATGAAACCACACCTTCCATTTACAGCCCCAAAAAAATATTGGGATTTATATGATAGAAATCAAATTGAATTACCTGAAAGCTATATTCAACCAAAAACAACTCCAAAACAAGCATTTCACAGATATGGGGAGTTAAGGAATTACGAAAATATTCCTAAAAAAGGGCATTTGCCTGATGATTTAGTAAAAGAATTAATTCACGGATATTATGCTTGTGTAAGTTATATAGATGCACAAATTGGTTTAGTTTTAGACGAATTAAAACGTTTGGAATTAGAAGACGATACTATAGTGATTTTATGGGGAGATCATGGTTGGAACTTAGGCGACCATAAATTATGGTGTAAACATGTCACCTTTGAAACTGCTTTAAGAACGCCTTTAATCATTAAAGTTCCAGGAAAAACTAAAGGAACAAAAACAGAAGCCATTACAGAATATATTGATATCTATCCAAGTTTAGCAGAATTGGTTGGCTTAGAAGTTCCAAAAACAGTAGAAGGAAAAAGTTTTGTACCCATTTTAAATGGCGAAAAACCTCAAAAAGATTGGGCAGTATCTAAATTTAAAGATGCTGTAACTTTGATTAAGGGCGATTTGTTTTATACAGAATGGACTAAAGACGATGGTATTGCGTATGCAAGAATGTTGTTTGACCATAAAACAGATCCTTTAGAATTGGATAATTTAGCTGAAAAACCAGAAAATAAGGAACTGGTAAATAAGCTTTCAATAGAATTAAGAGAAAAATGGGGGAAGGATTTTTTAATAAAATAAATACTAATGAAGAACTCCTTTAAATATTTCGTTTTCATAAGTATCATTTTAACTTCTTTTAGTTGCTCCAGTAACAAAAATGTTGATACAACTGATGTTAAAGAAAAACAACAACCTAACATCATTTTTTATTTAGCAGATGACCAAGATGTTTACGATTATGGCTGTTATGGAAATGAAAAAGTAAATACAGCTGCTGTAGATAGACTTGCAAAAGAAGGAATGTTGTTTACCAATGCGTTTACTGCACAAGCTATTTGTGCACCAAGTAGGTCTCAGGTTTTTACTGGTAAATACCCTGTTAAAAATGGATGTTTTGCAAATCATACAGCTACAAGACCAACTATTGAAAGCGTAACTACTAAAATGAAAAAGTTGGGTTATGAAGTGGTACTTGCAGGAAAAAGTCATGTAAAACCTTCTAGTGTTTACCAATGGGATAAAGAATGGTTGCCAGTTCCTACAAAAGGTGTTCCAAGAGATTATATTCCATTGGACAGTATCAAACACTATTTTAAAACCGGAACAAAACCTTTCTGTATGTTCATTACCTCAAAATATCCACATGGAAAATATTTTGATGTAGAAAACGCGAAAACTGAAGATATTAAGTTTTATCCTTTTAATGAACATAAAAAAAATGATAAAGCCTTTATCAAGAAAAAGGCAGGATATTATAGAAGCATTAATGAAGATAATACCCAAATAGAAAAAGTATTGGAATTTGTAGATGAATATTTAGATGATAATACCTTGTTTATTTACACTGCAGATCATGGTGTTTCAGGGAAATTTACAGTAAAAGATATTGGGTTAAAAGTGCCTTTTGTGGCAAGATGGCCAAAAGTGATTAAAGCAGGAACAACCTCAAATCAACTGATACATTATACAGATGTTTTACCAACTTTTATGGAAATTGCTGGAGGGAAATCTACAAAAGATATTGATGGAAATAGTTTTTTAGCATTGTTGCATGGAAAAGACGTACAAATCAATAAATATGTTTATGGAGTAAGAACCAATCAGAATATTTTAAATTCAGAAGTTTTCCCATCAAGAATGATACGTAATCAGCGTTATAAATACATTCGTAACTTTAATTCCTTAGAAGTTGTTGAAGAAAATTTGACAGGAAAATCAAATGTAGATTATTTTATCAAAAGAGGAGCTAATGCTTTTAAAAATGAATCTTTTGAAGAATTATATGATTTAGAAAAAGATCCTTTTGAGCAAAATAATTTGGCTAAAAATTCTGAATATAAAGCTATAAAGGAACGTTTAATGAAAGATATGTTTGTTTGGATGAAAGGGCAAGGAGATTTTTTAAATGAAGAAAAAGGAAACATGCCTTTAATTACGGCAAAAGGAAACAGAGGTTTTAAATTAGATAAAGATACACCAAGACGAAAAATTCCTGATTCGATAAAAAATACATTATCAGAAGAAGATTATAAGATTATAAAACATTGGTAATAAATCAGATATATGAAAATAATAACTAAACTTTTTTTACACTATTTAATAATTAGTGTTCTATTAATTTCTTGTAAAACTGACAAGAAAGAAGTTGCAATAAACACAAAAAATACACCAAAAAACATCTTATTTATTGCCGTTGATGACTTACGTCCAGAACTCAATTTTTACGGAGCAAAACACATCAAATCGCCAAACTTAGATCAACTAGCAAGTGAGAGTTTAGTATTTAATAAAGCGTATTGTAATGTGCCAGTTTGTGGTGCATCAAGAGCGAGTTTATTAACAGGTATGAGACCTACAAGAAATCGTTTTATAAACTATAAAACGAGGGCAGATGTAGATGTGCCTTATGCCATTTCCTTACCAAAGCTATTAAAACAAAATGGTTACACAACAATTTCAACAGGTAAAATTTACCATACTAATGAAGATGATAGCCTTTCTTGGAATGAAAGATGGTTCCCAAAAGGAAATATTCGAAACTATCAATTAGAAAAAAATATAGTAGAAAACGGTAAAGCCAATTTAGCTATGGGAGGTGCCAGTGCTTTTGAAATGGCAGCTGTAAATGATACTGCTTATTTTGATGGTAAAATAGCTCAAAAAGGAATTGCTGATTTAAAGAAACTTAAAAATAGTAAACAACCTTTCTTTTTGGCATTGGGTTTTATGAAGCCGCATTTACCATTCAACGCACCAAAAAAATATTGGGATTTATATGATAGAAATCAAATTGAATTACCAGAAAGTTATCTCCAACCAAAAACGACACCCAAAAAAGCATTTCACAACTTTGGGGAGTTACGTAATTATGGAAACATCCCCAGAAAAGGTCAAATTTCTAATGATTTGGCAAAAGAATTGATTCACGGTTATTATGCATGTGTAAGTTATGTTGATGCTCAAATTGGTTTGGTTTTAGACGAATTAAAACGTTTAGAATTAGAAGACGATACCATTGTTATTTTATGGGGAGATCATGGTTGGAATTTAGGTGACCATAAATTATGGTGCAAACATGTCACCTTTGAAACTGCTTTAAGAACGCCATTAATCATTAAAGTTCCAGGAAAAACTAAAGGAACAAAAACAGAAGCCATTACAGAATATATCGATATTTATCCGAGTTTGACAGAATTAATTGGTTTAGAAACTCCAGATACTGTTGAAGGGAAAAGCTTTGTGCCAATCATTAATGGTAAAGACTCAGATAAAGATTGGGCTGTATCTAAATTTAAAGATGCTGTCACCCTGATTAAAGGCGATTTGTTTTACACAGAGTGGACAAAAGATGATGGTGTTGCTTATGCCAGAATGTTATTTGACCATAAAACAGACCCTTTAGAATTAGATAATTTAGCTGAAAAGCCAGCTTATCAAGAAAAAGTAAAAGCACTGGCTTTAGAATTAAGAGAAAAATGGGGAAAAGATTTTCTTTCTAAAAACTAAAAACGATCTTTAAGAATGAGAAATATAGTTGCACTAATACTATTAACAGTACTGATAACAAATTGTAATTCATTAAAAACAAATAAAATACGATCTAAAGAGGTTGTTAAAAAATCAAAAGAAAAACAACCCATTGTCATACAATTTATTATAGATGGATTGATGAAAGACGCTACAGAAACTGCAATTAAAGCGGGTGCAAAAAATTTAAAATATTTTGCAGAAAACGGAGTTGTTGTTGAGGATGCCTATTCTAATAGTCCAGTAGGTAGAGTTAAACTACCAGATGGAAGTGAACCTTGGAGAGGAGCATCACCCCCAAATATTGGCATGCACACAGGAACTCACGTTTTTGAAACACAAGAATTAGATGATATTTTTTTATCAGCCAAAAGAAAGGGTATAAAATCCGTTTATGTAGGTGGACATACTTTATATGATGTTTTTACAACTTCAGATATTCATTATGCTGAAATTATGCCAGATCAAAAAGTTGTAGATCTTGGAATAAAGCATATTAAAGAAGATGGAGTAAGGTTGGTGCGTTTACATTTGCAAGAAATTAGAAGCTCTTGGAAAGGACCAGAAGGGAAAACCAATCCAAATTCTAAATACATTAAAGCCATTTTAAATGCAGATGCTCAATTAGGAAAATTGGTAACCTTCTTAAAAAATGACGGCCTATGGGAAACAGCATATTTTATCATTTCTGCAGACCATGGAATGGGAACTTTAAGAAAAAGCAATCACCTTTCAGAACAATTGTCTTCATGGCAAATTTATATGAATTTTTATGGGCCTAAAGTAAAAAAAGGAGCCATAATTCCATATGCAGAATCTCCAGACATCGCTTTAGTAACCAATCATTTTATGGGGCTAGAGCCATTAAAAGGGTATACATCAAATGTAGAAAGTCTTAAAAATTTAAAAACCACAGGTATTTTTCTAGAAAATATTTTTGAAGGAAATTCTGATAATTTAGAACATCCACAATGGATAAAAACCTACCTTGATAAAAATGCAGGCTCTCCTCCAAATGATTATTTACATTATAGAGAGGCAATGCTTAAATTTATCAATAATTAAAGTATCTTAAATCACAATGATATATAAACCAAGAAAACAAAAAGTAGTTACATTAGTAGTATTACTCTTATTTTCATTAAACATAATAAGTCAAAACGACTCCATTGTTTTTTCTAAACTAAAGAACGATAAAGAATGGGATTTAGTTTTTGAAGATATCTGTACAAAAGACTGGACTAAAAAATGGACTTTAGATGGTTTAGTAGCAACAGTTAAAAATTCCAAACAAGGAATGCATTTTACATCAGGACCAGAATATAAAAACGATGCACATCATGGGGTTTTATGGACTAAAAAATCATTTACTGGAGACATTAAAATAGAATATGATTATACTAGAACAGACCACGCCACTAAATGTGTAAACATTCTTTACATTCAGGCCACTGGTGATGAAGCAGGTGTTTATGAGAAGGACATTTTTAAATGGAGTGCGCTTCGTGAAATACCAGCAATGAAAACATATTACGAAAATATGAATGCCTTTCATATCAGTTATTCAGCATTTGGTAATCAGGAAAACTCCTTTCATTACGTGCGAGTAAGACGTTACCCCAAGCCAGAAGACAAACCGTTTAAAGTAACACAAATAGAGCCTTCTTACGATAAACAAGGCTATTTCAAATCTGGTCAAACGTATCATATTACATCTATAAAAACTAAAACTCATCTTTTTTTTAAAATGGAAAGTAAAGATGGTGTAGAGCTTTTTAAATGGGATATTTCTAAAATTAAACCAATAAACGAAGGAAGAATAGGGTTACGTCAAATGTTTACTCGTTCTTCTATTTATAAAAATTTTAAAATTTACTCAAAATGAAAATTATAAAACGTCTAACTTTTCTATTCTTAATGATATTAAGCTTCATAGCTTGTGCTCAAAATACGTCTAAAGTAGATTATTTTGCAAGTAATGCATTAGGAAACCCTGTAACAGGTAATGCAGGCGAGTATTATAAAGGTGTAACCTATGTTTCTTACCAAGGAGCCTTAGAAGATCCTTATGTTGCAGCTTATGATCACAAAACCAAAACATGGGTTGGTCCTTTTAAAGCAGGTACCAGTTTAATGGGTAAAGACAAAAGTAGGAAAATAGATAACCACGGAAAACCCACTTTGGTAATTGATAAAGAAGGCTATATTCATATCGTATTTGGTGGTCATGGTGGTACCCCAGACATAGGAAAAAACCCACTTGGTAATTATCATTATGGTAAACAAATGCATGTGGTTTCAAAAAAACCTTTAGATATTTCCAGTTGGGAAGTTTTAGATAATATTTCACCTTTTGGTACATACAGTCAATTTATAAAAATGGATAATGGCGATTTGTATTTGTTTTATAGACATGGGGCGCATAGAAGTAATCGTGTTTATCAAAAATCTACAGATAATGGGCGTACGTTTTCTGCACCAGTATCTTACTTAAAAACGAAACAAATTGAGGGGACTAAAGAGCATCCTGTTATTTATGATTCGTGGTACACACACTATTCCAAAGGGCAAAATAATGATGTTATCGTATCTTATAATTATCATTTGTGCAAAGGGCCAAAACATGATGGTGAGCGACATAATGTGTATTATATGAGATTTGATACCGATAAAAATGAATGGTTTAATATTAAAGGCGATAAATTAACATTACCAATCTCAAAAGAACAGGCCGATAATGAAACACTAGTTTACGATACTGGCGATTTATGGACGCATAATGGTATTGTTAGGTTAGATGAGGAGGGAAACCCACATTTAACGTCTTATGAAGGTGAACATAAAGGCTTGAAACATGGAGCTGAAAAAAGTATTGTTCATTATTACTGGTCTGGTAACGAATGGGTAAGAACAAAAAGTAGCGGTTTGCCAGTTGGTGCAAAGGGTGAAATGGAAGTTTTATCTTCAGATAAAATAAATATGTTAATTAGTTATAAAAAAGATAATATGGGTGAGGTTGCTTTATGGGAAAGTACTAATGGTGGTAAAAGTTTTATCAAAAAAGAAATACTACTTCAAGCAGAAAAGAAAAATTTCGATCTTTCAAATTTTATAAGAAATGCGAAACCTGAGGGTAAAATTATTATAGCAGCAAAAGATAAAAGTGGCAGTGGAAACGTGTATTTAGTTGGAGAGAAAGGTGTGGTAAAACGATAAATAAAAAAACATGACATATTTCAAGTACATAAAGATGTTTATAAAAAGTATTGTAATTTTTTTTAGTTTAATAGTTACGCAAACATCGTATTCTCAAGAAAAGGAACGTCCTTTTATTTTAGTAAAAAATTCTGATAGAACTGAAATTTTAAACAAAATAAAAACAAAAACTTGGGCGAAAGAGATTTATGAAAATTTAAAAACAAGAACAGATTTACAAGTTGCTAAATTCAATCAAAACCCAAAAGACTACATTAAAAATTTGCCTTTTAATTGGTCTGAAGGACAAAAAAATAATTTTCCACCATTTTACAAAACTGACCATGTAGAAAATGGTAAACATAGAAACTTAGATAACGCTACAGACAAAGAGTGGGAACCAGCAGAAAAATTAATTACCTATTTGCAAATAGCTTTAGATTGTGGTTATCTATACTACATTACCCAAGACGAAAAATACGCGTATATGGCCAGTAGTATCGTGTATTCATTTGTAAAATCTGTACAGAAATCTAAGTTATCTAATTGGCATGGTAGAGGTGGCTGGCTGTTTCCTTATGATGGTTTTAGAGAAGTACGTGTAATTGGCTACAGAGTTCCATTAATTTACGATTTTATTGCACCCTATCTTAAAAAAGAAGGCAATGCTTTTGATATCATTCAAAATAAAAAAGTAGTTTTTCCTGTTGATGAACTCCAGAATGTATGCAAAACCTATGCAGATATTACCATTAATTACGGACAAACTGGTTCTAACCATCCAGTACTAGAAGCACCAAGTTTAGTCTATAATGCTTTGGCAATGGACGATGAAAAGGAACGTAAAAAATTACTGTCTTACTTTTTATCAGAAAGCACAAAAAATCAAGATGCGTTGCCAGTAATGGCAAAAAACTATCAAAATCAAGGTGATATTTGGCCAGAAACATCTCAATATTTAAATCATTCAACAGAAATTTTAGGAAAATTATTATTGGTAGTTAATAGATATAATCCATCCTTAAAATTAGGAGCTCAATATCCAAATATATTATTTGCTTTACCAAGATTAGATGATTTGGTATATCCAAACAACGAGATTATACGTTGGGGTGATGGACATAGAAGACAACATGGTTCCTATCAGGCATATGAAAATGCTTATGTTTTGGCTAAGATGGACAACCTAACTTTTTTACAAAATAAATTTGCACCACTTTTGACAAAAGCTATGGAAAGTGGAAAATATTCAAGAAAAAGTATCGAGGCTTTATTCTGGTATGATGATGATATTTATGGGAGTTCAAAAAAAATAGAGTTACCAAGAACGGATAGAGTATATCATGCAGGAATTGTATTACAAAGAAACTTAAGTACAACAAAGAATCCTAAAGATGGGTTAATGGGCTTTGTTGGTGGCGCGCACATGGTACATGGTCATTCAGAAGGAATGAATATTGAATTGTATGGAGAAGGACAGGTTTTAGGTGTAGATCATGGAAGAAAAAAGTACGGAAAAGACTTGCATGAAAATTATTCAAGAATTTTTGCAGCCCACAATACTGTAATTGTTAACGGAAGTTCCCAAGGAGAAGGTGGTTGGGTAAATTTAGGAATCAATTCTGTAAAGGTCATCTCAATGGAACCAAAAGTAAGAGAAGCTGGAGTTTCTCCTAATCATTCTTTTAGTCAAACAAGTTTTTTAGATGATAAAGGATATAAAGCAGAAGCAACTCAAGAAAGAACTTTAGGTTTGATAAGAACATCGCCTACAACAGGATATTATGTAGATGTTTTTCGTTCAAAATCAAAATTACCAAATGAATATCATGATTATTTGTATCATAATATAGGCGATAAGTTGGTGTTTGAAAATAAGGATATGAACTTTAAAAAAACACCCAATAGATATATGAAAAATGCAAATTCTGAATGGATTCATAATAAAAAATATAGAAACCCTGGGTGGCATTTTTTTAAGAAAGTAAAATCATCAAACACATACAATAAAGATGTAAAAGCTACATTTAATATCAAAAAATTAAAAGGAAATGACGTTTTCATGAAATTATATATTTCTGGATTTAAAAATAGAACTTATACCAAAGTAAAAGCACCTATAACGTTTGAGTCTCCAGAACCTTATGATAAAAAACCTACACCAACTTTAGTAATTAGAAATAAGGGCGAAGCTTGGCAAAACCCTTTTGTAGTCGTTTTTGAACCTTATAATAGTTCAGAAAAACCAACCATACAATCGGTTTCTAAAATTGAACAAGATGGAATTTATAAAGGATTGATTATAAAAAGTAAAACACCAAATGAAGAGTTAATTCAGTATGTAATTACACAATCTAAAAATCAAGTTTTTAAAAACGATGCTATTTATTTTGAAGGTTCTTATGCAGTGATTACCTTGCATAAAGATAAAAGTATAAAGAGTATTTATATTGGAGAAGGAGATAAATTAATTTATGAGAATAAACTTATTACAACAAATTCTTCAAAATCATATTTTAAAGAATTTTAAATAATTAAAATACCTTACAGGTAATTTGAAAGAACAGTAAATTAAAGAGATTCTCTATCAATAAAATTAAAGGGTACTTTTACTTTACCTTTAGTTTTATTTAGAATCATTTCTGCCGCAGTTTCCCCCATAGATTTAAAATCTGTAGACATTACTGTAATACCTAATAATTCTTTTAAAGGAGTATCGTTATAAGATATTATTCCAATATCTTTACCTAAAATAAACTCATCTTCTCTAGCTTGTTTTACTAAATTTACTAAGTCAGACTCTTCAATAGTAACAAATAAATCGCCTTTTTTTAAAATCATATCTTCGTAGACTTTATCAAGTATTTCAAAATCTAGTTTATGTTCAATACAATATTTTCTAAACCCATGAAGAATTCTTTTAGGATAGGGGTAAACAGCTTTTTCAGGATATACTAATATTATTTTTTTGTACTTCTTAATTTTTTGTATCCCTTGATTTAGAGCATGATAAATATCATTTTCGAAATCTTGATAAATCTGAATTGCTGAATTATCAATATTTTCTTTAATGTTGTCTAAAATAATTAATTTGTCTTTTTGAATTTTTTGTAATGCCTTTAAAACGTCATCAGGTAAACTTACATGTTTTGAATTTTCGGTTTTAAAATGAGGCATAATTACATAATAGTCATAAGCCGCTTTGTTTTTTTCTAATAAGTTTAGAAAAAGAGTTTCATCACAATGATAAATATCTAGATCTGTATGAGAGTTAGCACCTATTTTGTCAATAAAATAATTGTAAGTCCTTAATTTATATGAGCTTAGTTTATTAACTAAAAACAAAATATTTACTTTAGAAATTAGTTTTGTTCTTGAAATGTAAAAACCTTTACCTCTAATAGAAGTAATTATTTTTCGTTCTTTTAAAATACTATATGCTTTTTCAACAGTATCTCTAGATAAATAAAACTCTTCACTAAACATGTTTATTGAAGGTATCTTTTGATCCATTGTAAGGTTACCTTGTGAAATGTTGTGAATAATAGAATCTATAATTTGTTGATATTTTGGTACTCTAGAATTTTCATCTATTTTTATAAGCTTTATCAGTTGCATATAATATAAATTTTATTTATATATAAATATTAAAAACCAAAAGTAGTAAAAGGGATATTAATAAACCAATCATTTACAAAAAGAACTTTTTTAAATTAAAATAATTTGTAGTTAAGTGCACCTTAAAACTGTTTATAAGACTAAAAAAACAAATTCTTATATTTATTAAGTTTTTAAGATTAAAACTTCCTTAAATTTTTACAAAATATAGAATACTTAAAAATATTATTACTGAATACGGTATAGTACAGGATACAAAAGTTTAAATTCAAATTTACTTTTGATTCAAAATTTATTACTAACAGAATAATGAAAGAAATGACACAAAGCTTCAAGTACGTAGATTATTTATGGGACGAAGAAAAAGCAGCAACACTAGGAGATAATCAAGTAGAATTATTTTTATATCGCTCAAATATTTTGGGTGCAGATTTAAGAATAACAAATTATGGAGGGGGAAACACCAGCTGTAAAACAATAGAAAAAGATCCTTTAACTAATGAAGAAGTTGAAGTAATGTGGGTAAAAGGTTCTGGAGGAGATATTGGAACTTTAAAACGTTCTGGGATTGCTGGTTTATATACAGAAAGGCTTCGTGATTTAAAAAATGTTTATCAAGGTTTACATGATGAAGATAGAATGGTTGGTTTATTTAATCATTGTATTTATGACTTAGATAGTAAAGCACCATCTATTGATACGCCTTTACATGGTTTATTGCCATTTGCACACATAGACCACTTACATCCAGATGCTTTAATTGCTGTTGCAGCAGCAAAAGATAGCGAAAAAGTAACCAAAGAAATTTGGGGAGACACAATGGGTTGGGTACCTTGGCAAAAACCAGGATTCGATTTAGGTTTACAATTAGAAAAATGTTTAGCAGATAACCCTGGAATTAGAGGAATTGTTTTAGGTAGTCATGGTTTATTTACTTGGGGAGATACTTCTTTCGAGTGTTATATGAATAGTTTAGAGGTAATTGAAATGGCTTCTGAATATATAGAACAAAAATTAAAAGAGCAAGGTGAAGTTTTTGGTGGTCAAAAAGTAGAAAGTTTACCTAAAGAAGAGCGTTTAGGAAAAGCTGCTCAAATTATGCCTTTATTAAGAGGTTTATGTTCTTCAGAAAATAGAATGATTGGTCATTTTTCTGATTCTGATGTTGTTATGCAATACATCAATAGTAATGACTTAGAAAGATTAGCTCCAATGGGAACCTCTTGTCCAGATCACTTTTTAAGAACTAAAATTCAACCATTAGTTTTAAGTTTAGATAAAAATGAAGATTTATCTAATGCAGACGCTATTTTAGCAAAGTTAGAGCCAGCATTTGAGGCTTATCGTCAAGAATATGTAGATTATTATAAAACTTGTAAAAAAGATAATAGCCCAGCAATACGTGATGCAAATCCAGTAATTATTATTTATCCTGGAGTGGGTATGTTTAGTTTTGCTAAAAACAAGCAAACTACACGTGTAGCAAGTGAGTTTTATATCAATGCAATTAACGTAATGCGAGGTGCAGAAGCTATTACAGAATATACTTCTTTACCAAGACAAGAAGCTTTTGATATTGAATACTGGTTATTAGAAGAAGCAAAGTTACAACGTATGCCAAAAGAAAAACCATTATCAAGAAAAGTAGCTTTAGTTACTGGAGCTGGTGGAGGAATTGGTAAGGCAATTGCAGATAAATTAGCTGCAGAAGGAGCAAATGTAGTATTAACAGATATTAATGAAGATGCCTTAGTAGAGGCTAATGCAACTTACGCTAGAGATGTTTCTTCTTATGCGGTTTGTGATGTAACCAATACAGAATCTATTGCGAGTGCCTATAAAAAAGCAATTATAGAGTTTGGTGGTGTCGATATGATTGTACACAGTGCAGGTTTAGCTATTTCAAAACCTTTAACAGAAACTACAGATAAAGACTGGAATATTTTACAAAACATTTTAGTAAAAGGTCAGTTTGACTTGGCAAAACAATTTGCATTAATCGTTCGTAAACAAGGTTTAGGAGGAGATTATATTGCAATTGCAAGTAAAAACGGCTTGGTTGCAGGACCAAACAACGTTGCTTATGGTACAGCAAAAGCAGCACAACAGCATATGGTACGTTTATTAGCAGCAGAATTAGCTAAAGATAAAGTAAGAGTAAACACAGTAAACCCTGATGGAGTTATTGTAGGAAGTAAAATTTGGGAAGGTGCTTGGGCAGAAGGTAGAGCAAAAGCAAACGGTATTACTGTTGAAGAATTACCTGCTTTTTACGCAAAGAGAAACCTACTCAATGAAATTATAACGCCAGATGATATTGCAAATGGGGTTTTCTCTCTCGTAGGGATTCTAGACAAATCAACAGGAAATATTATAAACGTAGATGGTGGAATGGCTAATGCGTTCGTAAGATAAAAAATAGTAGTAGTTTGTAATTTGAATTAAGAAAACTTCTATAGATAATATTTTATAGAAGTTTTTTTTAATTTACAACAGCCAAAAATAATGAAAATACAACAGGAGAAAATCTCAGATTTCAACAAAAAAGAATTAGAAAATCATAAAAATAATTTTGATTTTTTAGCAAGTAATTTAACTAAGAATGGGCATAATTTAGATACTATACTTTCTAAATTATCAGAATTTCAAGTAGCCATACCAAGTTGGGCTTTAGGGGCTGGTGGTACTCGTTTTGGACGTTTTGGATTCTATGGAGAACCTTCTAATTTAGAAGAGAAAATAGATGATGTAGGAATTTTACATAGTTTAACCCAAACAGCAGGAGCAGTATCTTTACATATTCCTTGGGATATTCCTTCGGATTATGCTGCAATTAAACAAAAAGCAGATGCTTTAAATATAAAGTTTGATGCTGTAAATTCAAATACTTTTCAAGATCAGCTTGGTGCCAAAGAGAGTTATAAATATGGATCACTAAGTAATGTAAGTAAAGCGGTTAGAGAACAAGCCATTCAACATAACCTAGACGTTATAAAGATAGGAGATAAATTAGGTTCTAAGGCATTGACGGTTTGGTTAGCAGATGGATCTTGTTTTCCAGGCCAAAACAACTTTCAAACAGCATTTCAAAATACTCAAGATAGTTTAATTGATATTTATAAAGGTTTACCAGAAGATTGGAAAATGTTGGTTGAATACAAACCTTATGAACCCAATTTTTACAGTACTGTAATACAAGACTGGGGAGCATCTTTAATGTTAGCAAATGGTTGTGGAGAAAAAGCTTATACACTTGTAGATTTAGGACATCACCTACCAAACTCTAATATTGAACAAATCGTCTCTATTTTACAATTAAAAGGTAAACTAGGTGGTTTCCATTTTAATGATAGTAAATATGGTGATGATGATTTAACAGTTGGTAGTATCAAACCATATGCTTTGTTCTTAATTTTTAATGAATTGGTATATGGTATGCAAAACAATCCACAAAATCCGGATTTAGCGTGGATGATTGATGCGAGCCATAACGTAAAAGACCCTTTAGAAGATTTAATTCAATCTTTAGAAGCCATTCAAGAAGCATATGCAAAAGCCTTGTTAATTGATCAAGATGCTTTAAGAGAAGCACAATTAAATAATGATGTTGTAAAATGTCAAGAGATTTTACAGGGAGCATACAGAACAGATGTGAGACCTCTTTTAGAAAAAGCACGTATAAATGCTGGGGCTGTAATTAACCCAATTAATGCATACAGAGCTTTAGGTGTAAGAGAACAATTAATTAAAGAAAGAGGAAAAAATACTGTAGCAACAGGTCTTTAAAAAATATCTAATGAAACAAAAAGTAACTGCGGTTTTTGATATTGGTAAAACAAATAAAAAGTTTTTTTTATTTGATAAAAACTTTACAGAAGTTTATAAAGAATACACTTCTTTTGATGAAATTGAAGATGAAGATGGTCATCCAACAGAAGACATTAATGCACTACAAAATTGGATAAAAAAAGTTTTTCATACGATATTAAAATCAGATAAGTTTAATGTAAAAGCGATTAATTTTTCAACTTACGGAGCAAGTTTTGTCCATTTAGATCAAAATGGAGAAATCCTTACCCCTTTATACAATTACACAAAAGAAATTGACCAAGATATAGTTGAACAATTTTACAATAAACATGGTAATGATCTTGAGCTAATTAGAACAAGTGGTTCATCAAAGTCACCAGGTTTATTAAACTCAGGATTACAATTGTACTGGTTAAAATACAAAAAACCAGAGGTTTTTAAGAAAATAAAATATTCATTACACTTACCTCAATATTTAAGCTATATTTTTTCTGGAGTTCCGTTAAGTGAATTTACAAGTATAGGTTGTCACACAATTTTGTGGAATTACGAAACAAAAGATTACCAAGATTGGGTTTATAAAGAAGGGGTTCACAATATTCTACCACCAATAGTTTCTACAGAAACAAGTTTAAACATGAACTACAATGGTAAAAGAGTTAAAATAGGTGTAGGGATTCATGATAGTTCATCTGCACTATTACCATATGTTAGAAGTGTAAAAAAACCCTTTGTTTTAATATCTACAGGTACTTGGAGTATCGCTTTAAATCCATTTGTTGATACACCATTAACAAATGAAGATGTAAAGGCAGATTGTATAAATTATATGCGAATCAATGGAAAACCAGTTAAATCTTCAAGACTTTTTTTAGGTAATGAATACAAAATTCAAGTAACTAAATTAACAGAAAAATTTGGAGTAGATAAAGACTACCACAAAACAGTAGAATTTAATTATGATGTTTACTTCGAAATCTTACAAGATTTTAACCATTCATTTAAATGGGAGTCTTTTGAGCATAAAAATATGCCAGTAAAAACAAATTATTTATATAACAATTTTGAACACGCTTATCATCATTTGATGGTAGAATTGGTAATGTTACAGGTAGAGAGTGTAAAAAGGATAGCGAATGCAGAAAAAATAGATAGACTATACATAGATGGAGGGTTCTCTGATAATGATATTTATATAAAACTATTGTCTCATTATTTAAGAGGTATGAAGTTAAGAACAACAAAAGCATCTTTAGGTTCTGCTCTAGGTGCAGCAATTGCAATTTCAGACACCAAATTAAATTCAAAATTTCTAAGAAAGAATTACGCATTAAAAAAACACGTGCCTTTTATAGTAAATGATTAAATTTAAATATTTATAACAAAAAATTAAACATACAAACAAATAATAATGTCAAAGGATATAAAATTAATCCACCCAAGAGATCTAATTACAGTATTAATTATAGAGAATGATTCTGTAATAATTACAGGTGATAAATTACTATAAACTTTTGAATATTTAGTAGTTGCAGCGTTTAGTTCAAAATAAATAGTTTTAGGACACTCCCTAGTAAAGATGGTTCCTATTAACGACGAACAAGTAGAAAATTTAAAAAAAAACCAATCATAAAAAAAATATATGGCTTTATCCTTTGATACTAGATACCCTTCTGTAGACGATTTACGTAAACGAGCTCAGAAAAAAATACCAAAATTTGCTTTTGAATATTTAGATGGTGGTTGTAATGAAGATGTGAATTTAGTAAGAAACACATCAGAATTAAGAGAAATACAATTAAAACCTAATTATTTAAGAAACCACCATGGCTCTTCATTAAAAACCAACTTATTTGGTATTGAATATGATGCACCCTTTGGTATAGCTCCTGTAGGTTTGCAAGGTTTAATGTGGCCAAATTCACCAGAAATTTTAGCCAAAGCTGCATTTGAGCATAATATTCCTTTTATACTAAGTACAGTAACAACTACAAGTATAGAAAGAGCTGCAGAATTAACAGAAGGTAAAGCTTGGTTCCAATTATACCATCCAACAGAAGATAAATTAAGAAACGATATTATTAATAGAGCAGCAGCAGCAGAATGCCCAGTTTTGGTCATTTTATGTGATGTACCAAGTTTTGGTTTTAGACCAAGAGATATTAGAAATGGTTTGGCAATGCCTCCAAAAATGAATTTGAGTAACATTTTACAAGCTTTTGGAAGACCTCATTGGAGTTTACAAACCCTAAAACATGGTATTCCTAATTTTGCAAATTTATTACCATACATGCCTAAAAACTTAGATTTAAAACAATTAGGAAAATTCATGGATCAAACTTTTTCAGGAAGGTTAAATGAGGAAAAAATTAAACCTATTAGAGATATGTGGAAAGGAAAATTGGTTATAAAAGGGGTGGCGTCAGAATACGATGCTGAACAAGCTATTAAATTAGGTTTAGACGGAATAATTGTATCAAATCATGGAGGTCGTCAACTAGATGCAGGTGAGTCTACGATAAAACCACTTTCTACAATAGCAGAAAAATATGGAGATCAAATAGAAGTGATGATGGATAGTGGTATTCGCTCAGGACCAGACGTGGCAAGAGCTATGGCTAGTGGAGCTAAGTTTACATTTATGGGACGTTCATTTATGTATGGTGTTTCTGCGCTAGGTAAAAAAGGTGGAGATCATACAATATCCTTATTAAAAGCAGAATTACAACAAGTAATGGAGCAGTTGTGTTGTGAGAAAACTTCAGACTTTCCAGAGCATTTAATCAAATAACATAATAAATTACCTACATAATTCTTTCTGCATAATTACAAATTTACTCGCTAAAAATAACCTCTGATACAATTAAAGGGTTTATGGCTAAATCTAATTTAGATTAGCATAAATAATTTCTAGATACTTTTGTAATCTTTTCAAATGCTGTAGTTATTACTTTTTGAAAGCTACTAATAGTGGTTAGTATTTTGTTGTAACGTATGAAAATAGAGGGTATTTTAAAGCTATTCAAGTTTTTTATATAGGTTAGAAATAATTGGTGTAGTTGGTGCAAATGGTCAACATGGTACGGAAGAGTACTTACATACTAAATAATTTACGCAAAATACTATTTTAGGACGTGACATAGCATCAAATAAAAAAACTTCGATCAATTTTTTAACGGAGTTTTTATAAAGAAACATATTAACTTAAAAGAATAATTAATTTTATTTCTCTATTAGGATAATGTATTGGTAACTAAAACTGTATTGTTTTAAAGAGATATTAAAATAGAAATATTTCTTTTATCTTTCATATTTACAAGTAAATACAATCGTAATCAGAAATTATTTTAATATTTTAGTGATATATAAAACCATACAGTGCAGGACACATAATCTTTGTTGATATTATATTTTCGTTTATTTGACATGTGTCAAAAACTTTAACAAGTTAGACTAAACAAGCAATAACAATCTTTAATAAATAAATAAACTAATTAATTATGTCTGAAAATCATGAAGGGGAATTAACTCTAGAAAGAAATGATGGAGGAGAATTTGAAAGAACTCCTGTTCCAAGTTCGAAACTTAAAGGATGGAAATCTTTTTTAGGTATGTATGCAGGTGAACATGCAGCAGGCACCGAATTTATGATTGGACCCTTGTTTTTGGCTGCAGGTGCAAGTTTAAAAGATTTATTAATAGGATTATTTATTGGTAACGTTTTAGCGATTCTTACTTGGAGGTTTATTGTAGCACCCATAGCTGTATCTAAAAAACTAACATTATACTATCAATTAGAAAAAATTGCAGGAAAACACTTAGTAAAAGTGTATAATCTGGTTAACGGGGTGCTTTTTTGCTTTTTAGCTGGTGCTATGATTACGGTTTCAGCAAGTGCAGTAGGTATTCCTTTTGATATTAATTTTACTGTACCAAAAGGTATCTTCGGATTAAGCACACCTTCTTTTTCAATGATTGTAATTATTGTAGGTGTTGTAATGACAATTGTAGCTGCAGCCGGGTACAATACAGTTTCTAAATTTGCTAATATTGCTGCACCTTGGATGATTGTTGTCTTTGCAGCTTGTGGTATATCTGCATTAACTCAAATGGAGGTTACTTCATGGGGTAGCTTATTAACAGAATGGGATAATGGTGTAAATGTGGTACAATCTGTTAGCGGGAAAGTAGATTTTGGTTTTTGGAAAATTGTAATTTTTTCCTGGTTGTGTAATGCAGCAATGCATTTTGGAATGGCAGATTTATCTATCATGCGTTTTGCAAAAGATTCACGTGCTGGTTGGGGGCCTTCAATAGGAATGTTTTTAGGTCATTATATGGCTTGGATCTGTGCTTCTTTTATGTTGGCTGCTCAAATAAAACTAACAGGAGATATTTCAGCAAATCCAGGTGCTTTAGCTTGGAGTGCTGTTGGATGGACTGGGATTATTTGTGTTATTGTTGCAGGTTGGACTACCGCTAATCCAACTATTTACAGAGCAGGTTTAGCTTTTCAAAGCTTATTTCCTTTAAAAGCAAAATCTTATTCAGGAGTAATTTTAGCTGGTTTAGTAGCAACAGCAGCAGGGATATTCCCTGCTCTTTCATCAAAACTTCTTGATTTTGTAGGTTTATACGGAACAATCTTGGGACCTATGGGTGGTGTGATTTTCGTGAACCATTATCTTGCAAAGAAGATGAATTTTACACAAAACTACGCAGATGAAAAAGGATCAAGTTTTAATATGGCTGTTTTATTAGCTTGGGTTATTCCTGTAGCTTTAGGGTTGTATTTTATTTTTGGAGAGCAACAGTTATTTGCTGCATACGCAGTTATACCTTGTTGGATTGCTTCAAGCTTATTGTACGTTATTATTATGAAATTTCAAAAATCTTAAAAATATGAAAATGCTAAAATTAATAAGTACTTTATCAATAGGTGTTTTAATACTGTTAGCTAGTATATTTTTATTCTTAGGAATATTAGATGCAACTAAAGTTAATATCTCTATGTTAATTGGTACAATTATATGGTTTATAGTTACACCTTTGTGGATGAAAGAAGAGTGATAATTAAACACGTATTAGAATAGTATTCGAACTAAAATAATAGAATTAAAGAGAAAGTAATTTTAGAATAAGATTTTAATAGGTTTTTCTACCTTATTTGACAAAGTAAGATATATGCCTCTTGTGTTTCATTTTTACTATATATAATTCCTGTTTTATTGTTATAAACAGATTTTTTTTCAATTAGTAAAATTAAATAAATGTTTAAATAGTAGTTATAAAGTTGTTTTTATTCAAAAAAGTAAAAGATTCTACTGTAATTATATTTTTAATTATTAGCCGTTCATTAGAATTCACAAAAGGTAAAAAAAAAAGAAGGTGAAAAAAATTAAAACCTGAGTTTGATTAATGAAAAGTCAACTAATTAGCCTTTACAGTTTGATATTTTATAGAGATTTTTTTTGTAAAAAACTATATGTAATGATGATTGCAACGATATTTGACAGAAAGTTAGTAAAGCTTCTATGTCAAGAATTTTCGATTTACATAATCAAAGAGTAATCACATTGGATGATATTGGTCTTGGTCAAACAGATCTAAACCCAAACCAAGTGTCACAAATTCAATCAGAAACCATACCAACAAAACTAGATATTCCACGTTTTTGCTTTACATAAAATATAATAGATGATTTTTGTGATCAAATAAGTGCACCAAAATTTTAATCTAGGAAGTTTAAAATCAACAACAAGATATTTATAACACTTTTTTTGGTGTTATTTCTTGTTTAGGCCAATAGTGGGCAAATTGTGCCACCACGAGATTTGCTTATAATGTAGGCTTGTTGTTTTAGTTGGCATTAGGATTATTTATGGTATTCAAAAAATTAAGTAGTAATTTTTAATCCCTTATGGTAAGTCTACTTACATATTTTCCAATTACATCAAACTCTAAGTTTACAACATCATTTTCAGATAATGTTTTAAAACATGTATTTTCTAATGTGTAAGGTATAATTGCTACACTAAAAGAGTTTTCTTTAGAGTTTACAACGGTTAAACTAACACCATTTACAGTTATAGAGCCTTTTTCTATTGTTATGTTATTGTTTGCAGAATGATAGTTAAATGTAAAAACAGTACTTCCATTTTCATTTTTAATATGGGTGCAAGTACCCGTTTCATCTACATGACCCTGTACAATATGGCCATCTAATCTATCACCAAGTTTCATAGCACGTTCTAAATTTACTATAGAAGAAACTTTAAGATTACCAATATTTGTTTTGTCTAAAGTTTCTTTAATAGCAGTAACGGTATACTCATCATTATTTATAGCTACTACAGTTAAGCAAACACCATTATGCGCTACACTTTGGTCTACTTTTAGCTCGTTAGTAATGCTACTTTTAATGGTGATGTGTAAATTATCTAGTTCTTTAACAACTTTTGTTACAATACCAAGTGTTTCTATAATTCCCGTAAACATTTCTATAAATTTAGTTACTTTTGTAGTATTGCAAATTTAAGCATATTATAAGAGTTATGGCAGACAAAACAGATAAAATAATTGTAGGGATTTCTATTGGAGATTTAAATGGAATAGGTGTAGAGGTTATTTTAAAAACATTTTCAGATAAGAGAATGTTAGATTTTTGTACACCAGTATTATTTGGGGCAACAAAAGTAGTTTCTTACCATAAAAAAGCATTAAAAACAGAAGTTCCTGTGCATGGTATTACCTCTGTAAACCAAATAAACCACAACAAAATTAACATCTTAAATATATGGAAAGAAGAGGTCTCTATAGAGCTTGGAAAACCTACAGAGACATCTGGCAAGTACGCTACAAAATCTTTAGAAAGCGCTTTAAGTCACTTAAAAGAAGGTACTGTAGATGTTTTGCTAACAGCACCAATAAACAAAGAAAATATACAGTCAGAAAATTTTAATTTTCCCGGGCATACAGAATATTTAGAAGCTGGTTTAGAAGGTAAAAGTTTAATGATTTTAATGACAGACCAGTTGCGTATAGGTTTAATTACAGGACACATACCAATTGCAAAAATTGCAACAACTTTAACTCCAGAGTTAATTACAGAAAAAGTAGAAACCATGTATACTTCTTTAATAGAAGATTTTGGTATCAATAAACCCAGAATTGCAGTTTTAGGTTTAAATCCACATTGTGGTGATAATGGTGTAATAGGTAAAGAAGATGATGATATTATAAGACCTACAATACAACAAATAAAAGAAACAGGAAAGCTTGTTTTTGGGCCCTATGCAGCAGATGGTTTCTTTGGTTCAGAAACCTACAAACAGTTTGATGGTGTTTTAGCAACCTATCATGATCAAGGTTTAGCCCCTTTTAAAGCATTGTCATTTGGCAATGGTGTAAATTTTACGGCAGGTTTACATAAAATTAGAACATCCCCAGACCATGGAACAGGGTATGATATTGCAGGTAAAAACCAAGCAAATCCATCTTCTTTTAAAGAAGCTTTATTTACCGCAATTAAAATTTTTAAAACAAGAAAAGAATATAAAGAACTTACTAAAAACCCACTGTTAGTAAAGTAAAAATAAAATATTTTCTTTTTTTTAAAGAAAACAGTGTATAAAAACATTTTTTTATATCTTTGCACGCTCAATTGATGTTTGATAATGAAAGACTTGAAAGAATTCAACATACCGTTTGTAGGATTAAAAGAAGGAAAGCATTTATTTGAATATGCAATTAGTAATACGTTCTTTACGTTTTTTAATTTTGATGAATTTAAAAGTACTGATATTCAGGTAACTTTAGAATTTATTAAAAAAAGCACATTATTTGAGCTTGTTTTTAATACAAAAGGTACCGTAGAAATACCTTGCGATGTTACAAACGAGTTATACAACCAAGAAATAACAGCTCAATTACCATTAGTTGTTAAGTTTGGGCCAGAATATAATGATGATAATGAGGAAATTTTAATACTTCCACATGAAGCGTATCAATTTAATATAGCACAATTTATTTATGAAATGATTGTGTTGGCGGTTCCTAACAAAAGAGTGCATCCAAAAGTAGTAGACGGCACAATGAAGTCTGAAGCCCTAGAAAAGTTAAAAGAACTAGAAATAAAAAAAGAAAAAACTGTAGAAATTACAGACCCAAGGTGGGATAAATTAAAGAATTTAATAACAGAAAAAAAGACATAAAATGGCACATCCTAAAAGAAAAATATCTAAAACAAGAAGAGATAAAAGGAGAACACATTATAAGGCATCTGCGCAACAAATTGCAACAGACCCAACAACGGGTGAAGCACACTTATACCATAGAGCTCACTGGCACGAAGGTAAATTATACTACAGAGGTCAAGTAGTATTAGAAGCTGTTTCTGCAGAAGCTTAAAAATTTTCAAATTTTTAAAAAAACCCTCATTTTTGAGGGTTTTTTGTGTTTTTATGCCAAATTTTACCGTTTTTGATAAATTTTAATTCAAAAAGTAAAATAAATTTCATTTCTTTGAACTTCCTTAACATTTGGAAAACAAATAACTATTATGACAAAAATCACTGCAGCAATTTCAGCAGTAGGAAAATATGTTCCTGACTATATACTAACAAATAAAGAGTTAGAAACCTATGTAGATACAAACGATGAGTGGATAACTACTAGAACAGGAATCAAAGAAAGAAGAATCTTAAAAGGAGAAGGATTAGGTACTTCATATATGGCCATAAAAGCCTCAGAAGATTTGATAAAAAAAGCTCATCTAGATCCTAAAGAAATAGATCTGGTTATTGTAGCTACAGCAACACCAGATTTACAAGTAGCCTCTACAGCAGCCTATGTTGCTTCAGAAATTGGTGCTACCAACGCATTTGGTTACGATTTGCAAGCAGCATGTTCTAGTTTTTTATACGGCATGTCTACAGCAGCAAGTTATATAGCTTCTGGTAGATACAAAAAAGTACTGCTAATTGGTGCAGATAAAATGTCTTCTATTATAGATTATTCAGACAGAGCCACCTGTATTATTTTTGGTGATGGCGCAGGTGCAGCTTTATTTGAACCAAATTTAGAAAACTTAGGCTTACAAGATGAGTACCTAAGAAGCGATGGCGTAGGTAGAGATTTTCTAAGAATAGAAGCAGGAGGATCTATGATGCCAACAACTTTAGAAACCGTTCAACAAAAAAAACACTTTGTGTATCAAGAAGGTAAAACCGTATTTAAATATGCGGTTTCTAATATGGCAGATGTAGCAGAAAAAATGCTTACTAGAAACAATTTGTCAGAAAGCGATATACAATGGTTAGTTGCACATCAAGCAAATAAAAGAATTATAGAAGCAACCGCTAATAGAGTTGGTGTTGCTGCAGAAAAAGTAATGATGAACATTCATAGATATGGTAACACAACCTCTGCAACTTTACCGTTATTATTAGCAGACTATGAAAAAGAATTAAAAAAAGGAGATAATTTAATTTTTGCCGCATTTGGTGGTGGTTTCACTTGGGGAGCTGCATATCTTAAATGGGCGTACAATTCATAAAAAAACAAACAACTAAACAATAGGAAAAATGGATATTAAAGAAATTCAAAATCTTATAAAATTTGTAGCAAAATCTGGCGCAAGCGAGGTAAAACTAGAAATGGAAGATGTAAAAATTACTATTAGAACAGGATCTGAAAAAACAGAAACTACTATTGTGCAAGCCGCACCAATGCAAGGAGCACCACAAATGGCAGCACCTTTAGCACCCCAACAGCCAGTTGCAGAAGCACCTGTAGCACCAGCTAAAGAAACAGAAGACAATTCTAATTTAATTACAATTAAATCTCCAATTATTGGTACTTTCTACAGAAAACCATCTCCAGACAAACCAAACTTTGTAGAAGTTGGTGCAGAAATTGGGGTTGGAGATACAGTGTGTGTGATAGAAGCTATGAAATTATTTAACGAGATAGAATCTGAGGTTTCAGGTAAAATTGTTAAAGTTTTAGTAGACGATTCTTCTCCAGTAGAATTTGATCAGCCATTATTTTTAGTAGATCCATCATAATAAAGAGTATCGGTTTTTAGAGTTCAGATTTTAGATTTTCTAACTCACAACTCATAACTCATCATTTAAAACTCTTAAATTATGTTTAAAAAAATATTAATTGCCAATAGAGGGGAAATAGCACTACGTGTTATTAGAACCTGTAAAGAAATGGGTATAAAAACGGTTGCGGTATACTCTACTGCAGACGAAGAAAGCCTACATGTAAGATTTGCAGATGAAGCAGTTTGTATAGGTCCTGCTCCAAGTGCTGAGTCTTATTTAAAAATGTCAAATATTATTGCAGCTGCAGAAATAACAAATGCAGATGCCATTCATCCAGGGTATGGTTTTTTATCTGAAAACGCAAAATTTTCTAGACTTTGCGAAGAACATCACATAAAATTTATTGGTGCTACCGGAGAAATGATAGACCAAATGGGAGACAAAGCAAATGCGAAAGCTACCATGAAAGCAGCGGGTGTACCTTGTGTGCCCGGTAGTGAGGGGGTTATAGAAAACTTTGAAGAATGCGAAAAGTTAGCTTTAGAAACGGGCTATCCTGTTATGTTAAAAGCATCTGCAGGTGGTGGTGGTAAAGGGATGCGTGCTGTTTGGAAACCAGAAGATTTAAAAGAAGCTTGGGACTCTGCAAGACAAGAATCTAAAGCAGCTTTTGGAAATGATGATATGTATATGGAAAAGCTCATAGAAGAGCCAAGGCATATAGAAATTCAAATTATTGGAGATTCTTTCGGAAAAGCATGCCACTTATCAGAAAGAGATTGTTCTGTTCAAAGACGTCACCAAAAATTAACAGAAGAAACTCCCTCTCCCTTTATGACAGATACATTGAGAGAAGAGATGGGTAATGCCGCTGTAAAAGCAGCAGAATATATAAAATACGAAGGAGCAGGTACTGTAGAGTTTTTGGTAGATAAACACAGAAACTTCTATTTTATGGAGATGAATACACGTATTCAAGTAGAGCACCCAATTACAGAAGAAGTTGTAAACTACGATTTAATTAGAGAACAAATTTTGGTGGCTGCTGGTGTACCAATTTCTGGTAAAAACTACTATCCACAATTGCACTCTATAGAATGTAGAATTAATGCAGAAGACCCATATAATGGTTTTAGACCTGCACCTGGTAAAATTACCACTTTACACACTCCTGGTGGTCATGGAGTAAGAATGGATACTCATGTTTATGCAGGTTATATGATACCACCAAACTACGATTCTATGATTGCAAAATTAATTGTAACAGCGCAAACAAGAGAAGAAGCAATTAATAAAATGAAAAGAGCTTTAGATGAATTTGTAATTGAAGGTGTAAAAACAACGATTCCTTTTCACAGACAATTAATGGATCATCCAGATTATGTTGCTGGAAACTACACAACAAAATTTATGGAAGAATTTACAATGGAGTAAATTTTTAGAAAGATAAAAAAAGAGAATACATTTTGTATTCTCTTTTTTTTATTTAAAATTGTAGATACCTGGTTAAAATAAATTCTTTAGTAGTAATATGCAACCCTTACCTAATGGACTTAGAACAGAAATAGTTATATCTTTAGAACAACAAATGAAGCGACAAATAAAACTTTAATATGTTAGAAAAACCAAATTTAAATTATATTAAAGATATTTCTGAAGGAGATAAAAATTTTGAAAATAACTTACTATTATCTTTAAAAACAGAGTTTCCTAAAGAATATGAAATTTTAAAAAATAATTTTAAGCAACAAAATTACCTTAAAGTAGCTTTAAATTTGCATAAATTAAAACATAAAATAAGTATACTAGGCATCCCACTAGCTTTTGAGATAGCCTCTGATTTTGAACAAGATATAAAAAAAGGCCATACAGAACGATATGAAACTTTACTTGTGGTTTTAGATAAAATTAATGTATATTTATCCTCTATATAGCCCCTACCAAATATTATGACTTGTATTATTATTGATGATGATGAATCTTCAAGATTAATCATAAAGCAGCTATGTAAAAAATATTCATTAACTGTTAAGAAAGAGTTTTCTTCTGCAATAGAGGCTATTAAATATTTAAATACCAAAAAAGTAGCGTTAGTTTTTTTAGATATTCATTTGCCTACATTTTCTGGTTTCGATTTTATTAAAACCATTAATAATTCACCAAAAATAATTATTACTACCTCAGATAAAAACTATGCATTAGAGGCTTTTGAATATAAAAGTGTTATCGATTATTTAGTAAAACCAATAACTCAAGATAGATTTAAAAAATTTCTAGAAAAAATAAATGCAAATACGGTTAAAATTTCAAAAAATAAAAGCCATCTACAGAAAGAAAATTTTATTTTTATAAATGTAGAAAAAAGGCTTACTAAAATTTTGATTTCAGATATTTTACTGATTGAAGCAAAAGGAGATTACATTAATATTAAAACCGATGAAAAAAATTATACCGTATATGCTACACTCAAAAAAATTAAAGATAAATTACCAGAAAGTTTATTTTTAAGAATTCACAGATCCTTTATTATCAACACTTCAGAAATTATAGATATAGAAGATAATAGTGTTTTAATTAGAAAGTATGTTATTCCTGTAAGTAAAACTTATAAATCAGAATTAATCAATAGATTAAACTTATTATAGTAACTTATCGTGTAAAAAGTATCTTTTATCTTGTTTTTTACTATTTTTATCGAAATTTATAAAACGCTAAGCTATTTAATCATACTTTTACCAATAAAACGAATATTAAATTAATCACATAAATATTATAAAGAAATCGATCGTAAGTTGGGGGACTTATTGATTGTACGAAAAAGTCAAAATTAATTTTTTGACTTTTTTTGGATTAGTTTTTTCATTGTTAAATTCTTTTTCCAGACATAGCCAAAACCTTTTTTCGTACGCTGCCTCAACTTCTAATTAAGATAAGTTACCACTTATACCGCTATTAGACCACTTATTGATTTACTTTATTAGATAGTAGTTAAAAGTAAGAAAATTGCAGTATATCAGCTATTTAGTTAAAAAATCAATCTAATTATTTAAAAACAATTAAATCAAATAAATTATGAAGAAAATTATATTTTCAATCTTTACTGTGTTTATGAGCTATGTTTCATGGTCACAATCATTAAATGTAGCCTCTGGGGGCTCTGTTTATATTTCTCCTAAAAGCTTTATGCATGTAGAAGAAGATTTGGGGGTTGATGCCCAAGGCGCACTTACGGTGCAATCAGATGCTACAGATAGTGGCTCCGTTATTGTAAACGGTACTGCTACTGGAGATATTAGTTATGTGCGTCATATAAATAGTACAAATTGGCATTTTGTATCTGCGCCAGTCATTGGTCAAAGTATCGCAGATTTTGCAGCTAGTAAAGATGTAGGTTCTAGTACCTATACCGTTGATGGTGTAGCTGTTGTTAATGATGTAACTAGAAGTGGTACTGGCGAAACAGGAGATAATTATGGGGTATCTATATATGAGAATGCAAATAATGCAGGTACTCGTTGGGAGTATTACACAATACCTGGAGGAAGTAATCCTGCATCAGGTAATTTTGAAAACGGAAAAGGATATTCTATGAAAAGATCTTCTGTAGGTACCTATTCATTTCAAGGAACAATGCCCACAGGAGATGTTACAATTACAATACCTGCTAATGCTATTACGCCAGAGGTATCTACAAACCATTTATGGAGTGTAGTTGGAAATCCATATCCATCATTTTTACCTGCTAACGACCCTGATAATCAAACCACCAGTATTTTAGATCTTAACATAGATAATTTAGATCCAAATAATGCGTATTTACAAGTTTGGAACGGTACAAGTTATCAAATTATAAACAATGCAAGCCCTTTAACTTACTTAGCGCCAGGGCAAGGTTTTATGGTAGATCCTAAGGGTAATAATATAACTTTTACATTTCCAGAAAACCTGCAAGTACCACAGGTAAGTACACCTGCTACGTTTTATAAAACAGCGGTAACGCCAACTTTAGTAGTACGTATGTCTAGTGATAAAAAGACAGCACATACCACCCTAAAGTATTTTAGTAAAACTACTACAGGTTTAGATATTGGTTGGGATGCTGGTGCGTATGTAGATGTAGCGCCAACTTTTGCGCTTGATACACATTTAGTTTCAGACAGTAAAGGGGTTAATTTTACATTACAATGTTTACCCAACACCAACTACGAAACTTCTATAGTGCCTCTTTCTGTAGTGGCAGCTGCCAAAGAAACACTTACATTTTCTTCAGAGGCGGCTGGTTTGCCAGAAAATATAAAAATTTACTTAGAAGATAAAATAGAAAACACCATTACAGATATTACAACCACGGCTCATCAAGTTAATATAAACACCGCTTTAAACGGTATAGGTCGTTTTTATATACACACAACAAGTAATGTATTAAGTGTAGAGGAGCCAAATATGGCAAATACGTTAAGTATCTATAAAACAAGTAATGCGAATGTAAGAATTACCGGTTTACAGCAAAAAGGCACTGCCACTGCAAAAATCTATTCCATTACTGGTAAAGAGGTACTTTCTCATACATTTTCTATGCAAACAGTTTATGATATAGCCTTACCTACCAATTTAAGTACAGGGGTATATGTAATACAATTAAATACCAATAATTCTAAACAATCTAAAAAGATAGTAATCGAATAGTAATTCATACTAAATATTTATCAAACAATATGAAAACAACAAAGAAAACAACTGCACAAGAAGATATAACTCGAAAAGAGGCCTTACTAAAACTAGGTAGCTATGGTAAATATGCAGCTTTAACAGCCTTGGGTACCTATATGATTTTAAACCCCCAAAAGGCGCAAGCTTCTAGCCCTGCAGATAACCCTGGTACAGGTTTTGGTTCTTAACCAAACAATAATCATATAAAAATTAAAAATTAAAACAACAATTTAAAAGTCAATCCTGCAAAGGCAGGAATCTAAAACCATATAATTATGAAAAAAGTTTTATTAAGCGTTGCACTTATTGCGGCAAGTTTTACAACCTTTGCCCAAATAGGTATAGGTACAACCACCCCAGAAGGGGCATTAGATGTCGTGTCTACCAACAGTGCACTTATATTGCCACGTGTGGCAAATACAGCAGCCGTAGCAACACCCGTAAATGGTATGGTTGTGTACGATTTATCTACCAATTGTTTTAAAGGCTACCAAAATGGTGGGTGGTCAGATTGTGGTTTTGCACCATCTGCAGCAGCCGTAGCAGCAAGTACTAGTGTTTTGTCCCAGATAGGGAGTCAGGCAGATAGCCCAGATACAGAAAACGCGGTTATAACTGCAGCAGATTTAAGCAATATTTTACCTGCAATAACAGGGGTAATAGCAGCTAACCAAACAGCTTACCAAGATTATATAGATGCCAACCCAGATGCTTTTTCATCACCTGCCACACAGGCCGAAGTACAAGCCATGGTAGATGCAGTAAATGCAGTAGCAAGTGATGCTGTTTTGACGCAGATAGGAAATGAGGCAGACAACCCAGATTCCGTAAATTCTGTAGTAACTGTAGCACAGTTAGGTTATATTTTACCAGCGTTAACGGGTATAGAATCAGCTCATGAAGCGTCTTATCAAAATTATATAGATGGTAATCCAGATGCTTTTTCATCACCTGCCACCCAGGCAGAAGTACAAGCCATGGTAGATGCTATAGGGCCTCAAGATGTGGTTTCTACCACAGGTAAAATTTGGATGGACAGAAACTTAGGAGCTACACAAGTAGCTGAAAGCAGTAATGATGCAGCTGCTTACGGAGACATGTACCAATGGGGTAGAGCTGCAGATGGGCACCAACTTAGAACAAACACTACAACAACAAGTACATTGGCTACAACAAGTACCCCAGGACATGGTGATTTTATTACGAGCGGGACTGGTGATTGGTTAGCAACCCAAGAAGTTGATTTATGGCAAGGTGTTAGTGGTACCAACAACCCTTGCCCAACGGGTTACCGTTTACCTACAGCAACAGAGTTTAGTAATGAGGTTTCATCTTTCGGGTCTTTGAATCTCGATGGTGCATATAAAAGTGTTTTAAAACTTACTGCAACTGGCTCTCGTAGCTATGGTAATGGTTCGATTAACCCTCCGGGTGGAGCGGGCAACTATTGGTCAAGTACGGTGAGCGGAGATTATTCAAGATCGCTAGGTTTCAGTAACATTTCTGCTTCTGTTGGAACTAGCAACCGTGGATTTGGTATGTCAGTGCGTTGTATTAAAAATTAAAACAACAATTTAAAAGTCAATCCTGCGAAGGCAGGAATTTAAAACGATATAAGTATGAAAAAAGTTTTATTAAGCATTGCACTTATTGCGACAAGTTTTACAACAGTAGCCCAAGTGGGTATAGGTACAACCACCCCAGAAGGTGCTTTAGATGTCGTATCTACCAACAGTGCACTTATATTGCCACGTGTGGCAAATACAGCAGCCGTAGCAACACCCGTAAATGGTATGCTTGTGTACGATTTATCTACCAACTGTTTTAAAGGTTACCAAAATGGTGGTTGGTCAGATTGTGGTTTTGCACCGTCTGCAGCAGCCGTAGCAGCAAGTACTAGTGTTTTGTCCCAGATAGGGAGTCAGGCAGATAGCCCAGATACAGAAAACGCGGTTGTAACTGCAGCAGATTTAAGTACTATTTTACCTGCAATAACAGGGGTAGAAGCAGCTAACCAAACAGCTTACCAAGATTATATAGATGCCAACCCAGGTTCTTTTTCATCACCTGCCACACAGGCAGAAGTACAAGCCATGGTAGATGTTGTAGCACCACAAGATGTGGTTTCTTCTGACACAGGTAAAACTTGGCATGACCGTAATTTAGGGGCAATGCAAGTAGCAATAAGCAGTACAGATGCAGCCGCTTATGGAGACTTGTACCAATGGGGTAGAGCTGCAGATGGGCACCAATTTAGAACAAACACTACAACAACAAGTACATTGGCTACAACAAGTACCCCAGGGCATGGTAGTTTTATAATACCCTCAGCAGAGCCATACAATTGGTTAACAATACAAGACAATAGTTTGTGGCAAGGTGTTAGTGGTACCAACAACCCCTGCCCAAGTGGTTACCGTTTACCTACAGCAACAGAGTTAGAGAATGAGCTTACAGCTTGGGGGGGTAACCATGCAGCTAGCGCATTTGCAAGTGCTTTAAAACTTCCTTTGGCTGGTATGCGCAACCGTTTAGGTTCACTTGTTGCTGTTGGAAGTGCCGCTAACTATTGGTCAAGTACGGTGAGCGGTACTAACGTAACTCGCCTATCCTTTGGTGTTTCTACTTCAGGTATGTATGATCTCAGTCTTGCATCTGGTATTTCAGTGCGTTGTATTAAAGATTAGACATTATAGTATTTTATCTGCCATCTTAAAGGATGGCAGTTTTTTTTATATAAATACCGCTAATACCATAGCAAATTCTAAAAGCGTTTTATCTATAAGATCTTTTACAGGTATTCATAGTTAGCTTAAGAATTCTAATGTAGGGTTTAGCACTAAATTTAGTGATAGGTTGTTTCTAATGATTGTATAGAAATATACAGATATTTACTGATAGATATCACTTATAAATACTAATAAAAAGTTATTGCGAGGTACAAAGCAATCTCTTTAATGATAAACCAGAAAAAGTAATGATATAAAAATTAAAAAAACAATTTAAAAGTCAATCCTGCAAAGCAGGAATCTAAAACCATATAATTATAAAAAAATAGTAGAGAGAAACAAAAAAAACAATCATAAAAATGAGAAAAGTAGGGATGCTTATTACACTCATGTATAGTGTATTAACAACAGCACAAACTCTAAAAGGCACACTAAAACAACACAAAGGGCAAATAATAACCTTAACAGGTTTTAACTATTACCAACCTACACAACTGGCAAAAGATACTATAGATGCATCTGGGAATTTTACGCTAAACTATCCAAAAAAATATAAGGGTATGGCTGTATTAAATACCCAAGATAATAGTAGCTTGGTGTTTGTTTTAGCAGAACCAACATTACATTTAAAAGGCACTCATTTAAATGAAAGAGATAGTTTGCAATTTACAAATAGTACAGAGAACAGCAACTTTATACAATATGCTAAAGACCAAAGTTTGCGAGGCAATGCCTTATCTGCGCTTGCTTTTTTGCAGCCATTGTATAAAAACCAACCTTTGTTTGCTAAACAAAAAAAGCTATTAAAGCAACTAGAAAAAGAGCAAACACGTTTGCAACAAGAAGATACCCAATTTATAGCTAGTTTACCCAAACAAAGTTATACACGTTGGTTTATACCTTACCGTAAAATGGTACAAGAAATGCCAGTTATTGTTAGAAAAAAAACTGCCCAAATACCCAATGCTATTTCTTTTTTTAGAAATACCAATTTTAACCACCCTAATTTTAAAACCAGTGGTTTGTTTAAAGAATTGATAGAAGGGCATTATTTGTTGTTAGAAAACATGGGGCAATCTTTAGATAGTAGTAATGTGCAAATGAATTTAAGTTCTAAATATTTAATAGACAATTTACAAGAAAATGATAGTTTATTAAATAAGGTTGCAGATCATTTATATACTTATTTTGAAAAACGTAGTTTAATTAGAGCTTCTGAATACTTTTCTATAAATTTATTAGAGCGTAGCCAATGTTCTTTAAAAGAGGATGTAGCTGCAAAACTAGAAAGCTATAGAAAAATGAAACTAGGCAATAAGGCCCCAGAAATTGTATTTGCAAACAATAAAAAATTAAGCGATCTAAAAACCCATAAATTAGTGGTTTTTGGAGCTAGTTGGTGTCCACATTGTACAAAAGAGATTCCTAAATTGATAGAAAACTATAAAAAGTGGAAAGCTAAAAATGTAGAAATAGTATATATAAGTTTAGATAAAGAATCAGCTGCATTTACTACAACCTATAAAAATATGCCCTGGCAACAAACTCATTGCGATTTTAAAGGTTGGGATACCCAAGCTGCAAAAGAGTATTACATTACAGGCACACCTACTTATTATTTATTAGATGCTAACAATACTATTTTGCTACGTCCAAATTCTGTAGAGCATGCCAATGTTTGGATTATGAGTAAGTTGGTTGCAACATCACAAAACACAAAAAATTGATAAAATTTACAATTCTTTTTAAAAGTAGCACATAAAAAAGGCAACATATATCTTAGAAACAATCTTAAAAATAAGATATTATACAGTTTTTGGAGTCATCATTAATAAACTAGGCTAATAAGCTCGCTTTAGAGCAGAGTTAAGGCTTTATCAAAATTATCTTTTAAAAAACCAGGTTAATGGTTGTGCCAATTCCAACAGCGCTATTTATTTCTAGTTTACCATTCAATAGCTCAATAAATTCGTAACAAACCATTAAGCCTAAGCCAGTACCTTTTTCTTTATCTGTTCCTCTAACAGATTGTGTAAGTACATTTTTATTAGATAAATTTTGTATAAGTTCTTCAGACATTCCTACACCAAAATCTTTTATTGATATAACGTTCCTTTTATTTTCGTCTATAAAAGAACTTATTATAATTTGCTTAGTCGCATAAGAAAATTTTACAGCGTTCATAAAAAGGTTAGCAATAATGGTTTTTAAAAGTGTACTATCAGTTTCAATTTCTGTTACTTCTAAATTAAAATTAATTGTATTTTCTTTATTTTTTGCATAGAACATGAAAGGGGCTATTGCATGCTCTACTAAATCTTTAACATTATAGTTTTTTTTATCTACAGTTATGCTATTTTGTTGGGTTCTAGCCCAATCTAATAAATTTTTTACAAGATGATACGTTACTGTAGACGATTTGTTTATAGTAGCAATAATTTCTTGTCTTTGTGTTTCACTAAAATGATCATAATCACTTGCTAATAAATTGGTATAACCAATAATAGCATTAAAAGGATTAATAAGTTCATGAGAGATTACACTAAAAAGTTTGTTTTTTGTTTGGTTGGCAATATCAAGATTTCTTTTTTGTTTAGTAATTGCTTTATTCTTAATTGTTAACATTCGAGCTAATTGACGTTTCGAATTGTATTTATAAAACAGAAAAAGAGCAATAAGTGCAAAAATAACAGTAGTTGCTATTAATATATTTCTGGTGTTTTTTTGTTTTTGTATAATTAACTCATTTGTTTTAATAGTTTCTTTATCTTTTTGTTCAGATTCATATTTAATTTTTATTTCTGCACGTGCGTTGTTTTCCATAAAAATAGTGTCTTCGTATTTTTTGTCAATAGAATGATGAGATACAACACCAATATTTTTTAGAACTTTGGCTTTACCTGAAGGATAATTATTGTCTTTTGTACCTTGCAATGCGCTTTCTGTATAAACTTTTGACGTATCTAAATTGAGACACCAATAGTTTTCTGATAAGTTGTTATGTTTATTTATGTAATTGTTTTTTGGCAGTTTTTTGGTTATATCGATTTTTAAGCGATTTAAAGCAACATATTCTTTTTGTGAAAATAAATTAAAACTAAGTAGATTGTTAAAAAGTAAAAGAGTAATAATTAACCAATTTACTCTACAAAATTTAATATTTGAGTTTTTCATTTTATTAGCAGTAATGTTTGTTAGATTAATATCAAAAAAGATATATATTGCCCAATACTTTTAAAGTACAGAGCGTTTTGGGTTCATTTATGTGACCAAAATTAATCTTCAAAAAAAAGTACAGATTAGCTTATAAAGTAAAGTTACTTATAATTCTGAAGTAAAAAAAATAAGTATTTTAAAAGGCATGGTGTAAACACCTTTAGCATCAAAATAAAAAAACCGATTAACTTATATATTTACCGTTTATTACAATAATTTGATGTTTGTTACAAAAAAAAATGAAAAATAATAAGTGTATTATAATTTAATTTTTCTACTTTCGTCTTTATAAATGTAGTATTTTTTTGTAAACCTACACTGATCCTTCCCCCATTTTATAGTTAAGCATTAATTCATATTCAATTTTTAAAATTGAGTTTGAAAATAATAATGTTATTCTAAGACGATACTTTTAAATAAGTTTCTCTTAAGGTTGTGTTATAACGTTTTTATTACAATTCATAAAAAAAATCAAACTGAATTAGTGTATTTCTTAAGAAAATAGATGTATTAAATTAACTTTATAATGATGATAAAAAAATTTACAGCAATAGTAGTTGATGATGATTTAGATAATTTAAATATTCTAAAAATATATTTGCAAAGATATTGTCATAATATAGAAGTAATCGGGGCTGCAACATCTATAGATAAAGCTATAAGTTTATATAATGATCTTCAACCAGAAATACTTTTTCTAGACATAGAGTTAGACAATTCAAATGCATTTTATTTAATTGATCATTTAGATAATCTCTCCAGTCAAATAGTATTTGTAAGTTCACATGAAAAATTTGCTCTAAAAGCAATCAAGTATCAGGCTGTAGATTTTGTAAAAAAACCAATTGAAATAAATGATTTAATTGCAGCTTCAAACAGAGCTGTTTCAAGAATTTTAAAGAACTCTAACATAATAGAAAAACCTTCTGTAAAATTAGATTTTTTAGCTATTGCAAGTACAAAAAAAATTGAATTATTAAAATTATCAGATTTAGTTTATTGTGAAGCAGATGGTAGATATACCAATTTTCACCTCTCAAATAATGAAAAAAGAGTTTCCTGTAGAAATTTAAAAGAGTATGAAGCCTTACTCTCAAATAATAAAAACTTTTTTAGAATACATCATAAGTATATTATTAACCTAAAAAAAATAAAAAATATTAATAAAACTTCAGGGAATTATTGTGAGTTTGAAAACAATCTTTCTTTACCAATTGCTAAAAGGCGTCAAGAAAAGCTTATAAGACATTTAAACCTTAAATAAGGTTTTAAAATATTCTATTATACTGATATAGGTTGACCTTTTTTTAGGTTTAATTAATACATTCAAACGATATTTTTAAGCCGTTTAGAAGGCAAAAAATAGCTTGAACTGCTTATTGTTTAAATTTCGAGTTCAGTCAAACTTACATTATTTTTTCTATACGATTTGTATTTTATATTGGGATTGAGATGTACTTCAGCAGGTTTTCTTAAATCAAGGCTAAAATGGGTTCTTAAATTATTATAAATATATACTGCTTGTTTAGTTATTTTATGAGCTATCTCTGTATTTTTAATAGATTCTAAAAGTCCATATTCATATTTTAGGGTTCTATTAATTCTTTCAGCAATAGCATTTTCATACGGGTCATATTGTTCAGTCATACTCATCATAATTCCATTTTTTTCAGCGAATTTAGTGTACTTAGGATTGCAGTATTGGAATCCCCTGTCAGAATGATGAATGAGTTTTTTATTAGGGTATTTTCTATTTTTAATAGCCATAGCCAATGCGTCTTTACACAGCGATGTTTTCATATGATTATCGAGGTTATATCCCATAATTTGCTTAGAATACGCGTCTGTAACAATTGCTAAATAGTTGTGTCCGTTTTCAGTTTTAATATAAGTAATATCACTTACCCAAAGCTGTTCTGGACGAGTTGGGATTTTATCTTTTATAATGTTCTTATATTTTCTAAATATATGATTAGAATTGGTAGTTGTGAGGTAGTTTTTTCTTTTCGGGATTAATAAATTATTGAGCCTTAAAAATCGATAGAACTTATCTCTTCCTATGTTTATGTTTTGTTCAATCATTTGAGATTTGAGTTCATTATAGAGTTTAATTCCACCCGTTTTAGAGCCTACTTTTTTACGTTACTGTTGCACCATTAAGCTTAGTTTTTTATTGTCTAATTCTTTTTTTATTAGTGTTTTGTGTCTTTTGTAGAATGCTTGTTTAGAGATCCCAAAACATTGATAGATCCATTTTGTTTTAAAATTTTTTTCTTTTTTAGTTCTATCTCTTTTGCTAATGTTTTGGACAACGACTTTTTTGCTAAATCGACACCAGTAATGATTTCCATATCCGCAATAATATCTTGCTGAAAGTCTTTTTCAAACTCCAATTCTTCAATTTTTTCCTTTAATTTTTTGATTTCATCGTTTTTACTCATACCATTATTTTGTTGTACTAAGGTACTATATTTTTTAATCCAATACCCAATAGTAGTTTTAGGAACATCATATTTTTTGGAAGCGAAGTTTGTTGATATTTGACCATTTTGAATTTGGTCAACGACGAATAATTTGGTTTCTAAAGTTACTTTTTGGTACTTTCTTTTCTGCCAGTGTTCATTTTGATTTTTCATAAGTGACTATCATTAATTGATGAATTTTTAGTCAACCTATTTCAGGAAAGTACAGTTCTTAAATTACTTACAACGTGTTTGTATAAGATTAGTGGCGTGTTTAAGCACCTAATTTAGCAAATATAAACTGAATAGAAAATCCGCGAGAATTTCCGTAAGTAGACAATAACTAGCCATTAATTTTATACGGTGTTGTGCCCAGTTATTTCAAACGATAGATTGTTTTATTTTTTTCTCCTATTTTTTCAAATAAATTCAATTCTGCTCCATTCTTTAAATCTCTACTTGCAGTTGCTGAAGAAATATCTTTAAAAATATCCATATAATCTTTTCTTGTAAATTCAGTTTTATTTAATGAAATATAGTATTCTAATCTATCTTTTTCATTTAATGTTCGATTATTAAAATCTAATAGTTGACTTATTGAAATGTCAATAACGTTTAGCATATATTCAATAAACTTAGTTGATTTTCCAGATTTATCACTTTCAGCCAAAGCTTTGTAATATTTTTCTTGGTCATTACTGATTAAGGTTTCAAAAGGTAAAAACTCAAATATTGGATATTTTTCCATTAAAATTAAAGTTTGCCATAATCTTCCCATTCTGCCATTTCCATCCAAGAATGGATGTATAAATTCCATTTCGTAATGGAAAACACAACTTTTAATTAATTCAATTTCATCAGACTTTTTCAAATATTCAAAAAGGTCTTTCATTAAGTATGGCACATTTTCAAATGGTGGTGCTAAATGCTCAACTTTAGAGCCTTTTACAATTCCGACACTTTGAGTCCTATATTTTCCAGAATTTTCAATTAAACCTTCCATTAGTTTTTGATGTGCTTCTAAAAAGGATTTTTCATTAGAAGGATTGAAATTTTCTAAATTTTCATAGATTTTGATTGCATTTAGAACTTCAAGAACATCTTTTTTAGGACCAATAACTCTTTTGTTTTCAAGAAGTGCTGTTATTTGTTCTTCTGTAAGTGTGTTTCCTTCTATTTTTAATGAAGAATGAATAGTTTTAATTCTATTCTGTTTTCTCAATTTAGGTGAAGATCTGTTTAATAAATTAGCATTTACTTCTCCTATTTTCTCTGAAATAGAGGTTATTAATTTTAAAATAGAAGATGTTATTTCGTAAGGTGGTTTCATTTTCTTGATACTATCATTTGATACTATCAAAGATACAATCATTTAATCTGAATTATGTTATGAAACGGGATTTTTAATTAGGCACAACGTTGATGTATAAGATTAGTTGCGTATTTTAAGCACTAAAGTTAGCAAATAAATCACAGATAGAAAGTGAAGTGCACCCAAAAGTTTAGACAAATTTATAATTAATTTTGATAATAATGAGCTCGATATTCAATCGGGCTCATTCCATTTAAATTTTGTTTAATTCTCTCATTATTATAATATTTTATATACACTTTAATCTCTTTTTTTAACTGAGATATCGACTTATATTTATTTAGATAAAACAATTCAGATTTTAGAATACCGAAGAAATTTTCTATCACAGCGTTATCTAAACAATTTCCTTTACGAGACATACTCTGAGTAATTCCTTTTTCTGTTAATAATCTTCGATATTGTTTCATTTGATACTGCCATCCTTGATCAGAATGTAATATTAAATTTGCCTTATCTGGTATTTTCTTAAAAGATTTTTTGAGCATAATAGCTACTTGTTTAAAATCAGGTTTTTCAGATAATTGATAACTTATTATTTCTCTGTTAAAGAGATCTATTATCGGAGATAGATATAGTTTTTTTCCTAAAACTTTAAATTCTGTAATATCAGTAGCCCATTTTTTATTTGGCCTAATAGCATTAAAATTACGTTGTAATATATTAGGAGCTGTTTCACCTATTTGTCCTTTATAAGACTTGTATCTTTTAGCTCTGACTAAACTTTTCAAACCAAATTCACGCATTAACTTGAGTACTGTTTTATGATTTATTAGAGTGCCTCTTTTGTTGATTTCTAAAGTGATTCTTCTATAACCAAATCTTCCTTTGTGGCGATGATATATTTGATTGATCAATAGTTTTATCTCTTTATATTTATCAACTAAAAGACTTCTTTTATGATAATAATAATAACTACTTCTTGCCATGTTCGTATGATATAGTAAAATGTCTAAATCATACTTATGCCTTAATTCTGTTATGGCTTTTGCTTTTTGTTTTGCTCTTGTTGAATTAAGGCCTGTAACTTTTTTAGCAAGTCCAGTTCTGCACCTAATGATTCATTTTCTAATAAAAGTTCCTCTTCTCTTGTTAAAGGTTTATTAGACTTTTTTTTAGCCCTCTTAAATTGCATAGATTTTGGTTTACCTCTAGGTTTAATGTTTAAGCCTACAATACCCTCTTTTTTATAATTACGTTGCCACTTCATAATTACAGATTTAGTAGGAATATTAAACTCTAAACAAGCTTGACTGAAAGATAATGAATCTTTGTCAATAGCATTCAAGACTTTAAGTTTAAAAGGAATGCTGTACACTTTGGTTTTTCTTGGTAATAGCGCTTTTGTATTATACTGAAATAGGTTGACCTTTTTTTAGGTTTAATTTATACGTTCAAACTATTTTTTTAAGCCGTTTAGAAGGCAAAAAATAGCTTGAACTGCTTATTGTTTAAATTTCGAGTTCAGTCAA
>Ga0209654_1000040_pt1 | contig 128431 bp, 122 predicted proteins | sample SaaInl1SG_22_DNA_FD_184646 | JGI IMG/M metagenome (GOLD analysis project Ga0209654, IMG submission 184646) | Marine microbial communities from expanding oxygen minimum zones in the Saanich Inlet - ESP_161SG_22_DNA (SPAdes) (version 2) | ecosystem: Environmental > Aquatic > Marine > Intertidal... | reverse complement strand
CTGTTAAATTTTCTTGTTCAAAAACAAAAGTTCTTGTATTGTTTTCATAAGAAGTGAAATCATCTTGGTCTGAGATCGTAGCAACCAAATGGGTAGTTAAAGAAGTCGTGCTCGTTCCAAAAGAAATCTTTAAGTCTCCAGCAAAGCTTTCACTTGGGTTTATTGCTACGGCCAATTCGACTCGTTGAGAACGAATCTGAGTATTTTTAAAATCTGACTTTAATATTATTTCTTGTGCGCTTAGAGGCAGCGAACATATTATAATAATTATAGTTAGTAAATTTTTAAAACTTCTCAAAAGATTTATTATTAATTAGCTTAACGTACAAATTTAACCAATTATGATTCAAAAAAGTGAATCTTACTGTAAAAATGTGGTGAGAAAAAAATTGAGTAAAAAAACCTCTGTAGAAACAAAAAAAGCCCTCCCTTTTAAAGGAAAGCTTCTCATCAGCTGCTAAAATTGACTTATGTCAAGCTAACAACACACAACTTCTTAAATTAAGCGGTCTGGACGGGACTCGAACCCGCGACCCCATGCGTGACAGGCATGTATTCTAACCAACTGAACTACCAGACCTAATTAGCGTGTGCAAATATACGCCCCATTTTGAATTTGCCAAATAAAACTTGCTAAAAGAGATAAGTTTTATTTAAATAAACTCATTTCTTAGATAATTGCGTCAATCGCCTCTGCGTAAGTTGTTTTTGGTGATACGCCTACATGTCTTCCTACTAGTTCTCCTTTATCAAAAACGAGAACTGTTGGAATATTTCTAACGCCGTATTTTGCTGCAAATTCTTGATTTGCATCCACATCAACTTTTCCTACTACCGCTTTCCCTGTATAATCATTGCTTAATTCTTCGATGATAGGACCAACCATTCTACATGGACCACACCATGCTGCCCAAAAATCTACTAATACAGGTTTGTCTGATTTTAATACAACTTCATCAAAAGTTGCATCGGTAATTTCTAATGCCATTTTATATCTTATTTAATATTTACAAATGTACTTATTTTAAAGAACACTCTGTTCAGCTAAAATCAAATTTACTTATGTAGGAATGGGTTTTATCAATGCCCTCAATTCAACTTATAATGCCATTGTTTTTCATCCAATAATTTGAGTAACTCTGGAGTAATTCTGACTTTCTGCTTTTTACTGTTCAATGTCAATTTTACCTTTTTCTCAGAGTCGTATACATTAAACAACAGTGGCTTGTCTCCCTTAAAGGATTTTAATTCATCCTGTAACTGGGTCACATCTTCATTCTTAAGCTTGGAGATTTCAAGTTGTAACGTTAGTTTCTTTGCATTATTTTCAACGGTATTCTGTAGCATTTCAAAATGCAAATATTGCATACGTGGCGCACCCACTTTCCCAGTCTCTCGATTGGTCCACCCCTCACGAATCATTAGTCGCAATCGAATAAACTGGTTAACAACTAAAAAATGCCTATATTTTAAATAGTCCTCTCCAAAAATTCTAAACTCATACTGGTCTGTGAAATCCTCAACGACAAAACGTGCCCATCCCTTTCCATTTCTACTTTCTAAATGCTGAATTTCATTTACAATCCCACCTACAGAAAATTCCCGATTAACAAGCCGATCCAAATCGCCTAATTGATTTAAGGAAAGCGTAATAAAATGTTCAATTTCGTGAGTAAAATCATCTAAAGGGTGGGAGGAAATATATATTCCAACCACCTCTTTTTCTTTCTTCAAACGTATCAAATTAGTCCACGCCTCACAATCAGGTATGCTTAAGTCTTGATATGTACTGGTCGTTTCCTCACTAAACAGACTAGTTTGGGAGGAGTTCAAATTTTCTTGGTATTTAGAGCCAAATCGCAATGCCTTTTCTAAAAATGTAATTCCATCTCCATCAGGATTAAAATACTGGGCTCTTTTTACATTTGGAAACGAATCAAATCCCCCTGCCAAAGCTAGATTTTCAAACGCTTTTTTATTTGCTGCTCTCAAGTCGATCCGTTTTACCAAATCAAAAATTGATTCATAACGTTGGTCTTTACGATGCTCGATTATGGTCTCTACTGCCCCTTTCCCAACACCTTTTATAGCTCCCATTCCAAAACGAATGGCATGCTCGTCATTTACTGCAAATTTGTAAAACGATTCGTTTACATCGGGACCCAAAACCTTAAGTCCAAGTCGACGACATTCTTCCATAAAAAAGGTAACCTGCTTGATATCACTCATATTGTTTGAGAGAACAGCTGCCATGTATTCTGCAGGATAATGTGCTTTTAAGTAAGCTGTCTGATACCCAATCCAAGCATAACAAGTAGAATGCGATTTATTAAAAGCATAAGCTGCAAAGGCTTCCCAATCTTTCCAAATTTTCTCTAATATCTCTTCTGGATGTCCATTCTTTTTTCCTCCATCAATAAATTGGGGTTTCAATTTTTGCAGTAAGGCAAATATTTTTTTCCCCATTGCCTTTCTCAACACATCTGCATCACCCTTTGAAAAGCCGGCTAACTTTTGAGACAAAAGCATTACTTGCTCTTGATAAACTGTAATTCCATAGGTTTCTTCCAGATATTCTGCCATCACTGGAAGATCATAACTGATGTCCTCATTTCCATTTTTACGATCCACAAAACTTGGAATGTATTCCAAAGGTCCTGGACGGTAGAGGGCATTCATTGCAATCAAATCAGCAAAAACAGTAGGTTTTAAATCCTTAAGATACTTTTGCATCCCAGCAGATTCGTATTGAAAAATTCCAACGGTGTCTCCCCTTTGAAACAATTCATAGGTTTTTTCATCATCAAGTGGGAATGCATCTGGATCCAAGTCGATATTGTGCTTGAATTTTACCAATTCTACCGTGTCCTTAATCAGGGTTAAGGTTTTGAGTCCTAAAAAATCCATTTTTAATAGACCTGCATCTTCAACCACAGAGTTGTCAAATTGGGTTACATATAGGTCCGAATCTTTAGCTGTAGCAACAGGGACAAATTGGGTAATATCATCTGGAGTAATGATCACTCCACAGGCATGAGTTCCCGTATTGCGCAGGGATCCTTCCAAAACTATTGCTTGCTGAATGGTTTCTCCAGACAAATTGTCCTCATCAGCCAAGTTTTTTATTTCATTGACTTTCAAAAGCTCATCTGCTCTCAGACTCTTTTTCAATTCCTGATCGTTTAGACCAAAAATTTTCCCGAGCTTCATGTTGGGTAACAGCTTAGCAATTCGATCCGCTTCTCCTAGTGGTAAATCCAAAACACGAGCAGTATCCCTAATGGAAGATTTGGCTGCCATGGTTCCATAAGTGATAATTTGTGCCACTTGATTAGAACCGTATTTATTGATCACATAATCCATGACTCTACTCCTGCCTTCATCATCAAAATCAATATCGATATCGGGCATACTTACCCTATCAGGATTAAGGAAACGCTCAAAAAGTAGATCATACTTGATGGGGTCAATATTGGTAATCTTCAGGCAATAGGCAACAACAGATCCTGCAGCAGATCCTCTTCCAGGGCCTACAGAAACATTCAATTCTCTGGCAGCAGCAATCAAATCTTGAACGATTAGAAAATATCCAGGATATCCTGTTTTGGCAATCACACTAAGTTCAAAATCTATCCTTTCTTTGATCTCTTCGTTCAGAATTCCATATCTTTTTTCGGCCCCTTGATAGGTCAAAAAATGTAAATAAGAATTCTCTCCTTTCTTACCATCAGGATCATCTGGAACTTGATAGCTCTCTGGGATTTCAAACTTAGGCAACAACACCTCACGGGCTAAATCAAAAGGCTCAATTTTAGCGACTAAAGCTTCAATATTCAGTATAGCCTCAGGAAGGTCATTGAATAAGGCCTTCATTTCTTCTGGCGACTTAAAATAATATTCATGGTTGGGGAAACCATATCGAAAACCTCTACCACGACCAATTGGAGTTGCTTGTTTTTCTCCTTCTTTAACACACAATAAAATATCATGTGCGTTGGCTTCTTCTTTTTTGGTATAATAGGTATTGTTGGTTGCAATCAGAGGAATGTCGTATTGTTGTGCAAGCTTTACTAAAACACTATTGGCACGATCTTCTCCCTCTTCGCCATGTCGCATGAGTTCAATATAAAAATCGTCTTTAAATTCCGAATGCCACCATTGTAGCGCCTCCTCTGCTTGACGATCACCTAGGTTCAATATTTTTGAAGCTATTTCACCATACATATTTCCGGACAATACAATCAAATCATCCTTGTACTGCTTTATAATCTCACGATCAATTCTAGGAACGTAATAAAATCCATTTACATAGGCCATGGAAGTCATTTTTGCCAGATTGTGGTAACCCTTTTTGTTTTTTGCCAAGAAAACCATTTGATAACCATCATCTCTTCGAGATCGATCTGTGTGATCATCACAAACATAAAACTCACATCCAACGATGGGCTTTATTTGTTGTTCTTCCGGATCTAATGCCTTGTTATGGGCTTTGATTGCTTTTATAAAATGAAAAGCACCCATTAAGTTAGCATGATCTGTAATTGCTACTGCAGGCATCTTATGACGGGCTGTAGCTTCCACCAGCTGGCTAATTCGTGAAGTTGCTTGTAAAACTGAAAACTGAGAATGATTGTGCAAGTGGACAAAAGGAGCATCCGCCACCAAGGGATCAAAAGATGTAGAAGCTTTTGGGGACTCCGGCCTTGCCTTTTCTTTAAATTTTAAGGAAGCTTCCTTAAGGTTCTGATGCGTCAGTCCAATTAAATCGAAAGGAGAAGTAACCTCTTTTAGCTTAGCAGTCTGTACCGCATGATTATCAAAGGCTTTGGGGTGAATTTTATCTTGACGTAGAAGTTCCAAAAACGCCCTAGAGGTCGCTTCTACATCGGCTGTCGCATTGTGAGCCTCCATAAAACTTTCTTGAAAAAGAAAGCGATACAATTCTGATAGCGTGGGCAATTTGAATTTTCCCCCACGACCACCAGGCAATTGACACAACTGAGCCGTTTCTTCGGTACAGGTATCAACAACAGCCTTGTTTTCAAGTACATCTTCCAGACCAGATCTCAGGTACTCAGCACCCATAATGTTTCGGTCAAATGACACATTGTGTCCCACCACATAATCAACCTCGTCTAGTGCCTTATGGAATTTCTCCAGCACCTCATCCAACGGAACTCCTTGCGCTTCTGCTAAAGCAGTTGATATACCGTGAATTTGTTCGGAATCAAAGGGAATGGTATATCCATCGGGCTGAATTAAATAGTCTTCATGACTAATTACAGCTCCCGCAGCATCGTGAATTTGCCAGGCAATCTGAATACAGCGAGGCCAGTTTTCACTGTCTGTTAATGGCGCATTCCATTTTTTGGGTAAACCCGTAGTTTCGGTATCGAAGATTAAATACATTAAAACGAAAGTACCGATTTCCCCTTGAGCGTAAAAATGGTTTTGTAGAGAGTTATTAACCAAATGGATCTCCATAAAAAACCAAATCTTCACAATGCTTGTAGGCAAGGGCAACCAAATCAAAAAAACAAATCATTGTGCCCCATAATCTAATTTAAGGGTGTAAACAAAATTATTAAATAGGGTGAATTTGATCTTTTCAGCTTCTCTTTCTCAGTATGAAGACAACAATATCTTTTACTTTAATAACTTTTCAAGCTTACGAGGATTACGTTGATTATTCCAAAAAAGAAGTAGTGTGATGGTGTTTTCTTGAATATACTTTTTAAAAAATAGGGTAGTTTGTTTTGAAATTACCACTGAATACACTTGATCGTTAGAATATCTTTTACCTTGTAAAACACCAGAAGACAAATGTTGAATTAAGTCTTCAACCAAGAGAATGAAGCCTTCTACCTCCCTACTGGTCCATTTACGATCAATATAATTGATTTCTTCAAAATAGGAAACCTTAGCATAGCGTGTCCAAGTAACAATGAAGGCCATATCACTTATGGAAGGTTGTATTTTTTACGAAGCTCCTCTATGACTTGCACATGGGGAATCAGCTCCCCTCGATCAGCTTGTTCTATACTTTTCATCAGAAGGGATTGAATTTCTTCAGGAAGCTCAACGAAGGAGGCAATTGCTTCTACTTTCTTTTTTTTAGCAAAATCAAAAACATCCTCAAGATAACTGAGGTTATCGGTATCCAATAATGCTATTATTTTACTTCTTAGCTCTGCTGTCCCCATGGTTGGTGTCGCTTTTATCCAAATATAGTAAAAGTATTGTATTCTTCCTTTATTCGGAACACCTACTATCGTTCCACTCCTCGCAATGACGATCTTACCCAGTTTTTCCCAAAATTACAATCCATACCAAAGGAGGAGCATTGGTTGTAAAAGAAGGCTTGCTCGTCATCGCAGGAACCTTCTCACCCAAAAAACTCAACATCAACGGTTCTGGATCACACACCGTAAATGTTGGAGGTGGGGTGTATTTGGAAAGATTTGAAAATGGAATACAAGATAATTTGTGCGTCGATAGTAGTGGAATTATTTACAGATGTTAAAAAAATCTCTTTGTACAATTTTGTACAAAGAGATTTTTATTCACTTTTAGGGTTCTCCATTATATCGATTATCCTTAAAGATAAAGATACTTTGAGTGTAACTCACTTGGGCTTCCCCTGGTGGAAGTTTCGAGGCTGTTAGCGTAATGTAATAGTTTCGATAGCGCTCGACTGAAATTGGCATTTGCAATTCACCAAGGTTCTCTACAGGCCGAATGTCGACCTGCTCACGCTCGCATGTGCTGCATATTTGTTTTGATATTTCTATCACAAAATGCAGATAATCTCGATATACTAAAAATCTGTGTTCTGAAAAAAACCAAATCCTTACCTTCGTCAAAAAAAAATTATCAACGCGACTTTAGCCGTTTTTGATGCCTTAGACTCACAAAAAGCCATTGAATCGGCCTTTTTTGAGACGAAGTGTGTCCATATTAAAGGTTTTGTTGGATCGGGATTGTCTTTTCGAATCGCCGCTGCCTTTCAAAAAAACCAACACCACCTTCTTTTAATTCTTGATAACGCTGAACAGGCTGCCTATTTTCTCAATGATTTAGAACGACTTTTAAATCCTTCTGATGTGCTGTATTTTCCCGCAAGCTACCGACAGGCCTATGCACAAGAAACCACAGACAATGCCAATGTATTATTGCGTTCTGAGGTGCTCAAAAAAATAAGTGGCTCTAAAAAGCCGCGAATTATCATCAGCTATCCTCAAGCGGTTTTTGAAAAAATAATTTCACAACATACACTCAAGCGAATCACATTTAAAATAATTAAAGACACCGTGCTTTCTTTGAGCTTCATAAACGAAAGTTTATTCGAAATGGGGTTCCAGAGGGTGGATTTTGTTACTAGCCCTGGCGAATTTGCTGTACGTGGTGGAATCATTGATGTTTTTTCTTTTGCCTATCAACACCCTTATAGGATTGAGTTTTTTGATGATACAGTGGAAAGACTTTGCAGTTTTGATGTAGAAACCCAGCGTTCCATAAGTGCTTTTGATGCTGTAGAGTTATTGCCTGACACTTCCAATAATGATTTCACTGATAAACGAAAATCCATTTTGGAGTTTTTCCCCTCAAACAGCAGCTTTCTCTTTTCCAATTATGACAAAACTATAGCCCGACTCGAAGCGCTTTTTGAAAAAGCTTCGGCTATTTATAACTCAAAAGAGGTGACAACTCAATATCCACCTGAGACCCTATTTATGAATAGAGAAGAATGGATTAAAGACAGTCTTGGTAAATCCGTTTTTGTTTTGGAACGAACTGAAGAAATTCCAATTGCTTCTCAAATTCATGTGAAGCAAAGTCCCCAACCTGCATTCAACAAACAGTTTGATCTTCTCATCTCACACCTTAACGAAAACAATAATAGAGGTTATGAAAACACTCTTTTTTGTAGTAATGAACAACAAACAAAACGTTTTCACGACATTTTCCAAGAGCTAGAGAAAACGGTACACTACAAAACTAAAGTGCTTTCCATCTATGAAGGCTTTGAGGATATAGAGGCAAAATGGGCCTGTTTTTCCGATCATCAAATTTTTGAACGTTACCACAAGTACCAACTCAAATCAGATGCTGCCCGAAAGCAAGCGTTAAACCTCAAAGAATTAACTCAAATGGAAGTGGGTGACTATGTTACCCATATTGACCATGGAATTGGAACGTTTGGAGGACTACAACGAATTGAGGTTGAAGGTAAATGGCAAGAAGCCATAAAACTAATCTATGGAGAAAGGGATATTCTATATTTGAGTATTCACTCCCTTCACAAAATCAGTAAATATAATGGGAAAGACGGATCTGTTCCTAAGATATATAAACTAGGGTCCAAGGCATGGAAAGCCTTAAAGAAAAAAACAAAAACCAAGGTTAAAGAAATCGCTTTTAACCTGATTGAATTGTATGCTAAAAGAAGACAAAAAATAGGTTTTGCTTTTGATCCCGACAGTTATCTTCAATGGGAACTTGAAGCCTCTTTTATGTATGAAGATACCCCTGATCAAGAAAAAACCACTCAAGCCATTAAGGCTGACATGGAATCACAACAACCTATGGATCGATTGGTTTGTGGTGATGTAGGTTTTGGAAAAACAGAAGTTGCTATCAGAGCCGCTTTCAAAGCAGCAGACAACAGTAAACAGGTAATTGTTCTTGTCCCAACAACTATCCTTGCTTTTCAACATTTTAAAACCTTTTCTTCCCGACTCAAAGAACTCCCTGTTCGTGTAGATTATTTAAATCGTTTTCGAACCACCAAGGAAAAGAACAAGATTTTAGAGGATTTATCCGAAGGAAAAATTGACATCCTAATTGGGACACATCAATTGGTAAATAAAAATGTAGTTTTTAAGGATTTAGGCTTACTTATAGTAGATGAGGAACAAAAATTTGGTGTTGCCGTTAAAGAAAAAATTCGATCCTTAAAAGCGAATATCGATGTGCTGACCTTGACAGCCACACCCATCCCAAGAACCCTACAATTTAGCTTAATGGCAGCACGAGATTTATCTGTGATCGCTACACCGCCTCCCAATCGTTTTCCTATTCAAAGTGAAGTAGTTCGCTTTAGTGAAGTGCTAATTCGAGATGGTATTATGTATGAACTACAAAGGGGAGGTCAAGTCTTTTTTATTCACAACCGAGTAGAAAATATAGCAGAAGTTTCTGGTTTAATTCAACGCTTGGTTCCTGATGCACGAATTGCGATAGGTCATGGACAAATGGAAGGAGCCAAACTAGAGAAGACTTTATTAAGTTTTATGCAAGGAGATTTTGATATTCTCATTGCCACTACCATAATTGAAAATGGATTAGACGTTCCTAATGCCAATACCATTTTTATTAATAATGCCAATAATTTTGGTCTTAGCGATCTTCATCAAATGCGAGGACGTGTAGGGAGAAGCAATAAAAAAGCTTTTTGTTATTTCATCACACCCCCCCATAGTGCCATGAGTAGCGATGCTCAAAAACGAATTAAAACTATTGAACAATTTTCTGCTATTGGATCGGGTATTCAGATCGCAATGAAGGATTTAGAAATTAGAGGTGCAGGAGACTTATTGGGTGGAGAACAAAGTGGTTTTATCAATGAAATGGGCTTTGAAACCTATCAAAAAATTCTCCAAGAAGCTATCGACGAACTCAAAGAAAATGAGTTTAAAGAACTCTACCAAGATGACGAAGGAAATGATCAGATTAAATCCTATGTCAAAGAAGTGCAAATTGATACTGATTTAGAATTATTTATCCCTGATGATTATGTCAATATCGTGAAAGAACGCCTTTCGTTATATCAAGAATTAAGTCAGGTAAAAAATAACGATGAACTAATTGAATATGAAAAGAAACTTACCGATCGTTTTGGACCCCTCCCTGATCCCGCCGTTGAACTCTTAGAAAGCATGAAACTAAAATGGGTAGCAACTCAACTAGGGATAGAACGTTTGATTATCAAGAGAGGCAGTTGTATTTGTTATTTTATTTCCGATCAACAAAGCAATTTCTTTCAAACGGAAACATTTACCTATCTACTCAATGAAATTCAAAAAACTCCCGATAGGATAAAATTAAAAGAGAAAAACACTCCTAATGGGTTGAAGCTACTCTTGGCAATTCAATCAATTAATGAAATTCAAACCCTGACTTCACTGTTGAAAAGCTTTGTTGTCCCTACAACGATTTCAAATTCTTAATTTCTTCAAAGGCCACATTTACTTGATCTTCATGAATCAATATGGTAAATTCATTTGAGGTAGAAATAACCTCATACACATTGATGCCTTCCCAAGAAAGACGTTGAAATATAAAATAATATATTCCCGGTATTGTAACATTTTCAGTAGGAAGTTTAATTGTGATTGAAGACAAATTCTCTGCTTTGGAATGACATATTTCTTTTTCAAACAAACGATCAACCAAAGCTGCGATATTTTGACTCACAATAATATTGGATTCCGCAACACCCCTCGAGGAGGTATAAAACACTTCTTTTTTATGCTCTATCTCTTTCAATAAATTTGCTTGATTCAAAAGGAGCGTATCCGAAATTGAAAAACTGTAATCAACCAATGAGGAACGCACTGTAATATCTCCCATATTTTTCAAGACACTTAAAATTTTGGAAGAGTCAGTCGTAAATTCAGCTTCATCAGATACGCGTTTTAATGACATTACAATCGCTCCTTGATTTACTGGCTTTTTTAATGAGGCTTCTATTTGTGGTTTGATTTGTCGTGCTAAAGAAGTCAAATTTATAATCCCGTCAGCTAGAGCTGCAGTCAAATAAGGCTTTGTTTTCACGTAGGAAGCAACAGTGGAAGCAATGGTCTTCATCTAATAAATTTTTAACAAAAGTAATTATTTAAAACAAAATGTTACAAATAAAACATTATTCCCAAGCATAAAAGGCGTTTTCTATGTGTTTACATTTCCATTGTTGGTTTTTAACAGTAAAGGCAATTACATCAAAACGTACTTCGAGATTCACATTATGACTTTCAATATAATGGTTCACAGCACCCACCAAAAGACTAATTTTTTTTGATGATATAAAACTCTCTGGAGAGCCGAAAAAGTCTGTGGAACGCGCTTTTACTTCCACACAAACCAGAATATTGTCATCCTTCATTAATAAATCAATTTCTGCTTTTCCAAAACGGTAATTTTTCTCTAACAGTATATAGCCTTTATTTGTTAAAAAGCTAAGTGCTTTTGATTCGGCTTCTTGACCAAAGAGGTTATGTTGTGCCATAAAGAAATAATTTGAGACAATTAAAGATAAGACGTTCTCATATAAATGGGGAGATATTTGCTTATTTTTGAAAAAAATTGAAGAGATTATTATGCCAAAACGCTATACTGTAACTGCGGCACTCCCCTACACTAACGGCCCTATTCATATTGGACACCTTGCTGGTGTTTATGTCCCAGCGGATATCTATACTCGATATCTTCGCGGGATTGGAAAAGATGTCCTCTTTATCTGTGGGAGTGATGAACATGGTGTAGCAATTTCACTAAAAGCAAAGAAAGAAGGCAAAACCCCTAAGGAGATCATTGACCAATACGACCAAGTCATTAGAGATTCTTTTCAAGAATTTGGTATTGGTTTTGATAATTATTCTAGGACTTCAAGAAAAATACATTTTGATACCGCTCAAGAAGTTTTTAAAAATTTAGATGCTAAATCTATTTTTGAACTAAAGGAATCAGAACAATTGTTTGATGAAGAAGCACAAGAATTTCTTGCTGATCGTTTTGTTACAGGTACCTGCCCTATTTGTCAACACCCAGAAGCTTATGGCGATCAATGCGAAAGTTGCGGAAGTAGTCTTAGTGCAACAGAATTAATTGACCCTAAATCAACGATTAGTGGTGGAAAACCTGCTTTAAAAGAAACCAAGCATTGGTATTTACCCTTAAATCGATATGAAGATTTTATTCAAAAGTGGATTTTAGAAGGACATAAAAAAGACTGGAAACCCAATGTTTATGGTCAAGTAAAGTCTTGGGTTGATAATGGATTACAGCCTAGAGCCGTAACACGTGATTTGGACTGGGGAATCCCTGTACCTGCAGAAGGTGGAGAGGGTAAAGTATTGTATGTATGGTTTGATGCTCCCATTGGATACATTTCCTCTACAAAAGAATGGGCACAACAAAAGGGCACGGATTGGGAACCTTACTGGAAAGACAAAGACACTCAATTAGTTCACTTTATCGGAAAAGACAATATAGTTTTTCATTGTATTATTTTCCCAATTATTCTTCATGCACATGGTGATTATATTTTACCTGAAAATGTCCCAGCCAATGAATTTTTAAATTTAGAAGGTGAAAAAATATCAACTTCGAAAAACTGGGCAGTTTGGTTACATGAATATTTAAAAGAATTTCCTGACCAACAGGATGTTCTTCGTTATGTACTTACTTCCAACGCCCCCGAAACCAAAGACAACGACTTTACTTGGGATGAATTTCAAGCAAGAAATAACAACGAGTTGGTAGCAATTTATGGGAATTTCATAAATCGAGTTGTTGTTCTTACCCATAAATATTATGAAGGAAAAGTTCCAACTCCAGGAAACTTAACAGAACAGGATAACACAGTTCTTGAGGAAATGGCATTGCTTCCAGAAAAAATTGGAAATGCTATAGAACATTATCGCTTTAGAGAGGCTAGTCAACTTTTGATACAATTAGCTCGGTTAGGAAATAAATATTTGGCAGATGCTGAACCATGGAAGTTAATAAAAACAGATCCAGAAAGAGTGAAAACTATTATGCATACTGCTCTACAAATTGCAGCAGGGCTGAGTATATTGAGTGAGCCTATACTTCCTTTTACTGCAAAAAAGTTATCGAAAATGCTTCTTCTAGACCCAAAAAATCAAGCTTGGGATCAAGTCGCAAAGGTTTCCACATTAATAGATCCTGGACATCAAATTGGAACAGCTTCTTTACTTTTTCAAAAAATTGAAAATGATCAAATGGAGCAACAACGCATGAAATTAAAAGCTAGTGTTGCAGAAAATAAAATAGACTCTTTAAAAATTGCTCCTATAAAACCCACTACCTCCATAGATGATTTTAAATCATTAGATCTTAAAGTAGCGAAAATAATTGCAGCAGAAAAGGTAAGAAAAACAAAGAAATTAATGCAGCTAACAGTTGATTTAGGACAAGAACAACGAACAGTAGTTTCTGGAATTGCAGAAGATTTTAGTCCTGAAGATTTGATTGGAAAACAAGTAACCTTACTCACCAATTTACACCCAAGGACACTGAAAGGAATTGAAAGCAATGGTATGATTTTGTTGGGAGAAAATGCCACAGGAAGCTTTGTCTTTGTGAACCCAGAAAACAAAGAGACAAAAACGGGACTATCTATTCATTAATGGAATTGACTTCCTATATCCCAATAGCGTACGATCCTATATATAGACTCCCACTTCCGGAAAACCATCGTTTTCCAATGGAAAAATATGAATTACTCCCTCAACAACTTGTGCACGAAGGCACCTGTGAATCAAGTGATTTCTTTCTACCAGCACCCGTGACTTTGAGAACCGTTTTACAGGTTCATGATGCAAAATATGTTGAACGTTTATCTGACTTGTCCCTTTCAAAAAGTGAAGTGAGAAGTATTGGATTTCCCCTTTCCGAAGCGCTCGTCAAAAGAGAATTTATTATTGCTGGTGGAACAATAATGGGATGTGAAAAAGCTTTCAAAACTGGAATTGCAATGAATATTGCAGGAGGAACACACCATGCCTTTTATGACCGTGGCGAAGCCTTTTGTTTGTTAAACGATCAAGCCATTGCTGCTCAATACTTACTTGACACAGATCAGGCAAAAAAAATATTAATCTTAGACTTAGATGTACATCAAGGAAATGGAACTGCAGCTATTTTTGAAAATAATCCATCTGTATTTACCCTATCTATTCATGGGGCTAAAAATTATCCCTTTAGAAAAGAAAAAAGTGATTTAGATATCGCACTAGAAGATGGAACTGATGATCAAAGTTATTTGTCTCAATTAGAAAAAATCATTCCCTCCCTATTTGAAAAAGTCAAGCCTGACTTTGTTTTTTATCTCTGCGGTGTTGATGTATTGGCCTCTGATAAATTAGGTCGCTTGGGAATGAGTGTAGAAGGGTGTAAAAAAAGAGATGCTTATGTCCTAAACCAATGTAAACAAAGGGATATTCCGGTACAGTGTAGTATGGGAGGAGGGTACTCTAAAGACATAAAAATTATTATAGAGGCGCATGCTAATACCTACCGTGTTGCAAAAGAAATTTATACTTAACGCCAAGTATTACTCTTCATATTAAGAGCCGCAATTACGATATCTTTTCTACTCACTTGACCAACTAAACGTTTCCCCTCCATTACTGGATATCTGCGTCTACTCGATTTTGAAAACAAAGCTGCCGCATCAAAAACACTCATGTTTGACTCAATTGTATCCACCTCTTTGGTCATGAAATAAGATACTGATTTGTCTAAAATAGGCATATTAAAATAACGGCTATCTGAAATTTCCTTCATACAATCTGCTTCAGAGATAACACCAACCAGCTGGCCCTCCTCATTCACAACGGGGCCTCCTGAAATTCGATGTTTTATGAAAGCTGCCATCACTTCATGAATTGTGTCTTCTGGTTTAAAAACAATTAGCTGATGCGTCATTATATCTGAAACCGTTAATTTGCTGGGAGTTATTCTCACTTTTTGAGCTCTCTCTCCTTGAAAACTTTTTACTGGCATAATTGTTTATTTTGAAGTTTCTTAAATGTAGTGTTTTTTTTTCAGAGTAAAGAATAGCCCTTGTTTGAAGCGTTAAAGTCAGAATATATCAGTATTTTCGGATGGATGAATTCGATTGGAATTATAGGTTGTGGTTGGTTGGGGATTCCTTTGGGAAAAACTTTAAAACAAAAAGGACATACTGTATTCGGAACAAGAAGGAGTGAAACAGGTGTCCGCTTGCTTAGCGAAAACGGGATCAATGCATATCAACTCGAAGTGTTGCCAAATAAAATCACAGGAGACCTTTCGTTTTTTGATGAATTAAACACCCTAATTCTTTCCCTCCCACCCGAACGAAAAAAGAACGCCCCTTTTTATGATCAAAAAATAAAAACACTCCTAAATCACGTTGAGAATAGCTCTATATCTCGTATCCTATTTTTGAGTAGCACTTCTGTATATGGTAAAAACGCAGGCGAATTTGATGAAACTTCACTAACCAATCCTGATACGGAATCTTCCATAGCCTTATGTAACGTTGAACAGAGCCTCATGAATCACAATATTCCATCTGTGATAATTCGTCTTGGTGGATTGGTAGGGGAAGACAGAAATCCTATAATTCAATTGCAGAATAGGAAAATTTCAAACCCTGAGGGGTGTATAAATTTCATTCATCAAATTGATGCTGTACGGGGTATAATGACGCTATTAGAAGAAACTAAAATAGACGGAATATATAATCTTGTTTCTCCTCATCATCCTCAGAGAAAAAAGTACTATACTTTCATGGCAAAAAAACTTAAGCTCCCCAAGCCTGAATTTAAAGACGAAGATGCTATTATTAGAATCATTAAAGGTGAAAAAATAATGACCCACACTGGATTCAATTATACTGTCAATAATCTGTTAATATAAAATTAACTCCCACTAGAAATCGAAAATACATTTCGTTAACTTTAAGTAGTAACGTTTACATGGGAAAACAAAACCAATATATCGCTCAACTTGAAAAGCTATTAACGCACTTAAAAAGTGCGAAGCTTCGCTATTTAAAGGCTGCAGACCATGCAAATACCTCTGAAGAAAAACGTTATTTTAATCAAGAGGCACTCCTGAGAAATCGTTATTTTCAAGAGGCATTTAGTGAAATACAAACCCTTGGAATGTCTTATGAAGATCTTGAAGTAAGTGGATTTAATTTCAATCAGTTGTTAATATCTTCCATTGACACCTTGAAAGCTACTGCACTTGAAAAATGCATTGAGGTAGATAAAATGTTAATCGAGATCTATCAAAATATCATGGGATTCAAAAGTGAATTTTCAAGCATTCAGAGCAATTTAAATAGGCTTTTAGAAGCTGCAGAAAAAAATAAGGCGCTAGTCGAAAATTTTCAAGCAGAAAAAGAAGCCGACCCTTTATACTAATCTATGCTTACTGTTTCTGATGAAACAGCAGAAGACTCCTCTTTCAAACTCAACATTCTAGACAGGAAAGCATTATATGCAGTGTAAAGTTTTTCTATTGAGGGAACCAAAGAATCTTTTTTGTAGTAGCGTGTAAAATATCTTGCTTTTTGAGCTTGCATTTCCACCACTTTTAATCGACTTCGCAGTTGGGGAACTTCAAGATCTCCAGGGAATTTGCTTTTCGAAATATTCTTTATTCTAGTTGAAAGCGCCAAAAGATCCACTTGAACATCATTCAAGTTCAATTCAGACAATCGTTTCATTGAATTATATAATCTCTCAAAGTCTTCCCATTCATCAAGTTGTTCTTCCTTCAAAAAAGCGGCTGGATATTCATTTAAAGAAAAATTATATGCTAAATCTTCTGTTTCATCCTCTAAAGCCTCTGTAGTAGCAGAAACTGTCTGATTTGAAGAATTAGAAATACATGAAAAACACAAGGCTATTAAAAGAAATGTAAAAATTAAATTTTTTTTCATCTTGTGTAAATTATAATCCAGTGGTATTGAATTTCAATAAAAGGATCGTGAAAAATAAAAACTGAAGTAAATATAAGTGAAATGGGTAAGGACCCTCTATTTTGACACTTGATTTATGAAAGGCCCACTGAAGCGGTAGTGCAACTATTGCCCATCCAAAATAATTATGAAACGAGGCCAAACCACCCTCAAAAGTCCAAAAATCTAATTTAGGGGCAATGGGTTCCATTACTAAATCTAAAAATAACATAAGGCTAACCCCAATCAAGACTCTTTTCCAAAGAGAGTTTGAAAAAAACTGAGCAATAAATCCTGTAATAAAAATTAATATACTCCAATTAACCCCAATCATTAAAGGCACTTCCATTACTTTATACCCAAGTGCTTCACCATAGGTGTAGTTTCCAAAAAGAAAACCAAATTTTACACCTATAATTTCAGCTACCATACCCGTAACAAAACACAGTAAAAGCAAAAAAACAGTTTTCTTGTTTAAATGTGTATTTATTAAGAGCAATACAAAACTGAGCAAGAGATTGAGAGGAGTTGCTTGAATAAACCAAGTTGGATCACTATAAATGATCCCTACAATTCCCGATACATGGAATAGCCATATCAAACCTATAGCTATATTTTGTTTTGTCAAAAGCGAAAACCTGTTCATTTTATGCTTTAGGTATCAATTCATCCACTATTTTGGCTGAAAGTAAACACAGAGGTATTCCTCCCCCTGGATGCACACTTCCACCACAAAAATAAAGGTTTTTTAGACGATTGGAAAAATTCGGATGTCTTAAAAATGCCGCCATAGAATTATTACTTGAAGAACCATATAACGCCCCTTGATGGGATTGTGTTTTGCTTTCTATCAAAGGGGGCGTAAGTATCGTTTCACAAACAATGAGCGGCTTTAAATCAATTTCCAATTCCTTTGACAACTTTGAAATTATAAACGTTCTTAACTTTGAGACTAATGCCTCCCAATCTTGTCCTTTATCTGCCGGAGTATTGATCATCACAAACCAGTTTTCACAACCTTCCGGAGCATCACCTGGAACATCTTTAGATGTAATGTTCACATAAATTGTAGGGTCCTCTGAAACCGTTTGGGAATTAAATATTGCATCAAACTCTTTTTTATAATCCGCAGAGAAAAAAATATTGTGTAATTCAAGCGCTTCAAAGCTGTGTTTTATTCCCCAATAGAAAATAACTGCAGCACTAGATCTTTCTTGAGACAATTGCTTTTTTGGTTGTTTTTGCGACGGGAGTAATTTTGTGTAAGTAGGATAAATATCCATATTTGACACCACAACATCAGCATTATGAAAGGTACCATTTGCCTGTACTCCAACTGCTGAATTTTGTTCGATTATAATCTCATCGACTGGAGTTTCAAAATCGAAACTGACTCCAGATCTTATTGCTAACTCATAGAGTGCATTTGTAATAGCAATCATTCCACCTTCAGGCACAAAAGTTCCATAAGCTCCCTCCAAATGTTGAATCAATGTCATTATCCCTGAGGTTTGATAGGGATCTGAACCATTATAAGTTGCATATCGATCAAAAAGTTGAACTAATTTTGAAGACGAAAAAGCTTTATCATTGGCCTGATGCAAGGTTTTTTGAAGTTCAAAAACAGGCAGTTGAAGCATCGCTTTGAGCGTGTCCACTGACAAATACGTTTTTAATTTATGTAGCGATTGCTCAAGAAATAATGAAGAAGTAAGGTCGTACTTCTTTTTTGCTTTGTTTAAATACGCTTCAACATTTTTCTTTGGTTCCCCAAAAGTATTTTCTATTTCGTCAAGAAAATCAGCTTTGTCTGAATAGGCGCTGAACTTTGTTTTATCTGTCCAAAAGTAATTACAAGCAATCTTTTTTTTATGATACTTAAAATATAGATCAGGGGCTTCACCCGCTTTCTCAAAGAGTTCTGTGACAAAATGAGGCATTGTAAATAATGAAGGCCCTGCATCAAACCGATATCCATCGATTTCAAATGCAGACAGTTTTCCCCCTGGATAGGAATTAATCTCAAAAACGTGGGTTTGATACCCTTTCAAAGCTAAACGAATACTTGTCGCTAAACCCGCAACTCCAGAACCAATTACAATTGCTTTTTTCATGAATTCAATGAAATAGTTTTATCGGAAACTAAATAAAAACGAGAAAATAAATCCTCTTTATACCATTTTTTCTGTCTCGTTTTTTTAACAATGTTCGCATGGTCTTTTCCTTTATAAGCGAATGAATTAACTGCATCAAAATCATCCCATATACTAATCGTAGCTTGTTGAATAAAAGGCCATTCCCCTATGCCTTTATAATATTGAATTCCCCTTGCGTTCTCAATGGCTTTACTCGCTGCAGGCACAGAACGCCAAAAGGATATAAGGCGTGACCAATTTAATGTTGCTCTTGTAATTACTACAGCCTTTTTTGTGGAAGCCTCTTCAGAAATCGTTGTTTCTGATTTTTGGAAAGGATTAATTCCACTCCATTTACCATGACTTTTCACTGAAGTTAAAATCAAATCCCTCTGGGTTGTGGCTCGTTTTTGATATTGTGAAAAAACTGGATTTTGTGAAATGAAATTCTCGTAATCATTCTTATGTTCCCAAACTCCCATAAAAGCATAAGTAGAAAAATCTGGCCAGAGACTAAAGCCTTTCCCACCTCCTGTTCCCAAGAACTTAAAAAAAAGCAATCCTTTTACATTGTCCAATAAAAAAGGGGCAATACCCATTTGTTTAAAGGCCCAAAATTTATTTTTAGTAAATGAAAAAAAGGTAACAGAAGTTAAGTTTTGCATAAATATCAAATTGACAATAGTCAGAGGACTAATTTAACGGTTTTAAAAGAATGAAACTAGGGCTAAAAAGAAAACGTCTCTGCATTGGATTTTAGAACCTAACTTATGGAAGTAATCGCAGAGACGTTTGAAACCAAATTGAATTTAAACTTGTTTAAAGATAAATAAAAAAAGTTATACAAAAAACTGTTTTGTTGAAGTTTTTTTTAATCTGGCTCATACAAAAAGATATAGGATAGAAATAAAATAACATTAATACATTCATTTTCAGTTATTTATATGCTAGAAATATTGTTTTATATTTATAAAAATTATAGTCAATAAAAAATAAACTAAACACTATGAAGAAATTCAGACGCTTTGATATTTTCATTTACGTTTTAATTATTGTAAATATTCTTGCAATGATTCTTGAATCACATGACTCAATCAAGCTTAAATTTGAAAAAATCTTTTATTATTTTGAACTGATTTCAATTTCAATTTTTTCATTTGAATATCTTTTTAGGATCTATATCAACTACAAAGAAGCGCAGTGGAAAGGGGTTAAAAAATATGTGTTTAGTTTTTTTGGTATAATTGATTTAGTCTCAATTCTCCCCTTTTACATCAGGGAGTTTGTCCTTTTAGATGGTCGTTTCTTCAGAATTCTTCGTCTGTTTCGACTTTCAAGAATATTTAAATTGGGGAGAGAAAGTAAATCATTGAAACTTTTTATTAAAGCACTTGGGTCAGTAAAAAACGAACTGTATTTCACTTTATTTCTTTCATTACTTACCATACTTTTCTCTGCATCAGCAATTTATTTTTTAGAGCATGACGCTCAACCAGAAGTATTCTCAAGTATAACGGCTTCTATATGGTGGGCAACTGTTTCACTTGCTACTGTAGGATATGGAGATATAGTTCCAATCACTCTTTGGGGGAAAGTTTTTGCTTCTATAATTTCGTTGATTGGAATTGGTGTAGTTGCTATTCCAACTGGGATTATCAGTGCTTCTTTTGTAACAGAAATTTTTAATTCAAAAGAAGAAAAATAAATATATCTTAGAGTTAAAATATATACCTTGAAAAATTTGACTTTTTATTGCATCGCCCTTGTCTTTTCAATTTCTTTCTCTTTGAATGCACAGCTGGACCTCAGTTCTTTGAAAGATAAAAATATTCTAATTGTTTATGGAGGATGGAAAGGACACCAACCCGAAATTTTCGCTAATAAAATAGCCGCTTGGTTAAAAGATAAAGGCGCTAAGGTCACACTTTCTGAATCTACTAAAATCTACACCAATCAGGGCGTGATGCGCCAAGTTGACTTAATCATTCAGCATATTACAATGAGTGAAATGAGTGAAGGTGAATCCCGTGCTTTACAAGAAGCAGTTATGGGAGGAGTTGGCCTTGCTGGATGTCACGGAGGGTTGGGAGATTCCTTTAGAAATAACACAGAATATCAGTATATGATAGGGGGGCAATTTGTTAAACATCCCGGAGGACAAGTGGACTATACTGTAAATATTACTGCAGCTGAAAACCCCTTAGTAATGGATATTAAAGACTTTACTTTGCATAGTGAGCAGTATTATATGCATGTGGATCCCGCTATAACAATACTGGCGACTACCCGATTTACAGGGGAACATGATGCTTGGATTGAAGGAATTGAAATCCCTGTAGTATGGACCAAACCTTATGGAAAAGGGCGCGTATTTTACTCATCTTTAGGCCATAACAAAGAAGACTTTGATATTCCACAAGTTTGGGAAATTATTACCAGAGGAATCACTTGGGCAGCAAGTCCAGAAATAAATTGATTTTTTTGTTATTTTTCAATACCAATCTTCCAATTCAAACCCGTCTTTTATAATACCTTTGTAGGGCTATGAAAAAAAAGATTGTAATTATAGGCTCAGGGTTTTCTTCCCTATCGGCTGCCTCTTACCTTGCTAAAAAAGGCTTTGATGTTCATGTATTTGAAAAAAACGATACACTAGGAGGACGTGCGAGACAGTTAAAAAAAGACGGCTTCACTTTTGACATGGGTCCTTCATGGTATTGGATGCCTGATGTTTTTGAATCCTTTTATAATGACTTCGGAAAAAGCACTAAAGACTTTTATACTCTCAATCGATTAGATCCAGGCTATCAAGTTGTTTTCGGTGAAAATGAAATTATTCCTATTGGGGATTCGTTAGAAAAAATCTATGCAATTTTTGAAAAAGAGGAAGCAGGTAGCAGTCAAAAATTAAAAAAGTTTATCGCTAGTGCTAAAGACAATTATGAAATTGCCATAAAAGATTTAGTCTATCGTCCAGGTTTGTCTCCATTAGAATTGATTACACCCACTACTATTAAAAAAGTAAATTATTTTTTAAGTAATATTAAAAGGGACGTGTACAAAGACTTCAAAAGTCCTAAGTTGAGACAAATACTACAATTTCCTGTTTTATTTTTGGGAGCAAAGCCCTCCAATACACCTTCCTTTTACAATTTTATGAATTTTGCTGATTTTGGATTGGGAACTTGGCATCCTGAAAACGGAATGTATAGCATCGTGGAAGCTATGGTTTCATTAGCAGAATCTTTAGGTGTAACTTTTCATACTAATTCCGCCATAGACAAAATTAATGTAGACAATACTGGTACAGCCACTGGAATCCAAGTTAATGGAAAACAAGTCCAAGCTGAAGTTGTACTCTCGGGTGCAGATTATCATCATTCCGAAACTCTTTTAGAACCTAAACACAGAGCTTACAGCGAAGCTTATTGGGATAAAAAAGTATTCGCACCTTCCTCATTACTTTTCTATATTGGCTTAGACAAAAAGGTGAAAAACCTTGCCCATCACACCCTCTTTTTTGATGTTGATTTTGATGAACATGCACGGGTGATTTACGATCAACCAGAATGGCCAGAAAATCCTCTATTTTATGCAAACTTTCCCTCTGTATCGGATCCTAAAATGGCACCAGAAGGAAAAGAAGCTTGTTTTTTATTAATTCCTATTGCGCCAGGAATAGAAGATACGCCAGAAATCCGGGAAAAATATTTAAGCATTGTTATGGATCGGTTAGAAAAGTTAACGCAACAATCGTTAAAAAAAGAAATGCTTTTTTGTGAATCCTTTTGTGTGAATGATTTTATTGAAGAATACAATTCATATAAAGGCAACGCTTACGGTTTAGCAAACACTTTATTACAAACTGCGTTTTTAAGACCTAAATTAAAGAGCAAAAAAGTGAAAAACTTGTATTTCACAGGACAACTCACTGTTCCTGGACCAGGAGTACCCCCAGCATTAATTTCAGGTAAACTAGTTTCAGAGTTGATTAGCGAGGCTAATCTTTAGGGTTTAATACCCACCAGATAAATTCGTACTCGCTATCTCTCACCGCAATGACAGAATCAAGCATTTTAGTACTTTCAATTAACTTTGATTTATAATTTTCAAGTTGATCAAAAACTTGATATTGCCACAAATCCAAACGCTGATATAAAATATATTTCATGAACTTATCATTCTGAATATACTTTCTGTTTTTAACCCAAAAGTTGTTGTCATCGATATCCACAAAAGGAAGATCATACACCCATCTATTTGCAATTCTATCTTTAAATTGATTTACAAATCGTTCTTCAATTTTACCGGTATTTTCAATCAAATAACCTAGCTCAACTCCATCATATATCTTAGTCATTTCTAAACCAACCTCCTTGGGTAATAGTCTAAAAGTTCCATCCAACTTTATTGCATCAAAAATGACCCTTTCTGGATTAAATGGATTTCGATTTCCATACAAACTCATTGGAGCAAAATAATATTTTCCATCGGGTTCTTCTTCATCTTCCATGAAGTCGATAAAAACATTATCATTGTTTTCTTCCCATTTCTGATATTGCTTGTTGTAAAAGTCTACAATCCAACTTAAGTTTTCAGTATACTCATCAGTATAATAGATGATATTGTCTATCTCTTCTCTCAAATTGGTTAAGTTTTCAATTCCATCAGAACGGTTGTCAGAAGCTCCACCTTGTTGTTCAATACCAAAAGAAACGGTTACACCAAAAACCAAAATAACGAATTCAACAATTGATTTTTTAAACCTATCAAAGAAATCTTTAATGTCAAATCGATCACCAAGGGTAATGAGTTTTAAAAACCAGCTAAGCTTTTCTTTTTCAATTCCAGCAGATTTGTTTGCATTTGCAAACTCTTCTTCAGAAATAACACCATCTTTATTAGTGTCTATTTTCTCAAAATCATCTTTAGTAGACATAGGTGTTTGGTTCTAAGCTGTTATTAAAATTTAATAATTATATAGTAAATAGTATTTGATCTAGTTTAGTAAAATTAGTGAAAAATAATCAAACCTCTAATGAGACTTAAAATGAGAAGAACAAATGAAACAGCTTTATTTTATTTGGAAATAAAAGGATGGCTAGGATCAAATATTTCTTCCATTAAAGCAAACAACTCATTTCCAAATACTTCACAAATCTCTTCATTTATTAGTAATGGACTTTTTGAAGTATAGCTGATTTTTTTTGAGGCCACTAAAAAATCATTTTCAAAATTCTTTAACGGAACAACTCCAGCAACACACTCTTGACAAGAAAATTCTTCTTTCAAAATATAGCTATATAACAGCACTTGAAAGAGTGCGCTCTTCTTTGAGTCAGTGGAAACTTCATCCCACGTCCCTATGGCTAAATCTGTTGCAGTCACATTTCCAGTCTTATAATCAACAAAACGAAGTACACCATTGAAAAAATCAATACGATCTACTGTTCCTTTAAATACAATATTTTTTTGCAGCTTCTCGATCCAAACAGGTTTTGAAAATTCATATTCTAAACCCACTATTTTCATTGTATTCCCTTTTGAAACTTGCTTTTGTTCATTTAAGATATACGATTTCAAAATCTGTTCCATTACCCTGTAAATAATAAAATTTTTCCCAGTTCTGGAATCATCATTTTTATACAAACTGTCAAAATTTTCTTTTAATGTTGCTGGTAATTGTTCTAACATTAAATCGAAATCTGTTTCTAAAACTTCTTTGTTTAAAAATGGCAAATAAAGAACCTCTAATACCTTATGGATTATCGTTCCTTTATCCATTGCACTTAAACTTGTCTCTAGGGTGTTTAAAGGGCGTATTTTAAGCATTCTTTGTTCATAAAACAGATATGGATTGCGAATGTATTGAGTCAAAGAAGAAGGTGAAAAGCCTTCTTGAGCAATGCTATCAAGTTGCTCTAAAACTACATTTGTTTTAGTTGCTTGTTGTATTGAAATCGGCTGATGTTCAAGTGGAAGTTCTACCTGCCTTAATGTTAATCTATGTTTTGGGGATTTGAAGTATTCTAATTGAACTAAAAACCGGCTTTTTTCTCCAGAAAACAAGCCTTCCGGAGTTGCATTATATAACAAGAAAACTTTTTTGGCACGTTGCAACAATCTAAAGAAATGATAGGCATAAAGATGGTCTTGTTCAATGAAAGTATTCATTTCAAACTTCTTTCTGACATCAAATGGAATCCAAGAAACAGGTGTTTTTCCGAAAGGAATAATCCCTTCATTAACATGAGTAATAATCACATTATCAAAATCCAACAATCGTGTTTCCAAAAGACCCATGATTTGAAGATTGGAAAGAGCATCACCAGAAAAATCAAGGGTTTCTTTTTCTAATAAGAGCTCAAACACCATCTTAATATGGCCAAGAGAGGACATATAAGGTCTACTGTCATGAAGCCGAGATATTTCTTCCCATAGTGCTTTAAAACGATCAATGTAATGCAGCTGAATCACGTCTTGATCTTTGATTATATCTAATTCTTGAAACGAGCATATCAATGTATGAACACGTTTTAAAAACAGTGATGTAGTTTCAAAAGGACTAAATATTATTGTTCTAATTTCTTCTCCCTGAGTTAAAATTTCACTGGGTATAAATTGCCTGTTAGATTTTTCAAACTCCGCCAAGAGTTTTTTTACAATTTGGCCATTCTCCTTAAAAATTGAATCTACAAAACCGATTTGCATCAACTCTTTCAAAATATACAAAGGGTATCTGGACTCTTTATGTTGCTCTAATAATTCAAAAAGAGTAAAGAAAAAGTCTGCAAAAGCTGATTTTTTCAATGGATACCCCATTGTGATATTCCAAGGCAATTCTTTTGATGGCAGAGAAGATAGTGTGGGATGTAATAAACTTTCATCTCCAAATGCGATAACCGTGGACTTCTCTGGATTTTCTTCAAATAAATTTGCCGCTAATTGAACTGCGACTTTTGCTTGGGTGGTATTCTTTGCAACACTAAAAAATTCAATCTGTTTTTCCTTTGAAAAAAAGGTTGAAAAAGAGGTTTTGCTCTTTGTTTTTAATGCCTTCCAATCTGAATAATATTGTCGAATAAAATGACCTGCTCCGTGAAAGGAATCATCGAAAAACTCTTGGTCTACATCCCAAATAACCTCAGCAATATCTGTAGCTAAAAGCTCTTGAATTATTGTTTCCTCTCCTTTAGTTAAAGCATTAAAACCAATGAAATAATGGAATGGTAGTTCTTGTTCAGTGTAGAACGTTAAATTTCTAACCGCCTCTCTTAGTTGCATTCCTGCATATCCCTCTTGTTGATTCAATAAATGCTGATAAAGTAATTTATAGAGTTGGGGTATTTCCTTTTGAAAATCCAAGTGGCGTTCTATTAAATTTTCTTTCTCCTTAGAATCCCATTGTTCAATCTCCCCTACAGCCCCCATAAATTCAAACAAAGTGTTAGGATCAACTAGTTGAGAATCAATCTCACTAAATTCTTGAATTAAAGTAGGCGCCCAATTAAAAAACTGATCCATTGTATCTTGCTTGGCCTTGGGTGTATGTTCAAGATATACTTCAAAAAAAGTATAGAGTAATGCCACATTTGAAATTCTATCAAGACCCGAAAGCTCTTTTATAAAGTGCTCAATACTAATTATTTCAGGGGCTATTTTTGGGGTATTGAGCTGTTTTTTTAAAGATTCTTTTAAAAATGTAATGGATCGAATACTAGGAACAATAATCTTAACCCGATTCAATTCATCGTGAGAAGCATTAATTATTTTAGCTACATCGTCTAAAAAAGTTTGCATCCCTAAATGTAAAAAATCGGGTTAAGCTATCCTTCTTTTAATTGGATTTTATTGCTTGATAATAAATTCTACTCGTCGATTGAAACGCCTTCCTTCTGGAGTACTATTTGTTTTTAATGGTCTGGTTTCTCCATATCCCGTACTTTGTAATTTACTAGAAGAAATTCCTTTTTCAACTAGATAACGTAATACAGAAGCCGCTCTCTGTTCGGAAAGCAATTGGTTAGTCGCAACTTTTCCAATACTATCGGTATGTCCCACAATTTCAAAACTAATACTTGGATACTGTACTAAAATAGAATAGACTTCATCAAGAGAATCGGTGGACTCTTTTGTTAAAACATCCTGATTTGTTTCAAAGTAAATGACTTGACCTATTTCTTGTAATCTGCTTATCTCTTTTTCCGTTATTCTTGGGCAGCCCTCATTATCAATTGGCCCTGCAATTTCTGGACATTTGTCGTCATTATCTTGAACACCATCTCCGTCACTGTCTGGACATCCTTTTAACGCTGGGATTCCTGCAATTTCAGGACAACTATCTTCACTGTCTTGAACACCATCTTGGTCAGTATCTGGACATCCATTAAAATCAATGATACCAGGAATTTCTGGACATTCATCATCCTTATCTGGTATTCCGTCCCCATCACTATCTGGACACCCATTAAAAATTGCTAGACCCACAACATCTGGACATTCATCATCCATATCTGGAATCCCGTCTCCATCTTGATCTGGGCAGCCTTCAAATTCAACAAGTCCTGGAACTTCAGGACATTTATCTACTTTGTCGATGATTCCGTCTCCGTCACTATCTGTATCTTTTCCTAAAAGGAAAGCAACACCCAACATATGTTGAAAATGTTTTATTCCATAGGTCTCTCCAGTATTTTTATAAAGCGATTCTAGAATAATTCCAGTTTTTTTCTTTTCTCCCAACCAATATTCTATCCCTACCCCTAAATTAAAATAGCCTGCTCCTTGTTCATTAAAAATCACGTATCCTCCACCTATTTCCAAAAATGGCATCAAACGATCACTTTTAAAAATACTCTTTAAATTATAGGAGATTACTCCATCAATATTGTAGTAGTTATCAGAGGCTATTTGATTTCCGTAGGAAGTGATTTTATTCAAACTGAAACGCGTTCCAAAAGAAAATCCAGAACCCATATATTTTTTAACACCGATAACACTAGGATAAACGGCTATATTCCAATGATCCAAATTAACAAACTCTTCAAACAGATCTCCTGCTCCAACTCCACCTGTAGGAAAAGTGTCTACCGAATTAACACCAATAAATAGCTGCCATGGATGATCTTCATTTTGGGCATTAATACTTAGGGTACAAAAAAGTGAAAATAAAATGAATAGAGAAAATAGGTTATTCTTTAAACAAGAGTTTATTAAATATTTGGATGTCATAATAATGTGGTCTTGATTGAATTTGGGTTTAAATTTCAGTTAAAACTTTCTAAATATAAAGATTTATTCCATAACACTATATTTTTCTTTTTTCAACTAAAACTTCGTCATTGATATAGACTAAAAACTTTTCAATAGGGGAATACCCGAGATCTTGGTAGATTTTTTCATACGCATCAATTTGACGACCATCTGCCTCTTTGGATACTCCCGTTTTATAATCTATTATAATTGCACTACCATCACTTAATAAATTCACTCTATCTGGCCTTAATGTAGGGCCCTTAGGAACCAAAACATCTTGTTCACATAATACCTGTTGATCCCTTTCAAAATAACTTGATATCATCGGATGTGATATGACTTCTTTAACTTTCTTCGTAATGAACAATTGATATTCCTTGGCTTTTATATTTCTTTCAAAGGTCTCTTCTAGAACTTGATCAAGCATTTCAGTATGATATATCTTAGCGAGAATTTCGTGAATCAAAAGTCCTTTAATCTGAGCCGTTTTAACTTCAACATTTAGAGTTTTATGGGCTACCAGTCTTTTTTTCCAATGAGACGACACAACGTAATTTACTTCAAACTTTCTAGAGTCAAAACCTATATTTTTCTTCTTTTCAACTTCTTTTTTATCGAGCGAAATACCCAATTCAAACGGTGTAGTTGCATCTAATTGTTTCCCCTGTTGCTTTACAAAATTGTTAAACAAATGAGAATAGGTTGAAGTCCCTTCTGAAGAAATTTCTTGGGTAATAATATACAATTGTTCCTTTGCCCTTGTAGTGGCTACATACAACACATTTACTGCATCCTGTTTTTGGGATAATACATATTGATCATAAAGTGATTGACCTGTATCTCCATACAATTGGATTTCCTTTGAAGCTGTTATCCAACCCCATTGAATTTCTGATAAGGGTTCTTCTTTGAAAGGGTACCATAATTTTTCTTTAAGATTTGGATGAATTGGGGTATCCATAAAGGGTAAAATTACGACAGGAAACTCAAGGCCTTTGGCTTGGTGAATTGTCATGAGGTGTATCGCATCCATACCCGCTGGTGTGGTAATTCTAAGCTTCTCTTCTTGTCGTTCCCAATACTTTAAATAAGCTGATATTGTTTGTGAACGTGTTGAATAAAATTCAAATACATCCTCTAAAAAAGTATTTAAGAAAGGATCATTTGGGGGTAATAAGAATACAAATTGCTCCATGATGTATTCTGTGGCTTCCAAAACAGAACTTTTGGCACTCTTTTTAAAAGAGAAATTAAATAAAAACTCTTTTTCTAATTCTTTAAAAAAAGAAGTTGTGGAAAGCAAAACATAAGTTTGAATATACGTATGGTATTCAACATTAGAATCAGGACTCAATTCCCAAAGCGCATCCAAAATAAGCTTATGCAAAACAGGATCATTAGGTTGAATGGTGAGTTTTAGAATGGCTAAGACTACTTGAACTTTTTTTGACTGTCCCACCACCAAAGACTCTGATGAAAGGATGGAGTACCCTGCTTGAGTTAAACCCGCTCCAATAGCTGAAGCTTGATCCCTTTTTCGTACTAGAACTGCAATTTCATTTGCTTTGTACTTTAACTCCATTGCACGGTCTACTGCCTCTAAGGTTTTTACTACATAGCGTTCCGTGTTTTCTTCTTTTAAACCTCCTTTAGGCAAGGCTTCAATTCGAACATATCCCCCTTCTAGCTGACTTTTTTGCTGGCTTCCAATACCATAAATCCTCTTAAATTCTTGTCCTTCAAATAACGCTGAAAGTGAAAGAAACAAAGTATTGTTAAACTCAACTATCGTTTTTCCTGAACGGTAATTGATCTCTAAATTTTCTACTTGCGGCTTTACTTGAAAAGGAATATTGGTTTGATTCAATAAATCAACAAACTGTTGAATATCTCCACCCCTCCATCGATAAATAGCTTGCTTTGGGTCACCCACAATTAGTAATGACCCTTGCTCTCCCTCTACAGATTCACTCTCTAACGCATTTGAAATTAAAGGAACTAAATTGGACCATTGTAACTGTGAGGTGTCCTGAAATTCGTCTAAAAAATAATGCTGATAACGTTCTCCCAATCGCTCATAAATAAATGGAGCATCTGTTCCCTGAACTAGCTTGCTTATTTTATTATTAAACTCACCTAAAAGACGAACCTCTTTTTCGTTCTGAAGAGACTCTAAACGTTCTTCCATCAATTGAAGTAAGCTTCTTGGAGTCAAAGATTTTAGTGTTCGTTTTGTGAGTAAGAAAATTCCTACGTTTTTTTTTATTCGTAGATACGCATCAAGTAATTGCGGCCGAATTCCATCAATCAGCTCTTTTTTAGAGACTTCGATATCTTTTTTGTAGAGAGGTTTATCTTCAACCAAGTCAAGCTCTAAACGATTTTTATACAGGCTCAAATAATCTCCTTCTTTCGCTTTTTTAAAATGTTTAGGTAATGTTCCTCTCAAAAAGTTCTTTTCTTCAAGCCCTTTTTCTTGAATTAATGCTAAAGTATCCTCTGCAATTTTTTGAATTTGATTCCCAGCTTTTCTTTGTTCTTCAAGAAGAATCCGTTGATCTTCTTTGTGCTCAGCCATTGATTTTTTCTTTAAATCGGCTAAAGCAACACGATCATTTTCATTCAATAAAATTGACGCAAAATCATCCAAATCTTTTTGAATATTCCAACTTTGCTCTTGATTTACTTTATCCATACTGAAGTCAGTCAAAAGTTGCGTCAAGGACGCTTCCTTTCCAACCTCATCAATAATTGAATTCACTGTCTCTTCCAAAAGAGAAGAAGGATCAATGACCACCTCAAATCCATAGGGTAGTTGAAGCTCTTTAGAGAAACTTCGAATAATTCTATGAGTAAACTTATCTAAGGTGATAATATCAAAACTACCATATTCAAATAATATTTGATGTAGCCTCTGATTAGCTCTGCGTGCTAGTTCCAGTGGCTCAATCTTTAAGAGAGAACACAATGTCGCTTCAATATTTTTTTCATTAGGAGAATTCTTAGAGAGATCCAATAAGGTGGCCAGAATCCTTTCCTTCATTTCATTAACTGCCTTGTTAGTAAATGTCAAAGCAAGAAGTTTTCGATAGGGTTTATGGCTTTTAGATCCTAAAAGACGTGTTAAATAGCGCAACACCAAAGTATAGGTTTTACCTGAACCCGCAGCTGCGTTGATTATATGAAAATTTATTTGTTCCAAAATACTTTAAAGTGTAATAAAAGTAAGGCTTTTCAAAAGTTAAGCTCTTTTTAAAAAAAGAAATTTTAATTTTGTCTAAATCTTAAAAACAAAAAATTATGGCTTTTGAATTACCCTCACTTTCTTATGCTTATGATGCATTAGAACCCAATATTGATGCGCGTACTATGGAAATACACCACAGTAAACATCACAATGGTTACACCACCAACCTAAACAATGCCATTGCAGATAGCCCTTTAGCAGATCAATCCATTGAAGAAATTCTTACAGGATTAGACCTAGACAACAAAGCGGTACGAAACAATGGAGGTGGTTTTTACAATCATAGACTTTTTTGGACTATAATGTCTCCCAATGGAGGAGGTGTACCCTCTGGAGCGCTTGCAGAAGCAATTGACTCGGCCTATGGTTCTTTTGAAAATTTCAAAAGTGAATTTGCAAAAGCAGCGGCTACACAATTTGGTTCAGGATGGGCTTGGTTATGTGTCCATTCGGATGGTTCTGTAAAAGTTTGTGCCACTGCAAACCAAGACAATCCTTTAATGCCAGGTATTGGTTGTGAAGGAACTCCTATACTAGGTGTTGATGTTTGGGAACATGCTTATTATTTGAATTACCAAAACAGACGTCCAGATTATATTCAAGCCTTTTTTAATGTAATCGATTGGAATAAAGTGAGTGAGCTTTATGCTAAGGGTGTGTAAACTTTACTTTGAATTTATTGTAAAATAAAAGGGAGGAATAAATTCCTCCCTTTTGCCCCAAATCTTACCATGAACTTAACCTACTTATGTTCTGGTGGTATAAAAGTACTTTTACTTGCCAATGACGGCCTTTAAAATCGTTAAAATGTTTTTTTATCGGTTAAAGTGTTGTGGGGGAGTTATCGAAGTGTCTAAAAATAAAAAGGAGGAATAAATTCCTCCTTTTTGCCCCAAATCTTACCATGAACTTAACCTACTTATGTTCTGGTTTACCAAAGATGATATAACTAAAGCGTGACAACTGATTAACTCGTTTAAACACCAAAATTATCGACAAAGTGTTAATAGGCTCTATCCTTGTTCTTATCTACAAAATTGATAAACGCCTGATTGACTACTCTACAGCCTCCAGCAGTTGGATAATCGCCAGTAAAATACCAATCTCCTAAGTTGTCTGGACAAGCTTCATGGAGCCCACTTACTTTTTGGAAAATCACTTCAACATCGGCTTTTATACTGTCGTTTTTGAGCATCTGACCAATCTTTTCTGAAATCTGTTCGTCAGTGAAAGGATCATAAATCGCTTGTACATAATTTGGTGGCTCAACGACTTTGTCTGATTTACTTTTAACACAATTGTGATAAACAGATTGAATCACCTCATCATGAGTGCCTTGATCTTTATGCAATTCAAGAGCCGCTCTAAATGCAATAAATTCTTCTAGTCGTGCCATATCAATCCCATAACAATCTGGATAACGAATTTGAGGTGCACTTGAGACCACCACAATTTTCTTTGGTCCCAATCTATCCAGCATCTGTAAAATACTTTTTTGAAGGGTAGTTCCTCTAACAATACTATCGTCTATGATAACCAAATTATCTGTACTTTTTACCACACCATAAGTAATGTCGTAAACATGGGCAACCAAATCATCTCTTCCTGAATCTTCAGTTATGAATGTTCTTAATTTGGCATCTTTGATTGCAATCTTTTCAATTCTAGGTTTTTGACTTAACATCTTGGTTAGCTTCTCCACATCTGGAGTCCCTTTTTTATTCAATTCAACCTTGAGTTGTTCTCTAACATGATCTTGTACAGCACCAATCATTCCATAGAATGAAGTCTCAGCAGTATTAGGAATAAAAGAGAAAACTGTGTTTTCTAAATCTCCATTAATGGCATTATGTACTAAAGTAAAAAGGGAACGCCCTAAATTTTTTCTTTCCTGATAAATAGCAGCATCACTTCCTCTTGAGAAATAAATTCGCTCAAAAGAACATGCCTTTTTTTCTTTGGGCTCAAGTATTTCTGAGGTTTCTGATTCACCTGATTTTTTGGTGATCAATGCTTGACCTGGTTCTAACTCTTTAATAGATTCAAAAGGAACATTAAATACAGTTTGAATCACAGGACGTTCTGAAGCAACGACCACAATTTCATCATCAGTGTAATAATAAGCGGGTCTAATCCCATTGGGGTCTCTAATCACAAATGAATCTCCATGACCTAATAGGCCTGCCATAGCATAGCCACCGTCCCAATTTTTTGAGGCTTTTCTTAAAATTTTAGCAATATTGAGACGCGCTGCAATAAGAGGAGAGGCCTCCGCTTTCGTATAACCTTCTTTTTTGAGTTTTTTATAAATCTTGGCCACTGCATCATCCAAAAAGTGTCCGATTTTTTCCATTACAGTAACCGTATCTGCTTTCTCTTTTGGATGCTGACCTAGGTCTACTAAATTTTCAAATAGCTCGTTAACATTTGTCAGATTAAAATTTCCAGCAACAATTAAATTCCTATGCATCCAATTATTTTGCCTTAAAAAAGGATGAACACTTTCGATATTGTTCTTTCCAAAAGTTCCATAGCGCACATGTCCTAACATTAACTCCCCCACATAGGGTACCGATTGTTTTAATCGTTCAGGATGTAAAAGCAAATCTGGATCTAAATCTATTTGTTTTTGAACTCGATCATTGATTGTTTTAAAAATGTCTTGAATGGGTTGTTGTGCTGCTGAGCGAACCCTGCTTATGTATCGCTGACCTGGCTGCATGTCATATTTTATACTTGCAAAACCCGCTCCATCTTGACCTCTATTGTGTTGCTTTTCCATCAAGAGGTACATTTTATTTATTCCATAAAGTGCACTACCATACTTCTCTTTATAAAATGACAAAGGTTTTTTTAACTGGATTAGGGCAATTCCACACTCGTGCTTAATAGCGTCGCTCATGAGAAGTTATGGTGTTATGTTAATTCAATTTCAAATTCTGTTAATGACTTAAAGGCAATTATTCTCTCTTTTAAAGAAGAGGGCGTTAACTCTTCCAATGATTTTGTTCCAAATTTTTGTACTGTAAATGAGGCCATAGCAGATCCCATAATTGTTGCTGCTTTCATTTCTTCAAAACTTATTCTTGCAGACTGAGACAAATGGCCCACAAATCCACCGATAAAACTATCTCCTGCTCCAGTAGGATCAAAAACTTCTTCTAGAGGTAATGCAGGTGCACAAAATATTTTTTGGTCATGGAAAAGTAAAGCCCCGTGTTCTCCCTTCTTTATAATTACATAACTGGGGCCCATAGCATGAAGCTTTTGAGCAGCTTCAACCAGCGAATGAGTCTCTGTTATTTGTCTAGCTTCTTCATCGTTTATGGAAATCACATCTACTCTACCAATAACCTCATCCAACTTATCCCGATAACTCTCTATCCAAAAATTCATAGTATCCATGACCACTAAAGAAGGCTTAGCTTCCATTTGATCCAAAACTTCAAGTTGTAGATTGGGATCTAGATTTCCTAATAAAACGATACTTGCATCTTTAAAATGATCTGGAACAATTGGCTTAAACTTAGTCAAAACATTGAGCTGAGTCTCAAGAGTTGTTCTTGAATTAAGATCATTGTGATATTTACCGCTCCAAAAGAAAGTTTTTTCACCTGGAATGGAAACCACTCCAGCTAAATCTAAACCTACTCCTTTTAATAAATCTAAATGTGTGTCTTCAAAATCATCTCCTATTACTGAGACTAATCCACATTGGGTATCAAATTGTGATGCAGCAAGTCCTATATATGTAGCGCATCCACCTAGTATTCTTCCAGTTTTTCCAAAGGGAGTTTCAATTGCGTCATAGGCCATTGTACCTATAACTAAAAGTTTGTTGTTCATATTACAAAAGTAAAAAAGTCTAAGCGCCTTTTTGTAATAAAAACAAACATTTATTAAAGACTATAAACAACTTGTTTAGTCTTTGCTTTTTTCTCTTTCCATTCTCTCAAAAGCAGTGTCGGGAATTAAATTTTTCCCTTTGGCAGCTGCAACCGCTAACTGGTCACATCGTTCATTTTGAGGATGTTGGTTGTGCCCTTTAACCCACTGAAAGTGAACTTTATGTTTTCGATAAATAATCAAGAAACGTTTCCACAAGTCACTATTCTTTTTATCCTTAAATGCTTTTTTCTCCCAACCAAAAACCCATTTTTTCTCAACAGAATCAATGACATATTTAGAATCTGAATAAACCACAACTTCCAAAGGTTGCTTTTTCAACATCTCCAAACCCACAATAACTGCCATCAACTCCATTCGATTGTTAGTTGTTCGCACAAAACCTTGAGAGAATTCTTTAACATAAGACATTCCTTCCCATTCCAACCTTAAACCATAACCTCCGGGTCCAGGATTACCTAATGAAGATCCGTCTGTGTATAAATAAATAGCCATAGGTTTTGTCTTACTTATATAGTAGAGAAGCAATTACTTTTGGAAAGTGCTGTTGTTCCAAACCATGAATCTTTGTTGCAATTTCATCTTCGTTATCTTCGGGATTTAATGATACTTTTTCTTGAAAAATAAAATCCCCTTTGTCATACTCTTCATTTACAAAGTGGATAGTAATCCCAGTTTCGGTCTCCTTGTTTTCCTTTACTGCTTTATGAACATGGCTTCCATACATGCCTTTTCCTCCATATTTAGGCAAAAGAGCGGGATGTATATTAATGATTTTTGAAGGAAAAGCTTGAACCCAGTCCACCCCAATTTTCCATAAAAATCCCGCAAGTATTATCAAGTCTGGGCTTATGGTTTTAATTTCACTCAAAAGTCTCCCATTTGTAAAACTCGTTTTGTCAAAAACTTCAAACTCCACATCGAAAGATTTGATGCGATTCAAAACACCTGCTTTTGCATTGTTTGTGAAGACTTTTACAATTTCTACATTGTCATCATGTTCGAAAAAACGACAAATATTCTCCACATTTGTTCCACTTCCCGACGCAAATAAAATAATCTTTTTAATCATCTATATACTTTAGACATGTCTATATCAAGGGTTGCCATGTATTGGTCTAACTTTGATTTCAAAATTAAACTTATTATTTTAGAGCAATCTAGTGTAATCCTCTAAAGTTTTATATTTTTGTTGACACTTTAATTCAAACGAAAATTAATTATGTCAGACATTTCCTCAAGAGTAAAGGCAATCATAGTTGATAAACTAGGGGTTGACGAAAACGAAGTTGTTGCAGAAGCAAGCTTTACAAATGACTTAGGAGCCGACTCCTTAGACACAGTGGAATTGATCATGGAATTCGAAAAAGAATTTGATATTCAAATTCCAGATGACCAAGCTGAAAATATTGCTACTGTGGGTCAAGCCATCCAATTTATCGAACAAGCAGACTAAATTAGTGCCATGGAACCAAGACGTGTCGTAGTTACCGGATTGGGGGCGCTTACGCCAATTGGAAATACCCTCTCAGAATATTGGGAGGGTTTATTATCTGGTACCAGTGGGGCTGCTCCTATTACATACTTTGATCCTACTTTATTCAAAACTCAATTTGCATGTGAACTGAAGGGATTTGATCCTTTAGAACATTTTGACAGAAAAGAGGCTAGAAAATACGATCGCTTTGCGCAATATGCTTTAGTGAGCGTTGCTGAAGCGCTTGAAGATGCTCAGCTTCCTATCGATACGATTGACAAAGATCGTGTTGGTGTGATTTGGGGTGCAGGTATAGGGGGGCTTGAAACCTTCCAAAACGAAGTGCTTAATTTTGCTTCTCTAAACGAAAATCCTCGATTTAATCCTTTTTTCATTCCAAAAATGATCGCAGACATCGCACCTGGATTGATTTCTATTAAGTATGGATTTAGAGGACCAAACTTTGCAACGGTATCTGCATGTGCATCTGCCTCAAATGCAATGATAGATGCGCTTAATTACATCCGATTAGGTTACGCGGACGTTATGGTAACTGGAGGCTCTGAAGCTGGAGTTACTAAAGCAGGAATTGGTGGGTTTAACGCCATGCATGCCTTATCGACTCGAAACGATGATCCAACTACAGCCTCTCGCCCTTTTGATAAAGAACGTGATGGTTTTGTATTAGGTGAAGGAGCTGGAGCACTGATTTTAGAATCTTACGAACATGCTGTAGCCCGAGGTGCAACTATCTATGCAGAACTTGCTGGAGGCGGACTTTCGGCTGATGCGTATCACATGACTGCACCACATCCTGAAGGCTTAGGTGCAACTAAAGTCATGGAAAATTGCTTGAAAGATGCTAATGTACTCCCTACAGATGTTGATATAATCAACATGCATGGAACTTCTACTCCTTTAGGAGATATTGCCGAATCAAATGCAATCATTAAAGTATTCAAGGAGCACGCATATTCTATGAATATTAATTCAACAAAATCCATGACAGGTCACCTCTTAGGTGCTGCAGGAGCCGTTGAAGCAATTGCTTCCATCATGGCAATAAAACACAGTATAGTACCTCCCACTATAAATCACAAAAATCCAGACGAAAATATTGATTCTAAAATCAACTTTACTTTTGGAAAAGCTCAAAAAAGAAACGTAGACATTGCTCTCTCTAACACTTTTGGCTTTGGAGGGCATAACGCTTGTGTTTTATTCAAAAAAATGAACTAATTTAATGGTGTGAAAATCATTAACTACATACGAAATTCCCGAATGGCAACATCCGGGAATTTTTTTGCCCTGCTTCGAAAAAAGCTGAACATTAAAACACATAAAGAAGAACTTTATCAAAAAGCATTCACTCATAGCTCTGTCAATCTTAAAGACAGTAAAGGAAAAACAGTTAATTTTGAACGCTTAGAGTTTTTGGGGGATGCCTTACTCAGTACCATTATTGCGGAATATCTTTTCAATTTTCATCCCGAAGCCAAAGAAGGTGAATTAACCAAACTTCGTGCAAAAATTGTTAGCCGAACTCAGTTAAATTACATTGGAAAAGAAATGGGACTGATTGAACTTGCAGATATCTCTAGCCATCACAAGACCTTTGGAGAAAATATTCATGGGAATTTAATCGAATCTTTAATTGGTGCCCTTTTTATTGACAAAGGATATAATAAAACTAAAGACTATGTCTTAAAATACATGCTCACACCCTATATTGATATGGATGAACTCCAAAATATGGTATTGAGCTACAAGAGTCTTTTATTTGAATGGTCACAAAAAAACAAGAAGGAGTTATTATTCAAAACAGAAAGTGATAATGGTTTAGACCCTAACATCAACTATACCAGTCAAATTTATTTAGACAATAAATCAATTGCTAAAGCACGAGCTGTTTCAAAGAAAAAGGCTGAGGAAAAGGCCGCAAAAATTGCTGCTTCTATTCTCAAACCTTCAAAGACAAAAAAGGATGCATAGAAAAGTTTATCAGCTGGAAATGGAAGAAGAGTTGCTGGACGAAGAAGTAATTGGCATACATACTTCTTTGGAAACACATCAGATTGCTTTTTATCTAAACCAAAGTATAGGTGCACGTTTTGTGAGAACTAAAAAAGACTTGTACTACAAAAAAATCAAAACTCCTTTTATCCATTTTGAATGGAAAGACGAAACCATGGACTTAAATTGTTCATTGTTTTCGAATAAGAGTTTAGAGGAAAAGGATAAACAAAGTCTAAATTCTACAGCTTTATTTGATATCCCTCTTAGAAATGAAGTATCTTTAATAACTGAATTTAAAACCGTTGATTTTTTTATAAAATCTACAAATAGTAACATTATAGAAACCATTACCCGCCATTTGAAAAGCTGGTCAACTATTTCGTTAGTCTATGCAATTCCTGTAGATCATCTTAAAACTCAACTAAACGCAATCTTTGATTAATGAATTTTATTAAAAAAACTAAAATAGTTGCAACCCTAGGTCCAGCATCCTCTTCAGAAGATGTAATTGAAAAAATGATCCTTGAAGGTGTGAATGTTTTTCGAGTTAATTTTTCACATGCAGACTATAGTGACGTTTCAGATCGTATTGAAATGATTCGAAAAGTTGATAAAAAATTAAATACTAACACGTCTATTTTGGCTGATCTTCAAGGTCCAAAATTGCGTGTTGGAAAAATGGAAGAAGGTGCTTTTGTAAATCCTGGTGATGAAGTTACTTTTTTGACTGATACTCCATTTGTAGGAAATGCTAAAAAAGCCTACATGAATTATAAAAGCTTCCCAAAAGATGTTTCTCCTGGTGAACGCATACTTCTTGATGATGGTAAGCTAATTTTTGAAGTGCTAGCAACCAACAAAAACAACCAAGTTGATGCTACAGTTATTCAAGGAGGACCTTTCAAATCAAACAAAGGGGTGAATTTACCAAACACAAAAATCTCCCTGCCTGCGCTCACTAAAAAAGACATTCAAGATGCCGAATTCATATTTACGCAAGATGTTGATTGGATTGCGCTATCATTTGTAAGATTTAGTCAAGATTTGATTGACTTAACAGAGTTAATGGCAAAGCATACTGATAAGAAAATTCCTATTATAGCTAAGATTGAAAAGCCTGAAGCATTAGAAAATATTGACAAAATCATCTCCTATTGTGATGGTCTTATGGTGGCACGTGGAGATCTTGGTGTTGAAGTTCCAGCACATGAAGTCCCTTTGATTCAAAAACGACTTGTCCATTTAGCTAAAAAGGCGCGCATTCCAATTATTATTGCAACTCAGATGATGGAAACCATGATCGATAGTCTAACTCCCACACGAGCAGAAGTAAATGACGTTGCTAACTCTGTAATGGACGGAGCAGACGCTGTGATGCTTTCTGGAGAAACTTCTGTGGGTCAATATCCTGTGGAAGTAATTCGAACCATGACAAATATTTTAACTTCGGTTGAAAGCTCAAGCTTAATTAAGGTTCCACAAGAAGCACCAACAATACGAACCAAACGATTTATCACTAAATCTATTTGCTATCATGCGGCACATATTGCCAATGATATTGAAGCCAAAGCCATATGTACATTAACCAATAGTGGTTATACTGCATTTCAAATTTCGGCATGGCGCCCTAGTGCACATGTTTTAGTTTACACTTCCAATACACGAATATTAAATCGTCTCGGTCTTCTTTGGGGAGTAAAAACTTTTTACTACAATAATCTTAACAGTACTGATATGACTGTTGAAGAGATCAACGAAATGGCATTTAAAGCGGGGTATGTTGAAAAAGAAGATATGATTGTTAATTTAACAGCAATGCCAATAGAAACTAAAGGAATGGTGAACACTCTTCGCGTCTCTACCATTTAAAAGGGTAAGCTTAATTGCGCCTCTTTAATGACTATTTTGGGTTTAGTGGGCTTCTTTTGGGATGTATTTAAATTCGACAAGGAAATCCCTATGAGTCTGACAGAATTTAAGAGTTTTTCTTGATACAGTAGTTTTTTAGCTTCTTCAAAAATTAATTCTTTGGAGGACAAATACAGTCCACCTGTTTTACTCCTAGTTTGTTGTACAAAGTCACTGTATTTTATTTTAAGTGTAATGGTTTTCCCTGCTACCTTATTTTTTTTGGTTCGCTTTTCTAATAATTCAGCAATTGATTTTAGCTTATCTTCCAAAAAAAGTTCGCTACTTAAATTGGTAGAAAAAGTTCTTTCTGCACCGACAGATTTCGGCACCCTATGTGGTTTTACAGGACTATTGTGAATCCCTCTGACAACTTTAAAGTAATGTCCTCCAGATTTTCCAAAATGTTGCTCCAAAAAAGTTTCCGTTTTTGATTTTAAATCTTTGCCTGTATAAATTCCTAAACCATACATTTTAAGTTTAGTCTTTGCACCAATACCATGAAACTTTTTGACATCCAATTCTTCTAAAAAGGGGAGTACTTCCTCTGGAGGAATGGTCTTCTGACCATTAGGTTTATTCCAATCACTTGCAATTTTAGCTAAAAACTTATTGATAGATATTCCCGCAGAGGCTGTTAATCCTGTCTTTGAATAAATCTTTTCTCTAATCTCTTGAGCAATTAAACTAGCAGAAGGGTATTCCGAAACATCTAGAAAAGCTTCGTCTAGAGATAAGGGCTCTACTAAAGAAGTGTATTCGATAAAAACAGAGCGGACAATCCCAGAGATCTCTTTATAACGTTCAAATCGAGAGGGTGCAAAAATTAAATGAGGACAAAGTCGTTTAGCAAGAACTCCACTCATTGCACTTCGCACTCCATACTTTCTTGCTTCATAGCTTGCAGCCGATACAACACCTCGATCTCCACCCCCTCCCACAGCAAGTGCTTTTCCTCGCCACTCAGGATGGTCTAACTGTTCAACAGCTGCAAAAAAGGCATCCATGTCCACATGAATAATTTTTCGAGTGGAATCAAAAATTAGCGCCTCCTCCATTCTTGTTTATAAAGCCTTAATTTTCTTTCTCTTTTTCAAAAGTGTACTCGCGTTGAACTTCGCAAATTCTGGTGGTAAATTGAGAATAGGCAACCTCCTTACCATAGCGTTGAGCTAGGAGATGTTGTGCATTCTCTTTCCACTTTTTAATGGCAAGTAACGATTGCCAATAACTGATTGTTACACCTCTACCCGAATGCTCTCTGTAAGATTCCACACCTAAAAATCCGTCTGCCTTTTGAACCAATTCTAACATTTGGTTTGAAAACTCATGATATCTATCGTCGTCAAGCTCAGAAAGCGTGTTTGAAAAAATTACTGAATAATAATTCGATTTCACTAGTCCTTATAAATTTTCACATTCAATTTTCCTTCAGCATCCATATGCGCGCGATACATGCCTGGAGTGTTCATTTCCATTGCTACATTTCCTTTAGAATCAATCCCTACAACTCCACCGTCTCCCCCAAGGCCACCCACTTTATCATGAATTACCGTGTGTGCTGCTTCTTGTATACTCAATCCTTTATATTCCATCAAAGCTGAAATATCATGTGCTACTACAGAACGGATAAAAAACTCTCCCCATCCTGTTGCAGAAATAGCACAAGTAGCATTATTTGCATAAGTACCTGCACCGATGATAGGAGCATCACCAATTCGATTCCACTTTTTATTAGTCATTCCACCAGTTGAAGTTCCTGCCGCTAAATTTCCTTCTAAATCCAAAGCTACACAGCCTACCGTTCCATAACGTTGGTGCTGAACAAATGCTTCTTCTGTAGAGGAAATCGATTCTTTTTTGGCTTCTGCTTCCTTTACTCTTTTTAATGAATTAATTCTTCGTTCGGTAAAAAAATATTCTGGTGCTACTATTTCCAGTCCTTGTGATGCAGCAAAAGCATCTGCCCCTGCTCCAGAAAGCATGACATGTGGAGAATTTTCCATGACTTTAATTGCAGCAGATATGGGATGTCTAATTGTCTTGACTCCAGAAATAGCTCCAGCATCAAGTTGTGCTCCGTGCATAAAAGAGGCGTCTAATTCTATTGTTTCATCCGAAGTAAGCACAGCACCTTTCCCTGCGTTAAAAAGTGGAGAATCTTCCATAATATGAATTGTTTTTTCAACGGCTTCCTGACTGCTTCCCCCATTTTTAAGAATCGTGTGACCCACTTGAATAGCCTCGGCCAAAACTTCACGATAGGCCGCTTCTCTTTCTGGTGTCATATTGGCTCTCAATATTGTTCCTGCACCGCCATGAATAACAATTCCGAATGTTGGGGTTGACGTTTGATCTGAGGTTTCAATTTGCTTACAACCAAAAGCAATTAACAAAGACAAGAATAGTATTTTTTTCATAAGGTGTACATTCTATTTTATCTTTTAAATGTAAGTTATTTAAGCTGAAAATGAAACTTCAATCAAAATGAAGTATTTTTATAAAAAATTAAAATCATGTACGCAGTTTTAAAAACAATTCATTCTTATTGGGCTTATCTAGTATTACTAATTTTAGTAGTTGCTATCATTAATGCTTTTGTTGGTAAGTCATCAGGGAGAGATTTTGGTGCTAAAGATCTTAGAATAAGTCTTTTTGGTCTTATTTTTTCTCACATTCAGTTGCTTATTGGCTTAATCCTTTATTTTGTTTCCCCTTGGTTTGATCAATGGTCTGAAATGGGAATGGGAATAATGAAAAATGCTGAAACACGCTTGTATTTAGTTGAACATCCTATCACTAATATTTTAGCAATTGTACTTATTACTATGGGATGGTCCATGCACAAAAGACAATCTTTATCGGCTAAAAAGTTTTTACGAATTGGGCTTTTTTACAGTTTAGGATTACTTCTTTTGTTAAGTAGAATTCCTTGGAGTAATTGGCTATAAACCGCTACCCACATCAAAACTAAAATGCTAAAAATCATTTCTCCAAAAGCGACTATTGGCGTGCTTGGAAGTGGTAGCTGGGCTACTGCACTTGTCAAAATTTTGACGGACAGTAAACTGCATGTCAATTGGTATGTCCGTGATCAAGAGCAAGCAAAGAAAACTAAAAGTTCCTCTAGAAATCCAAACTATCTGTCTGAAGTTAAATTTAGACCTCGTAGAATAACTGTCAGTAATGACATCAATGAGGTTGTTTCAAAATCAGAATGGTTGGTTATAGCAATTCCTTCTGTTTATCTAGAAAGTGAATTAAAGAAAATCAACCAACCCTTAAAAGACAAGATTATTGTCTCTGGGGTGAAAGGATTTATTCCAGAAACCCAGCTAATTGTTGGTGAACATTTACACCAACACTATCAGCTACCTTGGGAACAATTTGTTGTTATTGGAGGACCCTCACACGCTGAAGAAATTGCATTAGAACGTTTATCTTACTTGACTTTAGCTTCAAAAGATAAAGTAAAAGCGACTCAATTGCATCAGTTATTAGGGACCTCCTATTTGCAAATGAAAATTTCAAATGATGTTGTTGGCATTGAGTATGCAGCGACATTAAAAAACGTATATGCTCTAGCATCAGGAATTGCTCATGGTTTGGGATATGGTGATAATTTTCAGAGTGTTTTGATTAGTAATTCTACTCGTGAGATGAATCGCTTCATAAAAAAGATAAGTAAAAACAAACGAAACATTAATCACTCTGCCTATTTAGGTGATTTATTGGTTACTGCATATTCGCTGTTTAGTAGAAACAGACGTTTTGGAAATATGATAGGAAGAGGCTATACTGTAATGGGAGCTCAAATTGAAATGAGTATGATAGCAGAAGGTTATTATGCAAGTGAGTCTGCATTTAAAGTGAGTAAAAAAATTGAATCCAACACCCCTATCATTGATGCAGTATATCAAATTTTATATCTTAAAAAAAGTCCAAAGAAGACCTTCAAAAAGCTTTCTAAAAAATTAGACTAGAGTGTTGCCTTGAATTGTTTCAGAAAACGAACATCGTTTTCAAAAAAGAGTCTAATATCACTTATTTGATACAACAACATTGCAATTCTTTCGATTCCCATTCCAAAAGCAAAACCAGAGTACTCTTTGGGATCAATGCCGCAATTTTCTAATACATTAGGATCAACCATACCACACCCCATAATCTCAAGCCATCCGGTTCCTTTTGTAATCCTGTAGTCAGTTTCAGTTTCTAACCCCCAATAAATATCAACCTCAGCGCTAGGTTCTGTAAACGGAAAATAAGAAGGTCTTAATCGAATTTTAGAATTTCCAAATAAAGATTCTGTAAAATACTGTAAGGTTTGTTTTAGGTCTGCAAAAGAGACATTTTTAGCAATGTATAAACCCTCCACTTGATGAAAAATACAATGTGCTCTGGAAGAAATTGCTTCATTACGAAATACTCGTCCAGGCGAAATGGTACGAATAGGAGGTTGATTTTTTTCCATATACCGAACCTGAACAGATGAAGTGTGAGTGCGTAATAGGATATCTGGATCGGTCTGAATAAAAAAAGTATCCTGCATGTCTCTGGCAGGGTGATATTCAGGTAAATTCAAAGCAGTAAAATTGTGCCAGTCGTCTTCAATTTCTGGCCCTTCAGAGATTGTAAATCCAATTTGAGTGAAAATATCGATAATTCGATTTTTAACCACAGACAGGGGGTGGCGATTTCCTGTTTGAATTGGAAATGGAGTTCGTGTTGGATCACTGATCCTGGCAGAACCACCGTTACTGCTTAGCTGCTGAGACTGAAGTTCTTTTACTTTATCAGCCACAGCTGCCTTTAGAATATTTAGTTCTTGTCCAAAAGCTTTTTTTTCATCTGCTGGTACTTCTCTAAAGGATGCAAATAGTGAGTTGAGAATGCCTTTTTTCCCAGCATAGCTTACTCGAAAATCTTCTATAGCTTGAGCATCATTGCTTTCAAAAGCATTTACTTGCTCTAAATATTCTTTAATACGATCAATCATAGTACAAAAATAAAGCAGTTTTATGAAATGACCTCCTGCTTGAGGAAGTAATCTACAATGGCACTTTTAATTAAAACACTTTGCTCCCCAGCTTTTAAATGAGGCAAGGGCTCTACCAATTCAAAATGAGGCCATCCTTCTTCATCGATAAAGTCAAATCGATAATATCCAAAAGGTTCTAGAATAGTGCAAACTCCTATATGGATTAAATTTACATTGTCTTCTTTTTTAAATCGTTGGTGAGGTTTTCCAAATTCCTGTAGGCCTATCAAATAAAGTACTCCTTCTACATCAAGTGCTTCTCCATCTGAAAAAGTAGTGGTTAAAAACTCAACCAAATTATCCCATCGTTCTTTCAATTGTGGGTCTCTCCCGTTTTTTGCCATACACAAAGATACAGCTTAGCAGCATAAATCATATTTATTACTTGGTTTTTCAAAGGTTCTTCTCCAAGAAAATTAGGTGTTTTATACCCTAAAATAGTACATTCGCTTTATGAATACAATTGATGTTATTGTTGGACTCTTATTAGCTTATTCTCTTTTTAGAGGGCTCACTAAGGGTTTTGTAATAGAAATATCTGGAATGATTGCCTTGTTTTTAGGCATCATGGGAGCCTTCAAATTTTCTTCTCTTATAGGAAAATATCTCTCCAGTTATGTCGATTGGAATCCTAAAATAATTCAAGCGGTTAGCTTTATCCTTCTATTCATAGGAATTATTTATGCCATTTCACTCTTAGCTAAAATGCTAACTAAAGCACTTAAAATTGTTGCACTGGGTGGACTTAACCGCTTGATTGGTGGTCTTTTTGGAGTCATTAAATGGTGTGTGATATTAAGTGCATTAACCCTTGTTTTCAAAGAAATCAATAGTTTTATGACCCTGATGTCACCTGCTATACTGGAAGAATCAATTGCCTATCCTTTTCTAAAAGAATTAGGTGATTTTTTATTTGATTGGGTTATGCAAAATCAAACTCTACAAGAACAACAAATTGTTCAAATTTAATTGTTTAAACTTTTAAATTCTGCGTTTTTAATCCATCCTTCTGAACCATTCGCAATTCGAATTTTGTTCCATTCATCAAGTGCTTCAAGCAACTGAATTTTAGTTCCTTCATGAAGTGTAAACTGAATTTCACCTCTTTGATTGGGTTCTGACCAGATGTCAATATTGTTTGAAAAAAGGATTGCGTACTGGGTTTCTTTTTGTTGTTGATCTAATGTAAAAGAAATGGATAGGCTGCCCACAAAGAGCACTAAAGAAAGTAAAGACAAAAAGAAGAAAATTCGTTTTGAATTGGTTGCTTTAACAAATAAATATGCAATAAAAAATAAAGCAAATAACCATACCCAAATTAGGGCGAACACTGACCAAGCTGTTAATGAAAACAATCCAAAAATACCTTTCTGTATTCTGGCCAACTGAGACTCTGGGATAGCCTCTATTGCGTCTATAGTCATGTTTTTAGCAAAAGCACTATTCACCTTGATATCCTCATTGTCAGGATCTAGTTGTTTTGCTTTTTCAAAGTAAAAAATACTTTCAGCTACTTTATTTAACCGATAATACGCATTCCCCAAATTGAAATATAAAACAGCACTATGCTGGCCCATCTCAAGAGTCTCCTCATAAAATGAAATGGCCTTTGTAAAATCCCCTTCATTATAGGCTGCATTCCCAGCTTCAAAACTTTCCTTTGAAGCACCTTGAGCGCTTAAGATGAAGGAATTCATCAAGAGAATGCCTAGAATAAAATTTCTTGAAAGCTGTAAAAGCGATGTAAATATGATAATCCTTCTCATAATTGTCGATCTATACTTGCAATAACACTACTTGCTTTTTCATAATCTCCTTTAATACTCACAGAGGATCCAGGTGCATATCGAGCCAATTCGCAATTTTGAATAACCGCAACAAAGTCTAGAGCAATTTGTTGATTTACTTTTTTATCCAATAACAAACGTTCAATCTTATCCTTGCTCAATTCTGTAGTCTCAATTTTTAATTTGGCCTTTAAATAGTTATGTAAAGCGCGTTCTAAGGCCTCATAAAAAGCAACCTGATCGTGGAACGTTTTTTTAGCAGAACCCAGATGTTTTTTAGCTAAGCGTTGTGCCTCGCGCTGCCTACTAGTGGCACCATCTTCTGTTTTCTCAAATATAAATCGCTTTAATAAAAACGCAATAACCAAGAGCAATAAAGGAAGAACCATGAGTCCCCAAAAGAGTGTACTTTTCCAAAATGAAACCTTACGAATTGAACTCAATCTTGTGTCTAATTGAATAAAACGGAAAGTAGCATCAGCTGTTTGAACTAATTGTTTAGGGGTAGTTGTTTTTACCTCTTGTGCGTTCCCTGCAATAGGTCCATCAAATACATCGACCAATAAGTCTTGTGAACGAATCGTTTTATAGCTCTTTGCTTTAGGATCAAAATATGAAAACTGAATGGGTGGAATAGGATATTTCCCTTGATATTGTGGCACAATGGTGTAAGTGTCTTCAATTGTTCCTTCCATTCCTGAAAGTTTGATCTTTACGTTTTCTTTGTGTTCTGGCTCATATACTTCAAGGGTATTGGGAACGTTTATTTCAGGGAGAGTAAATAATTTCAAATTTCCGTTTCCTCTTACTTTTAGTGTCGCTTGAAAAGATTCTGAGGCTTTTAAGGCATTTTTATCTAAGAGTACATCAAAATCAAACTGACCCACTGCACCGGTAAATCCAGCTGGTTTATTATTTTCTGGTAAAGCTTTAACGTTTATTACTCTTCTCCCTGCAGTAATGGTTTTTTGTCCTTGTGTCAGAATTCTTCTTCCAAAAAGATCTCTTCGGTTACTGGGTACACTCAAACTCAAGTTTAACGTCAAAGGTTCTATATTCAGTTTTCCTGTTTTTTGAGGATAAAGCACCACTTTTCTCCATACAACTTCATTGTAGGGCTCGCCCTTATAGACACCTTTAGTGTTTACCCGAACTTGACCGATTTTAATTAAATGACTCCAAAAATCACCATAGCTGGGAGATTCTAATTCTTGTACATCTGAAATGGAGATAGGATTTCTGAAATAGAGTTTGTACACTACCGCTATTCCTTCATTTAAATATGGATTTGCATTAGAAATTTCTGCAACCAACTTAATGTTTTCGTCAGTGATATAGTCAATGTTATTGGGGTCATTGGGTTTTTCTACAGCGGCTGTTACTTCTATCAAAATAGGAGAGGTTTTATACACTTCCCCATTGATAGTAATTTGGGCTTGATCTAAAGTAATTTTACCTTTTAATTTTGGAGTTAAAAAATAAGTGTAGGTCTTTGAGAAACTTTGAACTCCATTTACCCATGACCTGCTTACTGCTTGCTGGGGACCACTCACCACACGAAATCCTGTAAATGCTGGAGGTATAAAGTTATCTCCATTCTGATTCATCTCAAAATCAACGCGTAATCGTTCATTTAATCCCAAACGTTTCTTGCTCACTTTGGCATCAAAACTTACTTGTGCTTGAGCTATAAAAGTGGTCAACAACATAAGGCCTACCCAAAAACGAGATGCTAAAAGTCGCGTCATAATTACCAATCTTTTTTACCTCTAACAGGAACTCCTTTTACTTTTTTTGCATTGACTTTATCTTGTACTTTCTTTTCCTGATTGTTCATGGCTTCTAACAGGCTTTGAACTTGCTGAGGGGAAAGCTGTCCTTGTTTTGGGGGTTGCTTTTTTTCTTCAGGTTTGTTTTTTCCCTCATTGGGCTTCTGATCCTTCTTTTGATCTCCTTCATTCTTTGGCTCACCCTCCTTGTCAGATTCATCACCCTCGTCTCCTTTTTGATCTTTATCTTGTTCGTCTTTGTTTTCTTGATCTCCCTCTTGGTCTTGATCTTTTTCTTGCTCGTCTTCTTGATCTTTATCCTGCTGGTCTTGATCTTTCTTGTCGTCCTGCTCTTGTTCCTCTGGGGGCTTTTCGTTTTCTAATAGCTCTTTAGCTAAAGCGTAATTATAGCGTGTTTCCTCATCGGCTGGGTTATTTCGCAAAGCATTTTTATAGGCCTCTACTGCTTTTTGATATTCTTTTTTCTGCATATAAACATTTCCCATATTGTGGAACGCTCTATGCTTGTCTTCTTTAGAATTGGCAAACTTTTGCGTTTGGAAGAAACGCTGGGAAGCTTCGTCGTATTTTTTATCTAAAAAATGAGTGTTCCCAAGGTTGTAAAGTGCCACTGCTTTTTCGGGAGCTAAAGAAAGGGCTTTTCGATAGGATTTTTCAGCTTTGATGTAGGCTTCATTTTGAGCCTCTTCATTTCCTTCATATATATGATTGGTTACTTTCCCTTCTTGAGCAAAACTCACTGTGAAAAAACAATACACGAATCCTATTAAAAATCTATCCCTCATTCTCATTAAATAAATTCAATTTTTGAACCCATTTTGTTTTCGTTTCAAACAAAAATAAGTCGATTAAAAGAAAAAATAAAGCCCCAATTAAAAAAGGTTGGAACCGATCTTTATAGCTCACAAATTTTTTGGCTTCAAATTCCTTTTTATCCATTGCTTTAAGCTGTTCAGTCACAAAGTCTAATACTGCCTGAGTATCATTTCCATCCTGATATTGTCCCTCGGTTGCATTGGCTATAGTTTGTAAAATTTCTTGATTCCGTTTGGTAACAACCACTTCTCCGTTAAAATCTTTTTTATAGGATTCTACTACATTATTTCTTTTGATAGGAATGGGAGCACCTGCTTCAGTTCCCACACCAAAGGTGAAAATTTTTATCCCCATAGCCGCTGCTCTTGAAGCTGCACTAGAAGCGTCTTCGGAATGATCTTCTCCATCTGAAATTAAAAAGATCACCCGATTGGTTTGATCTTCATCATCAAAAAATGTTCCAGATAGGTCTATGGCGCTATCTAAAGCAGTTCCTTGAGAAGACAGCATGTCTGTATTCAAAGCCTGTAAAAACATCTTGGCGGCGCTATAATCTGTTGTGATAGGCAATTGAGGCACAGCTTGAGCCGCATAGGCAATTATCCCTACTCGGTCACTTGCTAGTTGATTTAAAATTGCAGAAACCAATCGTTTTGATTTTTCTAGACGATTAGGAGCAATGTCTTCCGCCAACATACTTTTAGAAACATCAATTGCAAAAACTATATCAACACCTTCTCGTTTTACTGTTTCAAGCTGGGTTCCAATTTTAGGGTTCATTAATCCTAAAACCATAAAAGCGATGGTCAAACTCAGCATTATCATTTTTAAGCCTGGTTTAAATTTAGAACGGTTAGGACTCAAAACATTCAGAAGTTCAGCTGTTGCAAATTTAGCTTGTGTCTTTCTTTTCCAGCGAAGAACAAGAAAATAGGCTAACCAAAATACAGGAAGTATTGTTAGGAAATAAATGTATTCGTAAGCGTCTATCTGATACATCTTAAATAAAACTTTTAAACACGGTATTTCTTCCGATCCATTCAATTGCAATCAATGCCAAAGCAAGTAATACAAGGAAACGGTATTTTTCCTCATAATTGTAATACTTAAACTCTTCCACTTCTGTCTTCTCTAACTTATTGATTTCAGCATATATTTCTTCCAATTTTTTGTTATCAGTAGCCCTAAAATAGATTCCACCTGTAGCTGTTGCAATTTCTTTGAGTAAGGCTTCATCAATCTCAACTTTTGTCATTGCATACTGAAAACTTCCATTGGGCAATATTCCAACAGGAGCTCTTGCTGTTCCATTACTTCCCAATCCAATAGTGTAGGTTTTTATTCCAAATTCAACGGCGAGTTCTGTTGCAATTTTAGGATCGATAAACCCAGAATTATTTACCCCATCGGTCAATAAAATAATAACTTTACTTTTTGCTCGGCTGTCTTTAAGTCGGTTTACTGAGGTTGCAAGACCCATTCCAATTGCAGTTCCATCTTCAATAAGTCCTTGGTATGAAATCTCTCTTAATGCTCCTTTTACAATTCCCTTATCACTTGTTATCGGTGTCTTTGTATAACTCTCCCCTGCATAAACCACCAATCCAATACGGTCTGATAAACGATCATCGACAAAGGCAGAGGCTACTCTTTTCAAAGCGCTTAATCTATCTGGCTTTAAATCCTGTGCTAGCATACTTGAAGAAACATCAATTGCCATTACTATATCGATTCCTTTGTTTGTTTTTGTTCTTGTAGAAACATCTACAGTTTGTGGACGTGCTATGGCCAAAATAATCAAGCCCATGGCAAGGATTCTAAAAACAAAAAGTAATGGACGTACAAAAGACCAAAAAGACGAATGTTGCTGAAAACTTGAAAGGGTAGGCATTTTTAACTCAGCTTGTGCCTTTCTCCATGTTACTATATGCCAAAAGATCATCCCTGGAAGTAATAATAACAACCAGAGGTAATCAGGATTTGCAAAATAGATACCTTCAAACATTTTTAAAGTTCTTTAATCAGTTCAATACTATTAATAATTCGTTGTTCTATTTCAGGGGCATAACGATCCTCTTTTTCATACATCAGGGTAAGAATGATTGTCCCTTGTTCAAATGTGAACAATAGTGCATTAAAGTTACAACGAACTCTTTGGTCTTGCCCTTTTTTTGGATAATCTAAAGTTCCATAAATTTTTGCTGCAGGAACCCCCGATGGTAGTGTGAGCTCATCATTCTTCATCAGGATATTGACAGCACCATTCGATTCGAAATTTGAAATTATTGAAGAAACTAATGCTTGTGCTTTCTCTGCATTGGCCTGCTGAGGATCTGAATTTGGTTCTTCTTTTTTGGGTTCCTGCTTTGGAAAATCAAACTTTAAATCAATATAAAATGGACTGTCTAAAGTTCCTAAACTAAACTGTTGAATTAAACTTAACTCATTTGGAATACGTTCCAAAACGTCAGGAGTTTCAATTTTTAGAGGTGGAGTTCCATATTGACTTTTTACCCATTGTCCACTGTATAATAGTTTGGTAGGATACTTAAAGAGTGTGTCTCTAACAGGATAAAAACCATAGACAAGCATGGATACAACCAATGCTAGAACTGCTAATATCCCTGTCCCAGAAAGTCCCCAAATCCATTGTTCTTTTCTTCTCTTTTTGGCTAAAAATTCTCTGTACGCTTCCTTCTCTTTCAACTCTTCCTCTGTGGGCTCTGGAAGTGCTTCTTTCGTTTCTTTAACCACATGTTCTACCGCCCTACGATCGTCATTTGCAATTCTATATTCAGGCATGGATTTAGCAAATTTTACTAAATCAGCTGTCTGTAAAACCGCTCTCAAACTTTTTAATGTTGCTAAATCTAAATCTAACGTTCCAGCATCTCTTCTCAATTCAAGTTTACTAAGCAACTCATCTGAAGTGCTTTCTAGAGCATCAATTTTTGCTTCCTCTTCCAGATAACGTCGAACAACATCAGTCAATCTAGAGTAATACAATTTGTATTCATCTTGTAAAGCAGGCTTCTCAGACTCTAAAGCCTTGAGCTCTTCGATTGCTCTATCAAAAGGGGGAAGGGCTTTTTCTCTTAACTCTTTTCTTCTTTTTTGAAATAAATAGGTGTAGGATATTCCAATTAGTATGAGTGCAAAAACCAATCCCCACAAGACTCTTGAAATCAAAACATCATAGTTTTTGTCCACCGGAGTCAAAGGCTTGATATCAAACAATTTTTGTTTTGTTGTATCCACTACAACAGGATTAACTCGAACAGGGATTAGGTCAGCTATTTTAGAAAAACCGTTTACCAATACCTGCTGCTGAGGAATAAAAAAATTCCCTGAATCAAAATGAATTAAGGCGTATTTTTTAGTGTATAAATAATGGGATTGAGTACGCAGGGTGTCAATTGGACTTTCTTCCAAAAGCTCAAACGGACTAAAAATAGCTTGCTCTGGAAAAATAACTTGTGCCGTACTATCCGCCTTAACTTGAAGTGTATAGTTAAGTTGAGCTCCTATTTTGACCTCTGTTGAATCTATTGCAACATTGAGCTCCGCTTTGTCTTGCGCATTCACATACACAGCAATAAAAAATGAAAATAAAACGGAACGATATTGTCTCATATTATATTCTTGCTTTAAAGTATCCCAACAATTTCTTAACATAACTTTCTTCTACACTACAGCTTAATGTACCCGCTCCATTCTTCTGAAAAAGTTCTTGAAATTGCGCTGTACGTTCCTTATAATGCTTCTCATACTGCAGGGTGACTTTTCTAGAATGAGTGTTGATCCACCGTATCACACCCGTTTCTGCATCTCGCATGGGGACAATTCCTAATTTGGGAAGCTTTGTTTCCACTGGATCATATACTCTGATTCCAGTAAGATCATGTTTCTTTGCTGTAATCCGTAACGTTTTTTCATAGCCATTATCCATAAAGTCTGAGAGCATGAAGACAATGGCTTTCTTTTTTAAAACTCCAGATAAAAATTCCAAAGCTGTGGAAATATTGGTTTGCCTACTCTTGGGCTCAAACTCTAATAACTCTCTTATAATTCTCAGAATATGGGAACGTCCTTTTTTGGGAGGGATAAATAATTCTATTTGATCTGAAAATAAAGCCAATCCCACTTTGTCATTATTTTGAAGGGCAGAAAAGGCTAGTGTTGCAGCAATTTCAGTCAAAATTTCTCTTTTAAATTGTGTTTTTGTTCCGAAGCTTTCTGAGCCACTAACATCCACCACTAGCATCAAGGTCAATTCACGTTCCTCCTCAAAAACTTTAACAAAAGGTTCATTGTAACGAGCCGTAACATTCCAATCAATAGCTCGAACATCGTCTCCAAACTGATATTGTCTCACTTCACTAAAGGTCATTCCACGTCCTTTGAAGGTAGAATGATATTCCCCTCCAAAAACATGATCGCTCAAACGACGTGTTTTAATCTCAATTTTGCGAACTTTTTTAAGTAGCGCTTTTGTATCCATTCGACTCTATGGTTGTAATCTAACTAAAAAAGATTGGTGTCCTAAGGAACTTCAACCTCATTAATGATTTGTGTAATCAAATCTTCTGAAGTAATATTTTCGGCTTCGGCTTCATAAGTAAGTCCTATTCTATGACGTAAAACATCATATATAACGGCACGAACGTCCTCAGGAATCACATATCCTCTATGTTTCAGAAAAGCGTGACATTTAGCAGCAGTTGCTAAATTAATACTTCCCCTAGGTGAAGCACCAAAGCTAATTAAAGGCTTTATAGAGCCCAAATTGTAATTCTCTGGATAACGAGTAGCAAAAATCAAATTCAATATATAGCTTTCAATTTTTTCGTCCATATAAACTTGTCTCACCGTTTCTTGAGCAGTTAAGATTTGTTTAGTAGTAACCACAGGGTTTACTTTTACGTGATTATTACTTAAATTATTTCTTACGATTAATTGCTCTTCGTCCAGTTTTGGATAATCAATTACTGTTTTAAGCATAAATCGATCCACTTGGGCTTCCGGTAATGGGTATGTTCCCTCCTGTTCTACAGGGTTCTGTGTTGCCATCACTAAAAAAGGAGCTTGAAGTTTGAAGGTAGTGTCTCCAATCGTGACTTGTTTCTCTTGCATCGCTTCTAAAAGTGCAGATTGGACCTTAGCAGGAGCCCTGTTAATCTCATCAGCTAAAACAAAATTGGCGAAAATGGGTCCTTTCTTTATAGAAAAATCATTCTCTTTAATATTATATATCATTGTTCCCACGACATCCGCAGGAAGCAAATCGGGGGTAAACTGTATCCGGCTAAAACTCCCTTTAACAGCCTGACTTAAGGTATTAATTGCTAGGGTTTTTGCTAATCCTGGAACTCCTTCTAAAAGGATATGCCCTCTTCCTAATAACCCAATCAGTAGACGTTCTACCATGTCTTTCTGACCCACAATTACTTTGTTCATCTCAAAAGTAAGTAAGTCCACAAATGCACTCTCTTTTTCTATCTTTTCATTGATTGCCTTGATATCAATCATTTCATTACTACTATTTTCCATAGGAATTTTCTACATTTTTTTTCGGATAGCAAATTTGAAAAATATATTTTCAGTATGTTGTTAACAATTGGTTAAAAATTGAGTAAAGCTAAAATATAGAAGCCCTCAAATGTTGCTATTTTAGAGGTGAATTTAATGTAATTAATCTAAATGTGTAAAATTAAACTTTACTAAATCAAGTTCAGATTTAATTAAAAAGGGATTGATTGATTTAATGCAATGATTTAAAAACAATAAACATAAAAAATTCAAGCTTGTGAACGCCTTTTCAAGAATTATTTCGGGTACAATGACCTGGGGAGAATGGGGAAGTAAATTCTCAAAAAATGAAATGCAGTACCTCCTAGAAGAAACTGTAGATCTAGGGATAAACACCTTTGATCATGCCGATATTTATGGAGGATATACCACCGAAGCTGCGTTTGGAGCTGCCTTCAAAAGCAGTGCTGTAAAGAGAGATGCTGTTTTTTTTATTTCCAAATGTGGAATCCAAATGCCTTGTGAAGCAAGACCTTTAGCTGTTAAACATTACGATTACTCTGCAGAACACATTAGAATGAGCGTTGAAAACTCTTTGCGTAATTTAAACACTGACTATTTGGATGTTCTCCTCCTTCATCGTCCTAGTCCTCTGATGCATGCTGAAACCATAGCTAAAATAACCCAAGAATTAAAACAAGAAGGAAAGATAAAACAATTGGGGGTTTCTAATTTTACTCCCTCTCAGATGCAATTAATACAAAAAGAGGTTGCGCTAGAATGGAACCAATTGGAATGTTCACTAACCCATGAAAATGGATTTTTTGATGGAACATTAGACCATATGAAAATACATGATATTGGAGCTATGGCATGGAGCCCTTTGGGAAACTACTTTAAAGAAAATGGAACTAAAAAAGAACGTATTTCAAAATGCATGCGCTCCCTATGTGAAAAATATAATTGTAAAGAGGATCAATTACTCTTAGCTTGGTTAGTATATCCTCCAGCAAAAATCTATCCTGTAGTGGGAACTACCTCAGCAAAACGCTTAGCAAGTAGTATAGCAGCACTCGACATCCCTTTAGAACGCATGGATTGGTTTTTATTATTGGAAGCAAGCATGGGAGAGCCTTTACCTTAAATAAAACTAAATGAAAAATAAAATTGTAGTAATTACAGGAGCCAGTAGTGGAATAGGATGGGCCACTGCAGAATCATTTTCAAAGCACGGAGCAAAACTCATTTTGTGTGGAAGAAGAAAAGAAAAGCTTAAAGAATTATCCCTTAATTTATCAACACAAAGCCATATCCTTACTTTTGATGTGAGAGATCGTAAAGCTGTTTTTGATGCATTTGAAACGCTTCCAGATGAATGGAAAAATGTGGACATTTTAATCAATAATGCAGGAAATGCACATGGATTAGACCCTGTACAAACAGCAACTTTAGATGATTGGGATGCCATGATTGACGGAAACGTAAAAGGACTTATGTATGTCACCAAAGCATTACTCCCTAGGATGATTGAAAACCAAAAAGGACACATCATTAATCTAGGATCTATAGCAGGAAAAGAAGTCTATCCCAATGGAAGTGTGTATTGCAGCAGCAAATTTGCTGTAGATGCATTTACTCAAGGTTTGCGTATTGATTTAAACAAAGATGGAATTAAAGTAAGTGCCATTCATCCAGGATTGGTTCATACTGAATTTTCTGAGGTACGCTTTAAAGGGGACCAGGAACGAGCAGCTAAAGTCTATGAAGGAATTGAAGCTTTGACCGCTAAAGATGTAGCTGACGGAATTCTATATATGACTCAGGCCCCCAAACATGTAAATGTAGCTGACCTAGTTTTGCTTCCCACTAGGCAAGCAAATGCCTATATTTCGAATCGAAAAAAGTAAAGACTTGGAAATAAGGACAGGATGAAAATTTCAATACATAAATTTTTATTACTTTTAGTTGTCCTAATTTCTTACAATGCCAAGAACTCAATCTGCATTTATCCTCTTGTTTCTGACTTTCAACTATTGTTCTGATAGAGAGGATAAAATCGAGGAATCTGAAAATTTATTTACGATCAGCAACGAAAAGTTTTCTATAGCTCGTGCAGGAATAGCTGATTTTGGTATTGATCCCACAGCAATTCTTTATACGGGAAATTTTTTAGTTCTTCTTTTTGTTACAGAGGGTATTACATTCAGTACTGAAGCAAATGGAAACCTTTTGTTAACAGGGACAGGTGCGATATTAGGCTTGGTTACCTTTTCTAATTCAAATGATTATCTTGACGATGGCAACTACTTTGTCAACCTTAGACCCCCTTTTGAAAAAGGAGATGTTTCCATTGGATTTTACACTACTACTTTTGATTCAAAAGAGGTAAACGGTCCTTATTTTGATTATGAAGGAATACCTATTCTCTCTGGAAAAATGACCGTAAATAATCTGGAGGAAAACATCCAAATCACATTGAATATGATTGATGAAATCGGAAATAAAATAAACTTTAATTACGAAGGTATGTTAGACCTTTTAACATATAATATTCCTCCTAAAATCTTACAATAAATAACTTAATTTTTTAGCAATATGTACATCCGAAAATCTATTTTGATTAAAAAATCGCCCAAAGAAATTTTTTCATTAATCAATGACTTTCATAAATGGTCAAAATGGTCTCCTTGGTTGATTGCAGATCCAAAAACAAAACTTATGATTGAGAATCATGGGAAATTTTACTCCTGGAATAGTGAAATAATTGGAAGTGGCTCCATGCAAATCTTAACAGAAGAGCCCAATGAATCAGTCGCTTATAATTTAATTTTTCTCACCCCTTGGAAATCTCAAGCTCGAATTGATATCTTCCTCAATGAAAAAAAAGAAGGAACAGAAGTGGTTTGGACCATGAAAAGCCAGCTTCCTTTTTATTTATTTTGGATGAAAAAATCCATGCAAATTTATGTAGGAATGGATTATGAAAGAGGTCTTCTCCTTCTTAAGGACTATGCTGAGCATGGAAAAGTGTTTTCTAAACTTGAATTTAATGGAATTAAAACCTGTGAAGAAACGCTTTATCTTGGTTTCAAAAGGGAATGTAGCTTTACTACTTTTGAAGAACAAATGACAACTGATTTCCAAAAGGTTATGCCTTATATAATGGAAAATCACAAAAAAGCTATTAAGGGAAATCCTTTCGCTTTGTATCACAAATTTAACCCTGTAAAAGACAAGGTTGTCTACACCATTGGTATTCCGATTAGTAAGGTATTTAAAGAATTAAATAGTGAGTATTTTATTAAGCGTTTACCTAAAATGAATGTACATAGCATACTCCATATTGGAAAGTACCAACATCTTGCCAATGCATGGTCAGCACAAATGATGTACCAACGTTCAAAACAGTTTAAATCCAAAAAGAGACTTCCTCCTTTTGAAGTGTATCTAAACAGTCCAACAGACACTCCTGAACATAAACTTAAAACTGAAGTTCTTTTTCCAGTGGTTTAATTACTAAGGGTTCTCGTATAAACGAATATCGTCCAATTCGAAAGTTCCATCTTCTGCAGTTTTACCACTACCTGAATATCTAAAGGCAATGTAAATCGGACCATTGAATGCTGTAAATGCTATTTCACCAGAATCAATCCACAATCGGTCATTCTCTTGCTCAGTAGCAATAATAGCATTTAAAGGCTTCCAACTAGCCTCTTTAATTTGATCAATTGCGCCGTTAAAGTTATAAGAATAGAAAACCTCCAACTCACTTTTGTCCAAAAAAGAGGTTGATGTTCTAAACCCAAATTGTGGATTTTGTAAGCTTTCAAATTTTAACTCAGGAGTGATTAGCCAGCTTATTGTTTTAGCATCTCCAGAACGATAGGATCCAATTTGAAGAGACTGTCCCAACGAGTTTTCATCTTCATATACTTCCCAATATTTTGACCCTTTTTCAATCCAATTAATCCATCCTTCTTTTTCAAATTTTCCCAAAGGCTGAGATTCAAAATTTTCCTCAAAGTAAGGATCACATCTTGAATTTTGAAATTGAATCTCCTCAGGATGATTAATTTTGAATATGTTTTTCTCATTAAAATAATCCCGAGTTAAAATCCCTTTTATACTTCCAGAAAGACTATCTATTAATACTGATTTAAACTTAGAAAAAGTGCTAGAGCTCAAGATCAAAGACCGATATTCTGCACAAGAAACTAGCCATCGCTCTCCGTCAAAATCATCAAAAGCCTCTGAGGAAAAACTCTTCCCTTGTTCTGAACTGGAAAACTGAACTGACTCCAATTGGAGATAAAGTCCCACCAAATTAGGAGAGAACTCATTCAAATCTGTTGGCAACGCTTCTAATTCGAAAACTTCATTGGTCCTCTTTAAATGCTGTTCAATCAAGGGAGCTGGAAGTGAGGCAACTCCATCGGCTTCATAGGTTCCTATACTTAAAACTCCTTGATGTATCCCTGCCCCCAATCCATTCAAGCGAATGTAAACTTTAGACCCTTTGGGAGCCAGATTGTGTAATGCCGTTTTATCCACTAAGAAACGTAACCCCCTTTTGGGATCTTTAGGTGAGTCTTGAATATAAAGTTCTTTATAAAAATTACCTGCTGCATCTGAACTTGTTACATAGCCCTCAACCCAAAGTTCATTTTCGGAAGCTTCAAACTGTATAAATCCTGTTTCACTTTGTTGAACACGTTCCCATATTACTTGAATTGAAGAATTCACCTCAACTGAAATCTCTGTGTTAGTATTAGAAGGGATCGGAAATTGAATTGTTGAATCACATTCAATAAAAATCAAAAAAATTAAGGCTAGTTTTTTCATGATTAAAAACGATAATAAAAAGTTGTGAAATAAGTACTCCCTCTCCCCCACCAATACTTAGGACTAAAAAGAGGCTTGACCCGATTGGCATCTTCTTTTAAACTAATGTAATTTGCATTTCGTCCTTGTTCATAGCCTCCTGTTATATATGTAGTATCCAAGATATTTTGAAGGCTAACGAAAAAACCTGTGAAGTGGGTCCCCAATCGCCATGATTTTCCTGCCGTCAGGTTCAGCAAAAAATATCCAGGAAATTGCTCTTGCTTTAAGAGTTTTTCGGCTTCTACACTATCATAATTGGCAAAAGGCAAACCATCGCGATCAGAATAAAAATTCGATGTTCTGAGCAGTGGATTTGGATCTAAAAAAGCATGAGAAAAATAATTCCCAAATACAGACATGCGCCAAAAATTTGGATCTTCATAATGCATTGAAAGAGAATAGGCACGCTGAGGTCCTCCAGACAGACGATAATTTTTCAATAATGAAGGTCCAAATGAAGCAATTCCATTTATAAATTTTAGGTCTGAATGAGCTGCAGTAGCCGCTGAACCTAAAAATAATTCTGGGGAATTTGCATATCTAAAATCACCAAAAGCAACAACTGCTGCAACTCGAAATTCAGGAACTATTTCATATTCAAAACTGGATTCAATTCCAAGGTGTTTGTGCTGTATCCCTTTTGTAATTTCTTGTACAAATAAAGCTTCATCTCCACCCAATCCATCTGCAAAATAATAAGAAACCTCTTGAAGGTGCTTTCTGTTAATCCAATAAAAAGTAGTTTTAAAAGTAAAAGGAATCCCCTGCCATAAATAATCTAATGAAACTTGTTGAGCCCTTTCATTCCTACTAAAAGGTACAGTATAGTAGTTTTCTCTTGGATTGATAAATAGATTCTTATAAGCGGGTGGTTTTAAAATAAATTGTCCTTTTATCTCCAATCGATGTCTTCCTGTTATAGCATATGAAACGCCTCCTTTAGCACCCCAAGTTTGAAAATGCTGTCTCTCATTTTTTCCATATGAAGCATCTGGAAAGAGACCATTTTTAAAATAACCCTCTCTTACATAGGATCGATACCCTATCGAAATCCCCATAAAAGAAGTCCAACCTTGAGAGGAATAATCTACAGACGTTGAAAGGTTTAAGGATTTAGTTTCAATTCCATAATGATACTGGAAAGGAGTATTAAGTTCAGTTTTTTGATTGAAGGCAAGCTGATTATTTACGGCCCCTTCTATAGTAGAGGCGTAAGGATTATAGTCCCATAAAAAAGATGCCCCTAAAAAATCAATTGGCTGAGCAAAAAAAACAGCCTGTTCTTGATCTGCATCAAGTGCTGCTCTGAACCATAGCAAAGGTGATAGCTTCTTTGTCGCAAAAATACTTGAACTCACTCTATTCACTTTTTGAGTATCCTCATACAAATAATAAAGTGCAAAATCTGTGACATTCTGATTGGAACGGTATAACATATTCCAATTTAATTGACCGTCATCAAGAAGCTGATGTTCCAAAAGATAGGCGCGTCCAAAATCTTTTTGATTTTCGTTTCGCAAGGCATAGCTTGGTAAATATTGATAATACACTGGATCTGGATTGGACCCACCACCACTTAAAACACCCTCCCGTAATTCATGACCATTATACCCAAGTCTACTGCTACTTTGATTCCCCCATAGAGAGGATAGGTTGATTTGTACATAGTCCGTTTCATTTTTTTGGAATCGATGATTGAGAATAATCATTGGAATTTGAATAGAAGCTACTCTACTGTTTCGGATTTTTCCATTTTGAATTCCCCAATGTGGATTGTATTGTCGTCCTTTTAAAGAAAAAACCTCTTGAGTGAGTGGTGCATTTTTTCCCCTTTGATTGGGTGTGTAAATTGCTGTAAGCCATGTTTGATGTTGGCTATCCCAATGCTTTTCAAAAAGTGCAGCTCCAGACCAAGCGTTATAAAAAGTGCCTTCAATAAACCCCTCTTCTCCCCAACGTCTTGAAATTAAAAAACCATACCCTAGCTCTTTGGCCTTGGGTGTTTTTACATAGGACAGTTGTGTTCTATAACGATATGAACTATTAGAAAAAGCTTGAGAAAGCTTTCCTCCCTCACGAAATTCTGAAGGACGTAACTGGATATCCGTTCGTGACAAAAGCCCCCCCATTCCATTTATAAAAGGTGTTGCTCCAAAGTAAAAACGTTGTCCTCGGTTAGTGAAATCATTAAGTCCTCCCCATTGACTCCATTGCGGAGATCCCCTGTAAAAAGAATTCATTGGAATTCCATTGATACGAACTTCTTGAGTACTCGTATCTAAGCCTCGGAGCTTAAAAAAAGTGCTGCTAAATTGAAAAGCTGCAGTGTTTAAGAATAAATCGCGCTGTGACTGTAAAACACTTCCAATTTGTCCTCGATCTAACCCTGTTTCTTCTTCCTGTAAAGCATCCCAATCAATGGAATTGGAAAAATCAAATTCTTCTATTGGAGCCTGAATTGTCCAGATTCCTAAATCTAAAATACTAGAATTTGATTGTTCAATTGGAATAAAATGGGAACTCCCATCTGAGTCCATAACTAATAATTCACCATTTTGAAAATCCTCTGAAAGAAATAAAGAAAAAGAACCAGTACTGTTTGTTCTAGTCGTCAATTCTGTCCCTTTAAGTTGAACAAGACAATCTGATAGTGGCTCTGAAAACGAATTCACAAAAGTGCCTTTCACTTCTAGCTTTTGAGCCAGCAAATAATTAAAACATGATAGAATAAAAAAATAATAAAACGTTCTCATGGTATAAAAAAAGGGGCATTACAATAAATTTATTAAATTTCCATAAAATCAGATTTTTCGATGAATACGTTCAAAAAACTAATCTTCTTTTTATCTATTTTTTATGGAATTCAAGCACATGCTCAAGAAGCAGTCACTATAGCTTTTTATAATCTTGAAAATCTTTTTGACACCAAAAATGACCCCAATACCTTTGATGATGACTATACCCCTGAAGGAAGACATCATTGGACGCCAAATCTTTTAAATCAAAAGATTGATAATCTAGCCAAAGTCATTCTGGAAGTGGGTAAAAAGGAGACCTATCAGCCTCCTTTTATTTTGGGAGTTGCTGAAATTGAAAACCGTGCTGTTTTAGAGAAATTAATTGCTCACCCTTTGTTAAAGCCCTATCAATATGAAATTGTTCATTTTGATTCACCGGATGCACGCGGAATTGATGTAGCCTTGCTCTATCGTCCTTCGCTATTCACCCTTGAAAATGCAAAAAAATACACTCTAAAATTAATTAACCCTAAAACTCAAAATAAAAGAACAACTCGAGATCAACTGTTAGTAAGCGGCTTTATAGGAGCAAAAGAGATTGCGCTTTTTGTAAACCACTGGCCCTCAAGAAGAGGAGGGCAAAAAAGAAGCGAATCTGGACGAATTAAAGCAGCTATGCTTCAACAACGAATTGTGGATTCTGTTCAAAAAGTACAACCCAATGGAAAAATTATAATTCTAGGAGATTTTAATGATAATCCAAACAATAAAAGCGTGAAACTATTGACTAAAAAAAGTGATTACTTCCCTTTGTTTCAGCCGCTAATTAATCCTATGGAAAATTTATTCAATAAAGGCATTGGAAGCCTTGCTTATCGGGATCGTTGGTTTCTTTTTGATCAAATTTTGATTTCCAAAAATTTAAAAACTAAAAAGGGATTACGTTTTATAAAAGCTGCTGTTTTTAATCCTTATTACTTACAAAATCCAGAAGGAAGATATAAAGGATACCCTTTCCGTAATCAGATTAATGGTGATCAACTTTTGGGGTATTCTGATCATTTCCCTGTATATATTATTTTGGCAAATGATTAAAGAAAGAAAATTCTTACAAAGTGTTTTGATTGGGTAATTCAATTCAATTGAGACAGGATTATTTCAACACCCGTAGTACAAATTCCTCAAGATTTTCTGCATAGATGCCAGAGAAAGGCAATCCAACTTCTATTGCTTTGCTGCGTAAATAATCACTGTGTCTATAACTGTGATACAACACATCAAAATCTAATTGCCCTTGGCTATTAATCAATTCATCCCCCGCTTGATTAAAAACATAAAGTGGAGGATCTGTTGCATCCATGAAGCCTCTATAGTCTACAGCATCCAAGTTTTCTTGTGTGGGTTCACCGTTATAAAACTGAGAAAAAAGGGTTTGTAAAACTGGACTCATTTCTCTTAAAACATCTAATGAAAATCCTGGGAATACATTTTCCCATTCATATAGATCATAAGTGCTCTGAGCTGCTATAGCCATAACTCCTTGAACTTGAGCATTACTCGACTCTTGAAATCCATTCCATTGTGCTATTCCCGCTCCTGCAGAAACCCCAGCTAAAACGATTTTATTTGTGGGTATTTGTAAGGTGTTTAATTGGCTTTTGATAAAATTTATTGCTGCTGTCCCATCTTCCAAAGCAGAAATAACTCCATTACTTCCTGGGGAATTAATAAAGGTGTAATTCGCACTAACAATGGTAATTTTATTTTCTAAAAGAGAATTGAGGGTTGCTTTTAATAAGTCATCATAAGCGTCCTCTTTATCCCCAGCCACAAAGCCTCCACCATGAAAAAACAAAACTACCCCTTTTGACTCCCCTTCATGTGGAACCAAAATATCTAAGACATTTCTGATTTCATTTCCATAGCGAATATTTTGAAAAAAAAGGGCTTCCCCTCCCAGTGGAGATTTTGAAGCAACAATTCCTAATGCATTTTCAATAGACAACTTTGCACTTGATTCGGTTTCTTCTTTCTCACAAGAAATCAGAATTACAGCAAATAAGAAGATTACTAATTTTTTCATCATTGATTTTTTTACAAGATATGGATTTGAATACTTATTCCTCAAGACCTTCCGGATAAAGGAAATGATTGTATGGAAATCGGGTAACATGGATTTCTCTAACTTCTTTATAAACACGTTCTCTAAATCCCTCTAAATTATCTTTATTTAATGCAGAAATAAAAAGTGCTTGACCGTTCATTCTGTGCATCCAAGTTTGCTCCCATTCAGACAAACTAAAATGCTTTGCTTCTCTTTGTTCAATTAATTCTGTTTCGTCCCATGGCTCAGCTTCATAAGCGTCAATTTTATTAAACACCATGAGGGTAGGTTTGTCTAAACTGTTTATCTCTTTTAAAATTTGATTTACAGAATCAATGTGATCTTCAAAGTTAGGATGAGAAATATCTACTACATGCAATAGCAGATCGGCTTCTTGTACCTCGTCCAAAGTACTCTTAAAAGACTCCACTAATTGTGTAGGAAGTTTTCTGATAAACCCTACAGTGTCGCTCATCAAAAAAGGGAGATTGCCTATGACAACTTTACGAACAGTCGTGTCTAGGGTTGCAAAAAGTTTATTCTCTGCAAAAACATTGCTTTTTGCAACCACATTCATCAAGGTAGATTTTCCCACATTGGTATACCCAACTAAAGCAACACGAACCAAAGCCCCTCGATTTCCACGTTGGGTTGCCATTTGCTTATCAATGGTAATAAGTTTCTTTTTTAAAAGAGAGATTTTATCTCTTACGATCCTCCGGTCTGTCTCAATTTCGGTTTCCCCTGGTCCTCGCATTCCGATTCCCCCTCGCTGTCTCTCCAAGTGAGTCCACAGTCCTTTCAGCCTGGGGAGTAAATATTCATATTGTGCCAGTTCCACTTGGGTTCTAGCGTAGCTAGTCTGTGCACGTTGGGCAAAAATATCAAGTATCAAACCAGTCCGATCCAATACCTTAACCTTCAATGTTTTTTCAATATTCCCTTGCTGAGCAGGAGTTAATTCATCATCAAAAATTACAGATGAAATATCATTCTCTTTTACATAATCTAAAACCTCTTGCATTTTTCCTGTTCCAATAAAAGTCTTTGGATTTGGGAAATCTATTTTTTGAGTAAATCGATTCATAACTTCTCCTCCTGCAGTAAAGGCAAGAAAGGCTAATTCATCCAAATATTCTTTTGACTGTATAACATCTTGACGGGAATTAATAATCCCCACTAAAACAGTTTTTTCAACATTAAGTGATTTTTCTTCTATCATATCAGGAAGTTTCCCATTTTTTTAAGACAACTTTTTTTCCATCAAATATTCCATAGGTAAAGTGAGTAATCCAATCTCCTAAATTCACATAGGTAGCCTTTTCATTTAATTTAATTTCCATGGGAAGATGGCGATGCCCAAAAATAAAATAGTCGTAATGTTTTTGTTCTAGTTTCCTTTTAGCATACAAGGCTAACCATTCATTTTCATCTCCTAAAAAAGAAATGTCATCTGAGCCCGAAAGCAGTTTGTTTTTAACAGAAAAATACTGCCCTAACTTGACCCCCCAATCGGGATGAAGCGCTTGAAAAAGTCTTTTTGCTAAGGGGTTGGTGAATATTTTTTTCATTCGCTTATAACCGATATCCTTTGGTCCTAGTCCATCTCCATGTCCAATTAAAAAATGAACGTTTTCAAGAATAAATTCTTTTGGTTTATGATAAACAGGAATTCCTAATTCTGTTTCAAAATAATCCTTCATCCACAAATCATGATTTCCAACAAAAAAATGAACTTGAATTCCTTGATCCACAAACTCGGCAAGCTTTCCTAATATTCTGACAAAGCCTTTGGGAACTACTGTTTTGTATTCAAACCAAAAATCAAATAAATCTCCTACTAAAAACAAAGCTGCTGCATCGTTTTGAATGTGATTCAACCACTTCAAAAAAACCGTTTCACGCACTTTACTGGCCTCTCGAGTGGGGGCGCCAAAATGCTGGTCGGAAGCAAAATATATGTTTTTGTTTTTAGCCAGCTTCATTCTTATCCTATGGCTTGTTCTAAATCTGCAATCAAATCTCGTACATCCTCAATCCCTATACTCAAACGAATCAATGCATCTACTACACCACTTTTTTCTCTTATTTCTTTTGGAATAGAAGCATGGGTCATACTGGCTGGATGTCCTGCCAAACTTTCAACACCTCCCAGGGATTCAGCTAGGGTAAATAATTTTAATTGCTCCACAATTTTTATTGCGGCATTATAATCAGCTCCCTTTGTTACAAAGGATAGCATGCCACCAAAATCTGTCATCTGGGCTTTTGCAACAGCATGATTGGGATGGTCCTCAAATCCAGGCCAATACACTTTTTCTATTTTTGGATGTTTTTTTAAATACATTGCGATAGCTGTAGCATTTTCACAATGTCGTTGCATCCTAACGTGAAGCGTTTTTATTCCTCTGAGTGTTAAAAAACTATCCATTGGGCCGCATACTGCACCGCTTGCATTTTGAATAAATCCAATACGCTCTGCAAGCTCTTTATCTTCAACTACCAAAGACCCTAAAACAACATCGGAATGTCCTGCTAAATATTTAGTAGCAGAATGCATTACAATATCAGCTCCCAATGTAAGTGGCTGTTGGAGATAAGGTGAGGCAAATGTATTGTCTACAGCAACTAAAACTTGGTGCTCTTTTGCCAAAGAAGAGATCGCTTGAATATCAATCACATTCATCATGGGATTGGTTGGCGTTTCTACCCAAATTAATTTAGTATTCTCATTGATTAAAGAAGCAATATTTTTTGGATCATCCATTCCAACAAAGTGGAATTTTAATCCAAAGTCTTCAAAAATTTTGGTAAAAAGTCTGTAAGAACCGCCATATAAATCATCGGTTGATATAATTTCATCTCCAGGTTTCAATAGTTTTAATACCGCATCCATAGCGGCTAAACCTGAACCAAAAGCAAAACCATATTTTCCAGCTTCTATACTTGCCAAAGATTTTTCAAGCGCTTGGCGTGTAGGATTATGAGTTCTACTGTACTCAAACCCTTTGTGCCCTCCTGGTGTGGTTTGCGCATAAGTGGAGGTTTGGTATATAGGTGGCATAACTGCCCCATATGCTTTGTCAGGCTCTTGCCCTCCGTGAATAGTTGTGCTATTGAAATGTAACTTTTCTTTCATTTTTACTTGTTTTCTTAGGGCATGTGATAATCGCTGTAAAGGTATTTGATTTTATGCAAAACGCCTGTTTTTCAATAAAAATCATTTTTCTTTGTAACCTAAATCATCTATGATGCGTGTTTTTTATTTTTTGAGTAGCTGTGACAGCTGTAAACGAATTCAAGCTGAACTTAAACTTGATTCAAGTGTAACACAAATTGATATTAAAAAAAGTCCATTAACAGCATCTCAATTGGAACAACTACATTCTCTAGCAGGGAGCTACGAAGCACTTTTTAGTAGACGAGCACAACTTTATAAACAGAGAAACCTAAAAGAACAAGTGTTAACTGAAGGAGATTTTAAAGCCCTATTGCTTGAGCATTATACTTTTTTGAAACGCCCGGTATTGCTTTACGATTCTAAATTGTTTGTTGGAAACACCGCTAAAGTAATTGCTGAGGCCAAAGCCTTTATTAATGAATAGTAGAGTCCTCGCACTTTTTGCAGCATTGGGTGCAACTACCATTTACGGAATGAATCACACCATTGCCAAGGTTGTTATGCCACATTATATTGGTGCTTTTGGATTTATCATGTTGCGTGTTGTAGGTGCTGCCATCCTCTTTTGGACGGTTAGCCTCTTTACTCCAAAAGAAAAAATAGAGCGCAAAGATTATCTACGAATTTTCTTGGGAGCCCTTTTGGGAATGTGTATCAATATGCTCATGTTTTTTAAAGGCTTACAGCTTTCTACACCCATTAATAGCGGCGTGATTGTGACCCTGACACCTATTATTATTTTAATTCTTTCTGCTTTTTTCCTTAAAGAAAAGCTAACTAACCTCAAATTTTTGGGGATCACATTGGGGTTTTCTGGAGCCCTACTTTTAATTTTATATGGTAATGCATCTCAAGTAAGTAATGCCCCTAATGTTCCTTTGGGTAACTCCATGATGTTAATTAATTCAATTAGTTATGGAGCTTATTTGGTTATTGTAAAGCCGCTAACCAAAAAGTATAGCACAGTAACATTAATGAAATGGATGTTTTTGTTGGGTGTCTTTTTAACTTTTCCCATTACCTATCCAGAGGCTAGTGCCGTTTCTTGGAGTACGCTGCCCTTTGATGCAATTTGGCGAATGGGATTTGTCATCATAGGGACAACTTTTTTGACCTATATGCTGAACGTTTACGCACTTAAAACTTTAACTGCAACCACTATTGGAGCTTTTACCTATCTCCAACCTTTAATTACCATAGTTTATGCAGTTTTTACTGGAAACGATACTTTAGATGCTGTGAAAATTTCTGCTTGTTTATTGGTTTTTCTTGGAGTGTATTTGGTGTCTAAAAAAATTGCTATTAAAGAAGGTTAATACCACTTGTATTAATTTTCATACACCAAAAACTAGTTAATTAAATAATCCATCGTCTTTCCATTGCTGGATCAATGCAATATCCTCATCAGACAATTTGTTTCCGTTTCTTGGCATAAAACCTGAAGAACCCTCCTCACGTTGGATACGATTGAGAATTGCATCTACATTTTGTTTTGCATTTTGAAAGGAGGTATAATTGGTTTGGTCTCCACTAGGACCATGACAATTATTACAATTCGTCGATAGGATTGAACTAATGTGTTTACTAAATGTAATCGCATTTTCAGGAGCCTCTTCTTCAATTGAATTTTCTGGAGTTTCAGGGGATTCTATCATTTCTTCTTTTTTACAAGAAACAATGAAGAATAAAATAGCTAGGAGTATCGGGGCAAATTTTTGCATTTTGAAAGATTTAGGTATTTAAATCTAAACAAAATAACTCATTACGCCTACTTTCCGAGTTAAAAGTTTGGGATACTTTATTATTTAACTAGCTGTGAATCAGATAAAACAATAAGCATTGCCAGTTGAATGGCTTTATATCCCTCATCATTCATCCACCACTCATCTAACGAATGAGCTTTCCCTCCTTTTCCTCCACGTCCAATGGTTACTGCAGGAATTCCTTTGGCAATTGGGATGTTAGAATCTGTAGAACCCCTTGTAAGATAGGGTTTCGCTCCAAAATGAGAGGTAGCTGCAAGTACCCTTTGAATCAAGGGAAGTGAATCTGAAAGTTCACCAGAAGGACGGTTTCCAATTTTATCTATTGAAACAGTCAAGTTAGGTCCTTGACGTTTTATACCATTTTGGTGGGTTAAAGCTTTATTTACAGCTTCCTCCAACAAGGTCTCCATTGCATCGAGGCGTGAGGGGTCTATAGATCGAATGTCAATTTCCATAATTGATTCAAAAGGAATAGAGTTGATGGATGTTCCTCCGGAGATAACACCTACATTATAACTGGTTTTAGGTCCTTGGGCTGTATAGACATCTGCTGCCGCTACAAAATGACTTATGGCTTCTCCAAGTGCATGATGAGGATTGGCTAACCCAAAAGCGCCCCAAGAATGTCCTCCCGGGCCTTTAAATGTGACTCGATATCGGTACGATCCCAAGCCTTTATTGTTTACTCGTCCAATTTCACCACCATCTATCGCAATCCAACTATCAATTTGAGGACCGTTGTCTCTAAAAAGGTGTTTTACACCTCTCAAATCTCCCAAGCCCTCTTCCCCTACAGTTCCTACAAATAAGATATTGTCTTTAGGCTGAATGTTTGTGGCTTTCATTGACTCAATAATGGTTAATAGCATACTTAGTGCCCTAGTATCGTCTCCAATACCTGGTGCAAAAAGAGTGTCATTTTTAACTCGAACCTTTACATCTGTTCCTTCTGGAAATACAGTGTCCAAATGTGCATCCAATGCAACAGTTCGTTGCCCTTCAGATCCCTTGTAAAGTCCTAATACATTTCCAACTTCATCAATCCAAACAGAATCTAACCCCAAGGTTCTAAAATAATCTGCATACACAAGAGCCCGTTTTTCTTCTTTAAAAGGAGGTGCTTCAATTTCAGTCAATTCAATGTGACGCTTCATTGTTGTGGCGTCCATCGCTTTGATATACTCAAATGCCTTTTGTACCTTCTTGTTTTTTGCTAGTTTTTCAATGGCTTTAATGTATTGCTTTTCTATGGTCGGGGTTTCTTGACCTAAGGTTAGTTGAGTAAAACTCAAAAGGATAAGAAAAAGTGGAAATTTGTAAATCATAGTAGCGTTATAAGTTTAAATCTTTTGGAATTTTATTCCATTTTCGAGTGTCTTTGGTTGTAAGTTCCTTGTAATTTACTGATTTATTTACTTCTTGGAATTGAGAAAGTAAAGTTGAGGGAAGTTCTGCTAATTTTCTTGTTTTTAGATTCATCCAAGCGCCCATCATTTCACAACGTGCAAGATTAGTCCCTTTTTCGTCATAATAATTGTGTTCGAATTCAAAGAATGTTCCCCCTTTACTCATCCCAGCAAGAGACACCGAAACTCTTATGTTCTGACCAGGCAAAGCTTCTTTAAAATAATAAAGGTGCTCATAAAATACAATGGGGCCTATTCCCAGTTCAATCAACGTTTGATATGAAATTCCCATTGATTGTAAAAAAGCCATCCTCGTTTCTCCCGCATATGCTAAATAGGAAACGTTAGCTAAATGTCTATTTGCATCCAAATCATTCCATCGGATTTCAAATTCTTTTAAAAACATGCCTTCAATTTTCCTGTAAATCTATTCTTTTTCTATTTTTAACAAAATTTAATCACATGAAAAAAATTATACTGTTTTTTGGACTCGTCTTTTTAATGAGTTGTGGCTCTTCAGAAGAGAAGAAAAAAGGTTTTGAATACAACCGAACTCAAAAAGAAGAAAAGAAAGCTTATTCAGCTGGGGAATCCTCGGTACCTGTTGATCTAGACAACAAAGGAATAGGTCCCATTAAAAGTGTTGATTTTAGTGATTCTATTGATAATGACTTAGCGGATCAAGGAAAAGGTATCTTTACACAAAAATGTACCGCTTGTCATATGGCGAATAGGAAATTGATTGGTCCAGCAATGCAAGGAATCTATGATAGAAGAAGTCCAGAATGGGTTATGAATATGCTTTTAAACCCAACAGAAATGTTAAAGGATGACCCAATCGCAAATGCCTTGCTTAAAGAATATAATAATGTGATGATGCTCAATCAAAACTTAACTAATGAGGAAGCACGAAGTATCGCTGAGTATTTGAGGACTTTGTAGTTTATCAAAACGTTCTGTTTCTTTTCCTAATTGTTTTATTTTCTTCCGATAAGAATGCTGAGAATTGCATTTGTCTTGATGACTATAATCCTGTTTGTGCGGAAACAATCAGTATAAAAATCCTTGTAATGCAAAATATAAGGGTTTTAAGGACACCGAAATTTCTATCATACTTTCTCAAGTAGAAGTTAGTTCTGGCACCTTAGTTGAAGTTGACTGTTCAATATAAATTCCCATAAAAAAAGCCTGTAAAACTCGCTTACAGGCTTTAAAATATTTATAATCGACACTAAAAAATAGCATTTATCAGCTGAATCAATACGTGTCCAGTGTTCCTATATTTTCAATGTTGAATTTAAAAGAATACTACAGAGACCAAGCTTTACCACCAGTGGTTTCCATAAGATCAACACATCCCTTTTGTTGACCTGGAATGGGGGCGTAAGCCATCACGTTCTCTCCAATAAATTCATTGGTTTTAAACGCATTAACTGTAAGGCTTCTTAATTCTTGCGCAAACTTGGCCGCACCCTCTTCACCTGAAGGAATTTCATTGCCAGGCTTTAAATACTTTGCTAGTTGAGCATCCCATTCGGCAATACTCAGTTGACTTGGCGTTTCTTTGGCGGCTGCCTTAGTGCTAGCCCCTAAAAATTCTCCCCAAGCTTCTGCAAAACTTCCTTTTTGTTTTTTACTCCAAACAGCATCAATATAGGCATCTGCAAATTCAGGCAATTTTAATTCTATTGCTCCAGGAATTTCTGTCTTTGGAATAATCAATTCCATTAAATTGGAAATAATTTTAAAATCCTCCATGGGAATAAATACAGGAGAATAGGTTGCTGCCGTTTGGCAACTTTGAAACATACTAATTACTGTGGGAGTAACTGCTATAGCACCAATTCCAGTACCAATATTTCTTAAGGCTTTTCTTCTATCCATTGCTATGTTTTTAAATATTCATTTTTTTCAATTGTTCAACGGCATGATCTGCAGCTCTTGCCGTCAATGCCATATAAGTAAGGGACGGGTTTACATTCCCAGCAGAGGTCATTGCTGCTCCATCAGTTACATAGACATTTGGAACATCATGTAATTGATTGTTTGCATTCAGGATGGATGTTTTACGATCTCTTCCCATTCGTGCAGAACCCATTTCGTGAATTCCTAATCCGATAGCATAATCCCCATCATGTCCTCTTACATCTTTAAAGCCTGCGTTTTCTAACATTTCAACAGCTTGTTGTTGCATGTCCTTACGCATATTTAATTCATTCTCTTTGATTGTTGCATCAAAAGTTACAGTAGGGAGTCCCCACTGGTCTAACTTTTCGTAATCCAAAGTCATTTTATTATCATGATAAGGAAGAATCTCTCCAAAACCACCCAAGCCTAATCTCCAATCACCAGGAGTTGTTACAGCTTCTTTAAAAGCAGCTCCATAGGCCATCTCTGCGATAGAATCCGACCAATTGCCTCTGCTAGCTCCGCCTTGGTAACCATATCCACGTGTAAAATCTTTTTGATTAGTATCTCCTCCAATATTTCTGAAACGAGGAATATAAACCCCGTTAGGGCGTCTTCCTGTATAATATTTGTCGTCAAATCCATCAAAGCGTCCTGATGCACCTACACCTAAATGGTGATCCATGATGTTATGCCCTAACTCTCCAGAGTCATTCCCCATACCATTTGGAAAACGATCTGATTTGGATTGCATCAATATAGACGTAGTTGGAATTGCAGAAGCGCACAAAAAGATCACTTTTGCATTAAATTCATGGACTTCTTTTGTTTCTGCATCAATCACTCGAACTCCAGTAGCGCGTTTTGCGTCAGCATCATAAATTACCTCATGAACTACAGAATTAGGTCTCAAAGTCATATTCCCAGTAGCTTCTGCTGTTGGAAGCGTAGAAGAATTACTACTAAAGTAAGCTCCAAAAGGACATCCACGCATACAGCGATTTCTGTACTGACAATTACTCCTCCCCAAGCCTGGTTTTGTTCCTTCTGTGATATGAGCTGTTCTACCCATCGTTAAGATACGATCTTCGTAATTCTCACTCATTGATGTTTTTAAAACATCTTCCACACAGTTCATCTCCATGGCTTTTAAATAATTTCCATCAGGAAATTGAGGTAAGCCAACATTTTCTCCACTGACACCAATAAACTCTTCTACATAATTATACCAAGGAGCCAAATCTTTGTAACGAATAGGCCAATCGACAGCGATTCCATCCTGAAGGTTTGCAGTAAAATCAAAGTCTGTCAAACGATAACTCTGTCTTCCCCACATTAAAGAACGTCCTCCTACATGATACCCTCGCATCCAATCAAAACGATTGGTTTCGTTATAAGGATGTTTTAAGTCATCAACAAAAAAGTGTTTGTTTGACTCGGTAGTAGTATATCTTGTTCTACTTTGTTTCGCTTGATTTTTTTTGGTCTCTTGAGTGATTACATCACCGGTTTTATAGTCCCAAGGGTCATTGTTCATAGTGGGATAGTCCTCCACATGTTTTACCATTCGTCCTCGTTCTAGGACCAAGGTTTTCAAGCCCTTTTCGCATAGCTCTTTTGCTGCCCAACCTCCACTAATTCCGGTTCCAACAACTATTGCATCGTAGTTTGTTTCCATTAAGGTATCAATTTGTTAATTTGTTTTAAGATCTGAGTTCCTCAAATATATATATTTTATATTGAGATCTTAAATAATTAGTTAAATTTAGACTTAAATATTATCAAAGTCAAAATAAACTTCATGAAACAAAACATTTTTCTCAAAAAAATTGCTCTTCTCTCTCTTGTGATTTGCAGCTTTACTAGCATTATTTCTTGTAAAAATAGCCCTAAGAACACTTCAGAAACCCCCAAGCCTCTTTTCTTTAAACTTTCTTTAGCCCAATGGTCCTTTCACAGAACGTTTCGCTCTGGTGAAGCCTCTCCTTATGACTTTGCAAAAATGGCACACGAACTAGGCTTTGAAGGATTAGAATATGTAAATCAACTTTATCCTGATGTGATGAAAAGCGAGAACAAACCCACTGCAATAAAAAGTTTTGTTGAAAAAAATAATGCTCTTGCCGCAGAGCATAAAATGCAAAATGTTTTAATCATGATTGACGGTGAAGGAGATTTGTCTAGCTCAGATGAAGAAGCACGTATGACAGCTGTTGAAAATCATAAATTATGGATTGAAGCTGCACATCAGATGAATTGTACTTCAGTACGTTTAAATCTTTATGGTGAAAAAGATCCTCAAAAATGGATTGCAAATTCAATAAAAAGTCTTTCAGAACTATCCGACTATGCTGCCGGACTTAAAATCAATGTTATTGTAGAAAATCATGGTCGTATTACCTCCAACGTCCCCTTATTGATGCAAGCCATCAATGGTGCAGAAAAAACAAATTGCGGGACCCTTCCTGATTTTGGAAATTTCTGTATTTCTGAGGAAGGATATGGTTCTGTTTTTGACGGAAGTTGTGACAACGTCTATGACCCTTATAAAGGAGTAGCTGAAATGATGACTAAAGCCTTTGGCGTAAGTGCTAAATCTAATGATTTTGACGAAGAAGGAAACGAAACCACACTCAACTTCACTTCGCTTTTGCAAATTGTTAAAGATGCTGGCTACACAGGATATGTAGGAGTAGAGTATGAAGGGAGTCGCCTCTCAGAAAAAGAAGGAATCAAGGCAACTAAAGCTTTATTAGAAACAGTTGGTGCTAAACTATAAGCATGTTATCTAAAACTAGAATTCAGCTCTCTTTTTTATTCTTTTTAGAGTTTTTTGTTTGGGGAGCTTGGTTTGTAACCATGGGGACTTTTCTTTCTCAGACGTTTAGTGCAAGTGGTGGACAACTTGCCATGGCATATGAAACACAATCCATTGGTGCTATAATCGCTCCTTTCATTATTGGTCTAATTGCTGATCGCTATTTTGAGGCACAAAAAATTCTGGGAATATTGCATTTAATTGGAGCAGGACTTTTATTTATTGCCGCAAATGCAGACAGTTTTAGTTTTTTCTACCCTTACATTTTTATCTATATGCTTTTGTACATGCCTACGCTGGCACTAGCAAATTCAGTTGCTTTTCATCAAATGAAAAATCCAGCCAAAGAATTTGCACCAATTCGTGTCTTAGGGAGTTTGGGATGGATTATTGCTGGTCTTACTATTGGGTATTTTGCTTGGGAAGGAAAAGCAGTTTTACAGTACACTTTTTACATGGCTGCTGGCGCTTCTTTTTTATTGGGAATGTTTAGTTTCACTTTACCTAAAACTCCTCCAAAAGCAAATCGAAAAGAAAAAATTACACTCCGTGAAATCTTGGGTCTGGATGCCTTGGCGATGTTAAAAGATCGTGGCTTTCTCTTTTTCTTTATTGCATCAATCTTAATCTGTATTCCACTCGCTTTTTATTATCAACATGCCAATCAGTTTTTGAACGAGTTGGGAATGAAAGCGGCTGCATCCAAAATGATTATGGGTCAAATTTCTGAAGTTATTTTTCTACTGCTCCTCCCTATTTTTCTGAAACGATATGGAGTGAAAAATGCTTTAATTGTTGGGATTTTAGCTTGGGGTTTACGATATTTATTGTTTGCTTTCGGAAATACTGGTGAGCAAACTTGGATGTTAATTTTTGGAATTATTCTTCATGGTATTTGCTATGATTTCTTTTTTGTATCGGGACAAATCTATACCGATTTCAAGGCAGGGGAAAAATTCAAAAGTGCTGCCCAAGGATTAATAACTTTAGCCACATATGGTGTTGGAATGCTCATTGGCTTTCGATTTGCCGGATGGCTAACCGATCAATATACAATTGAAGGAGGACATTTATGGAAAGAAATATGGGTACAACCCGCTATTTTTTCTTTTATTGTACTTGTTCTTTTTTTAATTTTCTTTAAAAACGAAACCATTAAAATAAAATCATTATGAGTAAAATAAGACTAGGCGTTTTAGGCGGTGGTGGAGACTCTCTTATTGGAGTTTTACACCGAGTAGCATCAAATATGTATGACCGCTATGAAATTACTGGAGGGGTGTTTAATCCTGATTATGAAGAAAACATAAAATTTGCCAAGCATATAGGTGTAAATACGGATCGAGTTTATGTTGATTTTGACACTTTTATAGAGGAAGAATTAAAAAAGTCAGAAGGAGAACGTATTGAAGTTGTTTCGGTATTAACACCAAACTTTCTTCACTTCCCAATGGCCAAAAAGCTTCTTGAAAATGGGTTTAATGTAATTTGTGAAAAACCCATGACTACCACCTATGCTGAGGCAAGAGAATTACAAGACTTACAAAAAAAGCACAACGCAATTTTTGCAGTGACTTACACTTACACAGGATATCCTATGGTCCGTCACATGAAACACATGATTGCAGAAGGTGAATTAGGGAAAATTCAAAAAGTAGATATTCAATATTATCAAGGTTGGATAAATCCAGTAATTCATGATCCAGAAGTACGTAAAACAGTGTGGCGATTGGACCCTAAAAAAGCAGGGATAAGCTCTTGTATTGGTGATATCGGAACTCATGCTTTTCAAATGGTGGAATACCTTACTGGACAAGAAGTAAAATCTGTGCTAGCCGATCTAAACAATTTATATGAAGACAATTCTCTTGATATCGATGGAACTATTTTAGTTCGTTTTTCAGACACTTTCAAGGGTGTATTGAGAGCAAGTCAAATAGCAACAGGAGAAGAAAATAATTTAAGTGTTGCCATATACGGAACCAAAGGGGCCTATAAATGGGAACAAGAAAACCCCAATTTTTTATACCACCTAAAAGACGATGAACCTAGACGGGTAATCAAACCGGGAAATGCTTATGTGTCAGATGTTGCCGCAGATGGAACGAAATTACCAGGAGGTCATCCCGAAGGAATTTTTGATGCGATGGGAAATATTTACAAAGGTGTAGCGAAAGCATTGAGAAGCGAAACCTCCTTTAAAGGAGAATTCCCTACCATGCACGAAGGCGTTAGAGGGATGCTCTTTATTGAAAAAGTTGTTGAATCACATAAAAAAGGAAATGTATGGCAAAGCCTGGAGAATTAATGAAAACAGTAAAAGGACCTGGAATTTTTCTAGCTCAATTTGTAGATAAACAAGCCCCTTTTAACAGCTTAGACGGGATGTGTAAATGGGCTGCAGATTTGGGATATAAAGGCATTCAAATACCCACTTGGGAAACTTTTCTCATTGATCTTGATAAAGCAGCAGAAAGCCAAACGTATTGTGATGAATTGAAAGGAAAAATAAATTCCTATGGATTAGAAATTACCGAGCTTTCTACTCACCTTCAAGGCCAATTAGTAGCCGTCCATTCTGCTTATGATCTCATGTTTGACAATTTTGCCCCAGAAGCCCTAAGAAATAATCCTAAGGCAAGAACTGAGTGGGCAATTGAGACCATGAAAAAAGCAGCTATAGCAAGTAAACGTTTGGGGTTAAAAACACACGCTACCTTTTCGGGAGCTTTATTGTGGCATACATGGCACCCTTGGCCTCAACGCCCTCAGGGACTTGTAGAACTTGGTTTTGCTGAATTAGCCAAACGATGGAAACCCATATTAGATGTGTTTGATGAAAATGGCGTTGATGTATGTTATGAGATTCATCCGGGAGAAGATCTACACGATGGTGTAACTTTTGAACGTTTCCTAGAAGCTACTGGAAATCATAAAAGGGTTAATATCCTGTACGATCCTAGTCATTTTGTTTTACAACAATTAGATTATATCGAATACATTGATCATTACCACCAATTTATTAAATCATTTCATGTCAAAGATTCAGAGTTCAAACCTAATGGTAAAAAAGGGGCTTTTGGTGGATATGGAGATTGGAAAGACCGAGCAGGTCGTTATCGCTCTCCAGGGGATGGACAAATAGATTTCAAAACAATTTTCTCAAAACTAACAGAATATGGCTGTGACGTTTGGGCAGTAATGGAATGGGAGTGCTGCATAAAAAGTCCCGAACAAGGGGCAAGAGAAGGTGCACCTTTTATTCAGAATCACATCATCGAAGCCACACAAAAAACCTTTGATGATTTTGCTGGAGGCGATGTAGACCAACAACATTTACGTAATATATTAAACCTTTAAAACCGATTTTATGAAAAAACTATTCCTTGTGTTATTGTCTTTAGGATTAATGAGTAGTAACACCCTTACAAAAGAAAAAAACAACCCAACTGATACTGAGAAATGGGAGTCGTTATTTGATGGTAAAACTCTTCAGGGATGGCATCGTTTTAATCGAATGGGAGTTGCTCCTATTTGGACAGCAAATGATGGTGTTCTTACTTTTGATCCAAAGTTACGTCCTAAAGGAGATTATATCCACGATATCGTTACTGACAAAACCTACAGAAGCTTTCAGTTATCCATAGAATGGAATATTTCAGAAGGCGGGAATAGTGGTATTTTTTGGGGAGTTCAAGAAGGTGAAAATCACAACAAACCCTATTCTACAGGACCCGAAATACAAGTATTGGATAACGAAAGACATCCTGATGCCAAAGCCAATCCAAATTTTCACCAAGCAGGAGCACTCTACGATATGGTGCAGCCTTCCAAGAATGTATGTAAACCTGCGGGAGAATGGAATCATGTATTGCTCACTATTGATCACAACAAAAATGAAGGAAGTGTTGAATTGAACGGAACTAAAATTGTTGAGTTCCCATTGAGCGGTGAAGAATGGGATTCTTTAGTGGCCAATTCTAAATTCAATGACGATTGTGGCTTTAAACGTTTTGGAAAAATGAAATCAGGAAAAATTGGACTCCAAGATCACGGCGACAAAGTTTCCTTCAGAAATATTAAAATTCGTAAACTTTAATTTATAACATATGATCATGTCCATGACGGGTTTTGGGAAAACAGAAACCCAATGGGAAGACAAAAACCTCAGTATTGAGATTCGTTCCTTGAATAGTAAAAATGCTGATATTAACTTAAGAACTCCCTCCTATCTGCGAGAAATGGATACGGAAATTAGAAAACGTATTGCAAAACAATTACATCGTGGGAAGATAGATTTAAATATTTTCATTGAATTTAATGGTCAAAACGCGCCTTCTACCATCAATACTGCTGTTGTAAAATCATATATGGATCAACTCAAAACAATAAGTGATGGATCCGAAAGTGAGATGATGGCAATCGCTATGCGATTACCAGACACCTTGTCCTCAGAAAGAGAAACTTTGCAAGAAACTGAAAAAGAGGCTGTCTATACGCTGATAGGTCAAGTCCTAAAAGACATTGAAAATTACAGAACTGATGAGGGAAATGCATTGGAAAAAGATTTCAAAAAACGCCTTGAACTCATTGAAAATCATCTCCAGTCTGTAATCAAAATTGATCCAGAACGCAATGAAAAAATCGAACAAAAATTACGTTCTGCATTAGAGGATCTTAAAATTGAAATAGATGCAAATCGCTTTGAACAAGAATTGATCTTTTATCTTGAGAAATTTGATATAACGGAAGAGAAAGTGCGTCTCAAAAATCATTTAGACTATTTTAAAGAAGTCATGAATAATGATTTTCCTAATGGGAAAAAATTGGGCTTTATCGCTCAAGAACTTGGTAGAGAAATCAATACAATAGGATCCAAAGCCAATCACGCTGAATTACAAAAGATAGTGGTTCAGATGAAAGACGAATTGGAAAAAATTAAAGAACAACTCCTTAACGTACTCTAATTTGAATTCTGGAAAACTTATTGTCTTTTCTGCTCCCTCTGGTAGTGGAAAAACTACATTGGTGCGTCATTTACTTGAACAAGACCTTCCATTAGGATTTTCAATTTCTGCCACCTCAAGGGAACCTAGGGGTAAGGAACAAAATGGGATTGATTATTACTTTTTAAGTACTACTCAATTTCAAGAAAAAATTCAGAAAAAAGCTTTTTTAGAATATGAGGAAGTATATCAAGACACGTTCTACGGGACACTCAATTCTGAATTAGATCGACTGTGGTCGTCTGGAAAACAAGTTTTATTTGATATCGATGTAGTAGGCGGAGTAACTATCAAAAAAAAATATCCCAAAGAAACCCTCGCCATTTTTGTTCAACCTCCTTCAATTTCTGAACTCGAAAGTAGGCTAAGAAAAAGGGGGACAGATAATGAAGAAAAAATCAAAGAACGTATTGCAAAAGCAAGAACAGAACTTGAGTATGCACCTCAGTTTGATTATTGTCTAATAAACGAAGACTTAGATCAAGCTAAGAAAGAAGTTGTTCAAGTGGTTTCAGACTTCTTAAATTCCTGAGGGATGCCTACCTTTAGTCTGTGAAAAAAATTGGCTTATACTTTGGAACCTTCAATCCTATTCATAAAGGACATTTGGCTTTAGGAAATTATTTTGCTGAGAACACAGATCTTGATCAAGTTTGGTTTGTAGTTAGCCCACAAAATCCTTTTAAAGTGAATGATCTCTTACTAGAAGATCAACACCGATTGGAAATGGTTCGTCTTGCGGTGATTGACCAACCCCATTTAAAGGTTAGCGATGTAGAGTTTTCTATTCCAAAACCCAGTTACACGATTCACACTCTTGAGCATTTATTTCAAATACATCCCGAAAAGCAATTTGTCTTATTAATGGGTCAGGATAATCTAAATCATTTTAATCAATGGAAGCAATATGAGAAAATTTTAGCACTTCTTACTATTTATGTCTATCCACGAAATGAAAAAATAGTCACAAAGCAAAAACTACAGCATAAAAAGATTAAATTGATGGATGCACCCCAATTGGATTATGCATCTACAGCTATTAGAAAAATTTTAAAACAAGGAAAAAGTGTAGAGGAATTAATGCCCCACGCTAGCTGGCTCTATCTAAAGGAGAAAGGATTATATAAATAAATTTTTGTTTTTAAAATACTTCCTCCACCAATCGTTTTGTCAAGCCTTCTCGACTCCAATTTGCTAAATCAGGAAACTCATTTTGAAGACGTCCTTTTTGTGAAGCAACTTGCTGAATAAAATCCCTGATTCCTTCAAGATCGTGAGTATTCAACATCTTGGCCGCCGTACCTTGATTGATAAACTTTCCCGCGTCAGAATTGGAATCGCCTATGGAAAGTACAGGAACTCCCGTCGCCATATATTCCAAAATTTTCCCTGATATCATTTGCATTTGCGCACCTTCAAAAATAAAATTGAGAAGAAGATGTGCACTTTTCATGAGTTGAACAGCCTCTCGGTGAGAAACATACCCGTAAAAAATAAGTTCAAGTTTAGGGTGTTTTAAACGTATCCCCTGAATAATCTCTGGATCGATATTTCCTGCCAAGGATAAACGAACAGGAATTTGACTGTCCAAACTATCTAGAACATTTAGTACGTTATCATAAGCTTGATTTGTTGTCAATAGCCCTGTGTAAACTACATGGAATAGGTCCTTGGGTTTTTCACTTTGAACCTCTTCCATCAATTGGGCATCGTAGCCATTGGGGATAGCATGAAAGCGTTGATTAGGCGCTTTTGCTTTTAATGTTTCGTGTAATACTCCCCCTACCGTTGTCAATACACCATCAGCCTTTTGAATTACTTTTTTCTCTAGGGCAGCATCCTTTTGAATTGCCTTTAAAGAACGATATAAATCTTTATTGTAAAAAACATCCGTCCAAGGATCTCTAAAATCTACCCACCAATTTATCTCAAATTGTGTTTTCAATTGGAGGCCTGCTAAGTGAGTAGAATGGGGAGGCCCTGTGGTAACTAAATGAGAAACAGACTCTTCATTTAAGACTTTCTGAGCTGCTTTTACAGCAAAAGGAACCCAACCCTTTCGGGCGTCAGGAATAAAAAAGTTACCTCGTATATAGGCAGAAATTTTTCCTAAAATATTTTTACGTTTGACTTCACCTTGTGGGATTCCATTGCGCATGCTACCAGTAGTCATAAGAGAGTACCACCGTAGCGGCTCTCGAGTAGTTGTTTTAATTACTCGAATTTCACTTACCTCTTCCAACAAACTTTTATCCCAAACAGCATAGGAGGCTTCTTGTTCATCTACGGTAACCACTATAGGTTCCCAGCCCATCTTTTTGAGGTACTTTGCAAAATACATCCAACGCTGCACTCCTGAACCTCCGGCGGGAGGCCAATAGTACGAAAGAATCAAAATTTTTTGTGTGGGTGTTTTCACCTTACTTTTTTGCCTTCCATAAAGGTACGGAAGAACATGCTTCTCCGTAAAATAAACTTTTAGCAACTGTCTGTAAGCGTTGCACTAAAAGAACATAGGCATCTTGAGGAATGGTTTTATCTGAACATCCTTTGATCATGATGGGTTTGCCTTCAAACGGACTCAGATCTAAAGTAGAAAGTGTTTCACGATAAAGCTGTCGTTCCAAGTCCTGTAAGGAACCCAAAACTATCATTTCTGTGATGGGTTGCAAATATGAGGATACTAAAAGGGTAGCCCATGCGGGCAATATGGCTTCAGTGCTGCATCCAATAGCCACAAAATGTTCTGAATACTGATTCCAATCATGCGCCTTCAAAGCCGCTCTAAAGGGCTTTTCTCGTAATAAAAATCCCTCTTCCAACCACTGAGAAAGGTCAATAAAAGTTCGAGTACCCTTGGGGATAAATTCCTCTAAATCAAAATTGACAAGGACACTATTCGATACTTTATTGACTATCGTTTCTGCCATTTTTATAACATTCCCAATTCCAATTTAGCTTCTTCACTCATCAAATCTTGAGTCCATGGAGGATCAAAAGTGATTTCAACCTCGGCTGTTTTAACTTCATCCAGTGACTTTACTTTTTCTTCTACTTCCATTGGAAGTGATTCAGCTACAGGACAATTGGGCGTGGTTAGGGTCATTAATATTTTGACATCTAAATCTTCATTGACAAAAACGTCATAGATCAATCCCAATTCGTAAATATCTACTGGGATTTCAGGGTCATAAATAGTTTTTAAAACAGTAACTATTTTCTCTCCAAGAGCATTTGTATCGATCGTTTCTGACATAATTATTTAATTCAGTTGAGTTTGAAAAGCTACTGCATACATTTTGATTTGCTTAATCATAGAGACCAAGCCGTTAGCGCGGGTAGGTGATAAATGTTCTTTTAGCCCAATTTGATCAATGAAATCTGTATTGGCAGACAAGATATCTTTAGGATGTTGTGCTGAAAAAACACGGATTAAAATAGCTATAATCCCTTTAGTTATAATGGCATCACTGTCTGCAGTAAAATTCAATTTATTATCTTCTAAAGCAGCATGAACCCAAACTTTACTTTGACAACCTTTAATAATATAGTTGTCTGTTTTAAATTCTTCTTTAATCAAAGGAAGGGATTTTCCTAGATCGATCATGTGTTCATAGCGTTGCATCCAATCTTCGAATAACGAAAATTCTTCCACAATCTCTTCTTGAATAGCTTCTATTGTTTTCACACTTAAAATTATAAAATTATTGCAACATTGCTACAGCTCTTCTAATTCCCTTTTCCAAAAGATCAATTTCTTCAAAAGTGTTATAAAAAGAAAAAGACGCCCGAACAGTTCCTGGGATTTTATAAAAATCCATAATGGGTTGTGCACAGTGATGTCCTGTTCTAACGGCGATACCCATTTGATCTAAAATACTTCCAATATCATAAGGATGTATTGAACCAACATTAAATGAAATAACGGCTGTTTTCTTTAGAGCTTCACCATAAATTTTTAATCCCTCTATTTTTTCTAAAGCAGTTGTAGCATACGCCAATAATTCTGCTTCATATTTTGCGATAGCCTCAAAACCTATCTCATTCATATAATCTAGAGCTGCACCAAATGCAATTCCTCCCGCAATATTGGGTGTTCCTGCTTCAAATTTATGTGGTAACCCTGCATAGGTGGTTTTTTCAAAGCTAACCGTTGCAATCATTTCTCCACCTCCTTGATACGCAGGAAGTAGATTGAGTAATTCGGATTTACCATATAGCATTCCAACTCCAGTAGGACCACATAATTTGTGTGCAGAGGTTACATAATAATCCACATCCAATGCTTGAACATCCGCTTTTATATGAGGAGATGCTTGCGCACCGTCAATCAAAACTTTAGCTCCTTTGGCATGAGACTTTTCAATAATCTCTTGAATAGGATTGATTGTTCCTAAAGCATTAGAAACGTGGTTTACAAATACCAGTTGAGTTTTGGAATTCAACAAAGCATCAAAAGCTTCCATATCCAAGGTTCCTTGAAGTGTCATAGGAATTACTTTCAATTGTGCTCCCGTTTTTTCACATAACATTTGCCATGGGACTATATTGGAGTGGTGTTCTAAAGCAGAAATTAAAAGCTCATCTCCTTTTTTGAGAAGGGATGCATAACCAGAGGCGACACAATTAATACTTTCGGTAGTTCCTGCAGTTAAAATTATTTCATAAGGGTGTTCCGCATTGAAATGTTTTTGAATGGTCGCGCGTGCTTTTTCATAAGCATCAGTGGCCTCTTGGCTTAGTTTGTGAACCCCTCTGTGAATGTTGGCATTATATCGATAGTAGTAATCAGAGATCACCTCTACCACCTGTTTTGGGGTTTGAGATGTTGCTGCATTGTCCAAATAAACAAGAGGTTGTCCGTTTACCTCTCTAGATAAAATGGGAAAGTCTTTGCGAAGTAGGTTTACATCAAACATCTATAATTCAAATCCTAAACTAACGCCAAGTTTATTGGCGATCTGATTGTTAATTCGCTTTTTAAGTGAGGGGAGTTGGACACTCTCCAGCACATTATTTGCAAAGGCATAGGTCAAGAGTGCTTTTGCTTCTTTCTTTGGAATTCCTCTAGAACGTAAATAAAACAACGCTTCCTCATCCAACTGACCAATGGTACATCCATGAGAACACTTTACATCATCTGCAAAGATTTCCAACTGAGGCTTGGTATTACACGTTGCTTTGTCGTCCAATAGAATATTGTTATTCTGTTGAAATGCATTGGTCTTTTGAGCGATTTTATCTACTAATATTTGACCATTAAAAACACCTTCAGATCGCTCAGAAAAAATCCCCTTATAATCCTGATGACTTTCACAATTGGGCTGTGCATGATGTACTAAAGTTGCATGGTCAACATGCTGTTTTCCTTTAAGAATAGTTACTCCCTTAAGTGTGGAAAGAATATGCTCTCCTTTGTGATAATAATTCAGATTATTTCGAATCAATTTCCCTCCTAAAGAAAAGGTATGCACACTGGCATGACTGTTTTTTTCTTGTACAATATATGTGTTGTCTATTAAGGACGCTGTTTCTAAATCATTCTGAAGCTTATAGTAATCCATGAAAGCATCTTGATGAACATAGATTTCCGTAACACAATTAGTCACTACAGGGTGTTCTTTCAAACTTTGGTGACGTTCAATAATTTGAACTTGAGCATTTTGATCCACTACAATCAAGTTTCGAGGTTGTAGCCAAACAGCTTTCTCTTTTCCTGTGGAAAAATGAATGATTTCAATTGGCTTCTCAGCAACAACACTCTTTGGAATATAGATGTAAGCACCCTCTCTAGCATAAGAGGTGTTTAATGCCGTCATGCTATCCTCTTGATTTGCAATTTTGTTAAAATAGGAATCAATTAGTTTTTTATACTTTGGCTTACTTAGTGCAGCAGAAAGCAAGCATACATCGATACCATCATGCGTTGTGTTTGATAAAAAAGGACTGTACACACCATCAATAAAAATTATTTTGTAGGTGTCGGTGTCATAAAGAAAATACTTTTTAACCTCTTTTAAATCAACATTAGTTTCATCTTTAGGAAAAATAGAATAGTCTTGATTAATCAGACTTGCTAAGGAAGTATATTTCCATGCCTCATCCTTTTTCGAAGGAAACCCCTTAGCTTCAAAAACTTTAAGTGCATTTGCTCTAACTTGTTGAACTGTTTCTGGAAACTCCATACCGTCTTCAAAAGCCAAGTGAGAGGATACTAATTTTTCTTTGAACTCCATATTAAGCTAATTCTTTGATCCAATCATATCCTTTTGCTTCTAATTCATGAGCCAAGTCTTTGGTTCCTGATTTTACAATTTTTCCATCAAAAAGGACATGAACAAAATCGGGAACGATATAGTCTAAGAGTCTTTGATAGTGTGTGATTACAATCACAGCATTGTCTTTACTTCTCAGTTTGTTAACTCCGTTAGCAACAATTTTCAAGGCATCAATGTCTAGACCAGAATCTGTTTCATCCAGAATAGCTAATGCCGGTTCCAACATCGCCATTTGAAAAATTTCATTTCTTTTTTTCTCTCCACCAGAGAAGCCTTCGTTCAAAGAACGAGACAAAAACTTAGAATCAATTTCTAAAAGTTGTGCTTTCTCTCTAATCTTTTTAAGGAGTTCACTTGCGGGCATATCTTCCAAGCCTTGGGCTTTTCTGTTTGCATTAATTGCCGTTTTAATAAAGTTTGTCACGGATACACCTGGAATTTCAACTGGATATTGAAAAGAAAGAAAGATTCCCTCGTGAGCACGCTCTTCTGCATCAAGCTCGGCAAGGTCTTTTCCTTTTAACAATATCTTACCCTGAGTCATTTCGTAATCTTCATTTCCAGCAATTACAGAAGAAAGTGTACTCTTACCAGAACCATTAGGTCCCATAATCGCATGAACTTCCCCTGCTTTTACATCAAGGTCTATTCCTTTTAAAATATCTTTACCCTCTATTTGGGCGTGTAAATTTTCAATCGTTAACATAGTTGGTTTTTTTATCCCACTGATCCTTCAAGGGAAATTTCTAACAATTTTTGTGCTTCTACAGCAAATTCCATTGGGAGCTTATTCAATACTTCTTTACTAAATCCATTAACAATTAATGCGATGGCTTTTTCTGTATCGATTCCTCTTTGGTTGCAATAAAATATTTGATCCTCACCTATTTTACTGGTGGTTGCTTCATGTTCAATTTGAGCAGAATTACTTTTAGCCTCGATATAAGGAAAAGTGTGAGCTCCACATTCATTCCCCATAAGAAGTGAATCACATTGAGAAAAGTTTCTGGCATTTTGCGCTCTCGCTCCCACTTGAACTAATCCACGGTAACTGTTTTGTGATTTTCCTGCAGAAATTCCTTTAGAAATAATGGTGCTTCTAGTATTATTTCCAAGATGCACCATCTTAGTTCCAGTATCTGCTTGCTGAAAGTTATTTGTTACTGCGATAGAATAAAATTCACCAATAGAGTGATCTCCTTTCAATACGCAAGATGGATATTTCCAAGTCACTGCCGATCCTGTCTCTACTTGTGTCCAAGAAATTTTAGAACGGTTATGGCATATTCCACGTTTGGTTACGAAATTAAATACTCCACCTTTCCCTTCTTTATCTCCAGGATACCAATTCTGAACAGTTGAATATTTGATCTCTGCATCATCCAATGCAATTAACTCTACTACTGCAGCATGAAGTTGATTTTCATCTCTAGATGGTGCTGTACAACCCTCAAGATAACTTACATAACTTCCTTCATCTGCAATCACTAAAGTACGTTCAAACTGCCCGGTACCGGCTTGATTAATTCTAAAATAAGTGGATAATTCCATCGGGCAGCGAACTCCTTTTGGAATATAGCAGAAGGAACCGTCTGTAAATACAGCAGAATTTAAACCTGCATAATAATTATCTTTTGGAGGAATAACACTTCCTATATATTTTTTTACAAGCTCAGGATGCTCTTTTATTGCTTCAGAAATAGAACAAAATATAATTCCTTTTTCTGCTAGCGTTTTTTTAAACGTGGTCGCAACTGAGACGGAATCCATAACAATATCTACTGCAACACCAGAAAGTTTCTTTTGTTCATCTACAGAAATTCCTAATTTATTGAATGTCTCTAATAATTCAGGATCTACTTCGTCCAAACTCTCATATTTGGCTTGCTTTTTAGGTGCAGAATAGAATGATATATTTTGTAAATCGGGTTTTTTGTAAGTCACATTTGCCCAATCTGGCTCAGTCATTTCAAGCCACGAAGCATAGGCGTCTAGTCGCCACTGGGTCATCCATTCTGGCTCCCCTTTTTTTTCTGAAATTTTCCGAACAATGTCTTTGTTCAATCCAACAGGAAAAGTATCTGATTCTATATCGGTATAGAAACCATACTCATACTCCTTGGTCTCTAATTCTTTCTTTAATTCTTCTTCAGTATATGCCATTCTCTTTTTTTAAAGTGAAAAACTTTCCCCACAACCACAAGTACGTTGAGCGTTTGGGTTATTGAACACAAAACCTTTACCATTGAGCCCTCCTGAGTATTCTAATACAGTGCCAACTAGGTATAAAAGGCTTTTCTTGTCCACCAATATTTTTACTTGATTATCTTCAAATAATTTATCTTCTTGATGAAGTTTATTGTCAAATTTGAGATCATAAGACAAACCTGAACAACCTCCACTTTTTACTCCCACTCGAACGAAGTCTTGAATTGGGTCAAAACCCTCCTCTTTCATTAAAGTGGCAACTTTTTCTTTTGCTGTTTCTGAAACCTTAATCATTCTAATAAAGAATTAATCTAAATAAAGTGCAAATATAACCTATTTCTATGGATTTAAAGCTTTAAGCAATTGATTTAACCTATGTTAAAATCAAGTCTTTTAATACCATTTTGTTACGAAAATATCTTTTCCACCTCGTGAATTTGGAAAATTCCCAGCGCTACTTTCTGTACTTCCCACAACATAGATTTTTCCTGTTTTATCTTCGCGTATTCCGTAAGGTATATCCAGTCCGTTTCCTTTCAGAGTGTAAGTGTTGATAACGCTACCGTTACTCAGGGTATGTACCAAAAAAAGATTGTTGGTCAAAAAAGACTCTTGAGAACTCATCCCTAAAGGCGCTTGATGTCCCAGCAAAACAAGGGTTCCATCAGCTCTCTCAAAGAGTGCACTTGCTGTTTCGAAACCTTCATTTCCTATGTTTGTCGTGGACTTCAAGACACCTTCTTTAGAATAAAATGCCAAAAAAATATCGGAAGAACCCTTGGCATTTTTAATGTCCTCATCTTCGCTGTAAGTTTGCCCCATTACAACGTAGTCCCCATTGCGATTTTCTAAAATTGATTGAGCACCATCATATTCTGAGCCTCCAAAAGAACGCTCCCAAATCAAATCTCCACCTGCATTCAATTTCACAATCCAAGCGTCATAACTCCCTCGTGGATCACTAATATCAACATCTTGACTTTCAGAGGCTCCCACTAAAACAAAGTCACCTTCTGTGGTTTCTATAGCGTCATAAGAGCGGTCATTACTTGTCCCTCCAAAATACCTTCGCCAAACTAAATTTCCATTTTGATCTATTTTATGACACCAGAACTCCCCTACACCATGCCGCTGATTATAATGGAATTGTTTGCCGTCTTGACCCGCACCCTTTGAAGCAGTAACATCCAAAAAACCATTAAAAAAAAGTCCTCCATCTTCCGTGGCAATTATATTGTAAGCATGATCATGTCCTAAAAAACCAAAACTTTTTTCCCATAAAAGAGTCCCCATAGCATCTATGCGTAACACCCAATTGTCATGCTGCCCTTGATTTAAAGAAGCATCACCATCTTCGCTTTTACTGTAGCCAATTAATGCAAAACCTCCTGTGCTCAATTCGACAATATCAAATCCTCTGTCATCTTCAGATCCCCCATAGGTATGTGTCCATTCAAGTGAAGCATTTAAGTCAAATTTCATCACAAAAATGTCACTTCCCGTTCTTTTCTTTTCACTAAAATCTCCGTCTGTACTTTGTGTATTTCCAATAATGGCAAATCCACCATCAGTGGTTGATATGATACTGTGGGCTATATCTTCCTCACTTCCTCCAAATGTAACCACCGCATCCCATTTACCCACTACTGGTGGAATATTTGGCCAATCACTCTCTGTGGTAGGAGAACAGGAAACAATCAAAAAATAAAGGAATAAAATAGTGTACTTCATTTTTATTCTGAAGCTTTTACCAAAAACAGGCCTGAATTGATGTCGTTTATAGCAATTACCCCACTTTCAAAATAGGGATAGACATTCCAAAGGCCTTCAAATTTGGCATTATTATCTTGAGGGTAGGTATCAAAAAATCCTATTTCAGAAACCTTTCTGTTCCCAATTTCACTAATATCTAAAACCCTTAACCCTGCTGTATAGTTAGCAATATAAAAAAGATCATTCTTAGAATATCCATTGTGATCGATGGCATTTACCCCAGCAAAATAATTTAAATGCAATAGGGGATTCATTAGATCGGTTAGATCAAAAATACGTGTCTGAGAAGGGGATCCAAATCTCAATTCATCCAACTCATCTCCCAAAAAAAAGTATGTATGATCTTCAGAGAGATACCCTTGATGGGTATAGCCACCATTTTCATAAGTTATTGTATTCACTCGCTGTGGGTTTTCTTTGTCGGTAACATCCACAATCACAACTTGATTATTTGCGCCTCCATCGCTATTACTTCCAAAAAACAATTCTCTTCCTTGAAAATTAGTGTCAGGACCGTCATATATAACAATTTGTGCATCATGTGTATATGAATCGCCTGAATAACCTCCTACAATCTCAGGATTTTTTGGATTATTGATATCGATAAAAACGGGACCTCCTTCATAAAGATCGGATCCTATCACATAGGCAAAACCACTCTCTTCATTTATAGCAATATTGTGTGCACTACCAAAACCAGTGAGGCGAGTGTCAGCGGAAAACGTTTCATCCGCAGTCAAATTTCTCAATTTTGTTAAGTCAAAAACCTGAAGTCCATGTTGCGGTGCTTCACTTACAATAAACGCGTGATTGTCATACACTTTAATGTCTCTCCATGAACTTGGTTCTGTGGCTGTAAGTAATTTCCCTAAAAAAACAGGAGCCTCTGGATTACTGATATCGACAAAAGCGGTGCCGTCATCCAAACCAGAAAGCACATATTCTTTTCCTGTTTCTGGATCCGTCCATCCCCAATTATCATTTCCTGAAGCGCTTTCAAAATCCTCCAGAGAAATACGCGCTAATAAATCATATCCTGAACAGGGATAAATTCCTGCCATTCCGTTTTCACAAGGAAAAACAGAATTGATTACGTCATCTGAAGGAACGAGAGGCTCATCAACTTGGTTGAGATTGTCGTCCACTAAACTGGTACTGTCAGCTACTTCAGATTTGGTACAAAAAACAAATAAGATCAATGTTAAAAATAGGGCAAGGCGTTTCATTATTATTTTTTTTTAAAATTACATAAAGTAATTATTATGGAACACTTTTTCCAAAGGATATGTACTTTTGTGACATGCTAGAAAACAAAAACCCTTCCAAAACTTCTCTTTCTTCACTAGGAGAGTTTGCTTTAATAGATCATTTGACAAATACAGTCGAACTTACTCAAAAATCTACTGTTTTAGGAATTGGAGACGACGCAGCAATTTTAGACTTAAATGAGGGTAAAACTTTGGTGAGTACTGATTTATTAATTGAAGGAGTTCATTTCGACTTAAGTTATATGCCATTGAAACATTTAGGGTATAAAGCCGTAATCGTAAACCTCTCCGATATTTACGCGATGAATGCAAAGCCCACTCAGATTACTGTCTCTATCGCTGTTTCCAATCGTTTTACTTTGGAAGCTTTAGAAGAATTATATGCAGGGATTCAATTGGCATGTAAAAATCATAATGTTGATTTAGTAGGAGGAGACACAACAAGCAGCACTTCAGGATTGACACTCTCAATTACAGCCATTGGTTCTGCAGATGAAAAACAAATCACTCGTCGTTCGGGGGCTCAAGAAAATGATCTACTCGTTGTTAGTGGAGATTTGGGTGGAGCTTATGCCGGTTTGCAAATTTTAGAACGTGAAAAAGCCGTTTTTAAAGTAAATCCTAATAACCAGCCAGACCTTAGCAACTATGCTTACAGTATTGAACGTCAGCTTAAACCCGAAGCCCGAAATGATGTGATTGCATTACTTGAAGAATTAAAAATCACACCTACATCGATGATTGATGTGAGTGACGGTCTTTCTTCAGAAATTCTACATCTCTCAAAAGCGTCCAATGTTGGGTTCAAAATTTTTGAAGAAAAATTACCCCTAGATCATGAGGTAATCAGTATATGTGAAGAGTTTAAATTAAACTCAACTACTGCTGTATTAAATGGAGGAGAAGACTATGAGTTACTTTTTACCGTTCCACAAAAAGAGTTTGACAAAATTAAATCACATCCATTGTTGAGTATAATCGGTCATGCATGCGACTTGGCAACAGGATGTCAATTAGTCAATGGATTGGGTCAGCAAATCGAATTGACTGCTCAAGGATGGCAATCTTTTTCGGAGGAATGAATTTAGCCTAAGGCTACATCCAACATCATCATTACTATAAAACCTAAGATAAATCCTAGCGTTGCAATATCAGTGTATTTATCTTGTTGGGTTTCTGGGATCACCTCTTCTACAACAACAAAAATCATCGCTCCTGCTGCAAAAGAAAGTGCATAAGGAAGTAAAGGAGTGAAAAAAGAGACCGCTACTGCACCAACAACTGCGGCAACTGGCTCAACTACAGCAGAAAGCTGACCATACCAAAAGCTTTTAAAGCGACTAACCCCCTGTCTTCTCAAAGGCATTGAAACCGCAATTCCCTCAGGAAAATTCTGAATCCCAATACCAATTGCTAGAGCAACTGCTCCTGCAATTGAAGCCTCTGGAATCCCAGCAGCTACGCCACCAAACAAAACACCAACTGCTAATCCTTCTGGAATGTTGTGTAGAGTAATTGCTAAAACCAATAAAGTAGTTTTGTGCCATGGGGTTTTAATCCCCTCACTTTCTTTAAAGTTGATATGAATATGAGGTAATACCTTGTCTAAACTAAAAATGAAAAGAGCACCCAGTCCAAAACCAATAGCAGCTGGCATGACTTTAGTAAATCCTTCTCCTGGACTCATTTCAATTCCCGGTGCCAATAGACTCCAGAAACTTGCAGCAACCATAACGCCTCCCGTAAAGCCCAACAAACCATCCAATACTGCACGATTCATTCCTTTAACAAAAAACACTAATGAGGCTCCCAATGCCGTTAAACCCCATGTAAATAAAGTAGCATATAACGCACCTAGAACGGGATCTGTATTCTGAAAAAAGTCTATAATATTGTCCATTTGACAATTTTTATGCAAAAGTAAACAGTTTAATATAAATCGCCCTAAATAAAGCTCTTTTAATTACTTTTACTACTTACTATGGAAAAGCAAGTTTTTGATTACATCATTTGTGGAGGGGGTGCTTCCGGCTTGCTACTTTTAGATGCGCTTTCTAGTGATTCCTATTTCAAAACACCTAGCATTTTATTAATTGAACAGGAAGTCAAAAATTCAAATGACAGAACTTGGTGTTTTTGGGAGACAAGTCCAGGGCATTTTGATCCTTTACTTAGAAAAACATGGCCCTCTGCTTCTTTTAAATCAAAGGAACTAAAACTTGATTTTAACCTTGAGCCCTATCGTTATAAAATGCTTCGTTCCAAAAGTTTTTACCAAGAAATTCAACATAAGATTAAAGCAAATACTCAAGTTACCTATCTTAAAGCAAAAGTAACTGAGGTAAAAGAAAAAGGAGCATCCACTGCAGTACATACTACCCTTGGGGTTTTTGAATCTGAAAAAGTATTCAACAGTATTTTTAATCCAAAGGCACTCTATAGCCAAAAAAAATATCCTGTTCTAAAACAACACTTCATAGGTTGGTTTATAAAAACAAAAACAGCTCAATTCGATCCTGAAAAAGTATTTTTTATGGATTTTGATATCCCCCAAAAAGAACAAACACGTTTTATTTATGTTTTGCCTCTAAGTGAAAATCATGCACTAGTGGAATACACCCTTTTTTCTGAAGCACTTTTGGCAAGAGAAGAATATGAAGCAGGGATTATTGATTACTTAAAAGCTCAAGGAATCCATGACTACGAGATCGAAGAAAAAGAAGAAGGAAATATTCCGATGAGCTGCTTTCCGTTTGAACAGTTCAACACGCCTAGCTTATTACATATTGGTACTGCAGGAGGGTGGACAAAAGCTAGTACAGGTTTTACATTTAAAAACACCCAACGCAACATCAATCAACTAGTGGGATTTCTAAAGACCGGTAAAAAGTTAAATCAATTTCAAACAAAAAATAGATTTCGATTTTACGATTTGCTTTTTCTTGATGTTTTATTGAAATACAACGCTCAAGGAAGCAAGTTGTTTGAAAGAATGTTTGCAAAAAATCATCCCTTGACTATTTTTCGCTTTTTGGACGAAAAGACTACTTTCCTTGAAGAATTGAAAATTCTCTCCTCCTTTTCATTAATTCAAATCAGATGGTTTTTAAACGCGCTTATCAAACGCCTGTTTTAATACTTTCTTTCCATCAAATTCTTCCCAAAAGCTTTTAAGGTGTTTTTTCCTTCAACTGATATCTGAATCTCATCAAGTTTTTGAAAAGCCTGTGTTGTGTAATCGGAAACTAATTGTTGGCTGGCGTGTGAGGCACCCGTTGATTGAAAAATCGATTTAACAGCCGATATTTTCTTCATGGTATCACCTTCAAAATCTAGCCATTCAATGAGTGATTCCTTTTCCTTTGAGGTCCCCAGTTCCATCGCTTTATGATATAAGATGGTTTTCTTATTTTCTATAATATCTCCGCCAACTTGTTTTCCAAAATCTTTGGGATCCCCAAAAGCATCCAAATAATCGTCTTGAATTTGAAATGCAAGGCCCAACAATACCCCAAAATCATACAGTTTTTGTGCTTCTTCATCAGTTGCTTTTCCTATCAAAGCCCCTATTTTGAGTGCATGTCCTACTAAAACTGCCGTTTTGAGTTTAATCATTTCCAAATATGCTGCAATAGAAACCTCTTTCTGTGTTTCAAAATCAACATCGTACTGTTGTCCTTCACAAACTTCTAAGGCAGTTTTACTAAATTGTCTGTTCAGTTTACCAAACAAAGGGGCGTCATAAACCTCAAGGCATTGGTAAGCTTGAATCAACATAGCATCACCTGAAAGAATTCCTGTATTAATATCCCATTTATAATGTACCGTGGGCTGTCCTCTTCTTAAGGGAGCAGCATCCATTATATCATCATGTACTAAGGTAAAATTGTGAAAAACCTCAACCGATAAAGCAGCTGCCAACGCCTCTTCGGCTTCAGCTCCAAAAGCTTCTGTAGCCATGAGTGTTAAGAGTGGACGTAAACGTTTCCCACCCAAATTCAAAATATATGTTATGGGAGCATATAAGCCGTTGGGCCTGTCTTTTTGTTGGTTTCTCTTCAGATACTCGGTAAAAAGAGTATGATATTTAGATAGCGTCACTGCTTTTTTTGTAAAAATAAGGTTTTTAAACATAATGTTTACTCTAAAAAACTTTAGAAACTTTTTTTGTTTATAAAGTTTCCTAATGTATATTTGCAAAAAAAATCAGAATGAAAAAAGAAATTGTCAAAGAAGCAATTTCCCTTTTTATACAATACGGGTTCAAAAGTGTAACTATGGATGACATCGCCCAACATATGGGTGTGTCAAAAAAAACCATATATGTTCATTTTCCAAAAAAAGAACAACTTGTTTTGGAAACGGCGATGACTCATATTGATGTAATTCTAGACCGAATCATCAGTATTTCAAAACACTCTAAAGACCCAATTATAGAGCTTTATCAACTTAAAAAAGAAGCGATGAAGCACTTGGGCAATGAAAAAAACTCACCCCAATATCAACTTCAGAAATACTATCCAAATATTTACACTAAACTAAAAGAAAAAGAGTTTAAAACACTGGGTGAATTATTTACCTCAAGCATAAGAAAAGGAAAAGAGACAGGATTATTTCGTGAAGACTTAGACGAAGATTTTGCGATGAGAATATTTTTCAATGGAATTAGAGGAATCACAGACATTAAACTATTTCCTATTGATCAATATAATATAGACGAACTTTTAATCCGCTTTTCTGAATATCACCTTCGTGCTATTTGTTCGCTTGAAGGAACAATAAAATTAGAGAAATATAAAAAAGAAATGAACCTATGATAAAAAAAGTAAGCCTCATTCTATGTTTTGGTTTTGGCTTTTTAAGCGCCCAAAATCTTCCAGAATCCGTTTCATTAGAAGAAGCTGTTGCATTTGGTTTGGAAAACAATCGAACCATTATAAACGCCAGCTTAGAAGTACAAAAAGCCTATAAAGAGAAATGGAAAACTATTGCCATTGGACTTCCTCAGATAAATGCGGAAGCAGACTATCAAAACTTCATTGAATTGCCAACATCCTTAATTCCTGCACAATTTTTTGGTGGTGTTGAAGGAGAGTTTGCTGAAGTACAGTTTGGAACTCCTCAAAGCATGATGGCTGGAGTCACTCTAAGCCAATTAATTTTTGACGGGTCCTATCTAGTTGGGCTTGAATCAATTCAAGTGTACACCAATATTTCAGAGAATATTTTAGAAAAAACAGTTCTTGAAATTCGGAAAAATATTATCAACACCTATTATTCTGTCTTATTGGTTCGAGCCAATATTTCTTTTGTAGAGAAGAATAGAGATAACTTAAAATCCAATTTAGAAGAACTAACCGAATTATTTCGAAACGGTTTTGAAGAAGAGGAAAGTGTGGAGCAACTGCGTTTGACTTTATCTAGTGTTGAAACTCAATTGCGTTATGCTCAAAATATTGAACGCATTACTTTAGACATGCTAAAACTCTTGATGGGTTTTCCCACTGATTCTCCACTGTTTTTAAAAGATAAATTGGAAAGTCTAACCACTACAAACCTTTTTGAGTTACCAATAGAAGACAAACCTTCAATAGAAAACAATATTGATATCAAAATCGCTGAAAACAATCTATTATCTGAAGGTTTATTGTATAAATATGAACGCTCTAAAAGCATACCTCGCCTGTCGGCATTTATAAATGGAAATTACACAGGAAACAGTGAAACCTTTAGTTTTACACAAGCAGATCAGAAATGGTTTGGCGCTTCTTTGCTGGGTGTGAAACTCCAAGTACCTATTTTCAGTTCCTTTATGCGTCGTGCTAGTTCACAAAAAGCTAAGATTGCCGTCGAACAGGCTGAAACAAGCCTCAAAGAAACACAGGAACGTATTTTTATCGAAATACAAGCCGCCAACAATGAATACCGATTGGCTGTTGAAAATTACTTTACTAGTAAAGAAAATCTGGCTTTAGCCACCAGAATTAAAGAGAAAAATCAAACGAAATACTTTGAAGGCCTTGCGAGTTCATTTGAGTTTCGCGAAGCTCAGTTACAACTATTCAGTGCTCAAAACAACTACATTAAATCAATTCAAAATGTAGTGGAGAAAAAATTAAATTTAGAGACCCTTCTTAACACTTCCCAAAAATAAAAATTATGAAAAATTCAATTATAACCTTTAGTCTCTCACTTTTGTTATTTGCTTGTGGACAAAACAAGGAGGAAATAAAAACGGTAAATCAAACGCCTTCAAATCTTGAGGAACTAAAGCTTCAGAAAAGTAATTACACAGCGCAGATCAATTCATTAAATCAAGAATTGAAAGAAGTTGATGAAGCCATTAAATCACTTACGGGAACTGAAAAAAGAACCTTGGTGACTGCTTTTCAAGCCACGTCAAAAGTGTTTAATCACACCGTAGATGTTCAAGCCAATATCAAGACAAGACAAAATCTTTTACTTGCTCCTGAATTTGGAGGACGTTTGGAACAAATTTTAGTTCAAGAAGGTCAAGAGGTCAAAAAAGGAACTCTTCTTGCAATAATTGATGATGCAGGGCTTCAAGATCAACTGGACCAAATGAAACTTCAATTGGAATTGTCCAAAACTACTTTTGAGCGAACTCAACGTTTGTGGGATCAAAAAATTGGTTCAGAAATGATGTATTTAGAAGCGAAAACACGCTATAAAACACAGCAAAAGCAAGTTGATCAAATGAGAGAACAACTTTCTAAAACAAAAATATACGCTCCTTTTAATGGCGTTATCGATGAAATTACAGCAAGAAAAGGAGAAACTGTTGCTCCTGGAACGTCTCCGATTTTAAGAATAGTAAATCTGAACAAAATGTACATTGAATCTGATGTCCCTGAAAACTATTTAAAAAATATTACGAAAGGAAGTAAAGCAACGGTTACGATACCCGTACTTAATGAAACTCAAAACACTGTGATTCGTCAAACAGGAAATTTCATACAACCCAGCAACAGAACTTTTAGGATTGAGGCCCCATTGGACAACCCAACTGGACTGATCAAACCAAATCTCAATGCGCGCCTCAGTGTGATTGACTATTCCAATCCAGAAGCCATCATGGTACCTCTTAGAGTAATTAGAGAAAATGCTAAAGGAGAAACTTTTGTTTTTGTTTTAAATACTCCTGAAGAGAATGATGGGTACACTACAGCTCAACACTTTGTTCGTTTAGGAAAATCTCAAAATGAAATGGTTGAAATAATTGAAGGAATCAACGCTAATGACCTTGTTGTAGATGAAGGCGTTAGTCTTTTGGTTGATGGTCAAAAAGTAACTCGAATTGAACAATAATGGCAAAATCAATGAAAACACCAAACACTAAAGAGTTTCTTTTTGCCTCATGGGCGATTGATCACAAAACCGTGGTTTATGTGATCATGGCAATATTTTTCATTTTAGGAGTAAGCTCCTATTTTAATATGCCACGAGAAACTTTTCCTGAAATTAATGATACCAAAGTTTTTGTCAGTACAATTTATCCTGGAAATACTGCTGAAGATATTGAAAGAACCGTTACAGACCCATTAGAAGAAGCACTAAAAGGAGTTCCCAATTTAGTCGAAATACGATCTACCTCATCTGAAGACTTTTCAGTAATTGATGTTGAATTTGATGAAAATATCTCTATTGATGATGCCAAACAAAAAGTAAAAGATTTAGTAGATGGTATCACCTCTGGTGCTGACTGGCCTGTGTTTAACAACGCAAAAGTTGAGCCTAATATTTTTGAATTAGACTTTTCCGAATTACAACCTATTTTGAATATTAGTTTGCATGGAGATTATCCCATCGAGCAATTAAAGATATATGCTGAACTTTTAGAAGGTCAAATTGAACAATTGCCTCAAATCAAAGAGGTCAATATTCGAGGAATTCAAGTTTTTGAAGTTGAAGTTGCTGTGGATATTTACAAAATGACAGCGGCTAAAGTTTCTTTCAATGATATCTTAAACGCTATTTCTAGAGAAAACACTACCATATCAAGTGGAAATATTGTGAGTGGTGGTCAAAGAAGAACACTTCGTCTTACGGGAGAAATTAAAGATCCTGAAGCCTTAAAATCTTTTGTAGTAAAGACAGATAACGGTCCCGTATATCTTGGTGATCTTGCTGAAATAAAATTTAAAGAAAAGGAAAAAACTTCCTTTGCCCGTTCGTTTGGAAAAAAAGCTGTCCTCCTAGATGTGGTTAAAAGAGGGGGTAAAAACTTAGTAATAGCCTCTCAAGAAATTAAAGCATTAGTCGCAGAGCCTCAAAAGATTGGTTTACCCTCCAATTTAGAAATAAAGGTTTCCAATGATCAATCCAATTTAACCCTAAACCAGGTAAGTGAATTGGTGAACAGCATTATTTTTGGAGTAATCCTAGTAGTGACAGTTCTCATGTTCTTCCTTGGTTTCCGAAATGCATTATTTGTAGGATTTGCGATTCCTATGTCCATGTTTATGTCCTTTATGATATTATCTGCATTGGGATATACGCTAAACACCATGGTGCTTTTCGGTCTTGTTATGGGATTAGGAATGCTAGTTGATAATGGGATCGTGGTGGTAGAAAATGTCTATCGTCTAATGGAAAAAGAAGGGATGTCCAGAATTGCTGCTGCTAAAGCGGGTATAGGTGAAATTGCTTTTCCCATTATTGTTTCTACAGCGACAACTATTGCTGCCTTCCTGCCTCTTGGAGCCTGGCCAGGACTTATGGGAGAATTTATGATCTATTTCCCCATCACATTGTCAGTTGTTTTAGGTTCTTCTTTGGTTGTTGCCATCTTCTTCAATTCGATGCTTGTGTCTCAGTTTATGGAGATCACCGAACGTGAAATAAGCACAAAAAGTTTATGGAGAATCACCTTTTTTATGGGCACACTAGGAATCCTCCTTTTATTTGGATCTCCTACGGTTCGCATTTTTGGGAACATAATGGTATTGATTCCAATACTATTCTGGCTCTACAAGTATTTTATCAAAAAAATGTCACAATCTTTCCAAGATAATTTTCTTGTAAGTCTAGAGAATGGGTACCGCCGATTCTTGTCATATGCTCTAAGTGGATATAAGCCTTTTGCATTTCTTGGAGGTACATTCTTTCTTTTATTTACCTCATTTGCTTTGATGGGTATTTTTCCTCCTAAAGTGGAATTTTTTCCTGATAATCAACCTCAACAAATATTTGTTTTTATTGAATATCCAGAGGGAACTACAATTTCTAAAACCAATGCAACGACTAAACGCATCGAAAAAGAAATTTTAGATGTGATGGCTGGAGCTACATACAATAAAAATGGAGCTAATATTCTAATAGAATCAATGGTAGCTCAAGTTGGAGAAGGTGCAGGTAATCCACAAATTGATAATGGTAATACTAACGAGCTTCCCAACAAAGGAAAGATTACCCTAACCATGCAAGAGTTTAAATTCCGAGAGGGTGTTTCTAGTGAGTCCTTCAGAGAAGAAGTGCAACAAAAATTATTAGGAAAATTTCCTGGCGTTGCTATTTCGGTTGAAAAAGATGCCAAAGGACCACCAGCTGGATATCCTGTTACTATTGAAATTACAGGAAAAGACTATTTAGGATTAATCCAAACTGCAGAAACGATGAAAGAGTATTTGAATCGTGTAAATATCTCTGGAGTGGAAGAACTTAAGATTAATGTAAATAAAAATAAGCCTGGTTTGGAATTGACTGTAGACAGACAGAAAGCGGGAGAACTTGGTGTGTCTGCAGCTCAAGTAGGGCAACTTTTAAGAACCTCATTGTTTGGGTCTAAAGCAGGAATTTTCAAAAAGGATGGAGATGATTATGATATTAATGTTCGTTTTAATCAAGCCAATAGATACGATAATAATGCGTTGTTCAATCAAAACATCATTTTTAGAGATCCCGCAAATGGCCGTATCAAGGAAATCCCAATTTCCTCGTTAATCCAACAAGAAAAAAAGAACAGTTTTAGTGCCATAAAACACAGACAGCTCAACAGAGTAGTCACACTGTATTCTTCTGTACTTGCAGGATATAATGCAAATGCCGTTGTAGATAATGTAAAAGAGGCGCTCAGCCAATATAAACTCCCCGAAGGAGTAAACTTTAAATTTTCAGGTGAAATTGAAGAACAGGAAAAAAACATGTCCTTCTTGTCAAAAGCGTTGGCAAGTGCTCTAGGGTTAATTTTGTTGCTCCTCGTTTTCCAATTTAACTCTATCTCAAAACCACTTATCATTTTACTTTCTATTTTCTTGAGTTTTACTGGAGTATTTTTAGGATTAATGGCTTTCCAAATGCCTTTTGTGATTTTAATGACCATGATGGGAATCATAGCCTTGGCAGGTATTGTCGTAAATAATGGGGTCGTTTTATTAGATTATACCCAATTACTCATTGATCGAAAAAGTGAGGCTGAAAAATTAGCAGAAGGAGAAATGTTAAGTAAAAAATTAGTTACTGAAGCTATTGTTGAGGGAGGAACTGCTCGTCTAAGACCTGTAATTCTTACCGCTATCACAACAGTATTGGGATTAATACCATTAGGAATTGGTTTAAATATTGACTTTTTCTCATTATTCTCTGAATGGGATCCTAAGATTTATGTTGGAGGAGATAATGTAGTCTTCTGGGGACCCTTGGCTTGGACAGTGATTTTTGGATTAACATTTGCCACCTTTTTGACCTTGGTAATTGTACCTTCTACCTTCTCTATTGTTTACTCTATAAAACTTTGGTTTAAAAGAGTTTTATAAAGAAATCAAATTCCTGAGGTTCAAGCCTCAGGAATTTTTATTTTTACAGCACATTAAGAAACCATGTATAGAACGCATCACTGTGGAGAACTCTCCCTGGAACATTTAAATCAATCCGTAACACTATCGGGCTGGGTTCAAAAAAATAGAAACAAAGGATTTATTATTTGGACTGATCTAAGGGATCGTTATGGAATTACACAATTAATTTTTGACGAAGAACGAACCCCCAAAGGAGTTTTTGAAAAAGCACAAGGCTTGGGGAGAGAATTCGTGATTCAAATTCAGGGAACTGTCATCGAAAGAGAATCCAAAAACGCCAATATGAGTACAGGTGATATTGAAGTTCTAGTAGATAACTTAAGCGTATTGAACGCTTCAAAAACACCCCCTTTTACCATTGAGGACAAAACAGATGGTGGAGAAGAATTGCGGATGCAATATCGCTATTTAGACATTCGAAGAAGCGCTGTAAAAGAAAAATTAATGTTTCGTTCTCAAGTGTCAATGGCCGTTCGAAATTACTTGACAGAAGCTGGATTTATTGACGTTGAAACTCCTTATTTAATAAAATCTACTCCAGAAGGAGCACGTGATTTTGTTGTTCCCTCTCGAATGAATGAAGGCCAGTTTTATGCCTTACCTCAATCCCCCCAAACCTTCAAACAATTATTGATGGTGGGAGGAATGGATAAGTATTTCCAGATTGTTAAATGTTTTCGAGATGAAGATTTAAGAGCGGATAGACAACCCGAATTCACTCAAATTGATTGTGAAATGACCTTTGTTGAACAAGAAGATATCTTAACTCAATTTGAAGGCTTAACACAACATTTATTAAAAAGTATAAAGGGAATCGAACCCAAACCCTTTCCAAGGCTATCTTATGAAGAAGCGATGAAAACCTATGGAAATGATAAACCCGATATCCGTTTTGGAATGACCTTTTGTGAACTTAATGACCTGGCACAGGGCAAAGGTTTTGGTGTTTTTGACAGCCAAGAATTAGTAGTGGGAATCTCGGTTCCGCAAGCGGCTGAAATGACAAGAAAAGAAATTGATGGCTTGATTGATTGGGTAAAACGTCCTCAGATTGGAGCTAAAGGATTAATTTGGGTAAAATGTAATGCCGATGGAAGCTATAAATCTTCCGTAGATAAGTTTTTCAATGGTAATGATTTAGCACAGTGGGCAGAGCGTTGTAATGCCAAGGCAGGGGACTTAATTTTAGTCCTTTCGGGAGATACCCTTACCACAAGAACACAATTGAGCGCGCTCCGAATGGAATTAGGAGAACGCCTCGGGTTGAGAAAACCAGAAGAATTTGCCCCACTTTGGGTAACCGATTTTCCTTTATTGGAATGGGACGAAGAGAGCAAGCGCTACCATGCCATGCACCACCCTTTTACTTCTCCAAAACCCGAACAGTTAGAATTATTGAAAACCAATCCAGGAGCCGTAAAAGCCAATGCCTATGATTTGGTTTTAAATGGAAATGAAATTGGTGGAGGTTCAATTCGAATTCACGACCAAGCCCTCCAATCTCAAATGTTTGATTTATTAGGTTTTTCTAAAGAAGAAGCTCAAGCTCAATTTGGCTTTTTGATGGATGCTTTCCAATTTGGAGCACCCCCACACGGTGGAATAGCCTTTGGTCTTGATCGCTTGGTTGCCATTTTGGGAGGGGAAGAAACCATTAGAGATTTTATTGCATTCCCCAAAAACAATAGCGGCCGTGATATTATGATTGATGCCCCTGCAGCAATAGATCCAACTCAATTGGAAGAATTATCCTTAAAATCTACTGTTACTCATAAGGACGCATAGAAATCATGAAACTTCTCTTACGGATTTTATTTTTTATACTATTAGGAGCTTTAGCCACTGGAATGTATTACAAAAATAAAATTGACTACAGCCAAGGAGAACGCATAATCGGATTTACTGTTTTGGCAGGAGCTTTTATTTATTTACCTCTTTTTTTATACCACCATTGGAAAGGAAAACGTCTTCAAGATTACACCATGAGTGAGGAAAATATAAAAAAAATGAGAGAAAAATAGAGTTTATCTTATTCTGCATCATTACAAAAATCAGTAAATAATTTCAATATAAAAAACGAAAAATATTGATAATCAAAGCCTTTGGTAAATAAAAAATGTTAAAAAGTAATTTGGAATAGATTTTAAGCTTACCTTTGCAGCATAATTAATAAAATAAACAATGACTGGTACAGTTAAATTTTTCAATGAAGCTAAAGGATTTGGTTTCATCACAAACGATGAGTCTGGAGAAGACGTATTCGTTCACATTTCAGCCCTAAACGGCGTGACCCTTAGAGAAGGAGCAAAAGTAGAGTATGTAGAAGAAGATGGTAAAAAAGGGAAGCAAGCTTCCAGCATCACCGTATTATAATTTATATATTATTACTAAGACTTAAGCGTTTCAGAGATGAAACGCTTTTTTTATTTCCTTTTTTTAGCAAAAAAAGTATCCAATAATGCTTTAGCTTCCTCGGCCATGAGTCCCCCATTTACCTTAGTTTTGGGATGAAGCGTTAAGGCAGCTTGCTGAAAGCCTCTTTTGGAATCGGTCGCTCCATAAACCACACGGTCTAATTGGCTCCATCTTAAGGCACCTGCACACATTACACAGGGCTCCAAAGTCACATAAAGTGTACAATCTATTAAGTATTTTCCATTTAAATGATTAGCGGCAGCGGTAATGGCTTGCATTTCAGCATGCGCTGTAACATCGTGAAGGCGCTCGGTTAAGTTGTGTGCACGCGCTATTATTCTTTGCCCCACAACCACAACGGCACCCACGGGGATTTCATCCGCTAATGCGGCTTTTTCAGCCTCAATCAAGGCTTGTTTCATAAAAAACTGATCATCTAATTCCATGTTCAAAAATACAAATTCCGAAGGCATGTGATAAATTTGCTTTTGCCTTACCTTTACAAGATGTCAGAAAATCGTTTTGCTTCCATACAAAACCCCGAAGAATTGAGGAGACTTTCCAAAAAAGAACTCCCCGATTTTGCAACTGCTTTACGAAAAGAAATTATCCATGCCTTGGCAAAAGGAGAAGGACACTTAGGCTCTAGTCTTGGGACAGTTGAATTGACCGTAGCACTGCATTATTGTTTTGATACTCCTAAGGATGTTTTGATTTGGGATGTGGGGCATCAAGCCTATGGCCACAAAATGTTGACTGGAAGAAAAGCTGCCTTTGATCACCTTCGCCAAGAGGGAGGAATCAGCGGATTTCCAAAAAGAGAAGAAAGCCCTTATGACGCTTTCGGTACAGGTCATGCAGGAACGGCTATTTCTGCTGCTTTAGGGATGGCGTTGAGTTCAACCCTAAAAGGCGAAAACAAACAACATATTGCAGTAGTTGGAGATGCTTCCATTGCAAACGGGATGGCTTTTGAGGCCCTTAATCATTTAGGAACTACTCAAGCCAATGTATTGGTCATTTTGAATGACAATACTATGGGAATAGACCCAAGTGTGGGTGCATTAAAACACTATTTTGAAACCGTAAAAAAAGAACATCCTGATACCCCCAACTTTTTTGAATCTCTCAATCTGGATTATTCTGGACCAATAGACGGGCATAATATGAAAGAATTGCTGCAACTTTTTGAACAACAAAAGAAAATACAAGGTCCGAGAATTATTCATTTAGTGACCACAAAAGGAAAAGGACTTCCTATTGCTGAAAATGAGCAGGTAACCTACCATGCGCCTGGAAAATTTGATCCACTTACTGGAAAACTAAGCATTCCACAAGCACATCAAAAATTAAAATTTCAAGATGTCTTTGGTCAAACACTACTCCACTTAGCAAAAACAAATGAAAAAATTGTAGCCCTTACCCCTGCGATGCCAACAGGAAGTGGTCTAGTGAAAATGATGGATGCCTTCCCCTCAAGATGTATTGATGTGGGGATTGCTGAGCAACATGCAGTAACCCTTGCTGCAGGAATGGCTGCCGAGGGAATGCTCCCCTTTTGTGTGATCTATTCTACCTTTTTACAACGCGCCTACGATCAAGTTATTCATGATGTCGCTTTACAAAATTTAGGCGTTGTTTTTTGTATAGATCGTGCTGGAATTGTAGGACATGACGGTCCTACTCACCATGGTGTTTTTGATATTGCCTTTTTACGCTGTATTCCTAATTTAGAAATTGCTACTCCCAGAGATGCACAAACGCTTCAAAATCTTTTATATACAGCACAACTTGGAATAAAACACCCCCTTGCCATTCGATATCCTAGAGGGTTTAGTGAACAAACCAAACTTACTACCCAATTTGAAAAAATTAATTGGGGAAAAGGGCAACTGCTGAAAGAAGGGACTAAACTTGCAGTACTATCCTTTGGTACCTTAGCCAAGGTAGTAAGTGAAACCTTAAAAAATATAGAGGAAACTAATGCTATTGCTCATTATGACATGTGCTTTGTAAAACCCCTTGACGAAGAATTACTTCACACTATTTGCAAAACCTTTAAAGCAATTATGGTTTTTGAAGAAGGAAGTAGTAGTGGAGGTGCAGGAAGTGCAATTCTTGAATTTGCAGCTCAACAAGGATATCACCTTCCCATTCAGTTAGAAGGAATCCCAGACCAATTTATTTCACACGGAAATACACTGTTTTTACATGAAAAATTAGGGTGGAACGCTGAGGGAATCTCAAAAAAAATTAGCCTGTTATTAAATAAAATAGAATGACGCCAAACCCTGTCCAAGGGTTTTATATATTTAACCTATGAGTAATCAAAAACGCCTTTTCTTGTTAGATGCCTTCGCCCTTATCTTTAGAGGCTATTATGCATTCATCAAAAACCCAAGGATCAACTCCAAAGGAATGGATACCTCTGCCATTATGGGATTTACCAATTCCTTATTGGATGTAATCAAAAGAGAAAAACCCGACCATCTTGCTGTATGTTTTGATAAAGGAGGGTCTGTAAGTCGAACAGAACTCTTTACTGATTATAAGGCCAACAGAGACGAAACTCCAGAAGCCATTCGTATTGCGGTACCCTATATCCAACAGATTTTAAAGGCCATGCATATTCCTGTAATTGAGAAAGCAGGATTTGAAGCTGATGATATTATTGGAACACTAGCCAAACAAGCTGAAAAAGAAGATTTTCAAGTTTTTATGGTTACTCCTGATAAGGATTTTGCACAATTGGTTTCAGAAAATATCTTTATGTATCGCCCTGCAAGAATGGGAAATGGAATCGAAATTTGGGGAATACCAGAGGTTCAAGAAAAGTTTGAAATTGAACGTCCAGAACAGGTCATTGATTATTTAGGAATGATGGGAGATGCCGTAGATAATATTCCGGGCTTACCAGGAGTAGGAGATAAAACTGCAAAAAAGTTTCTGAAAGAATACGGCAGTATGGAGGCGCTCCTAGAAAACACCCATGAAATCAAAGGAAAACTCAAAGAAAAAATTGAGGCTAACAAAGAATTAGGTCTTTTATCAAAAGAATTAGCCACCATATTACTAGACGTTCCTGTCACCTTTGAAGCTGAATCCTATGCGTTAACAAGTCCCGATGAGCAAGCGGTAAGTAGCCTTTTTGAAGAATTGGAATTCCGTAGAATGGCTGAAAATTTCAAAAAGATTTTTAGTCCTCCAGGAGCTGTTGAAGCAACCCCTAAAGGAAAAGTACCCGCCAAACCTTCAGCAGAAGGACAACAATTTGATCTGTTTTCCGCTCCAGGGAGTGGAACCGTGACAGAAAGTAGTGTTGATGAACGAAAAAGTTTAAAAACAAAAGATCACTTTTATCAACATGTCAATTCTAAATTGGCAGCTACTCAACTTTTAAAAGAATTATTACAGCAAAAAAGTGTCTGCTTTGATACAGAAACCACTTCATTAAATGCTTTAGAAGCCGAATTAGTAGGAATTGCATTTTCGTGGACCAAAGGAAAGGGCTATTATTTAGTACTCCCTGAAAATAAAGATGAAGTGCTTGAGATTTTAACTCCTTTTAAAGCCTTTTTTGAACACCCTGAGATTGAAAAAATAGGGCATAATTTGAAATATGATCTCAAAGTTCTTCGTAATTATGATATTCAGGTCAATGCTCCTTTATTTGATACGATGATTGCGCATTATTTGATCAATCCCGATATGCGTCATAATATGGATATTTTGGCCGAAACCTATTTGAATTATTCGCCACAATCCATCACTGAACTCATTGGAAAAAAAGGAAAGAATCAAGGGACAATGAGAGAGGTTCCTATCGAACAACAGACTGAATATGCTGTGGAAGATGCAGACATTACCCTTCAACTGAAAGAATATTTTCAAGAAGAGATGACCACTGCTAAAACTTTAGAGTTATATCAAAAAGTTGAACTGCCTCTAGTTTCTGTTTTGACTAGTATGGAATGTGAGGGTATCAATTTGGATGTTCCTTTTTTAAAAACCCTATCGGTTAGTTTAGCAGAGGATATTAAAAAACTTGAAACAACTATTTTTGAAATTGCTGGCGAAACCTTCAATTTGGCCTCTCCAAAACAATTAGGTCTTATCCTGTTTGAGAAATTGAAATTGGTAGAGAAGCCCAAGAAAACAAAAACAGGACAGTACTCAACCGCAGAAGATGTGTTATCGTATTTAGCCAAAGAACATCCAATCATAGCAGATATTTTGGATTGGCGCTCGCTTCAAAAACTACAAAACACTTATGTGGAGGCCCTCCCAAACGAGATTAATCCTAAAACTGCTAGAGTACATACTGTATATAATCAAGCCGTAGCAGCTACTGGGCGCTTGAGTAGTAATAATCCTAATTTGCAAAATATCCCTATCAGAACAGAACGTGGGCAACAAGTGCGAAAAGCCTTTATTCCTAGAGATGAAAATCATGTCCTAATGGCAGCGGATTATTCCCAAATAGAATTACGGATCATCGCCGCACTAAGTAAAGACGAAGGGATGCTTTCTGCCTTTCAAAATAATGAAGACATTCACCGAGCTACTGCTGCAAAAGTGTTTAACGTCGCTTTAGAAGAAGTTACAAGAGAACAACGTAGTAATGCTAAAACTGTGAATTTTGGAATTGTTTATGGTGTATCAGCTTTTGGTTTGAGTCAGCAAACCAATCTGAACCGTTCCGAGGCAAAAGAACTGATTGAAACGTATTATGCAACCTATCCTAAATTGAGAGCTTATATGCAAGATCAAGTTGATTTTGCTAGGGAAAATGGTTATGTTGCTACAGTTCTAGGAAGAAGGCGGTATTTGAAAGATATAAATTCTCAAAATGCGATTGTTCGAGGAGCTGCTGAACGTAATGCCGTTAACGCACCCATACAGGGAAGCGCAGCAGATATTATTAAATTGGCAATGATCGCTATTCAAAGACGTTTACACACTGAAAGCTGGAAATCCAAAATGCTGCTTCAAGTCCATGATGAACTGGTTTTTGACGTCCCCAAGGATGAAATAGAACCTCTTAAAGAGATGGTAAAAAACGAAATGGAAAACGCATTTGAGATAAATGTTCCTTTGGTTGTCGATATCGGAATTGGAAACAATTGGTTAGAAGCACACTAGAAAAATTATCGTTGCTTCACACACTATCAGAAAATTAGAATAAAAAATTTTTCCAAAGTAATTTATAATTGTACATTTGCAGCCCGTTGGAACAATTTTCGACGGATAAAATTATTTATTGTGAATACATTAAGTTATAAAACAATTTCTGCCAACGCCAACACTGTCAACAAAGAGTGGGTTGTAGTAGATGTAAAAGATCTTCCTTTAGGAAGAGTTTCGGCAATTATCGCTAATTTTTTACGTGGTAAATACAAAACCAATTATACTCCTCATGTGGACTGTGGTGATAACGTTGTTGTCATTAATGCAGCTCATGTAACTTTGAGTGGAAACAAATGGGAACAAAAGGAATACATTCGTCATACAGGATTTCCTGGTGGACAGCGTATCCTTACTGCAACACAATTGCATAACAAAAAAGATACTCGTCTTGTAGAAAATGCAGTACGTGGAATGCTTCCTAAAAACAAATTAGGTGCTGATCTATTCAGAAACTTACGTGTTTACAACGGTGCAGAGCACCAACAAGAAGCACAAAATCCAAAAACCATTAACATAAACGACTTTTTATAATGGATACTGTTCATACTATTGGCCGTCGTAAAACCTCAATCGCTCGTATATTTGTGAGTGAAGGAAAAGGTTCAATCACGGTTAACCAAAAAGATTATACAACGTATTTTCCTACTCCTACCTTACAATACAAAATCCAACAGCCTTTTTTATTAACCAATACAGAAGGGAACTACGATTTAAAAGTAACGGTTAAAGGTGGAGGATCTAATGGTCAGGCAGAAGCGGTACGTCTTGCAATTTCAAGAGCGCTTTGTCAAATCAACGAAGAGCACCGTACAGAATTAAAACCAGAAGGTTTATTGACGCGTGATCCACGTATGGTTGAACGTAAAAAGTTTGGTCAAAAGAAAGCAAGAAAAAAATTCCAATTCTCAAAACGTTAATTGGTACTCGTTTTGCCTCGTGCAAAACAAAGTTCATTCATTTATTAATAATAAACCAGTTGCTTAAACCGCTAAGGCGGATGTTAGTTTAGCATCTAAACAAGAATAAAATCTTGTTGCTATACAAAAGGAACGTAAACTAAAACACAATGGCAAAACCAGAAGTAAATGACCTGTTAAACGCAGGTGTCCATTTCGGTCACTTAACTCGTAAATGGAATCCAAACATGGCTCCTTATATCTATATGGAGCGAAATGGTATTCATATCATTAATCTTTACAAAACTGCTGCAAAGATTGAAGAAACTAATGAAGCCTTAAAAAAGATTGCAGCCTCAGGAAGAAAAATCCTTTTCGTTGCAACTAAAAAACAAGCGAAAGATATCGTTGCTGAAAAAGCAAAAGCAGTAAACATGCCTTACATCACAGAGCGTTGGCCTGGAGGAATGCTTACAAACTTTGTAACTATTCGTAAAGCTGTAAAGAAAATGGGAGCTATCGATCGTATGAAGAAAGATGGAACCTTTGAAACCCTTTCTAAAAAAGAACGATTACAAGTAAGTCGTCTTCGTGCTAAATTAGAAAAAAACCTAGGGTCAATCACGGATATGACACGTCTTCCAGGTGCATTATTTATTGTCGATACCACACGTGAGCACATCGCTGTAAAAGAAGCTCAAAAATTGAAAATTCCAATTTTTGCAATGGTAGATACCAATTCTGATCCACGTGATGTTGATTTTGTTATACCATCAAACGATGATGCTTCAAAATCAATTGACAAAATTTTAGGTCTTGTAACTGGGGCTCTTGCTGAGGGTCTTCAAGAGCGTAAAAGCGAAAAAGAAGGAACTGCTGCAAGTGATGCAAAAGATATGGAAGCTGCTGCCAAAAAAACTGAAGCTGCCGATGCTGCTGTAGAAAGTGCTCCTAAAGCTGAAGCTGCTCCTGAAGCACCTGTAGAAGCTAAAGACAACGAAGAAAAAAAAGATTAACTCACTTATAAATTAATAGAACTGTGAAAATTACTGCATCTGAAGTAAACAAACTCCGCCAAGCCACTGGAGCGGGGATGATGGACTGTAAAAAAGCACTTGTTGAAGCCGAAGGAGATTTTGACAAAGCTGTAGAAGGTTTACGTAAAAAAGGACAAAAAGTAGCTGCAAATCGTGCCGACAGAGATTCTTCTGAAGGAGCGGTTTTAGCGAAAGTGAATAATGACAACACTAAAGGTGTTATTGTTTCCTTAAACTGTGAGACTGATTTTGTTGCTAAAAACGATTCTTATTTAGCATTAGCCAATGCACTTACTGATTTAGCAATGGGCTGTGACTCATTAGAAAGCTTTTTGGCTTCTGAATTTCAAGGAATGACTGTTGCTGAAAAACTGACTGAGCAAACAGGGGTTATAGGTGAAAAAATCGAAATCGGTGGTTTTGAAATTTTAACTGCTCCATTTGTTGGATCATACATCCACGCTGGAAACAAAATTGCAACCCTAGTAGGTCTTTCTTCTTCCATTGACAATGCTGCAGAAGTTTCTAAAAATGTTGCAATGCAAGCTGCTGCAATGAATCCCATCGCTTTAAATGAAGATGGAGTAGACGCTTCAGTAATTGAAAAAGAGATTGAAATTGCAAAAGATCAATTACGCCAAGAAGGAAAACCAGAAGCGATGTTAGACAATATTGCTAAAGGAAAGATAAAGCGTTTCTTTAAAGACAACACTTTAGTAAACCAAGATTTTATAAAGGACAATAAGGTTTCTGTTGCGGCTTATGTAAAGTCTGCTGGAGATGCTGAAGTTACTGCTTTTGCTCGTGTAGCTTTAGTGTAACTTTAACAAGCCCTTAAATAAAAAAGCATCCAATTGGATGCTTTTTTTATACCTTTCCTTTATGGAAAAACCTAAATGTGACTGGTGTAAAGGAAGCCCACTTTATGAAAAATATCATGATACTGAGTGGGGAGTTCCTCTTTTTGATGAACAAGTGTTATTTGAATTCTTAATACTGGAAACTTTTCAAGCTGGATTGAGTTGGATTACCGTTTTACGAAAAAGAGAAGATTTTAGAAAAGCTTTTGATCAGTTTGATTATAAAAAAATTGCTGCCTATGATTCCTCAAAAGAACAGGAATTACTTCAAAATAGTAAAATCATACGGAATCGGTTAAAGATAAGTGCAACCATTAATAATGCGGAAGCGTTCATGAAAATTCAAAAACAGTACGGGAGTTTTTCAGACTATATCTGGGGGTTTGTTGATGGTAAACCCATTACCAATTCGTTTAAAACCCTAGCGGAAGTCCCTGCAAAAACTCCATTAGCAGAAACCATTAGTAAAGATCTTAAACAAAATGGATTTAAATTTGTTGGACCCACTGTGATTTACGCCCACATGCAAGCTACAGGTATGGTAAATGACCACCTGACAAATTGTTTTCGATATAAAGAAGTTAATTTAAAACGGTAAATCGTCTTCTACTTCATTAGCATCTCCTTTTGCTGGCTCAAAAGCAGTAGGAGGTGGCATAGGGGGCATTTCAGTTGGAGCAGCGCCTTCGCTAGCCTCAATTCGCCATCCTTGAACGGAATTAAAGTATTTGGTTTCACCTTGAGGGTTCACCCACTCACGTCCTCTTAAATTGATTCCAATTTTCACGTTTTGACCTACTTGAAAAGTATTCATTAGGTCACATTTATCTTGGACAAATTCCACTAAAATATGTTGAGGATATTGTTCTTCAGTAGTAACCACTACCTCTCTTTTACGAAACCCATTTGTACCATAGGTTTTCGTTTCATCAATCCATTTTATTTTTCCTGCTACTTCCATAGTTTGTTTTGTATTAAAACAAAAATAACAAATCTTTTTTCGGTCGTCGCTTCAAGTTCAATCAATTTATCAAATTCATGTATATTCGTGTGTAATCCATGTATATGAAGTTGTTTCGCATCTTAAAAAATCAACGAAAAAATAGCGGCTTCCTTTTTGCTTTTATCATTGTGGCCTTGATTTTATGGAATACCAATCTGTTGTTTCAAAACTTGAGTAAAGAACAACGAACCAAGATGGAGCTTTGGGCAATGGCACAAGAGGAATACATCCAAAATCAAAGCTTTAGTAATTTAACTTTTGAAGTCCTTCAACGCTCGGGTATCAATCCAATGATACAAGTTGATGAAAATGATAAAATTCTGGAGATTCGAAATGTTAACTGGGATGAAGCAAAACAGGACTCTACTGCCCTGTATAAAATTCTAGACCAAATAAAAAAAGAAAATGATCCCATATTGATTCAATATAAAAATGATTCGGGGGCCTTAATGATTAATCAAAAACTATATTATGGAAACTCTGAAGTTTTAAAAAAACTTCAATATTACCCTCTTGCTCTTTTGTTAATCATCTTTCTATTTGCTGCTGTTTTATATTTTGTATTCAAAACTGCAAAAATTGCAGAGCAAAATCGTTTATGGGCAGCGATGGCAAAAGAAACGGCTCATCAAATTGGAACCCCATTAACCTCAATGATGGGTTGGATTACCCTGTTGAAGGAAAAACAAAAAAATTCTGAGCCACTCCTAGAAATTGAGAAAGACATCGAACGTCTCAATGTGATAACTGATCGCTTTTCTAAAGTAGGTTCAAATCCCGAGTTGACACTCTCTGATTTAAACGAAACGATTTCTCAAACAGTCAATTACCTTCAAAAAAGGAGTTCTGAATACGTTCAGTTTAAACTAGAACTTCCCAATAACAAGATTACAATTCCTTTTAACACACAATTAATAAGTTGGACTTTAGAGAATCTAATCAAAAATGGCATTGATGCCATGAAAGGAAAGGGAACTCTATGCATTAGCGTTAAAGAACTTGAACAACAAGTTGAAATTCTAATTTCGGATACAGGTACGGGAATGACTAAAGAAGTTACTTCTAAAATTTTTGATCCTGGCTTTACAACAAAATCGCGCGGATGGGGATTAGGTCTTTCCCTAGCAAGACGAATTATTGTTGATTTTCATCAAGGGAAAATTAGTGTTGTAAAATCAACTATTGGTAAGGGAACTCAATTTAAGATAATGTTACTCAAATGATTAAAGTACTTCATCCGCTTGAAAATGTGCAGCAATGGCTTTAGCTGTCTCTTCCATTGTTTCAGGGTCTAGTTTAATTCGTTTTTGAAAAGTAGCATCTTCCATGCTTTGCAATGGAATAAGGTGAACATGAGCATGGGGAACTTCAAGTCCAATAACAGAAAGGGCAACACGCTTGCATGGTATCGTTTTTCTAATTGCTAACGCAACTTTTCTAGAAAAAGACATCAACTGAATATAAGTTGCCTCAGGAAGATCAAAAAATTTATCAATGGCCACTTTTGGAACACACAACACATGTCCTTTTGTCGTAGGTTGAATGTCTAAAAACGCAAAACAGTATTTGTCTTCCGCAACTTTGTAGCTTGGAATTTCTCCTGAAATAATTTTAGAAAAAAGAGTCTCCATTAGGAGCGTGCAATGGAAATAACTTCCAATTCAATATTACCATTGGGAACAGAAATCACAGCAATTTCTCCAACTTTTTTCCCTAATAAACCTTTCCCAATTGGGGAATCTACTGAAATTTTACCTGTTTTTAAATCGGCTTCACTTTGAGCAACTAAGGTATATTTCATTTTTGCTCCGTTTGCATTGTTCTTTACCTCAACCGTTGAAAGCACTAGAACTTTAGAAGTGTCCAGTTCGGATTCATTTATAATACGTGCATTTGCTAAAATATTTTCTGTTTTAGCAATCTGCATCTCCAACATTCCTTGTGCTTCTTTTGCAGCATCATATTCTGCATTTTCACTCAAATCTCCTTTATCTCTTGCCTCTGCAATTGCTTGAGACGCTTTTGGCCTTTCAATGTCTTTTAGGTGATTTAACTCCGCGCGTAGTTTTTTTAAGCCTTCTTCTGTATAATAAGATACTTTACTCATGTTTTCTACGTTTTCTATTATAAACAAAAAATCCTCCAATAGGTGGATTCATAACAAATATAAACAATTGCGACAAGTCCTAATAACATTTTGGTATTCGAGATTTGGAATCATATTAGGTTTATTCCTTTTTTTTAGTTGTGGGAAACCAGAGCTAGAACGAAATCCCTATTTGACTGATGTCCGTTTTCAACGAGAGATTAATTTGAGTCTTCCTTTATACAATCAGTTGAATTTTGTAGGAGGAAGTTATTTAATAGAAAATATAGGGATAAATGGCGTGCTTGTTTTTAACTTAAACGGTAGCTCTTACTTGGCTTGGGAAGCCACCTGTCCCAATCATTTGCCTGAGGCTTGTTCTAAACTGACCATAGAGGGCGTTTTAGTAAATTGTAGTTGTGAAGCCTTTCAATATAGCTTGGCCACAGGCCAACTTCTCAATCCTACAGAAAATTTAAATCCTCCACAAGGATTACTTTTTTATCAAGTCCAAAATTATAATGGTATTTTAAGGGTCAGTAACTAATATTTTAATAAAATGAAGGCCAAAAAAAAGAAGAACAAGTTCAAGAATTTCGGGATTTTGTTTGTAGGATTTTTACTACTTACTAATTTGACTTCAGCTCAACTTTTAGAAATTGATTATAGTAAAGATAAAAGAGAAGAAAGTAGTGTAAGGGTTCATTTTATTCGACAAGGAATCATAGGAGTTTCTAGTTTACAACATCTTGATTTAAGTGCAGAGATTTTTAAAGTCCGGTATGATGGAAAGAAAGATGCTCATCTTTCTTTTACTGTTTTTAGTACACAAACTATTTGGAAAGGAAATAAAACAGATGCCTTGAATACTTTTTCCTTTCTAATGAACCCCATAGGAGGAACCGTAAATGGAACCTTTTTTGCAAGTTATCCTATTTCAAAAACCGAGATTTCAAAATCAAAAGTTGGACTCTCTCTTGGCACAAAATGGATAGAAGGACAGCCTTTACCTGGTTTTAGAAGCAGTACTTTTTTTGATACATTTAGCCGACTAGGATGGATACACCAACGTTTACTTGCTGAGGATGCTCTCCAAAACACTAGTCTTTATTTTTGGAGCTATCCCAACCTAGTGGTTCATCGGTCCAGTCAAGAAAATAGAACTCTTTTTTTTAATGATGAGCTTCCTTCCCTTGCCTATGGGTATGGATTGGAACTTGGCTTAGAATACAATAGTCAATTAAAACTAATTTTAATTGGACAACAATTGGTCAATGCCACTCCTGAAAGTGACTTTGGAAAGTTTGTTTTACGTCTTTCTTTAACCTATCGTTTCTAAAAAGTCAGTGTTACACCGCTTAAGAAATGTATTCCAGCTTGTGGATAGTATCCAGCCCCTTCAATAGTAGTAATTTGTCCCGATGTGGACCAATCATCATCATAGGTGTAAAAATATCCATTGGATTCATACTTGAAATTAAAGATGTTGTTTACTGTAGTTAACCATTGAATTTCTTTAATCCATTTATTTGGTTGCCATGTAAAAACAAAATTTATATCTGAAACAAAATAGGATGGCAAAGTGGAGTTTTCTGAATCAATATTACCCATGTATTGTTTTCCCACGTATTTAGATAATAGTCCAACTTGAAAACGTGTGGAGGGTGCAAATACCAGTGCGTTTCCAGCAACAACTCCGGGGGAATATGCCAACTGTGTTTTTCCAAGGCTTTGTAAAACTCCATCTCTTTTGAAATAAAAGTCTAGGTTTTGATTACTACTCAATGCTAGGTTGGGTTTCAAGAGCCATTGATCTGCCAATTGAATTGTGGCATCCACTTCAAGTCCTACACGACGGCTTTTTCCGACATTTTGACGTATCGGTGCACCTACCTCGTCTATAGCTCCTGTCAACACCAATTGATCCTGGTATTCCATCCAGTATAAATTGGTTTGAACACGTACTTTCTCATTGTTTATTCTCCAACCCAATTCGAAATCATTTAATTTTTCAGGTTTTGGACTTCCATTTTCATAATCGGTACGGTTGGGTTCACGCTGCGCTTTAGCATAGGAGAAATAAATATTCTGCTTTTGAGACAAGGTATAAGTAAGTCCCGCTTTTGGATTAAAAAAGGTGAACTGATCGTCAACATCAAAGTTGTCTGGACCAGAAATAGTTCCTTCTACTTTGTAATCAATTCCTCGAATTTGTAGATCTAAAAATCCAGTAAGCTTTGAACTTAATTGATGTGTCGCTTTAGCAAAAAAACTTCCTTCTGTTTTTACTCCTTGGTTTTCATAAAAACGATGATTTGGAGCACTTGCTCCAATCGTCTGTCCCCAAAGTAAGTTTCCAAAATGATCTCCTATATAACGGCTATAAAGCCCCCCAAAATTGATTGTAGTCTCAGCCGTTTGATAGTTTAATCCTAGAGTTAGTACATAGTAATCATTGTCCAACCATTTTTGGCTAATATTTTCGGTGCTTTCTACCGTGGTTTCCCCTATAGTAAATGGCTGAATTTGGAGATAATCGAATGAAGTGTCTCCACCAAAACTTATGTTTTCGTTATACCAGACATCATTATACTCTTCATAAAATCCGCGTCCGTAAGTATAATTTAATCCCACCGAAGAACTCCAAAAAGCATTTATTTTTTCATCCCAATGAAATTGATAGTGATCTTGGGTGTAATCGTCTACCTGATTGTCATAAAAACCCGTTAAATTCCCATTGTTGTCATAAATTTCGCCTGCTGGATTATAGGTGCGATTGGAAACTAAAGTTTCTGCATCAACTCCATACCAAGATTGATAAGTAATCTCATGCCCTCCAAAAATAAGGGCTTTGATCAAGGTGTTTTCATCTTGAAAAGCGGCTTGAAAAAAATAAGCATCTAGATTGGATGCCGCACGATCTATATATCCATCAGAATTGATTTTTGATAATCTACCTGAAAAAGAAAAATGATCATTTAACATTCCCGTAGAAAACTGAAACGTGTTTTTGAACGTATTGAAACTTCCTAAGCTACTTGAAAGGGAAGAGAATGCATTTTGTTGTATGCCCGATGTTTCTACATTTAAACTGGCTCCAAAAGCAGCTGATCCATTGGTTGAAGTTCCTACACCTCGTTGTAACTGAATTTGTTCGACAGAAGAGGCGAAATCAGGTAAATTCACCCAAAAGGTCCCTTGGGATTCAGCATCATTGTAAGGAATTCCGTTTAAAGTTACATTTACACGTGTTGCATCACTTCCACGAACACGAATCCCTGTATATCCAATCCCCGCCCCTGCATCACTTGTCGTTACTACTGCAGGTAAATAATTTAATAAAATCGGAATGTCTTGTCCTAAATTTCTGGAGGCAATATCCTTTTTTGAAACATTTGTAAAGGTGACTGGAGTATTGTCTTTTGCTTTAATTCCTGTCAATTTCACTTCTTCCAGTGTAATCGTGGAAAGCGAATCTTGATCTTTAAAACTGACTTGTGATTGATTCTGGGCTTGAAGTCCAATAGAACTTGCCAACAGTAAAAAGCTTAATCGTAATGTTTTCATTCGAATAATATTTATTCAAATAAAAGGGGTGATTATTCTTGGTTAAAAAAATTAGTAAAAATTATCTTCCCTTGGCAGCATTACCTGCCCAGGTTCAATGGGTGTGATCTCAGCCTTGCGGCACCCCTTTGAGATTGGTGGCAAATATAAATAAAAAGGTCTTGATTATCGAATTAAATCTGCTACTGTTTTTACAGGATGAAAAGTATCTGAAGGGAGTTCTATAAACAAGGTATTCCACTGTGCCATTCCTCCGTTCCAGAGTCCAGGCCATTCAAGGATTTTGATTTGGTTATTCTCTAGTGTTTTACTACTCACCATGAAGCGTTGTTCGTCTCTAAAATCATAAAGTGAAAATTTCTCTCCCTTAAAATCAGTAATACCACAAACCATAATCACAGGATTAAAATGTGTACTTCCTTCAATGGCGTTAACATGTTCAGGAGTTGAGGAGTCTAATTCTACCCCTTCAATAATTTGTAAACTTTTCCCTCTTGCTTCTGTTTTCCAAAATGGTCCTCCCCCCTTGGCTCCTTTATTTGGTATCATCCCACAGATTCTTAATGGGCGATTCAAATAATCATAAAGTGCTTGATACTTAAGCTTAGTTTCTGCTTTAATGGTATATTCTGAATCAAAATGCTCCCGAATGAAACTCGCAACTTCCTCTAATTTTGATTCCTCTTTTAATGAAACTAAAGCATGTAGATGCTTAAAAGCCTCTTCTTGAATTGTTAGTAGTTTCCCAGCTAAAATCTTTTGCCATCGCTTACTAGAATCATTGTTCTCACCTACTAAAACGTTGTCTATGTTTTTTACCCAAACACAATCTGCCTCTAGTAAATTTAAGTTTTCTAAAAGTGCTCCATGCCCTCCTTTTCTAAAATCGATAGCGCCTTCAATATTCCTGCCCCAATCATTATTCTCATCAATATATGGAGTGTCTGTCAATCGATTTTGAAACGAATATTCAACCGTCAAAAATTCATTCACTTCTTTACGCAACGAAGTTCTAAATTGCTCTTCAGCGATTTTAAATAGATCTCTGTGTTCTTTTGAAATAGTAAAATGTAAATGAACAGGACCTTTTGAATCAATTACGGCTATAGCCTCCTCCAATTGCGCATGAAATGAAGTTAACTCTTGTCCAGTTTCGTCATTAAAGAAAGGAATTAACGCTTTAGGAAGCTGAGGGAATTGAAGCTGTTCGTCAAATAATAGCACCTCCACAAAAGCATTAAAAAAACCTTCGGGAGTACTTACATCTTTAAATTCCTCCAATGAAATTTGAGCTTGAACCGTAGCAAAAAAAGGTAATTTTTTTAATTGATTATACAGCTTTTCTACAGCCATTCCTTTTGTAGACTCCAAATACGAATCAAAATTAAAATCTGGGTCCTTTTTTGCATTCCAGTACTGATAAAAAGGATCAAACATACGACTAGCTGCTCCAGAAGCTGGGATAAACTTTATCCAATTTTTGGTTCCGTTTTGATTATTAAAAAAAGTAAGCGATTCTTCTTCCTCTTTAGTGCTGAGTTTAGTAATGCCTTCATTCTCTAGTGTTGCCGGAAAAATTCCTGAAAGTAATGGAGTTCCTCTTTGTAAATAATCCCATTGGCGTTGAACTAACTCAACCGATCGGCCTTCAACTTGTAGTTTTTTTTGATCTTCTGTTGTTATCATTTAATTCTTGGGGTATTTATAGATTCAAGTACTCCAATGGCATCTTCCATTCTTTGTTCGTGTGTTCCTTTTAGGTGAGTGTAAGGCACTTGCTTTTCTTTTAAAATATTTTCGAAATGAGTAAGCATAGAAGTTCGTTGTTCTGGTCGATCTCTAAGATCATCTGCTTCCCAAGGAACATCAATATGTGTTAAAAAATAATAATCATATTTCAATTCACTCCCCCAAGTTTTCAGTTGTGGATCACAATATCCATCAAAATGTGTTTCTGACCAAACTTGAGTCACTAAAATATTTGTATCACAAAAAAGAAACCGCTGTGCTTCTGACAGCGCTTTATTTTCACTATCCAACTGTCCTTTAGCGATGACTAATAGATCTTCTAGAGTACATACTTCTTGAGTTGTATCCCATTTTTTTTGCAAATAATCTCTAGCAAATTCAGGCACATAACTGCTGTCGTAATACGTAGCCAAAGCCTTTGCAAGTGTTGTTTTTCCTGTTGATTCAGGGCCAAACAAAACTATCCTTAAGCAATCTGATTGCTGCTGTTTAAGATTTTTTTCCATTGGACATAACCAAAAATTGCAATAATTGTAAAGATAAGATACTGAATACTTGTTAGGCCTAATTCTTTGTACAAATAAAGTGGGACAGAAATAAGGTCACCCACTATCCAAAAAAGCCAATGCTCTACTTTTTTTCTAGCCATTAGCCACATTCCTACAAAAAAGAGGGCAGTGGTAAAAGTATCAATCGGTGCTGTCCAATCTTTCCATTTGTCAAATAGAACATAGATTCCTCCAACCAACAGTAGTATGATCATAAAGAGAATAAACCACCCTCGTTGTTCTTTTTTATTCATTCTTGCTATGGGATGTTCTATTTTCCCTTCCTTCTTTCGAGTCCAAAAATACCATCCATATATACTCATGATAAAGTAGTAAGCATTAATCATGAAATCTCCAATCAAGCCAGCCTGTAGTAATAAATAAACAAAGATTCCAGTAGAAATCAAGCCTGTTGGATACACCAAGATATTCTCTTGTTTTGCAAACCAAACACTTGCCAGTCCCAAAATAACAGCAACACTCTCTAGAGTGATGTGTGTAATAGAATAGCTCTCATAAGGAGCAACTAAAAATTCAAAAATCGGGTTCATACTGGCTACGGTCTCCTTTAACTAGTTTAATTTGTAAAATAACGGCATCCTCTTTTTCAAAAACCGCTTTAATTTCAGGAATTAAAAAAGTCATTAAATCATCAAAATCGCCGTATATCTGGGTGCTTAATGGGTTTTCTAAAACCGTGAATTTAGATTCCCGAATAGATTTTATAAAGCTTTTAATTGTAGGAATAAAATCATCTTTCAATGGAGTTAAAGTAAGTTCTGCTGAGAGTTTCATGCTTCTATTTTATTGGTGTTGCTATGGTTAAACAATAATTGTTATAATAACGGAAATCTAGTTCATATTCCCACTTTTTCTCATCGTGAAAAATAGAACCTGATCCCTTTTTAGCTAAAGAATCAAAAGGTGCAATTAATAACTGCGTGTTAAAATGTACCCCCGCTTTTTTATAGGCTTTATAAAGAGCCTCCTTTGCTGTCCAAATTTGTGTGAGGTATTGAATGTCTGTTTGCTGTATACTATCTTTTGCTTCCTCTTTATGTAAAAACCTTGGCGCTATATTCTTTATCTTTTCTTGATAATGCTCTAAATCAATTCCAACTGGTTTTGAGGATAAAACAACTGCTGCAATATTTTTGGTGTGAGATATAGAGAGATATCTTCCATCCGTCAAAAAAGGAGCACCTTGGGAGTCATATTGGTGGGTTTGAGGTTCAATTTCAAGAATTTTCAAAAGTTGACGTATTGCTAAATATCCCTTGCGATGGACCTCACTTTTTCGATGAGAAAGTCGTTCAAGTGCTGCCGAGGAGAGATCTAAGCCCTTTCTTAACTCAGCTTCGGTCTCCGTGATTTCCCAAACCCCTAAATCTAAAAGGTTTCCAATAGTCTCTCTATGGCTTATAGGCATTTGATTTTGCTTAGAAAGGTTGTACTTTTGCGTTCAAAATAACAAAGGTACAATTATGGAATCGAATACAACATCTACCTTGTCTTATAAAGTAAAAGACATAACCCTAGCAGAATGGGGGCGAAAAGAAATTTTATTAGCCGAAAAAGAAATGCCAGGTCTAATGGCTTTAAGAGAAGAGTACGGTCCTTCACAACCTCTCAAAGGGGCGCGTATCGCAGGCTGTTTGCACATGACTATTCAGACTGCTGTCCTAATTGAAACTCTTGTTGCCTTAGGTGCAGACGTTACATGGAGCTCTTGTAATATTTTTTCAACACAAGATCATGCAGCAGCAGCGATTGCCGCAGCTGGAATTCCAGTCTATGCATGGAAAGGAATGAACGAAGAAGAGTTTGATTGGTGTATCGAACAAACACTCTATTTCGGAGAAAATAAAGAACCTCTCAATATGATTTTAGACGATGGAGGTGATTTAACCAATATGGTATTAGACCGTTTCCCAGAAATGGTTGAGGGTATTAAAGGGCTTTCTGAAGAAACCACTACAGGGGTTCATCGTTTGTATGAGCGCGTCAAAAATGGAACGCTTCCTATGCCTGCCATTAATGTAAACGATTCTGTAACCAAGTCTAAATTTGACAACAAATACGGATGTAAAGAAAGTGCAGTTGATGCTATACGTCGTGCTACGGATGTAATGCTTGCTGGAAAACGTGTTGTTGTATGTGGCTATGGTGATGTTGGAAAAGGAACGGCTGCTTCATTCAAAGGAGCAGGTGCCATTGTAACCGTAACTGAAATTGATCCTATTTGTGCATTACAAGCGGCTATGGATGGATTTGAAGTGAAAAAATTATCTAATGTAATTGGTACTGCTGATATTGTTTGTACTGCTACAGGAAATAAAGATATCCTCAAAAAAGAATCTTTCCTTGCGTTGAAAGACAAAGCCATCGTTTGTAATATCGGTCACTTTGATAATGAAATTGATATGGCCTGGTTAAATGATAACTATGGTGGGTCAAAATCTGAAATTAAACCTCAGGTAGATTTATACACATTAGAGGATAACAAACAGATTATTGTTTTAGCCGAGGGAAGATTGGTTAACTTAGGTTGTGCCACGGGACATCCAAGTTTTGTAATGAGTAATTCTTTTACCAATCAAACGCTAGCGCAACTTGAATTATGGTTACACTCAGATAAATATGAAAATAATGTATATATGCTCCCAAAACATTTAGATGAGAAGGTTGCTGCACTACATTTAGATCATTTAGGGGTTGAATTAGAATCGCTCTCTGAAGAGCAAGCTGAGTACATTGGTGTTACTGTGAAAGGTCCATTCAAGCCTGAATACTACAGGTACTAGAACCCATTTCTTTAAAAACTCTAAGCCGGATTTTATCCGGCTTTTTTTATTCCATTAAGTTTTGTTGGTTTTACTTTATCAGGACCATAAGTACTCTCAGACTTCCTCATAAAAAAAGCCTACAGTTTCCACTGTAGGCTTTAATAAATTATAAAATCGGTGTTAACTATGCCTGGAAAGGCTCAATAGAAACGTACGATTTGTTGTCTTTCTTTTTGGTAAACTTAACCAATCCATCCACTTGAGCGTGAAGGGTGTGGTCTTTTCCAAGGTAAACATTTTCACCTGGGTTGTGAGCCGTACCACGTTGACGGATAATGATATTACCTGCACGTGCTGCTTGACCACCAAAAATTTTTACTCCTAAACGTTTCGAGTGTGACTCTCTACCGTTTTTCGAACTACCTACTCCTTTTTTATGTGCCATGATACAATGGTTTTGGATTTATTTATTTAGATAAAGCTGCGATTAAATCTGCTTTTTTCATCGCAGAAATACCTTCAACACCTTTTTTCTTAGCTTCTGCTTTCAATTCGGCTACAGTCATTTTGCTGTAATCTGTTGCTTCTGCTTTCGGTGCTGCTTTCTTTGCAGCGGGTTTAGCGGCTGTTTTTGCTTTTGCTTCAGCGGGTTTTGCTTTAGCTGCTGCAGGTTTTGCTGCTGTTTCCTTCTTCGCTTTAGCTCCAGAGGCTTGGATGTTTTCAATCACCAATTCTGTTAGAGCTTGACGGTGACCGTTTTTAACACGGTATCCTTTACGTCGTTTTTTCTTAAAAACGATCACTTTGTCACCCTTCAGGTGACTGATCACTTTTGCTTCTACAGAAGCTCCAGTGATAGCCGGGGCGCCAAGAGTTACTTTTTTTCCATCATCTAGCAAGTATACTTTGTCAAAAGAAACTTTCGCTCCTTCTTTATCTGCTAAACGGTGTACAAAAAGCTTCTGGTCTTTTGCAACTTTAAATTGCTGCCCTGCTATTTCTACAATTGCGTACATTTTAGTTTATTTTAATGGACGGCAAATATAGGATTAATTTTAATAAAAAACAATGCTCTTAAATCGCTTAGTGTTTATCTAATGAGTACTTTCCAGCACCTGAAAAATAAAAGAAGATAAATGCGATTAGATAAAGAAATGCCTTTTCTTTTTTAGCAAAGGGATCTCCATCATGTGCAATGATAAAAGCGACAAGCATATTGATCGCTGCTAAAAGGGCAAACCAACGGGTTTTCCATCCAATAATCAAAAACAAAGGAGCAACAAATTCTGCAAGAGTACAGAGAATTAAAGAGAATGTAGGACCAAGGCCAATAGGGTCTCCAAAACTAAAATCTCCCGCTAAAACTTTCATGAATTTTCCATAGCCATGGGTTAACATCCCAACACCAATTCCAAGTCTTAACAATAGCATTCCTAAATGTATAGAGGTTGTTTTCATAATTTGGGTTTTATTTTAACTAAAGATAAAAATTATTTACAAAAAAGACTTTACTGTTTTTTCAATGGCTTCCTCAAATGCTGTTGCAGGAGTCCAACCTAATTCGCGTTTGATTTTGGAAGCATCAATCGCGTAACGAAAATCATGTCCTAAACGGTCGGTTACATGAGAAATTAATTTTAGTGACGTACCCTGAGGGCGTCCTAATAAGCGATCTGTTACCTCAATTAAAGTGTACACCATGTCGATATTCCTAATTTCATTGTTTCCTCCAATGGCGTAGGTTTCTCCAATTTTCCCCTGATGTAAAATAAGGTCAATCGCTACCGCATGGTCTTCAACATACAACCAATCTCGGATGTTTTCACCTTTCCCATAAACAGGTAAAGGTTTGTTTTCTATAATATTTTTGACAAACAATGGTATAAGCTTTTCTGGGTACTGTGCAGGTCCATAATTGTTAGAACAATTGGAAAGGACCACAGGCAAATCGTAAGTGTGAAAGTAGGCACGAACAAAATGATCGGATGCTGCTTTGGAAGCGGAATAAGGGGATCGAGGATCATAAGCAGTCTCTTCCGTAAAAGCTCCCTCTTTTCCTAAACTTCCAAAAACCTCATCGGTGGAAATATGATAAAAACGTTTGTTAGAAAAATCATCTTTCCAATGATTTCTTGCTGCTTCCAATAAATTCAAAGTACCCATTACATTGGTTTGTGCAAATCCTAATGGATTTTTTATGGAATTGTCAACATGAGATTCGGCTGCTAAATGTACCACCGCGTCAAATTGATAGTCGTCAAATAAACTCTTTATAAAAGCGACATCTGTTATGTCTCCTTTTACAAAAGTATAGTTGGAGGCAGTTGCTACATCTGCTATATTATCCACGTTTCCTGCATAAGTAAGCGCGTCTAAATTTACGATCTCAACTTTAGGGTACTTAGTGAGCATTCTTCGTACCACATGAGAACCAATAAATCCTGCACCTCCTGTGATTAAAATTGTTTTAAAG